>Ga0335078_10013606_pt1 | contig 12060 bp, 8 predicted proteins | sample Lox_Sample_32_FD_206711 | JGI IMG/M metagenome (GOLD analysis project Ga0335078, IMG submission 206711) | Soil microbial communities from Loxahatchee National Wildlife Refuge, Florida, United States - Lox_Sample_3.2 | ecosystem: Environmental > Terrestrial > Soil > Wetlands | place: USA: Florida... | reverse complement strand
AGGCACGGGGGCCGGCGCCGGAGCCGGTTCCCCGTCGTCCCGCTCACCACGCTAACGGCCCCAGGGGTGTCGGGCGCCGGGTGCAGGGCGCCGGTCCTAGCCAGCCAGGGCGGAGGGCGCATTGGTGGAGCGGAAGGCCAGCTCGTCGGGGGGCATGGGCCGGCTGATGAAATAGCCCTGGGCGCAGTCGCAGCCGAGCTCGCCGAGCAGATCGAGGGTGGTGGCGTCCTCGATCCCCTCGGCCACCACCCGCAGGCCCATGGCGTGGCCCAGCTCGATGGTGGCCCGCACCAGCTCGAAGTCGCGGCCGGTGCGGCCCGCGCCCAGGCCCGTGATGAAGGTGCGGTCCAGCTTGAGCTCGCGCACCGCCAGGCTGCTCAGGTAGGCGAGGGAGGTGAACCCCGCCCCGAAGTCGTCGATCGAGACCACGATGCCGAGGTCGCGCAGGCGCTCGATCACCCGCCGGGAGTGCTCGAAGTCGGTGATGATGCTGGTCTCGGTGATCTCGAGGACCAGTCCCTCGGGCGGCACCCGGTGGCGCCCGAGGAGGTCGCGCACGAGGTCGGTGAAGCCGGCGTCGAGCAGGTTGGAGGCCGACACGTTCACCGACACCGCCAGCCCGGGCTGCTCGCGCCGCCACGCCGCGCACTGCGCCAGGGCCTTGTCGAGCACGAGGCGGGTGACGTCCTCCATGAGCCCGGCCTCCTCGGCCAGGGGCAGGAACTTGAGCGGCGGGATGAGACCCAGCCGGGGATGGGGCCAGCGCACCAGGGCCTCCACCGCCATGATCCGGCCCGTCCGCAGGTCGAGCTGGGGCTGGTAGTGGAGGACGAACTGGTCGGCCTCCACCGCGGCACGCAGCTCGTCGACGAGGCGCAGCTGCTGCTCGCCCCCGTCGATGTGCTCGTCGTAGAGGGCGAAGGCGGTGCCGCCGAGCTTGGCGCGGTACATGGCGACGTCCGCGCACCACAGCAGGGCGGCGGCGTCGGTGGCGTCGTCGGGTGCCAGGGCGATGCCGATGCTGGCCCCGATGCGGGCGCTCACCATGCGCAGGGCGAAGGGCTCGGTCAGGGCCGCCGAGATCCGCCGGGCGCAGGCGATGGCGGCGGCGGCGTCGGCGTCGAGGAGCACGACACCGAGCTCGTCCCCGCCCAGGCGCACCACCACGTCGCCGGGGCGAACCGCCCGGGCCAGGCGGGGGCCGAGCTGGCGCAGCAGCTCGTCACCGGCGGGGTGCCCGAAGGAGTCGTTGATCTCCTTGAAGCGGTTGAGATCGATGAAGAGAAAGGCGAGGGGCCGGCCCGCCAGGTGCAGGTCGCCGGACGAGCCCGCGCCGGGGTCGAAGTAGGCGTCGAGCACGTGGAACAGCTGGCGCCGGTTGCCGAGGCCGGTCAGCTCGTCGGTGACCGCCTGGCGGTGGCGCTCCTCGGTCAGCAGCCGCAGGCTGCGCACCGACGCCGTCATGCGGCACCCCACCACCACCATGGTGGCGGTGGCGAGCCCGAGGGCCACCCCGCCGAGGGACCGCAACGCCCCCACGAACAGCAGCGCCAGCCCGGCGGCGGCGGCCAGGCCGGGGAGGAGGAATCCGGCCGTGCGTTGCGGCCGCAGCGGATCGGGGGGAGCGGGCGCCAGCCACGTCGAGGCCGACATGACGAGGATGGAGACCGGCCAGGCCACGGCGTTGACGACCACGCCGGCGCGCGAGCCTCCCACCGTGGCGCTGAAGAGGTTCATGGTGTCGCCCGCCACGTTGACGGCGATCCCGAGCGCCAGCAGCAGCCACGGCCCGCGCCGGCGCCGGGGGAGGATGGCGGTGCCCCCGATGGCCAGCGACAGCAGGAGCACGTCGCCGATGGGGTAGGCGAGGTTGGTGGCCGTGGCCGCCGCGCCGGCGTGGGTCGCCCGGGTGATGCTGTGGAAGGCGAAGGCGGCGCACAGCGCCGACGCCCCGAGGCCCGCCACCGCCCCGTCCAGCCAGTTCGGCGGGGACAGCTGGTCGACCTGGCGCCGCAGCAGCATCATGGCCCCCAGGTAGGCGAGGGGGTAGAAGCCGACATAGAAGAGGTCGGCGAGCGACGGCACCGGCGGGGTGGCGCCCCCCAGCGACTCGACCGTGAGGACGACGTCGCCGACGGCCCACGACAGCAGGCCGAAGCCGAGCAGCAGCGGCACCGACCGGCCCGGGCGACGCGTCACGCCCCGGGCGACGCACAGGGCGGCCGCCACGACCTCGAAGCCGGCCACGCCCCACCCGTCGAGCCACGTCCACTGCTGGTCGGGCCGGCGCACCACCAGCGACACCAGGTAGGCGAGCACCGCCACCCCCAGCACGGCGTAGGCGCGCCAGATCCACCGACCGGGTCGGTCGGCGCGGCGGCGCCCTGGCCGCCGCGCCAGCGCGGAGGTGCTCACGCGCCGTGTTGTCGACCCCGGCGCCGGGGTGCTGGAGCGGGCCGGGGCGAGCGGCCGGGGAATTGTCGTGTCGTTGGGGCGCGGTGGCCCGGAGCCCACGCCGGCGGGCCGGTGGTGGACCCACTGCGCGCGCCGCGGCGTTGCCCTCCCGTGCATCTCGTGGGTGGGGCCGGGGCGGCGCCGGGTGGAGGCCCCGCCGGAGCGCTCAGCCGCAGCGGTCGCCCAGCCAGGGCTGGTGCCCGTCGAGGGCGTAGAGCGCCACGGCCACGGCGTCCTGCTCGGCTTTGGTGGCCTTGTCGGGGGGCACCCCCACGAGGAACGACAGCCCCGCCGCCGCCGCGGCGCCGTTCCAGGTGGACTGGCTGAACTGGAAGGCCCCCATGTACGTGCCGCTCGGCGAGACCGCGCCGTAGTCCCCACCCGACTCGGCCTCGACCACGCACTGCAGATAGGGGGGCAGGGCGGGATCGGCCACCGTCGGGGGTGCCCCGCCGGGGACGGGCGGGGCCAGGTTGGCGGTGCCGGCGGCGTGGGCGGCGGCGGCGTCCTGGGCGGACTGCTCGGCGCTCACGGCCGCCGCCAGCTGCCCGGTGACGAGCGAGTGCAGCGACGTCAGCTGGGCCTCGGTGCCCTGGGCCTGGCCCAACGCGCCGGCCCGGTCGGTCTGGTCGCCCCAGGCCACGAGCTGGGCGTGGTGCAGGGCGACCTGCTGGTCCTGCAGGGCGAGCTGGGCGGCGTGGAGCTGGTCGAGCGAGGACTCGAGGTTGGCGGCGGCGATCTCGCTGTACTCGCTCACCACCTGGTCGGTCTCGCCGCTCCCCGTGAACGCCGAGAGCTCGGCCCCCGACAGCGCGTCGCCGCCGCTCATGTAGGAGCGCACGGCGAGATCCCGCACGGTGGCGGTGTCCTGCGCCACCAGCCGGGCGTCGCGCCCGAGCAGCTGCGTCACGGCGGCCAGGGCGCTGTCGTCGGCGTGCAGCTTCCGGGTGGCCACCGAGTACAGCTGCTGGTCGGCGTCCACCTGGAGCTGCTCCTGGACCATCTTCTGGGACAGGGCCCGGGCCTGGGAGCGCAGGTCGCCCACCTCGTCGGCCGACGCCGGTCGGGAAACCACGGCGAGCGTCACGACGGCTGTGACGGCGGCGACGGGGACGAGCACGAGCAGAGCTGCACCTCCGCCACGTCCTCTGCCTCGTCCGCGTCGGCCTGTAGGCGCGGGGGGCGCCGACCGGGGGCAGGACACGATGGGGTTCGACCGTAGCCCTCGGTCCGCGGGGCTGCCAAAGGCCCGCGGCGCCCGCCGTCGTCGACGCGACGGACGACACCGACGAGCGTCGCACCGTCGTGCCATGGCGCGACGGTGCGCCACTGCTCCGTGGCTCCTGGGCTTTCACCGACGGCGCCGCCGGCCGGCTGCAAGTCACAGCGTTGTGGTTCGCCGTCACCACTGTGACACAAGTGACCGGTGAGGATTTCGCCCCGGCGGGCTCGCGCCCGCCCATTTCGCCGTCGTTCGACTCCAGAGCGTGTCCTTCGGCGTCGCGGCGCCGGCGGGGCGTGCACGTCGTTCCGGCTCCGCCTCGGCGCGCGCCGCCGGTGAGCGCACTGCACCCCGACGCACGCCGGTCCTGGCGTTCGCAGCGCTCCGTCCTGTCCACGGCGTCCGGTGGATCGGTCCTGTCCGTCGGGTCGGTCGGATCGTTCCTGTCGACCGGCTCCGTCGGATCGTTCCTGTCGGCTTTCTCGGTGCGGGCCTTCTCGTCGATGGGCAGCCTCCTGTCGGGCCGCTCGACGCGGTCGGTCATGTCCTTCGGGGCCCGCCGGGCGGTCCTGTCCGGTCGGCGTCGGCGCTCGTAGGCGCCCCGACACCTCGTCACCGGTGGCTGGCGGCGCAGCGATGACGGCGCGGCGTCGCCCACGTCTGCACGTCGTCGGCACGGCAGTCCGCCCGATCGAGAGAGGGCCGCCGATGCGACCGGTCGTCGAGCAGATGGGTGTCACCCTGGACGGCTTCGTCCACGGTGCCGAGGGCTACCAGGACTGGGGGCTCCCCTCCGAGGAGGACGAGCTCGTGGCGTGGAAGGCGGCGTCGCTCCGTGACGCCGGCACGTACATCACGGGCCGGACGACCTACGAGGAGACGTCGTCGTTCTGGCCCACCGCCACCGGCGGCGGTGGTGTCCCCCGGCTCACTCCTGGCGCAGGACGTCGGCCACCGGGGTCGTGGCCGCGGCACGGGCCGGGACCGCCGCCACCAGGTTGGCGAGCACGACCGCCCCCAGGGCCACCAGGGCGATCGAGACCGGCACGGACGGCTCGGGCACGGCGTCGATGTTGCGGGCGAAGAGGATCCACAGCTGGCGCCCCACCACGATTCCGAGCGGGACGCCGATCACCACCCCGACCACGGCGGTCACCGAGGCCTGCCAGGCGAGGGCCGATGCCAGCTGACGGCCGGTGAACCCGAGCGTCTTGAGCAGCGCCAGGTCGGGGCGTCTGCGGCGCACCGTACCCACCAGGGCGAGGGCCAGTGCCAGGGCCGCCCCCACGCCGAGTCCGCCCGCCAGCACGAGCGGCGCCTCCCCGGTGGACTGGTAGTTGACGATCTCGGCGGGCCGCTGCACCGAGAGCAGGATCACCGTGTCACCGGCCCCCTGGGGGTCCGAGGCGAAGGCGCGATCGGCCACCGCCACCACGTGGTGCAGGGCGGCGAGCCCGGACGCCGCCGACGCGCCGGCCCGCAGGCGCACGAACACGAGGCTCGGGCCGCCGAGGGTGGGGTCGGGTGACTTGACCGCCTGCAGGAAGCTGGCCGGGAGGTCGCTCACGGGAACCTCGGCGCCGATGCCCATGCCGGTGTGCTCGGCGAACGTGCTCGACCCGGCGATGGCCGGGAACGTGGCCGTGCCCACGACGACGGCGCGCTGGGGCGGAAGGTAGAGCGGGGCGGTGTTGGGCGATCCGTAGCTGATGGTGACGGCGTCGCCGACGTGCTTGTGCAGCTGCGCCAGCGTGGCCGCGCCGACGATGACCTCCCTGCCCCCGGCGAGACCGTGGCCGGACAAAATCGGCGGTGCCACCTCGGGGACCGGGTTGCCGGTCAGGGCGGGGACCGTCTGGCCGTCGATCTGGAGGTTGGGATCGGAGAACCCCGACCAGGCGCGCACGTCGGGCTCGTGACCGAGTGCGGCCAGCGCCTGGGGAGGGACCCCGGTCTCCCCCTCGAGCGTGTAGTTCCAGTTCCAGCCGTAGAGCGTCGGATGGGTGACGAGCACGTGCAGGCTGCTGCCGAAGGTGAGCGTGGCCGCCACCGTGGTCACGGCCACCACCGCACCCACGAGCACCGACCGGGCGGGCACCGCCGTGCGGCCGCGGCCCGGTTCGAGGGCGAGGTGCAGACCCACGATCCCCGGCAGGGGCAGTCCCAGCGCATTGGCGGACTGCGCCAGCCGGGACGATCCCGACCTCCCTGCGGCGGCCTCCTGGACGAGGCGCTGGGGTGCGGTGCGGATCCCCGCCAGCACCGCCACGAGCGACAGCCCCACCACGAGGAATGCGAAACCCGCGCCGAGCACGGTCCAGTCGGTGACCGGGCCGCCGGGGTGATAGACGCTGCGGACCGGGCCGAGCGGTGCCAGCTGGGAGAGCCCGAGGGCCACGCCGCACGCCAGGAGCGAGCCGATCACGATGGCGAGCAGGGGGCCGAGCACACCGTCGAGCAGGGTCGCCCCCGGACCCGCACCCAGGGCCCGCAGGACGTCGCGGTCGTCCTCGCTCGAGCGCAGCGCTCGGCTCACCACCGGCAGGGCCGTGCCCAGCGCCGCCAGCGCGGCGATGAGGCCGAACACGCCGAGCGCGATGGCCTCCGGCTTGACCGCCCGCTCCACCTTGGCCTCGGTGTTGGCCGTCAGACTGAAGTTGCCCACCGCCCCGGGAGGGAGGAGGTCGAGCAGGGCCTTCTCGACATGGGCGACGCCCCCGGCCGAGGGGCCCAGCTGGATCCCGTACCACGTGCCCTGGGTGGCCTGGCGGGGGACCCCCTTGGTGAAGGCGGGGGTGTAGACGAGGTTGGTGGGGAGCCGGTCGGTGTCGTCCTCGACGATCTGGTTGTTGAATTCGACGATGCCGACGAGCTTCATGGCGTAGCGCACCGCGGGCGGCACCCGCGGGGTCCCGAAACCCGGTTCGGACCCCTGCTGGGGCAGGTAGAGACCCACGGGGATGGTCTGCCCCACGTGGATGCCGAGCAGCCGCGCCCCCAGGGCCGTGGTCATGAACTCGTCGGCCCGCTTCGGGTCGGGCAGCCGCCCCTGCACGGCCGTGGCCCGGTCCATGTGGAAGTACAGGCCGTTCACGCTGGCGGCGAGGTTGATGTCGTTGCCGAGGGACAGCTCGGGGGCGCCGTTGCGCTGGAGGGGGACGGCGAACACACCCACCCAGCTCTCGACGTGACGGATGCCGGGGAGCCGGGCGATGGCGGCGGCCACCTGGCCCGAGTAGTTGGTGGCGGCGGCATCGCCGATCCCGTAGGTGGACAGCGTCAGGTCCGAGGCGTCGGTCTGGCGCAGAAACGCGGGGTACGAGGACTGGGTGACCCGGGCGGCCACCACGGATCCCATGGCGACCCCCCCGACCAGGGCGATCAGCGCCACCAGGACGGCGTGCTCCCGCCACCGGCGCAGCACCGTGGCCCGAAGCCGGAACCGGACCACCCCCGGGACCAGGTCGGCGCGCTCCGCGGGGTCGGGGGCCGGGTCGCGTCCTGGTCCAGCGGGCGGGGTGGGTCCAGCCGTGGGGCTCACGCCACAACTCTGCGTGACGGCGCGCAGCGGGTCCAGGGTGCCAGCTTCCCCGCCAGGGTTCGCCTCCCCACCGGCGGCCCGGCGGGCCAGCACCCGGAGGCGGGGCAGGCGCGGCCGGCACCGGGGATCGGCGTCGGCGGCCGGGCCTCGGACGGCACACACCGCCGAGCCCGGGTCGGGCAGGGCGCTAGCGCTTCGTGGCGACGAAGCGCACGGCGGCCGCGCCCAGTGCCGGTCGTACCAGCACGTCCACGACCTCAAGCCCGGGGAGGAACGCCCCGAGCTCTCCCCGCGCCAGCAACGTCGGCGCCCGCCTGCCCCGGTGGAGGGGCGCGCCGGCGACGACGTCGAAGCCCACCAGCCGTCCTCCCGGCCGCATCACCCGGATCGCCTCCCGCAACGTCTGCCGCCAGTCGCCGGTGTGGTGGAGCATGAGGACCGACAGGACGAAGTCGAAGGTGTCGTCGGCGAACGGGAGGCTGTTGGCATCGGCCTGCTCCACGGCGACCCTCGGTCCGTGGGGACGCAGGGTCGCCGTGGCCATCGAGCACATCTCGGGGTCGACGTCGGTCACGACCATCTCGAGGTCGGGCGTGACGGCGAGCAGATGGTCGGCCAACGCTCCCACGCCGGCACCGACCTCCAGGACCCTGCCGTGCGGGTGGCTACCCTGCAGTGCGTAGGGGGCGATCACGTGCGCCGTGAGGAGGCGATAGGCCTTGGTGGTCATGAGGCGACGTTCGTGCCCGTGCATCGTGATCGAATCGCTCATGCGCCTCCTCGAACGCGTCCACCGGGGTCCGGCTTCCCAGCACGGGGCTGGGCCCCACGTCCGAGCATGGCAAAACGGGCGGGCTGCGGGCAGGGTCGAAGGACCCGGCGCACGGACGCACACGGCTCGGCTGCGGGTGACCACGGGGGCGAGCGTCCCCATCGGGCCGGGTCAGGGTAAACCCCGATTGTGGACGGGCCTCCGGACCCCGATGATGACCGGGTGAGCGCATCGCACCGGACCCGGGGATCCTCCCGTATCCTGACGGCCTCCGACGCACTTCGCTCGAGATCCCTCCCAGTTCGGGAGACACCATGAGCATCACCACGCTTCCCGATGCCGTCCCCCGCGTGCCGGCGCGCAGCCCGTGGGCCGTCGAGACCCATGACCTCACCAAGCGCTTCGGCGAGAACGTGGCCGTGGACCGAGTCGAGCTCAAGGTCCCCAGGGGCTGTGCATTCGGGTACCTCGGTCCCAACGGCGCAGGGAAGACCACGCTCATCAGGGTCCTGTTGGGGCTCACGCGTGCCGACGGGGGCACGATGGCACTGCTCGGCCATCCCGTGCCCAAAGAGCGCGCCAGGGCCCTCGCCAGGGTCGGCGCCATCGTCGACGAGCCTCGTTTCCACGGTCACCTGACGGGCCGGGAGAACCTCGAGATGCTGGCCAGCTCACGGGAGCAGGCCGCAGCGCGGCGCATCGGCCCCTCGCTCGACCGCGTCGGGCTGGGGCTGCGGGCCGACGACCGGGTGGCCAAGTACTCGATGGGGATGCGCCAACGCCTGGGCGTGGCAGCGTGCCTGCTCGGGGATCCCGAGCTGCTCATCCTCGACGAGCCCATGAACGGGCTCGATCCCGCCGGCATGCACGACATGCGCGAGATGATCCGATCCCTGGTGGACGAGGGTCGGACCGTCGTGCTCTCCTCACACCTCCTCGACGAGGTCCAGCGCACCTGCGATGCCGTGGCCATCGTGGACCGCGGCACGGTCGTCCGCCAGGGGGCCATCAACGACCTCCTGGCGGGGACGACCCTCGTCGTCCAGGTCGAGTGCTCCGACCCGGAGCGTGCCCGCGGCCTCGTCGAGCAGGCCGGGGTCGAGGCGTCGGTGCAGCTCCAACCCCTCGGGCTCGAGATCACCCTGCCCGCGGGAACGGGCCGCGCGGTGATCGCCGAGATCAGCCGCGTCCTCGTCGAGCACGACATCGCCCTCTACCGGCTCCAGCCCATGCAAGCGACCCTCGAGTCGTGGTTCCTCCAGGTGACGAGCCGACTGGGAGAGTCCTGATGACGACCACGACCAGCGACGCGCCCGCGCCCGTCGCCCGATCGGGGCCCGAGGAGGCGCAGGACCATCGCGGCCTCTGGGTCCCCACCGGCGCCATGATCGCCGCGAGGCACAAGGACCTCCGCAAACGGCGCGGGCTCATGATCGCCCTGGCGGCGGTCACCGTCGGCATCCCGGCCGTCTATCTGGCCATCCGCTTGATCCTCCATGCCGCAGCCCCGCACTCCTACGGTCCTGCCGGGGGCTACGACCAGTACACCGGCCTCGTCGTCGGCGTCTTGTACGTCTTCGGCTTCATCGTCGCCGCCACCCTGGGGGCGACGACGGGGTCGGCCGACCTCACGGAGGGTATGTTCCGGCACCACGTGATCACGGGCCGCTCCCGCGTCGCCCTCTACCTGGCCCGCATCCCCGCCGGCCTGGCCATCATCGTTCCCTTGGTGGCGATGGGCTTCACCATCGTCTGCCTCGTGTGCGTGTTCGCCGCCCCGACGTCACTCGACTACGACGGCGTGCACGTCCCGGTGCAGCTGTCGCAGCCGGCATTCCAGCACTGGGCGGCCGACCACGCCAACGAGGTCGTGAACGAGTTGCCCTTCAACATCGGTCCGAAGGACGCTTTCGGGAACTCCCCCTGCCTGCCGGGGCCGGGGCCGCGGATCGGGGTGCCCGGCCAGAGCCCGGCGGCCACGCCCTGCCCGCCCGGGCAGCTACGGGCCCTCGCCGTCTTCATCGCCAAGCAGGACTACTCCGACTACGCCAGGGTGTTCCTCTACCCATCCGATTCGCTCATGGTCAAGACCGGTCTCTGGATCGAGCTCGAGGCCCTGATCGGATTCATGATCGGCCTGGGACTGTCCTCTCTCCTCGGTCAGCGGACGATCGCGGTCATCCTGATGATCATTCTCGAACTGATCGTCACCCCCATCGCGGCCCGGGCCAAGCTCCCGCACATGATCAACCTGCAGCGGTCCGTGGTGGGACTGGCCACGACCCATCTCGAACCAGGCGGGTTGCCCGCCCCGTTCGGAGGGGGTCCGAGCGACCGCCTGCTCTTCGTGCGCGAATCGACGACGGTCGCCGTCTGCGTCATCGTCGCCTGGATCGTCGGATGGACGGTCCTCGGAGCATGGCGGATGGTGACGAGGGACGCCTGAGCTCCACGTCCGAGCACACCGGCACCACCGCGGCGCGTCCGGGGCGATCTCCTGCCGCCCGCGGATCCCTCGGGATCAGCGCACGTAGGGTCGGACGAGGTCCCGGAGCGTCGGATCGTAGGTGAGGGGGGTGCGGCGCGTCGAAGACTCGAGGACCGCGCTGCGCCGCAGCGTCCGGCGCCAGGAGTTCAACGGCCAGTCGTCGTAGAGCGCGCCGCGGGCGTCCATGTCCGCCCACCGCTGGGTGTGCCATGCCGTCTCCGGGCCGACCCCCAGCTCCCGCCAGCGGCGGCCCTGCTCGGCCTTGCCGTCGAGCGCGGCGCGGGCCCGCAGGACGGCGTGACAGCACCGGATGGCTGCCGTCGGCATTCGCTCGCCCTCGACGCCGTCGACGCCGTGATTACCGAAATGGATGAGCAGCTCGGCGCTGGCCCGGCTCACCCACTTCGGCGGGTAGGCCATCTCGACGTATCCCGCCTCGCCGGCCTCGATCGCCCGGCGGGTCTCCTCCGAATACTCGAGGGGGTGGTCGAGGCGCCGGGTCATGGTGAGAAGGTTGTCCTCGCGCAGCTCCACGACGCGGCGGTCCTGGACGTACGTGGTGAGCTGGGTCTCGAGCGCCACCGCTGTGGTGTCCGCGAGCACCTCGCCGAAGCCCCCGCGGGCTGACGTGAACCAGAACTCATCGGCATCGATGGCGATGACCCACTGCATGCCCGCCGCGAAGGCCTCGTGGGCGAGCCCCGACGTGATGGTCGACTGTGAGTACGGCCCGTCGTCCCTGGTCCAACGGAATCCGGGCACGGTCGAGGCGAGCTCAACGAGCACCTTCGGCGTCTCGTCGTAGGATCCGTTGTCCACGACGAAGAAATCCGTGACTCCCACGCCCCGGTGGAAACGGACGTTGAGGGCGAGAATGTCCGCCTCGTTCCGTACCATCATGAGCGCGCCGATCGCCATCCCGCCGATGCTACCGCCCGTGACCCTGTCGTCTTCGAGGGCTCGCTGCCCGCACCGACACCTTGGCGATCGTTCACCGGCTGCGGCGTCGCCACGAATCATCGCAGGCACGACGCCGAAGGAGTGGGGTGTTGTCCACACCTGCGTGGTCACGTGCTCGATGAGTGTGGTTCCTCGTCGTCCGCTCCCATCCAACGCGTCGAGCACGCAATAGATCGACTCTGCGACAGCCTCCCCAACGGCGGTCGGACAAGTCATCCCTTGGTGCCGCACCCCTCTGTCACGTGCGGCAAGCCTCTCCGCCGATGACCGCAACGGTCGGTCCCTCGGGTCATGGCGTCGTCATCCGTCGTCAGCAACGAGCCGGGCTCCCTGTATGAGGCGCTGGCCGGGACGACGATCGTCAGGACCTTTGGCTTGCAGCAGGCCCGGTGGCGACGCTCAGAGCCGATCCGCCTCCTCGCCGCTGGGGTGAGGCCGTCGGGCTGACGGGTGCCCACCGGCAAGCATCCCGGTCGTGCCGTGGGCAGATGGATCCGCCTCGACCCGTCGGCGGGCGGAGCCAAAAGATTTGGTGGGGCTAGCTGGAATCGAACCAGCGACCTCAGCATTATCAGTGCTGCGCTCTAACCGGCTGAGCTATAGCCCCATCTGCTGTTTTGTTG
>Ga0335078_10013605_pt1 | contig 12060 bp, 11 predicted proteins | sample Lox_Sample_32_FD_206711 | JGI IMG/M metagenome (GOLD analysis project Ga0335078, IMG submission 206711) | Soil microbial communities from Loxahatchee National Wildlife Refuge, Florida, United States - Lox_Sample_3.2 | ecosystem: Environmental > Terrestrial > Soil > Wetlands | place: USA... | reverse complement strand
CTCGTCCGTCCAGGTGTCGGGGTTATAACGTTCGGGGTGCGAGGTGCCGAGAGTGTGCCGCTGTTCGGTCGCCGTGAAAGACACGAACGCATCGAACACTTCCGGATGCGCTTTCGGATCCGCCCAATATTGCGCGATCCCGGCCCACTTGGCCCCCAAGCCTTCCTGATAGGCGTTCGCATTCTGGATAATGAGCGCCTGTAGACGATCGGGATGCTTCGCCATGATGCGAAAGCCGACCGGCCCGCCATAGTCCTGTAGAAAAAATGCGTATTTGTTGATCTTGAGTTGCTCTAGAAGGGCGTCGGTCGTCTTGGCCAAATTGTCGAAGGTGTACGCGTAGGACGATGGTGCCGGGGCGTCGCTCTGGCCGAATCCCGGATAATCCGGTGCGATTAGATGATAACGGGTTGCGAGGAGAGGAATGAGCGTGTCGAACTGGCGTGAGGAAGACGGGAAACCGTGTAGCAGGACGATCGTCGGCGCATCCTTTGGGCCGGCTTCGCGATAAAAAATTCCGACACCGTCAACAATCGCGCGGCGAAAGGTCGTTGTTGCTGAGGTAGACGCTAGCGGCATCGATCGCGAACATTAATCGTAGAATGCGGGGATCAGCTTCAGTCTGTCAGTTTCAGCCTTATCGTGATTGATAAAGAACTTCGCCTTGTAGGTTGCAATCATCCGCCTGATCCTTTCCATGGAGGCGATTGACGCTGCCTTATCCGTGTTCAAGGACGGCACCGCATCTTTTTCAAAATTCTCTTCCAGATGAACGACGTCGCCCGACAAAATGATGAAGCCGGAATTCTTCAGATGCACCAGCAACGATTGGCTGCCGGCGGTGTGTCCGGGTGTGGAAACCAAAGTCACACTGCCATCGCCAAACACGTCTGTGTCACCGTCGAGCAGTCTAAGATATTTTGGCGTGCCCAAAAGCTTGCGTGCGAGAGCCTTCAATCGATTGACGTTGTCGTTCGGGCCGTCGGGAGAGCTGATCCACTCGTATTCGGCTCGCTGCATCAGAACGGTTGAATTCGGAAACAAGCTAACGTTGCCGACGTGGTCACCGTGAGTATGCGATATCGCAACATAGATGATGTCGGTTGTCTTAAGTCCGATCTTGGCAAGTTGCTCGGTCAGCGTCTTATCGAGATGGTAGACGATCAATTTGGGCAGGGTTGACCAGCCCTTGGGATCGTTTAACGCAGATTCTGGACCACCCGTATCCCAGAGCAACCATTCGTTTCCGTGTTGCATCAGCCAACAAGTCGACGAGAATTCGATGCTCCGTCCATCATTTTCACCGGGCGTCCACACCGATTCGTCGTTGGCAAGGGAGTGACCACCATCCAGTCGATAAAGCTTGTCGGCAAAGCCGACCCGTGCCGGGTCCGGCAGCTTCGGGTTAGCGGTCGCAGTCAGCGTGCCATCTAGCGACATGACCGATATCCTTTCTGATGCGCGTTGCGATCATCGTCAGCAGATCAGAACATCGTGTTATTATTCGCAGCTGTATCTGGGATAGGCTGGATGACATCCCAGTGCTCGATTCTTGCTGTTTTCCGACCGATAAATGTCAACCACGGCTTCGCCGCGCGGACTGTCTGACAAGCCATGCCAATGGCTGTGGAGGACGACATAATCGCCGTCCGCGAAGACGCGCTTGATCACGCCATGCGCGTCCGGACGGTTAGCTTTCATCGCCGCAACGAACTTGCGGAGTCCTTCCACTCCGTCCCCGATGAGAGGGTTGTGCTGACAGTAGGGGGTCCCGCCATAGAGACGCAACGCGGTCTCAACGTCGCCTTCAAAGACCGCCTTGGTGTGGAAGGCCACGGTGTTGGCCTTGTTCGTTTCCGACATGGTCCTGCCTTTCAGCTCCGGGAGCACCTTTCGAACAGCAGCCCGCAATAGCGCCTACGGAAACAATCCGCCGGCGCGAAACGTGCGACCTGCCGCGCCTAGGCAGCCGATGTGGCCTTTTGCTTTACCGCGGCCAGCAGCGTCTTCGCAGCAGGGCCGGAGGAGGCTGGATTCTGACCCGTGATCAGCAGGCCGTCGCTGACGACGTGAACCCCCCAGTCCTTCACCTTCGAGAACACGGCGCCGAGTCTCAACATCTCATCTTCGACGAGGAAGGGCACAATTTTGGTAAGACCCATCTCTCCTTCCTCACCGTTGGTGAAGCCGGTCACTTCTTTGCCTTGAACCAGAAACTTGCCATCCGCCGTCTTGACGTGATGCAGAGCCCCCGTGGAATGGCATACGATGGCAATCGGCTTGCCGGCCGCAATGAATGACTCGATCAGCCTGATGGAATTTTTGTCCTCGGCGAGGTCCCACATCGGACCATGGCCGCCCGGATAGAAAAGGGTGTCGAAGTCTGCCTGCTTGACGCTGTCGAGGCGAACGGTCTTGTCGAGCTGAGCTTCCGCGGCCGCGTCCTTCTCGAACCGGGTGGTAAGCTCGGTACGGGAATTGGGTTCGTTGCTCTTGGGATCCATCGGTGGGCGGCCGCCCTTCGGTGACGCAAGCGTAATCTCGACGCCGGCGTCCTTGAAGACGAAGTAGGGGGCCGCGAGCTCTTCCAGCCAGAATCCTGTCTTTCGTCCGGTGTTACCCAATTGGTCGTGGGATGTGAGCACCATCAAGACTTTCATGATTTTCTCCTTTGGCAGGCCTCATCAACGCGCGCAAAATGCGTTTGCTGTCACCGCGAACCTCGCGTTATCCTAGATGGCGATTACGCGTTCAGCCTATCGAACGTTCGGAGAGCTAGTTCATATCAACGTATGAGCGGCGAATCGCGCGGGGCGAGCACCCAGCCCCATTCATTATCCGATCGTCTCGAATATTAGTCGAAACCGGTGCAACTCGTTCCGAAATCATCGCCATCTCGCCGTGGACCAGCAGCAAGGCGTCAGCTAAGATGCAATGTTGCCTTTAAGGCGAAGTATTTCGAATTACGAAATGGAGAGCGGGGCGGCTCTGCTGTCCAGGCCTTTGCAAGATTAAGGGCGGCCGGACATCCAAATCGGAGAAGTACGCCATGAAGACGGCCGCGGCGCCCATTCCCTTTGCCGGCTCGCAGCTCGGCGAAGTGCGTCATGTCTGTGCGTTCTTCAACAGCGAAGACGAAGAGTATCGTGTGTTGCTGCCGTTCATCAAGGATGGATTCGAGTGCGGCGACAAGGCGGTTCACGTCGTAAATCCGGATCAACGCCATGACCATCTGCGGCGGCTGATGGAGGCGGGAATCGACGTGGACGCCGCCCGGCAGCATGGGCAATTCGAGCTGCGAATCAACACCGAAGCATACCTTCGGGACGGCCGTTTCGATCCGGACCGGATGCTCAAGGTCTTCGAGCAGCTTGCCAGTGGCAATGCCGAGGGTGGATTTCCGCTTAGCCGTATTGTCTGTCGCATGGACTGGGCAGCAGACGATCAGTCGCACATCGACAAGCTTGTCGCGTTCGAGTTGCGGGTGAATGATGTCTGGAGCCGTCACGACGATGCGGTCATCTGCGTGTACGATCTGGCGAAATTCGGCGGCGAAACGGTTGTTGACATGATGCGAACGCATCCGATGGTCATCATCGGCGGCATCCTCCAACAGAATCCGTTCTTTGTACCGCCGGAAGAATTTCTGGAGGAGCTTCGCGAACGGCGGGCTGCGTGGAACACGGCGCGCTAATAGTCCAGTATGGAAATGCCACCCCACGGTGCAGCCGCGGAGATCAAGCGCCTCCAGCGCTGCATTAATGACCTGGTCAGCGTCGTCGCGCTTCCTGCCGTGTGGACTGGCGGCGAGCCCGCGCAGATCGTTCGCACGCTCCTTGACACACTCCTGGGCATGCTCGACCTGGATTTTGCCTATGCAAGGCTGAACGGTTCGAACGGCGAACAAGCGATCGAGATGGCGCGTGTTGCGCAATCAGAAAAACTGCCGGCCCAGCCGCAGGAGCTCGGCGAGCTAATCAACAATTGGTTGGGACCTGATCCGCAGAATTGGGCTGCGCCGGTACGGAATTCCAACGGCGGCGAAGGCATCACGATCGTGCCGCTGCGGCTGGGACTGCAGGGCGACATCGGAGTCATCGCCGTCGGGTCTGGGCGACCGGATTTTCCCGGGCAGACTGAGCAGCTTGTTCTGAACGTGGCGAGAAATCAGGCGGCGATCGGATTGCAAGACGCACGGCTCCTGAACGACCAGAAACGGGTCGCCAGCGAGCTTGACCGACGCGTCGTGCAACGGACCGCAGAACTCGCCGCGACCAACGAGGAGCTGAAAAAGGAAGTTACGGATAGGAAGCGGATCGAAACCGAGCTGCGCGTCAAAGAGGAGCGCTATCGTGAGCTGTTCGACTCAGTGCCGGTTGCGCTCCTTGAGATCGATTCGCGAAAGCGCACCGAAATGCTCGATGACCTGCACCGCCAAGGTGTGGGTGACGTCGAGGCTTATTTAGATGCGCACCCCGACTTCGAGCGTCGCGCCATCGACGCCAGCATTATCAAAGAGGTCAATCAACAGACGGTCGAGTTGTTCGGCGCTCGCGACGCCGGGGCACTCATAGGCGCCTCAACCGCTCGCCTGCTCGCCATGACCCCAGGCGCGCTCCGGCGCGGCACGGTGAGCCGGTTCCGAGGCGAGAAACTATTTCAGCATGAATTAAAACTGCAAACTCTTGGTCACACTATCGATGTGCTCTTGACGGTCGCCAGGCCGGATGTCAGTCGAAATTTTCTGGCCCTTACGGACATCACCAAGCTCAAGTCCGCTGAAGACGCCCTGCGCAGTAGCGAACGACGGTACCGGCAGTTGTTCGAATTCATGCCAATCGCGATGTGGCAGCTCGATTTGAGCAAGATCGCTGAATTGACGAACGACTTGCGTGCTGAAGGAGTGACCGACCTTGACGACCACTTCGACAAGCAGCCGGATGCGCTGAACCGCATGATGGATGCGCCGATTGCGGTCGACGTTAACGAGTTCGCGGTCAAAATGTTTGGCGCGCAGGACCGTAGCCAGCTATTGGGGCCGTGGAAATCTCACTGGAAAACAAGCCCCGGCACTTTCCGCCGCGGGATGGTATCATTGTTCCGAGGCGAAGAATCATTTCGGGAAGAGACGCAGCTCGCAACGCTCGATGGGCGAGAAATCAATGTTTTGTTCGCGATGGCCAGAGGCATGGTGGGTATCGTCGATGTCACGGACCGTACGCGCGCGCTGGAACGTTTGCAGCGGGTGCAAGCCGAATTTGCGCATGCCGCGCGCATCTCAATGCTTGGCGAGCTTGCGGCATCGATCGCGCATGAAGTTAATCAACCCCTGGCGGCGATACGAACCAATAGCGAGACCGCCCTGCGTTGGCTGGATCGTGCGGAGCCAAATGCCGCCAAGGCGCGTGAGCTGATCCGGCGCAATGTCGACGACGCGCGCCGGGCGGCCGATATCATTGCGCGGATACGCGGAATGGCGGCCGGACGGCTTCCCGAGCGGAGCGATTTGTCACTCCATGACCTCATCGAAGAATCGATCGTTTTTCTCCGCAACGAGCTGCAGGCGAACGCCATTTCCGTCGCGCTAGGTCTGGCTGCGACGGCGTCGCTCGTGGCCGGAGATCGCATCCAGCTTCAACAGGTGATCGTGAATTTGACCATCAACGCCGTGCATGCGATGGCGCAATCGACAACCGACCGTCGTAACCTGCTTATTCGAACGGAGCTTCCGGACGCGGGGACCCTTTCGTGCACGTTCGAGGATAGCGGGCCGGGAATCGATCCGCGTTTTTTGGATCGTCTTTTCGACAGTTTCTTCACGACCAGGGACGCCGGGATGGGAATGGGGCTTCCGGTCTCCCGGTCGATTGTCGAGGCGCATGGTGGCGTGATTAAAGCTGATAATAATTCCGTGCTGGGCGGAGCGCGATTTAGTTTCGCGCTCCCCGTCAAGAACCCCACGGCACACTAGACTGGCTTTCATCGATGCCGGCGCACACCTGTTGATGCCGGGAACGGCGTGAGGAACTGATCCGCTGATTGAAAGACGCTTGCGCCACAATGCCTCGGCAAGCTCCTGCTCAATGCCCGCAACGCGTGACTTGGACTATCAGGTCCGCAGCGCCTTATCGAGACAGTCGACCAGTGCGTTTGAGTCGAATGGCTTTATCAGCAGGCAAACCGCACCCGCGCCGGCCGCCTTCGCTTCGAGTCCCGGCTCCGCACGCGCGGTAACCATGATGATGGGCGTCTTGCGACGACGCGAGGTCAACAGCCGCGCGAGATCAAACCCGCTCATGCCGGGCATGTGTATATCGGTGATCACACAGTCGCATGACTTTTCCCCGTCTTCCGCGACAAATTGTTCCGCGGAAAGAAACTCCCGTGCCGCGTATCCTAACGACCCGAGCGATTCAACGAGCGCGGTTCGGAATGGTCCGTCATCGTCGATGACCGCAACTAGGAGCTCTCTTGACACCTTGTTCTTTCTCGCGGGCTCGGCCACATGCGGTCGAACACGAAAAACAACCCAGTGTCATGGGAAGCACTCCCCCGAAACTATACAGGGGTATTATGAGTAAGACCTACTCAGCGAGGCTTGGCCTTAAGAACCTCCGCCATCCGGACAAGGTCGGCCAGGGTTTTGGCGGCCATCTTTCGCATGGCCGCGCCGCGGTGAATTTTCACCGTGATCTCGCTTATTCCCAAATCGCCGGCCACCTGCTTGTTCATCTTGCCTGCAGTCACTAGCAGCATCACCTGCCGTTCCCGAGCGGACAGCGTTTCGAAGCGTTTCCGAACCCGCGAAACCTCGCCATCCGTCGCCCGGCGCTGCCGATCGCGCTCGATTGCCGCCATCACGGCGTCAAGCATGTCCTGATCTTGGAATGGCTTTGGCAGAAAATCGACCGCACCGCGCTTCATGGCGCGAACGGACATAGGAATGTCGCCATATCCTGTCATCATCACGACCGGCAGACGAATCCCTATCTCGATAAGCTGCGCCTGGAACTCCAGCCCATTCATATCCGGCAAACGAACGTCGACAACGATGCATCCGGGTTTGTCGGCAACATTTGCGTTCAGAAAATCGCGGGCCGCCCCGTAGGTTTGGGAGTCGAGTCCAACCGAGTTAAAAAGGCCTTCTAACGCTTCGCGCAACGATGCATCGTCATCAACAACATGTACGATCGCCTGTTCGCTTGTCGGGGACGGCATCGCGAGGACCATCAGGGTCACATAATGAAATCATAGCATGGCAGAGCCCGCGCCGCAGATCAAACCGAGGTATGGGCAGGCTCATCTCTTAATCCGACAGGCGCACGACTGAAGCGGGACCGGCCATCGTTCGCCCAATCGAGACAGGCTACGGTGCAGTTGAACTGCACCATACATCGATCGAATATTTTCCCCCACCAGTAATGTACAACAGCAGGAAGCCTCCGGTGATGCACAGGTTTTTGTAAAATGCCTCCATGCTGGCCAATTCATCAGCCCCTTTCATTGTCCAATAGCGGTGCTCAATAAACGAGGTTGCCTGGGTATATAGAGCCAAGAGCAAGGCTGAAGGGCGCGTGAACGCGCCAACGGCGACGGCGAACGCGACGGGAAGCTCCATGAAGATCGCGACGGCAGTCGCCAGCAACGGCGTCGGTACGCCGTCGTTCACCATTTGAGTCATCGTGCCCGAAATGTCTCTCAGTTTTCTCCAGCCGAAAATCAGAAACAGGGCCGCGAGAAAAAGACGCGCCGAAAAAATGACTTCATTGCTGATGTTATTCATCATAACGCTATGGTCGCTTCTGTTGGTTTATCGTTGCAACGGTGAACCACCAGATCATTTTAACTCCGTCTCTCATGAGCGCACCGTCCATCTTAGCAGCGCGGTGTTCACACGGACAAATCTTCGAAGGGCCTAATCCATCAGCGAATTGCAAGCGCATGAACGCTGAACAAATTGTCGGTCCAAAATCCAAGTGTCGACCATCCGCTCTCACCTGCTAGCCTCTGAAAAGAGTCCATCGTGTACTTATAGCTGTTCTCGGTGTGAATCGTTTCCCCGCGATAAAACTGAAACATCCTTCCTGCCACGCGAACTTCCTGCCGGCGCGTGCTTACGAGATGCATCTCGACTCGACTTTTCGCCTCATTAAAGAACGCGCGGTGTTGGAACACTGTGAGATCAAAATTCGCTTCGAGCTCGCGATTGATGCGCTTCAGGAGATTGAGGTTAAAGCGCGCGGTCACCCCCTCGGCATCGTCGTAAGCGCTGGCGAGAATACGGCCCTCTTTCACCAAATCCACCCCTATAACCAGGATGGCTTTTCCGCCAAACATCTTCCAAACGTGCCGCAATAGCCGGCGGGCTTCGTGAGGTTCGTAATTGCCAATTGTCGATCCTGGAAAGAACCCCACCCGTGGCAGGGAAGAAATCGCGTCAGGCAGTTGCAACTCCCTGGTAAAATCGCCAACAATTGGATGAATTGCCAGGCGCGGGAAATCGCCCTTCAATTTAGCAACGTCGTCGTGAAGGAAATCGCCAGAAATATCGACCGGCACGTAAGCCGCTATACTCGCGGTCGCGCCCAGTAGAATGCGAGATTTACGGCTCGAGCCGGCGCCGAGCTCGATCAGTGCACAATTTGAGGGAAACATCGAACCGATTGCCAGCCGATTGCAGTTCAAAATGTCGATCTCGGAACGCGTCACGTAGTATTCCCGCACCCCAGTGATGCGTTCAAATAGCGCTGAACCGTCGGCATCGTAGAAATATTTTGACGGCAACCACTTCCGCTCGTGACCAAGGCCAACCAGCACATCGATCTCAAAATCACGATCACGGCCCTGTATAAACTCACGGTCCTCTGTCAGACTCGTGTCCGGCGAGCTGGCACCACCCACGTAATTATCCATCAGAAAGCTCCCGTCTTACGCCTCCGCTACACTGAGCGTTTATAAACAACCGCGGCGACACGCCCGCGATACGTTTGAACACAGCTGAAAATCGGCTTGAACCATTGAAGCCGCGGTGGAGAGAAAGCTCGGTCAAGGTTTTGATAGGGGTCTTGCATCATCTCCTTGGGGCAACCAACGCCGCAAAAATAACAGGTGATGGCGAAGCGCCCACTATACATTGATGTGAGCCGCGCTTCCGAAGGTTGAATTGAAGGAGGGCATGACTGCGTCCGATGGTGGTCGGCGGCGACTGTCACGGGTGTCGCTGATCGGGTGGTTAGCTTGGCACACGATGAAACTATTTTACTTTCAATGGCCTCGGCGTGCGCAGCCGGTACCCGTACCACTCAGCTTATTAGCGAAGCTGACCAGTTTTTGTTGATACGCGAGATGCATCATCGGTTAGCGAACACTCTCGCGATCGTTGCAAGTGTGCTAAGACGCGAGTTCCCTGCTTCCTTATCCACTGCGGCCCTGCAGAGGTCACTGGCGAGGTGCGAGGCAAGGATAGTCGCCTTTGGGAACCTAAATAGAGCTCTCGCTGTTGGGGGCACGGACGAACAGATTTCTCTGACTGACTACGTCGAGCGCCTTTGCGAAGCGTTGTCAGACGCACTGCTCGGTCCTTTGGGCGTTCGTTGTGAGGTCTTTGCCGATGACGTGGAATTTCCTGCAGACCGATCCGAACGAGTAGGTCTTGCTATCTCTGAACTCGTCACCAACGCCGCAAAGCACGGATTCGACGAACGCAAAGAGGGAGTAGTCCGCGTTGAATTACTGAAGAGGAATGAGTCTTTGATCTGCACCGTTGCCGATAACGGCATCGGTGGAAAGGACGGCCCGCTCGGCACTGGATCAAGGATTGTCGAGCGCTTGGTGGGCGCTTTGGGCGGGACGCTGGTCAGGACAGCTCGATGCGATGGTACGGCGGTCACCGTCACCTGGAAGATTTAGCGCGGTTCTGGAAATGATCCGCGGGAAAAATGGATCGCAGTTGCTCTCTATCGCGGTTTATCAGCTGGGAGAGGTGGAATGACCGCAAAAAACATGACGAACGGTCTGCTGCGTAGGCGCGATTTGCTTGCGGGCACGGCGATGCTTCTCCTCGGCGTGACGCAAGGGCGGGCCGGAACGGTTTCGGGGGTGCTGCCCTGGGCGCCCAATTCCGGGGATCCGCCGATCCCGGTCAGACCCGGCCCATGGCTGTTTTTCACAGGCGCGGAAGGTCGAGCAATTGAGGCAATGGCTGATCGTATCATCCCGCCAGATCCGGAGACGCCGGGAGGCAAAGATTCGGGCTGCGCCGTTTTTATCGATCGGCAGCTCGCCGGCCCTTATGGTCAGCAAGACGGACTTTACTTGCGACCGCCATTTCAGCAGGGGATGAAGAATCAGGGATCGCAGTCGAGAGGAGGGCCGAGGCAGAGTTATCGCGCCGGCCTCGCAGCGCTCGATAAAGCATGTAAAGCCAAATACGCGGGAAAAGAATTCGCCGAGCTGTCGGATCGCGACAAGGACCGGGTTCTCACCGACCTTGAAAGCGGCGAACTGAAGCTTGAGGACGCAGACGGAAAAGCATTGGTTGAGGAAGTCGTCAAAGACATACAGATGGGCTTTTTCGCTGACCCGATCTATGGCGGCAATCGTGACATGGTTGCCTGGAAAATGATCGGTTACCCGGGATCCCGTTACAATTATCTGGACTGGGTCAATCGCCACAACGAGCGCTTTCCGCTGCCGCCTGTCAGCATGACGGGTCGTGCCGAGTGGACTCCGAAGACGCGGTGAGGTGCGGCCATGGCGCGCAGACTGCCAAAGAAAGATGTCGTCATTATTGGCCTCGGTTGGACCGGGTCGATCATGGCCCACGAGCTCACCGACGAGGGGCTTGACGTGATCGCAATCGAGCGCGGTCCTTGGCGCGACTCTCCGACTGATTTTCCCACGAACTACATGCAGGACGAGCTGCGCTATCGGATTCGGCATGAGCTCTTTTTGCGGCCGGACCAGCTCACATTCACCTTCCGCAACAAGATGGGTGAGATTGCGCTACCAATCCGTAGTTGGGGCGCGTTCATGCCGCCCAACGGCGTCGGCGGGGGTGGGGTGCATTGGAACGCGGAGACATGGCGTTTCTTGCCATCGGATTTCGTACTCAGAACGCATCTCACGGAACGGTACGGAGCGTCGTTCCTGCCGGAGGACATGACGATTCAGGACTGGGGTGTGACCTATGACGATCTTGAGCCACACTACGATCAGTTTGAGTATTTATGTGGTACTTCCGGCGCCGCCGGCAACTTAAAAGGTCAAATCCAAGAAGGCGGAAACCCGTTCGAGGGGCCCCGTTCGCGACCCTATCCGACGCCCGCTCAGCCGCAGCCGTTCAGCGCCACGTTGTTTGCCAAAGCAGCCCGCGAGCTTGGCTACAAACCGTTCCCGCAACCGTCGGGAAATCTATCGCAACCCTACGTCAATCCGCTCGGGCTGCGGCTCGGTCAATGCACGTATTGTGGTTTTTGCGAATGGTTCGGTTGCGGCAATTATTCAAAAGCCAGCCCGCAAACCACCATTCTTCCCGTTTTGATCCGCAAGTCAAATTTCACGCTGCGTGATAATTCTGAAGTCGTCAAAATCAACGCCGACGCCTCGGGCAAGACGGCTACCGGGGTCACCTTTGTCGACAGCAGTTTGCAGGAATGGGAGCAACCGGCCGATCTGGTCATCCTGTCGGCTTACTCGATGTTCAACGTCCAACTGCTGTTGCACTCGAAGATCAGTCAGCCCTACGATCCCGTCGCCGCTGCGGGTGTCGTTGGGCGCAACTATACCCACCAAACCATTTCCAGCGTGAACGGCTTCTTCGACAGCAAAAAATTCAACTTCAATCCGTTCATCGCCTCCGGCTCGATCGGAATGTGCATCGACGAGTTCAACGGCGACAACTTCGATCATGGCCCGCACGGCTTTGTCGGCGGCGCCTATGTGGGTCAGGTGCAGACTGGCGGCAGGCCGATTGAAACGACGCTTGTGCCGCCCGGAACGCCGAAGTGGGGGGCAGAATGGAAGAAGGCGGTGCGCGACAATTACCTCTCTACGGTGAAA
>Ga0335078_10013604_pt1 | contig 12061 bp, 12 predicted proteins | sample Lox_Sample_32_FD_206711 | JGI IMG/M metagenome (GOLD analysis project Ga0335078, IMG submission 206711) | Soil microbial communities from Loxahatchee National Wildlife Refuge, Florida, United States - Lox_Sample_3.2 | ecosystem: Environmental > Terrestrial > Soil > Wetlands | place: USA... | reverse complement strand
ACGGCGCCATCTCCGGCATAACAGTCTTCAACGCCATGCACTTCCAGGACGCTGCCAAATACGCGACCGAAATCAACCAGCCCGCCATTTTCCTCATCGTCGAGGTCAGTAAGCGATGGTACGACTCCCTGCCAAAGGATTTGCAGGAAATCATCGATCGCGACGGCGCCGCGGAGTCGGTGGCGATCAATCCGTTCGCGGCCGAATTGCATGCAAAGGCGAGAAAGTCCTGGGTGGACAAGGGCGGCGAGCTCATCAGCTTCCCGGCCGACGAGCAGGCCACAATGATGAGCATGCTGGCGAGCGTCGGCGAGGACGTGGCGAAGAGCAAGCCGGAGCTATACCGGGCTTATCGGCTGGTAACCGATGCCGCCAAGCGAACGCGGCCGGGGCCGAGCCAATAACCGGGACCGGCAACGACCGCCCGACGCCGCAGAGGGCACAAGAGGTTCGGTTGTGATCGAAGCTGTCTACAAAGGAGTTGACTGGCTTCTGACGTTCACCCGCACCGCTTCGGCGATTTGTCTGATCGCCAGCGTGATTATCAATTTCGCCAACATCATCGGGCGCTACTTTTTCAACGTGTCGATACCCTGGGCCGAAGAGATCATGCTTTTCCTCATGGTCGGCTGCGTCTTCACCGGCTGTTGCGCCGTCGCCTGGGAAGGCCGGCAGATCCGCATGGACGTCGTCATCTCAATGTTCCCCCCGAAGATCAAGAACCTGTTCACGCTGCTGTCCGAACTGGTGATGATCGCCGCCGCCATCGCGGTCACCAAGTTCGCCTGGCCTGTGATCACGCAGCTGGCGGCGTTCGATGAACGCAGCCAGGCAGCAAACTTTCCCCTCGTCATCCCGCAGGCCATGGTTCCGATCGGCTACAGTCTGATGGCGCTTTTGGTCGCGGTGCGACTGCTGATGCCGCGGCGGCAGGCTAACCGGGCTGGCACCGATACGACGCAGCATTAGGCGGGCGGCGAACTCATGGCGTATCTCATCTATTTCGGCCTCCCGGTGGTCCTGCTCGCGCTGGGTTTTCCGATTTTTCTCATCCTGCTGGTAACTTCGATCGTCGCGGTGTTGACCGTCACCGATATTCCGACCGATGCGATCCAGACCTACATGTTCGGCAGCCTCGACAATTTCCCGCTGCTCGCCGTGCCCTTCTTCGTGCTCGCCGGCGAGATCATGGCGCAAGGCGGCATTGCGCGGCGTATCATCGCCATGGTGATGGCGATCGTCGGCGGCGTGCGCGGCTCACTCGCCGTGACCACGGTGGCGGCTTCGGAACTGTTCGGCGCCATGTCGCATACCGCCGTCGGCACCGTCGTGGCCATGGGCCGCATGATCTACCCGTCGCTCAAAGACGGCGGCTACAACGAGCGCTTCGCCGTGGGCCTGATCGCATCTTCAGGAGCGATCGCGGTTGTTATCCCGCCGTCGATCGCGATGATCCTTTACGCGGTCTCCGCCGAGCAGTCCGCAGTTCAACTTTTCACCGCGGGCATCCTGCCGAGTCTTCTCATCGGCGCCATCGATGCCGCGTTCGTCATCGCTTATGCGAAGTGGAAAAACGTGCCGCTCGGGGCCAGCGCGCGTTGGGAAATCATCTGGAAAACGAGCAAAGACGCGAGCTGGTCGCTGGGCACGCTTGCGGTGATCTTCGGCGGCATTTATGGCGGGGTTTTCACGCCGACCGAAGCCGCTGGCGTCGCCGTCATCTACTCGCTGTTCGTCACCATGGCCATCTATCGCGAGGTCGACATATTCCGTTTCTGGAAGATCCTGGTCGATTCGGCATTCCTCATCTCGCAGATCCTGCTCATCGTGACCTCGGCCGGCATTTATTCGTGGCTGCTGACCACCAGCGGGATTCCCCAGCAGATCGTCGACTCCATCAACGCGCTGCATATGTCCAAGTGGGAGCTGCTGCTTATTCTCAATATCGGGCTGCTCATTGCCGGAAGCTTTTTGGAACCGCCGGCAGCGATCCTCATTCTGACCCCGCTCTTGCTACCGATCGTGCGCGGCGTCGGCGTCAACGCCATTCACTTCGGCATCATCGTGGCTGTAAATCTCAGCCTCGGCATGTACACGCCTCCATTCGGTTTGAACCTGTTTTCGTCGCAGGCGATCTTCAATGCGCCGCTCAGCCGCATCTATCTCGGCGTGCTGCCGTTTTTGGTGCTGAATTTCGTGGCGCTTTTGATCATCACCTATATCCCGGAGATTTCCATGGTGCTGCTGCACCACTGACGGCCGTGACGATTGCGCCATCTTCAAGCGGAAGAGGGCAGAAAGACGAGTTTGCTGGAAGCGGCTTCATTTCCCCAATCGGACATGGCGGATTTGAAGGCCCCTGGTATCGGCAGCAAGCTTCCACTAAGGTTGCGTCATGGGATGACATGACCGCGGCGTAGGTGCCGTGGCGTCGATAGATGGAGGTCGCGATGGGTTTGCTCGATCAACTTAATCTCGGCGGCGTGCTCGGACAGGTCGAGGCTGCCGCCTTGCCGGCGCTGCTCAACGCGGTGCTGGCGAAGACTCAATATGGAGACCTGAACGGCCTTGTCACCAAGCTGCAGCAGGGCGGGCTCGGCCCGCAAGTGCAGTCCTGGCTCGGCAACGGCGCAAACCAGCCGATCACGGCTGACCAACTGAAAGCTGTTCTCGGCAACGAACAGGTTCAGGAATTTGCGCGCCACATGGGATTGCCGGTGGACACGATGCTCAAGCTGCTGGCCGAGCACCTGCCCAACATCGTCGATCAGGCGAGCCCGAACGGCGTGCTGCAAAAGTAATCTAACGCTTTTGTGTCGAGGGTCGGTTCATTCAAGGAGGAGGAAATGAAAACCATCGCAATCGTTGTCGCTTCATTCTGGGTCGTCACCGCCGCCATGGCCGACGACAGCTGCAAGGTTCAAGCGGGGGCCAAGAATTTGCACGGCGCCGCTCTGACGAGCTTCGCAAAAAAGTGCTGCAACGATCAGGCTGCGGCGCAGAAGCTGCACGGCGCAGCACAAACGAGTTTCACCAAGAAATGCGTGTCGGACGCGACCGGCACCTAAGTGCGCCGGCGGACGACCTGCACTGAATACCTAGATACGGGAGAATTTGGTATGAAGACACAAGTCATCATCGCCTCTGGAATTCTTTTCGGCGCTCTCGCCGGCGCCGTCGCCACGGTTCCGGCGCACGCCCTTTCGATGAAGGAGTGCAGCGCCAAGTACCAAGCCGCCAAGGATGCCGGATCGCTCGGCGGCAAGACCTGGAACGAGTTCCGCAAAGCAGAATGCGGCGGCGAGGCAGCCGAAGGACCGGTACAAGCCACGCCGCCGGCTTCGTCCACGGCCTCTGCCCCTCCGCCTCCACCGAGCGCTCCGCCGGTCACCAGCGGCCCGGTGAGATTCCCTTCCGGCGTGTCTCCCAAGTACTCCAAAGACTCAGCGGGTAAGGCGCGCATGGAGACCTGTCTTGATCAATACAAAGAGAACAAGGCCAATAACGGCAACGGCGGGCTCAAGTGGATCCAAAAGGGTGGCGGCTATTACAGCGAATGCAACAAGCGCCTGAAGGGGGCCTAAGACCTCAACTGAGCGTCTGAACGGTAATCCTGCGATTTGCTAAGGGGGTGCAGCGACGGCGGCGCCCCCGAATCTTTAGCGCAGCGCCACGGGCGCCCAAAGATGGTTGAAATCCCTATTCTTCTTCATCATCATTTTCAGAGTCAGGCACCGCGACGGTGACTTCTTCAATCTCGGTCACGCGCAAAACGCCCGGGACCGGCTCGTCGATTACATCGATAACGGTATCCTCGAGCGCCGGTCCCGGTAGCCGCGCCTGTTGACGCTCCCGCATCCGCTTCGCTGCGCTCGCATTCCGCTTAGATGACCGTCTTTTCTTTTGGGCCTTCTTGGGTGCTGCACGTTTGACCGCTTTTTTGCGCAGCTTCCTGCCTACTTTGCCGCGTTTCAATTTCGCTTTTCGTGAAGGTACGCGCTTTTTTCGTTTGGCCATCGGGATTTTCCTCTCAAAACCCAGATTGGATGCGATTCAGGCTACCGATTTGCCATTCGTGACCGAAGTCCAATCCCGCAAACGTTTTTGTTCTCGATCTTAAATCTTTTCACGACGCAGGTCGGAGACATCCGCGCAACAACGCCCCATGCCTTCGGCGCACAACGAGACTTTCACATGTTATCGAAACAGGCGTAGCTCGCTGCGTCAATGGGCTTAGGCGACGGGGCGTGCCTGTGCCAAGGCATGTACCAAAGCCGTTCCTGCCTGCGGGACGTCGGTTCCTCCGGCCTGCGTTACTCGGAGTTTGCCCGCACGCTTTCAGATACGTTCAAAGAAACGCTTGATGTGCAATGGTGGGCGGTACAGGATTTGAACCTGTGACCCCTTCCATGTCAAGGAAGTGCTCTCCCACTGAGCTAACCGCCCAAACGCAAGCCTGCATGTAGCGTCGCATGGCCTGCCGGGTCAAGACCGCCGAGGAGCTTCAATAAACCGCCCGGCCGCCCGAGATGTCGAAGACGGCGCCGGTCGAGAACGAGCACTCTTCCGAAGCGAGCCAGGCGACCATGGCCGCAATCTCATCGACCGCCACGAAGCGGTTCATCGGTATTTTGGACAGCATGTAATCGATATGCTGTTGCGTCATCTGCGCAAACATTTCAGTTTTCGCCGCGGCCGGCGTGATGCAGTTCACCAGCACGCCCTTGGTTGCCAATTCCTTGGCCAGGGATTTGGTCAGCGCGATCAAGCCCGCCTTCGACGCCGAATAATGCGAGGCGTTTGGATTGCCCTCCTTGCCGGCGATGGAGGCGATGTTGACGACGCGGCCATAGCCGGCGGCCATCATGTGCGGCGCGACCGCCCGACACGTGAGATAAGGACCAACCAGATTGACATCGATAACCTGTCGCCAGACGTCGGGTGCTAGCTCCCATAGCGGCGCGTTGCCGCCGGTGATGCCGGCGTTGTTGACCAGAATGTCGACCTTGCCGAAGACGCGCATATGCGAGACTGCGGCGTTATCGACCGACGTCTCATCGGTGACATCGACGGTATCGACGTAAACGGGCCCACTTGCCTGCAGGGCCAGCGAAGCCGCATCCATCGCGGCCTTGTCCTTGTCCCACAGCACAACCTTGGCGCCCGATTTCAACATCCTTTGCGCGATGGCAAAGCCGATGCCGCGCGCACCTCCGGTCACGATGGCGATACGGTCATTAAGGTCGATCGAGTTCATGCAAAGCCAAAGTCCAGGGCCGATCGAGCGCGCCGAAACAGTTAAACGTCATGCCCGCGCTTGTTCCGGCCATGACAGCCATCCTGCTGCTAAAACTTTACGCGGTCGCCGCCCTTAAGCCCAAGCATCTGCCGCGCTTCGGTCGGCGTGGCGATCTCGAAGCCGAGATCCTCGATAATGCGGCGGATTTTCGCCACCTGTTCGGCATTGCTCTTGGCGAGCTTGCCGGGGCCGATGTACAGCGAGTCTTCGAGACCCACGCGCACGTTGCCGCCGATCATCGCCGCCGCGGTGCAGAAATTCATCTGATGGCGACCGCCGGCGAGCACCGACCACAGGTAATCTTTGCCGAACAGCCGGTCCGCCGTGCGCTTCATGAAATAAAGATTGTCGAGATCGGGGCCGATGCCGCCCAAAATACCGAATATCAGCTGCAGGAAAATCGGCGGCTTGAACATGCCGCCATCGACCAGGTGCGCGAGATTGTAGAGGTGACCCGTATCGTAGCATTCGTGCTCGAATTTCACGCCGTGGCCCACGCCGAGGGTCTCGTAGACCTTCTTAATGTCGCGGAACGTGTTGGGAAATATATAGGCGTCGGAGTTGAGCAGATAGCTCTCTTCCCAATCGTATTTCCAGGTCTTGTAGCGGCGTGCCATGGGATAGAGCGCAAAATTCATCGAGCCCATGTTCATCGAGCACATTTCCGGCGACAGCGTGTTGGCAGCGGAAATACGCTGCTCGACCGTCATGGTCACCGCGCCGCCGGTGGTGATGTTCACCACCGCGTCGGTCGCTTGTTTGATGCGCGGCAGAAACTGCATGAAGACGCCGGCGTCAGGCGTAGGGCGGCCGTCCTTCGGGTCGCGCGCGTGCAGATGCAGGATGGCGGCGCCGGCCTTGGCGGCATCGATCGCCTGCGTGGCGATCTGATCGGGCGTGATCGGCAGCGCGTCCGACATGGTCGGCGTGTGGATGGAGCCGGTAATCGCGCAGCTGATGATGATCTTGTTCGCCATGGTCCGTTTCTCCCTCGGGTCTTTTATCGGCTCGCCGGCGGCTACAGTCATTCGCCGCGCTGGCTTCGTCAAGGATGGGCGGCCGCTCGCGCCTTCGCTTCTTGAATGGCCCGCCACACGGCATGCGGCGTCGCCGGCATCGGTACGTCGCGTACGCCAAGCTCGGACAGCGCGTCGAGGATCGCGCTTATCATGACCGCGGGCGCGGCCGTGGTGCCGCCCTCACCGCCGGCCTTGATGCCGAGCGGATTGGTCGGCGACAGCACCTCGGCAATCTCGGTTCTGAACGCCGGCAAATAATCCGCGCGCGGCATGCCATAATCCATGAACGAGCCGGTGAGCGGCTGGCCGGAATCTGGATCGAGATAGACCTGCTCCCACATCGCCTGCCCTACTCCCTGCGCAATCGCGCCGTGGGTCTGGCCGTGCACGATCAGCGGATTGATGCAGCGGCCGACATCGTCGATGCAGGCGTAGCGCGTGATCTCAATCGCGCCAGTGTCGGGGTCGATCTCGACCTCGCAGATTGCCGTGCCGTTGGGAAATACCGGATCGTGCATCTCATTGTCGGTAACCACCGCAACGCCGTCCTTGAGCGCCTCCGGCAACTTGTGCCGCGCCGCCTCGCTCGCGAGTTCGAGAAAATCGAAGGTGCGATTGGTATCGCGTGAAGAAAAGCGTCCGTCATCGAACGATACCGAGTTTGGCACCACGCCCATGACGATGGCGGCGATCTCCTTACCCTTGGCGATCAGATCGGCGGCGGCTTTGGAGAATACAGTGGCGGCGTGGCGCATCGAGCGGCCCGAGTGCGAGCCGCCGCCGACTTTCACCACGGCGGTGTCGCCGTAGATGATGTTGACCGACTCGTCGGGCACGTGAAGCAGATCGGCGACCACCTGGGCGAAGCTGGTCTCATGGCCCTGCCCGTTTGACTGCGTGCCGATCACCGCATCGACGCGGGCTGGTCCGGACGAATCCTGTGGGCGTACCGTGATGCGCGCCTGCTCCTTCGGCGCCCCAATCGAGGATTCGACGTAATTGGCAAGACCTAGTCCGAGCAGTTTGCCGCGGCGCTTGGCTTCCCGCCGCCGCGCCGGAAAGCCCTTCCAATCGGCGATGTCCATCGCCCAGTCCATATTCTCCTCGTAGTGACCGCTGTCGTAGAGCATGCCGACGGCGTTGCGGTACGGCATGGACTTGGGGCGCACGAGGTTCTTGCGGCGCAGCGCGATGCGATCAACGCGGAGCTGCCGCGCCGCCTCGTCGACCAATTGCTCGATGGCGAATGTGACTTCGGGCCGGCCGGAGCTTCGATACGCATTGGTCGGCATCGTGTTGGTGAACACCGCGACCGAGCGTAGGGTTGCGGCGGGAATGGCATACGAGCCGGAAATCAGGCCGGACCCCTTGCTCAGCGGCGACAGGGACACGCAACGGGCGCCGACATTACTGATATTGGTCGCGCGAAGCCCGATGAATTTGTTCTTATCATCCAGCGCAAGCTCTACGCTCGTCACCAGATCGCGGCCCTGATAGTCGCTCAAAAACGCTTCCGAACGCGTCGCGGTGAATTTCACCGGCCGCCCGAGTTTCTTCGCCGCCCAAAGCACAAGGCCGAATTCGACGAAGGTGCGGTTACGCGTGCCGAAGTTGCCGCCGACGTCCGCGGAAATAACGCGCAGCCGCTCGGGCGGAACACCGATCACCTGGATCAGCTCGTTCTTCTGCCGCACCGCGCCGCCAGAGCCGGCATAGAGGGTGTAGCTGTCAGTCGCGGCATCGTAGTGCCCAAGCGCCGACCGCGGCTCCAGCGGCGCGCCCGTGACCCGGCCGATGTGGAATTTCTTCTTTACGACGTGAGCGGCACTGGCGAAGGCTCGATCGGTCGCTTCTCTGTCGCCAAAGAAAGTGTCGATCGTGATGTTGTCCGGCACCTCATCCCACAGCACCGGCGCGCCGGGCTGCATCGCGTCTTCAGTGTGGAGCACGAAAGGCAACTCTTCGTACCGCACCTCGACGGCTTCGGCGGCGTCCATCGCTTGCGCCTTGGTCGCGGCTACCACCATGACGACGCCCTCGCCGACGTGCCGCGCTTTGTCCGGCGGCAACAGGATGTGCGGACCGGCAAAAACCGGACCGCCGCCCGGGCCGGTGAGCTTCATGTCAAATTTGGTCTTCGGCACCGGATCGTGGGGGATCGGGCCGATGTTGTCGGCGACGCAATCGGCACCCATGAATATGCCGAGCACGCCCGGCATTGCCTTCGCCCGCGTTGAATCGATTGCCACGATGCGCGCGTGTGGATACGGCGAACGCACCATCGCCGCATAGGCCTGACCGTCGAGATTGAAATCGTCGGTGAAACGCCCCTTGCCGGTAATGAGGCGCTCGTCCTCCTTGCGCGGAATCGGCTTACCGATGAAGCGGTAGCCGGTTTCGCCCGGTCTTTTCCTATCGTCCATTCGCTTTCGCTGACTGCACTGACTCGCGAGGCATTATATGTAAGTTCCGTCCACGGCGGCTACGACGCCTTCAGTAGCACGTCGGCCAGCCATTCCGGCTCATCGATCATGACATCGTGGCCGGTACTGCCGTTGACGATGGTCTACCAAGTCTTGTCGGCCTTGCACTCCGCAAGTGCTTTATCGAAAGCGGCCTGCGGATATCTCGACGCGCGGATATATGTCTTCTTCGCAATCGTCTCGCGCTTGCCGGTGAGCCTGATGGGCTGGGTCGCTACGCCGTTGGGCTGCGGCGTCAGCTTCGAGTCGATCCAGGCATAATCCTTCTCGCTGAGCGAAAACGTTTTCGCAGGCGGCGGCTTGCGGCCGGGTTCGCCCCGCGCCACAGCTTCTTCCAGCGCCTTGCGGCTGAACTCGGACGCGAAGTCGGTGCCCTTTTGACCGTCTTCCGGCTTGAACGCGTCGAGCCAAACGATCGCGGCGACTTGATCGTGAATATGTTCGAGCGCGCCCGAGGCCGGCCAGCCGCCATACGAGTGCGCGACGAGGCAGACCTCCTTGAGGTCTTCCCACCTCACCAGGTTGACGATGTCAGCGATATGGGTGTCGAGGATCACGTCCTTGCTGAGAAGATGCGACCGATCGCCGTTGCCGGTGAGCGACTGCGCGTAAACCTTGTGGCCGCGCTTTTCGAGAATGTCTGCAACGCGCCGCCAGCACCAGCCGCCATGCCACGCCCCATGAACAAGTACGAATGTCTTGCGGACGTCCGTCTGCGCCATCGCCTTCGACGCGCCGAACGCGGCGACTCCAGCCGCAGCCGCGCTAAGGGAGGCACGGCGTGTGATTGAATCCTCTGCCATCGAAATCCTCCTGTTTGCCAGCGCGGCATCATGATCGTCCCGGTAAGTGCATCAGTTCCAATCAAGCCGCACAACCTCCCCCGTCGCAACGGCACGCTCGATGGCGTACGTAGTTTTCAGATTGACCATCGCCTGCTCGGCCGTGGCATGGATGCTCGGCCGCCCAGTCGACAGGAAGTCGAGCCAAGCCCGCGTCTCATTGCCGAGCGGGCCCCAGAAATCTCCCATGGCCCAGTCGCCCGCGGTGTTACTGCCGAGGAACGCCATCTCGACGGAATGACCGGGCACGTACGGGTGCGGAATGCCCTTCTCGGAAAAGATCAAATGCTCCATGTGGTCGTCGTCGATGATCATGGTGCCTTCAGTGCCGAGAAGCTCGACCCGGTCCGATTGACCTTGCGTCGGGTAGCGCGTGGGCAACGCGTAGCCGATGCCGAAATTGACCACCGCGCCGTCCGCGAAAGTCACAAGCGCCCAGGTCACGTCGTGGGCGCTGTAGCCGGCGTCGCGAAAAATGCCGGACTGCCCGCGCGCCACAACTTCCACCGGCCGGTTGCCCTCGAGAAACCAGCAGATCAGATCGACATAGTAGGTGAGCACGTCGAGCACCGGCGTCGCGTGCGGATCGCGCTTGAGGATGGCAAAGGTCTGGGCGCGCGAATTGTAGACGCGCGCCAGCGCGCCGCTCACCTTGCCGAGGCGGCCGTGATTCATCTGCTCCTTGGCGCGCAGAAAACATTCCTTGAAGCGGCGGCTGTAACCGACGCGCAGCGTGCCACCTGTGGCCTTGAGGGTTTTGAGAATCGCCTCGGCGTCGTTGAGTGACAGTGCCAGCGGCTTTTCCACCATCACTGCTTTACCGAGTTCGAGCGCCTTGCACACCGGAGCGGCGTGTTCGCCCTCAGGCGTCGAGACGAACACCGCATTGACCTCCGGACGGGCGATCACCTCGTCGTTGTCGGCGCAGTGGAAGTCGGCGCCGGCAAGCTCGGCCAAAGCCTTGGCGTTCGTCGCTTCCTTGTCGGAGACGGCGAGAAAGCGGACGGAGGGATGCTTGGCGGCCAAGCGCGCGCGCAGCGTGCCGATTCGGCCCGAGCCAACGACCGCGATGCCAAGGTCTTTTGCCTTCACTTTGGCCTCCCCAAGTTATGGTACCTTTGGCAGCGAAAGAAAGCAGGAGACTCGCCATGAGTAAACGCGCTCTCGAATTCGTCGAGACCTGGGTTTCGGAGAAAATCGAAGAAGAGGGGGTCCCCGAAGAAGGCGAAAAGTCGCCAGCCAAGGAATGGGCGGAAGAGTGCATTGAAGCTGCGAATGAGGAAGGCATCCCGGCGCTGGAGATCAGCGAGGCTTTCGACGACTTGGCCGAATTCATCGACGGCGAGATCGAAGAGGCCAGAGAACGCGAGGAAGGCGAAGAAGACGAGGACGAAGAGGATGAAGACGACGAGGACGAGGACGACGACGAGGAAGAAGAGTAGAGTGCCGCCGTTTTACGCCACCTTCCGCGTGGCGAATTCCTGCTGAGAGCGGCGCACGCTCTGCTCGTCGACCACAATGCCAAGCCCGGGTCGCTCGGGCACCTCAACGTAGCCGCGCTCAATGCGCAGCGGCTCAGCAGTAACATCCTCGGCGAGCCCGCTATTGGTCAGAGTCAGGCCCCAGGCGAGGTCGGGCGCGACTGCGGCGAGATGAAGGGCCGCCGCCGACGCGACACTCGACTCGCCGGTCTTGCAGGAAATGTTGACCTTCATGCCAAGGCGGCCGCAGAGCCGGCAGCCGTCCAGAAGCGCACGCAATCCGCCGAGCTTGATGGCCTTCAGGCTTATACCGGCCGCCGCCTTGCGCTCGTGATGACGCTCGATATCGTCAAGCGAATGGATGCCCTCATCAGCGCCAATCGGGATGCGGCTTGCGGCGGCGACGCGCGCCATGCCGGCCAAGTCGTGCGCGTGTACCGGCTGCTCGAAGAAATCGAGCCCCGCATCGCCGACCTCCGCAGTAAACCGTACGGCCTCGTCGACGCCGAATCCCTGATTGGCATCGGCAGAGACGAGACAATTCTCGCCGGCCGTCTTCAGCATTTGGCACACGGCGCGGGTGCGTGCGCCGTCCGCCTCCGGTGAACCGAGCCCAACCTTGATCTTGAACGCACGATAGCCCGCGTCGAAGCGCTCCCGCGCCTCGCGAAGATCGGCGGCTTCATCGGTCGAGCCGATGACTGCGAGCACCGGCATGCGAGTGCGCACTTTATCGCCGAGCAACGCATGCAGCGGCCGTCCGGCAGCGAGGGCGACAAGATCATGCAGGCCGATCTCGATCGCGGCCTTCGCTCCGGTATTGCCGTACATCCGCCCGTCCATGACTGCGGACGCTCCGGCGAAATCATCGGCCGCGCTGCCGAGGAGCGCCGGCGTCATCCGCGAGATCGCCGCCATCATGCTGGCGACGGTCTCG
>Ga0335078_10013603_pt1 | contig 12062 bp, 11 predicted proteins | sample Lox_Sample_32_FD_206711 | JGI IMG/M metagenome (GOLD analysis project Ga0335078, IMG submission 206711) | Soil microbial communities from Loxahatchee National Wildlife Refuge, Florida, United States - Lox_Sample_3.2 | ecosystem: Environmental > Terrestrial > Soil > Wetlands | place: USA... | reverse complement strand
TGTCATCCAACACTACATTCCTTCTGATAATCATCCTGGTACCTGTGATTCCCTCGTACTTACTATTCAAGTTCTTGCCATCGAGTGCGATGGTTACCGGTCCGTTCAAAGGATTCAAAATCAACCTCAGTGGCGGCTTCGGAGGATACTTCGTTATATTTTTCATACTAGTCACTATTCGCGCGGCTTTTATGTCCACTAGCTATGAACGGTGGACTGTGAATGGGCAGATCCTTTTTCCCGATTCCCCCCAGACCATTTACATCGATCCGAGGTATGTCACTCTCTCGGTACCGAGCTTGAGATCGGATGCCCAAGGGGATTTCACCTTGTATTTTCTGAGGACGTCTGATGGAGCCTATGACTATCCTCATATGTACATCTCCTTCCCCGGCTATGTCTCTCAGACGTTTTGGCTGGGACCAACGGAACTAAACGACAGACACGAAAGTCTTCCGATCAGCTTCGATGTCAAACAAAAGAAGATTGACATTGGCACAATAAAAATGGTCAAGGCGGCGGCGACGAATGGCGCGAGCAGTCCCCAGTTGAACCCGTATGCCACGCAGTAGGAGGGAGGATGAGACAAAGCTCTCTGAAGGTAGCCCTGGCCGGCTTGGCGCTATTAGCGAGCCACGCTTTAGAGGCCGCTACTCTCCGGGGCCAATTACGCTGCAATAACGGGGATGCACCGGCGGTAGGGATCGCGGTTACGGTTAACGGTGTTAGGGGAAGAACCACGCCTTTCTTCACCGGCGGCGATGGCATGTACTACATAACAGACGTGCCCGCTGGCCAGTATGTATTAGAGATATGGTTGTCCAAGCGTGGTAACGACCCAACCAGTACGCAGCAGATCATCATAAAAGAGCCGATCACGGATGTCCCACCGCAGGTCGTGCCTGTGTGTTCTGCCCAGTAAGCTTGCGACAAAGGAATCGTCATCGTGGGTAGCACCATAATGGTTATCGCTTCGCCACGCGGGTGAAGCCATCGTCGCTCCACTCATCGCTGCCCACGCCGTGATGGACGAAGAACAGCCCCACCGGATCGTACTTCTTCTTGATCTCCCGCAGGCGCGGATAGTTCATGCCCCAGAACGAGTATTGCCAGCCCTTCTCGAAGTAGTTGCTCTCCGAAACATAGGCCCCGCGGTAGGGCGCGACCTTGCGCAACTCGCTCATCGCCTGATCGATCAACATAGCCCGCTTGCGCGCGACGTTCACGTCGGGCTCATGGCCGCGAACTCCGGGATAAGCCGAGTGCGTTCCGCCGGCGATGATGGCAAGCGCGAAAGCGTCGACCACCACCGGATTCGTCGCCGTATCGCGCGCGGCGGCGATAGCGTCGGCGGGGGCGCCGGCCAAGCCTTTGTTGAAGTGCAGCTCCACATCCCACTGGCGCGAGGCCGCGAAGAGCGCGTCAGCCAGCCGAGCTTGCGACTTGTCTGCCAGCAGCGCAGCGGGCATCCATAGCGACTCGAATCCGTAAAGAACCTGGCCGCACTGCGGGCCATCGCCGCCCCACCAGGCATCGGTGGGCCCGGCTCCGGGACGCGGATCGACGACATAAACGCCGGGGTGCAATTTGTTCTGAAACTCGACATCCCACCAACGGCGCGCCGGCAAGCTGCCGATGATGGTCGGCCCTTCCAGCGTGTAATCCTGCGGCGCGTGCGACAGCCAATCGAGGAACGGCTGCCAGATGCGCTTGGACTCGTCGCCATCGAGACCGTGCGAGACCATCCGGATCTCCAGCGCGTTGTCGCCCTGAACGTGGATCTGTTCGCCCCAGTGATCGTTGAACAGTTGCTCGCGATAGAAGCTGAGGAACTGGCGCACGAGGCGGCGATAGGCCTCGTCAGATGCGGCCTTGATTGTGATGATGGCGGCGCCAAACCACTCCGGCAAGTCGCGCACTCGCAGCGTCACCTTGCTGACTACGCCGAAACTTCCGCCGCCTCCGCCCTTCAGTGCCATAAAGAGATCGGGATCCTTGCAAGCATTCACGATGCGAATCTTGCCGTCTGCCGTGACCACTTCGGCTTCCAGCAAACCCGCCGCGGCCGTTCCGTAATGTTTGGAGAAGCTGCCGAAGCCCCCACTCTGCACCAGTCCGGCGACGCCGACAGTGGTGCAACCTCCGCCTTGCACGTATTGGCCGGCTTTAGTAGTGACAGCCTGATAGGCATCCATCCAGACGCAGCCAGCGCCAAGCGTGACCGCCGGCTGCGGCGCAATCTTGCCCTCACATCCCTGCGGAACGAACGCGGCATGCATCGTGACGTCTCTCATCCGTCGCGTCCAGATCAGCAGCGAATCCGGCGCGCACGATGTTCCCTGATAGCTGTGGCCACCGCCTTTGACGGCCAGACGCAGATGATTTTCGCGCGCGAAGTTCACGGCCGCGGCGACGTCGCTCGCGCTGACAGCTTCGACCGCATACGCGCTGGGCGCGGTGGTCCAGGCATCGACCCACCCGAGCGTTTGCGTCAGGCCGGGTTGATCGCCGACGAAGTATGGGTTGTGGATGTTCTTCAGCAGCTCCTGGCAAGTGGCACTGTCAAAATCAGCCTGACAGTTCGCCAGCGGCGAGTACACCGGTGTGAGACGGCCGCCAATCTGCTGTTTGAGCGAGTCCCACATTGTGGGACTTGGCCAACGGGCGTCTCCAGGTCGGACACGGCGGAAAGGCTGCGGTGCGGCAGCCTGCGCAAACGATGCCGCCTGCGTTTCAGCGAATGAGGACCTTGTTTCTGCGAGCGTCGCGGAATCGCTGGTGAGCGCCAATAGATCGGGTCGCAAGCGTGCGATAAACGGCATCGCCGCCAAATGTTTTAGCAGAGTTCGCCGGTTCATTGGCGATGAGTATACTTCGTCTGCTCACTCCCCGGCCTTAGCTTTCCAGACGCCGCATTCCGAGCGGCACAGCGGAGAAGACTGAATACTCGAAGCTGCTACGCTCCGCGATTCAGCTTCCGCTTGACGATGTCTTCTACCTCAGCCACGACCTCGTCAATGCTCTTGTGGGTGGTGTCGAGGATCACTGCGTCGGAGGCGGCAACGAGAGGCGACGCAACGCGGGTACGGTCGCGCTGGTCGCGCGCGGCGATCTCGGCTTGCACGCGCTGCCGTTCGTCGGCTGAGGAATCTCCATTCTGCAACACGCGGCGTTCGGCGCGAACCTCCGGGTCGGCATCGAGAAAGATCTTCACATTGGCATGAGGAAAAACCGCGGTGCCGATGTCGCGGCCTTCCATGACCACTCCGCCATCGGCGCCCAGCTCGCGCTGCCGGGCGACCAGCACCCGCCGCACCGGCGGATGCGCCGACACGCGGGACGCGGCCGTCGTCACGTCCGGCTGGCGAATGCGCTGCGAGACATCGCGGCCATCCAGCAGCACACGATTGCCATCGCCCTGCGGCTCCAGCATGATCGTGGTCCTCTCTGCCAATTGGCGCACGGCCTCGGCATCATCGAGCGGCACATTCTGCTCCATCGCCTTTAATGCCAGCGCGCGGTACATCGCGCCGCTCTCCAGATTGATGTACCCGAGCTTGCGCGCCAACCGTGCCGCAATTGTGCTCTTGCCCGATCCGGCGGGACCGTCAATCGCGATGATCAGTTTTCGCGTGGCGTTCATTTGTTGCCGGCATCCCCGGGGCGCTTGGGAGCTGCGGCCCGGTCGGGTCGCGATGCCTGGCTCCGACCCGTTCGGCGGCGTCGCACCAGGGGCATGCCGGCGCGTGGAGGAAGCGGCTCGAACTTCGACTTTGGCGTGAACTCGCGCGGCGGCGGGACGTCCTGGAGCGATGAGACTTGCAGCATTACCCGCCCGCCGACATGGACAAAGCTCACTTCGCGCGCGGCTTGCAATGCATTGATGGCTTCGCGTACCCGCGCGCGACCAATGATATGTGAGAAGAACTGTTCGACCTCTTCCTGCTGCGCCGCCAGCACGCAGTCTAGATACTTCGAAACGAGCGCAGTAAGCGATTCCGCAACCGAGACGTGCGCGCCCTCGCGCACCGCCTCCGGTGACCAGCGAAACAGCACATCCCAGAAGACGCCCTCCTCGGGCTTGTAGTCGACACGCGTGATGCGCAGCTTGGCCCAAAGTTCATCCAGCGCACGATCCAATGCGGCTGTGGAGATGTCGCCGCCCAGCAACTCGCGCAGGCGGTGTTCCGGGATGGGCCCATTCTTCTGGATGAGTTGAAAAGCGTGCACGGCCAGCGGCGAATAACCAGAGCGGGTGTCAGCCTTGGGCGCTTGCTTCGGACTGCGGTCGCCCACCAGTCCATAGAAATAAGGAAACACCGCGGCCGAAACGATGAAGTTGTTTTCGGGAAACAGGTTCGTCTCATACGCCGCTTTCTCGCGCAGCAGCCGGACCATCAGATCCTTGGCTTCGTGCGCCGCAGGATCGGCGAACGCCATCTGTGCCGTGGGCAGCTTCTCATCACTCCCCTTATATGCGCCGACGAAGGTCGGTACCAGCACCGCGGGCCGCTGCGGATAGAGCAGGCAAAAGCCCACGGAGTCGAGAAACTGGCGCGCGCCCTCGAGCGTACATACAGGCCGCCCGTTCAGGCACCACTTGTCGCGACGAAGTTCGTGGAGTTGTTGCTCGTGCATGGGAAAAGAAGCGATAGCGATTAGCGATTAGCGATTAGCAAGACAACCGTGGCCCACAGGTGATGTCAATAGGTCGCTTCCACTCGGTAGCGATATGCGATTCGTCCTAGCTAATTGCTAATCGCTTCTTCCTTCAGATCCGCTTAAACGCCCTCTGAATATCCTTAACAGAATATCGCAGAACCACGGGCCGGCCATGCGGGCAGCTCATGGGGCAGTCGGTTTTGGCGAGTTCGCGCAGCAGCCACTCCATTTTGTTCTGCTCCAGCGGCATGTTGACCTTGATGGCCGCGTGACAGGCAATCGAGGCGGCGATGTTGGTGCGAATGCGGTCGAGGTTCAGCGACTGGTCTTCGCGCTCGAACTGCTCGAGGATCTCGTGCAGCAGATGTTCGACATCTCTGGCTGTCACCCCGGCTGCGGTGGTCTTCACGGCGATGGTGCGCGGGCCAAAGGGCTCGACTTCGAAGCCGTTGCGGTTGAGTTCGTCGGAAATTTCGGCGAACACCGCCATCTGGCTGGGCGTGAGCTCAACGATGAGCGGCATGAGAAGTTGCTGGCGCTCGGGCGATTCGGCCAGGCGTTGCTTGCAGATTTTTTCGAAGAGAATACGCTCGTGCGCGACGTGCTGATCGACGATCCACAGGCCCTGCGGGTTGATGGCCAGGATGAACGACTCGCGAATCTGCCCAACCGGCTTGAGCGTGGCGAGCGATTCGAGGCTGACCGGAGCATCGTCATCTGCGATCTCCGGCGAGCAGCCATTGCGGCCTGGAGCAGCCGCGGTCGCCGTTGCCGAACCGCCAAAGCTCTGCGGGCCAAAGCGTGCGACCGGGATAGCAGCGTTGGCCTCGACCGCAAATCCTGCGCCTTCGAATTGCAGCGGTGCGGTGATGGCCGGCAATTCTTGGGCGCGCAGGGCAAAGGCTGCGTCGGCGTCGGTCACCTGTAGTTGGCCTGATGTGAAGTCGTAAGCGCCCGGAGTGAGCGAGGGCGAGGCGGTCGGGTTGGCGCGGATCTCGGTGGTGAACGACGGCACAGGACGCGACTTCATCAGCGCAGCGCGCACGGAGTCGCGAATAAAATCGTGCAGAATCGACGACTGGCGGAAACGGACTTCGGTCTTCGAAGGATGCACGTTGACATCCACCTCGGTCGGCGGCATTTCCAGAAAGAGCAGCACCACGGGATAAACCGTGGGCGGAATGATGTTGCGATAAGCTTCGGTGATCGCGTGCTGCACCAGGCGATCGCGAATCAGGCGGCCGTTGACGAAGATGAAGATGGAGTTGCGATTGAGCTTCTGAATCTCCGGCCGCGAGACAAAGCCGTGAAGTTTGACCTCGCCTTTCACCGGTTCTTCCGGCTCTTCGATCTCGCTGCGCTTCCATGGCGGGGGCTGCGGCAGGCCGATGCGCTCCAGCGGCAGCAGCGCGCTGATTGAGATGAGTTGATCGAGCGTCTCCCGGCCGAAAACTTGGTAGATGCGCTGCGAATGATCACTGACTGGCGGCGCGACCAGCATGGCGTTCGTCGCCGAGTGCAGCTCCCAATGCATCTCCGGATGCGCGAGCGCATAATGCGTGACCAGTGACGCGATGTGCGAGAGCTCGGTCGATTCGGCTTTCAGGAATTTGCGGCGCGCGGGAATGTTGTAGAAGAGATCGCGCACGGTGATGCAGGTGCCGAGCGGCAGGCCAGCTTCTTCGACAGTGAGGATTTTCCCGCCGGCGATTTCGACAACGGTTCCGACGGCGTCCTCGGGCGCGTGCGTCTCCAGTCGCAGGCGGCTGACGGAGGCAATCGATGGCAGCGCCTCGCCGCGAAAGCCGAGGGTCGCGATGTTCAGCAGATCGTCCGCGTTCCGGATCTTCGATGTGGCGTGGCGCTCGAAGGCCAGCATGGCGTCGTCGCGCACCATACCGCAACCGTCGTCGGTCACCTGGATGAGCTTCTTGCCGCCGGCTTCGATGTTGACGCGAATGCGGCGCGCGCCCGCATCCAGCGCGTTCTCCAACAGCTCCTTGACCACCGACGCCGGCCGCTCCACGACCTCGCCCGCGGCGATCTTGTTGGCAACATTTTCCGAGAGAACGTGGATGCGCCCCATGGAGTACTACGTTACATCAGTGGATCGTGGATCGTGAATCGTTATCCAATCGTTCGCATGGGGAAGGCCGCGAATGAGGGATTCGACAGGTGATTCACGATTCAAGAACCACGATTCACGAAGCTATCCCGGCGGCCACGTCAGATTCCTGCCGCCGAGCAGGTGCAGGTGGAGATGGAAGACCGACTGGCCTGATCCCGGGCCTACGTTATACACGGTGCGGTAGCTGTCTTCGATACCACGATCGCGCGCGATATTGGCGGCGATGAGGTGGCTGTACCCGATGATCTCGGCGTCCTCTTGCTCCGCTTCCTTTAGCCCGCGGATGTGCCGCTTGGGAACGATGAGCACGTGCGTCGGAGCCTTGGGATTGATGTCTTCGAAGACGTACACCTTGGCGTCCTCGTAGACCTTCTTCGATGGAATTTTGCCGGCAATGATCTTACAGAAGAGGCAGTCGTCCATGCAGGAGATGGTAGCGAAGACCAGTGGCTAGTGGCTAGTGGTTCAGTGGGCAGAAATGAAAATCCCACCCAAGCAAATCGGGCTTGGGTGGGGCAGGCGAGTAGTCGAACTTTCAAACTCGAAACTTCTAGCCACTGGCCACTGACCACTTCTTCAGCTCTTGCCGATCTTGATATCGCCCGTATCGGTATTGACCAGCAGCTTGCTGGTGCCGCTGCCGACAGTTCCGGTCGCGCGCGCCTCACCATTGTTCTCGTTTACCTTGATGGCGTCGAAGTCCGAGCTGATATCGCCTTTCCGCGTATCAGCGCTGATGGAGAAACCTCCGCCGGACGGCAGCGTCAGCGTCACATCTCCATGTTGCGTGGTCACGCTCACTTTGTCCGGCGTCGACTTCGAGGCCAGGGTCAAAGCCACATCGCCGTGCTGCGTATTCACGGTCATCTTGCCGGCCTGCTTGCCGCTGGTCGTGACCTCGACGTCGCCGTTGTTGGACTGCACATCGAGATCGCCGGAAACATCTTCGAGGTGAATGTTCTTTGATCCCGTCACCACACGGCTGGGGCCGCTGAGCTCGGTGCCGCGCACTTCGTCGCTGGAGATGGAGATGTCGCCCGGAACGGAAGCGATTTCCATGTCGGAGCGCGAGGTCTTGAAGATTACCGTCTTGGCAATTTTGCTGAGCTGGATGTCTTCGTAGAAGTCGCCGTTGAGGCGCACGGCGCCGGCAACGTTGTCGATGTTGACGCTGTCGACGTGACCCGTCACATCAACATCGCCGGCGATCTCCGAGGCGCGAATCGAGCCTTTCTCCAAATTAAGCTTCACCGGCGAGGCGATCTCGGTCAGCGAGACGTCACCTTTCTGCAAGGAGATTTTGATTTCGGCCTTCCAGTTGTTCACGGTCACATCGCCACGCTTGCTGGCGATGTCGAGCGCGGCACCTGCGGGCACAGTGATGTCCATGTCCGACTGCACACCGTGATCGCCCGCCCCGTCGGTGTTGGCATTGAGCAACACCGTGTCGCCATTGACGGAGATCTGCGGCTTGCTGCCTCCGTTGTACTTGTTGGCGTCGTTCTGGTTCTGCGCGTAAAGCTTCTTGTGAACGACGACATGAATCGTGTCGCCCTCGGAGGGCGTAATGTTCAGCGCGCCATGATCGCAGACGATGCGCAGGTTGGCGTGCGCCGGGAAGGACTGCTCCAGCGTGTCTTCAAACGTGTAGGCATTGCCGAAGATGCTGCTGAAGTCGTCGTCCATCTGCAGCTGCTCTTTGACCCCGCCCCAGTCGACATCGGAGCTGTAATGCGCCGAGACGCCCAGCGTGACCAGCAAGACGAGCAGCACGATGCCGCCGGCGCCGAGATATCGCGGACGATATCCCAGGCGGGGCGCAGTCATGTTCTCGATGAGAACGATGACGCCCCACAGGATCAGCAGCAGCGGCCACCAGTGTCCGAACCAGTGCCAGATGGGAAAGCGGAAGCCGAAGTTCTTCGCCAGAAACACGCCGCCGATGAGGATCAGGATGATTGGCCCGGCCAGCGAACGGCGATGCCAATACGGCGGTGGAACCGGTGGTGGCGGAGGCGCAACCGGAGGATATTGATTTACGCTAGCCATTGGGTCCTCCCTTGTCGCCAGGTGCAGCAGGCGGCTGAGTCGGCTGAATGAAGCCGGCAGGCGCGTTCGGCGGCGTTACGACCGGCCCTTGCGGTGGATAACCGGGCGCGCCAGGTTGGGGATATCCGGGCGGCACAGCCTGGCCGGGATACGGCGGCATCGGCTGGCCGGGAATCTGACCGCGCGTGTATTCGCGTGGAATGTGGCCATAGGTCGAAGCGCTATGCTCGAGCAGCTTGATCAGGCCAATGACGATGAGCAGCGCCGGCCAGCTGAAGCCGAACTCCATCCAGTGCATGTGCCCCATCTGGTCGAGCAGAAACAGCACGCCGATGGTGATGAGGACAGCCGGCCCCATGTAGCCGTGGGCTCGACAACGGGAGCAGGCGCAATCGCGATTGTAGCGGTATCTCATAATCTCCTCCTCACCAGCCTCTCCGCTGACGCTGCATCAAGATGCGAACGCCGATGGCGATCAGGATGAGCGGCCAGAAACGCCAAAGCCAATCGAAGTGCAAGGCGCCTACTTCGTCGAGCAGAAACAGAATTCCTAAGCCGATCAGGATGAAGGCACCGATCGGAATGCGCGAATGCGGTTCTTCTTCGTAAGCCGCACCGCTTTGTGGACCATCGGTAGTCGCGCCCGGAGCGGTTGCGCCGGGAGCGGACGTTGCTGCGGCAGCTGCGCCAGCGGCTGGAGCCGGCGGCGGACCGCTGCGGAAAAGATTGTTCAGGCCAAGCGGATCGGGCGCGGGCAGGCCCATCTCTCGAGCGCGCGCCGTCTTGTAGGCCTCGATCGGCATGTAGACATAGAACGCCGCGATGGCGATGCCGAAGAGCCCGTTCACGTTGTCGGCCATCCAGATCAGGGTGGCGAAGATCAGCACGTGAATGAAGCCCTTGGCATATTCGCCGTTGTACATGGCGCCCACGCCGGGAATGAATCCCAGGATGGTAGCCAGCGCGGGACTGGGCGTGCCAGGCGGCCGTTCCCCGGCTGGAGGCACGACTCCAACAACCGGCGGCATGGTGCCGGCCACGTGCGAGGCCAGACACTCCTCGCAATAGATAACGCCGCGGACATCGCGCGAGCACGTGCTGCACAGTGGCTTGCCACAGGTTCGGCAGTACGCAACCGCGGGCGCGTCGGGATGATTGGCGCAGTTCATGCGGTTCTCCTGTTCTCGGCTCTCAAGTAACTCCTGGACGGAGTCGCTTTGGGAGCTCTCTGCCGGGCCTGAGGTATGGCTGCCAACATCACAGCCGGAAAGGCGGCCAGCACGGGATCGCCGTTGTCGCGGCTTGACTTCTGCCGCTCCGTGCCATGCCGGTTATCACTCTTCGATGGATTCTTCTGATTGGGCGCGGGAGCCTCCTGCTGCGGTTGCTGCTGTTCCTGTTGCTGGGTGTTGCGATCGGGCGTCCCGGCGCGGCGTAAATCGCGCACGCGCGACTCAATCTCGTACACCACGCGCATGTTCTCGTAATAACGCATGCAACGCGCTTGCGCTTCGTAATAAGTCCTGCGAATGCCTTTGGAGCTCAGATCCCAATGGCGCACATCCGCAAAATGGAATCCGGCAATACCTAACAACATAGTGATGGAGAAGAAGGCCATGCCGAACGACATGGCAAAACGTGGCGTGGCGATGGGAGCGAACATCGGCGCCAGACGACCCTTGAGCCGTTCCAGCCAGCCCTCGCCGCGTGGCTTAACCGGTGCGTGTTCGGATGGCAGGGCGCCGATAGTCTGCGCCAGGATGTTATGGACCAGGTTGCGCGGCGGCTCGGCTTCGTCGAGGCCCTGCAGCCAGCTCATTCCGGCGCGGGCTTCCTCAACCATGGTGCGGCAGGTGGCGCAGCTCTGCTGATGAGCCTCGCAGCTCGTCAGCGTCTCGCCCTGCAGCGTGCCGTCCAGGATTTCGGCCAGAATGGCCTCAACCTGACTGCACTGCATTCCGGAATGGAGTTCTCCTGCCATCAGTTCGCCTGCTTATAGTTACGTTGTAACAGCCGTGCCAGTTCCGTTCGTCCCCGATTTATGCGACTCTTCACAGTTCCCTCGGGCACATTGAGGACTTTGGCAATATCCTTGTAGTCCATATCCTGTAAGTCCCGCAAGATCACCGCTTCCCGGAGTTCGGGGGAGAGCCGCCGCAGCGCCTCGTGGACCAGCTTCTGGGTCTCCTGGCTGCGGACCCGCGCCTCGGGACTTAACCCCTTATCTTCCAAACGGTCAGCAAATGTGAGGCCATCCTCCTGATCGCCCGGCGTCGCATCCAGCGAGTCGGTAATCCGGTCGTACTTTCCCTTACGAAAGTGGTCGACCAGCAGATTGCGGGTCACGGTCGTTACCCACGTCATAAAAGAGGCCCGGGTCGTGTCGTACGTGCTGAGCGTGCGATACATCTTGATAAACACTTCCTGGGCCAGGTCCGACGCGTCGTCTGCCGATCCGGAAAAGCGGTAGCAGATGTTATAAATCCTGCGGTGATACTGCTGAACGATTTCCTGCCAAGCCGCAGCGTCGCCAGACACACAGCGACGGACAAGGGCATTGACCGCTTGGTTGTCGTCCAATCAGCACTCCCACGGGGCGTCGACTCCTGGCCCAAATCCTCGTACTTCTAAGGGGTTATACGGACACTGCTAGCCGGGAGTTCGATGAATTCGGACGCGAATGACAGCGTTTGGCCCCGCACGACCCGCCCGATTCCGCAAAAATTGTAACAGGGGAAGGCGTGGGCTTCGGCGTGATAAACCCGAAACCGCCCTTCGCCATTCGTGTAATGCCGCTGACAGCCGACAACTGGGGTTGTACCTACTTCGCCAACCCCTCGGCTGCCATTCCTCGCGTTTCCACGCCACTTTCTTGGGATAATCGTATGTCTCTGGCGTATCGGCACTTTAACGGCTAAACCGCATCGGCCATCTTGGGGATACCGCACGCGTGACGAACGCGCGGCGGTTGTTTGTGTCTGCTTGCGGCGCGTGAACTGAGTATGCCCCGCAAGCGCTCTCCAGGTCGGTCGAACGCCAGCATGAATTTTCTGCGCCCATTCACGCCAACAGCGAACCGCCGGCTCAACGAGCTCATCGGCTTTCTGTTGTTCGTCTTCGCGATCCTCCTTGTCCTCGCACTGGTCTCGTACTCGCCACTCGATCCTTCGCTCAACACCGCGGCCACGCCCGCGGCCGGCAAGCCCGCACACAACTGGATCGG
>Ga0335078_10013602_pt1 | contig 12062 bp, 10 predicted proteins | sample Lox_Sample_32_FD_206711 | JGI IMG/M metagenome (GOLD analysis project Ga0335078, IMG submission 206711) | Soil microbial communities from Loxahatchee National Wildlife Refuge, Florida, United States - Lox_Sample_3.2 | ecosystem: Environmental > Terrestrial > Soil > Wetlands | place: USA... | reverse complement strand
AGGGCTTTCCCGCCTGGCATAACCCGCTTACCGCAAGCTTGCGCCTGAGCACGCGCGGCAGCGCCTATGCGGTCGGGATTTTCCTCCTCTTCGCCCTCATCTGGCGCGTGGTCCTCGGCCGGCCGCTTTGCGGGCTCCGGCGCGCCGCGGTGGTCTATCTCATCGCCGTCTTCCTCCTCGGCCCCGGCCTCATCGTGAACGGCATCCTCAAGGAGGAGTGGGGCCGTGCGCGGCCCTCCCAGACCGTCGAGTTCGGCGGAGACAAGCCCTATACCCCGCCCCTGATGATCGCCGATGCGTGCGCGCACAACTGCTCCTTCGTCTCCGGCGAGGCCTCGCTCGGCTTTGCCTTCGTCGCCTTCGGCTTCGCCGCCGCGACCCCGCGCCGCCGACGCCTCGGCATCGCGGCCGGCCTGGCCCTCGGCAGCGCCTTCGGCCTCTTGCGCATCGCGCAGGGCGGACATTTCCTCTCCGACGTTTACTTCGCCGGCGTGCTCATGCTCGCCTTCGCCTGGCTTCTCGCCAAGCTCCTCATCGAGCGTCGCTGGCTCGACCGGCTCGGACTCTGGCCGGCGGATCCGGACGGTGCGCATTGATGCGCGCGCGCGAGTACTTCTTGCTGCTCGGGCTATGCTTGACGGTCTTCCTGCCGGGCTTCTTCACCTTGCCCCCGCTCGACCGCGACGAGCCGCGCTTCGCCCAGGCCTCGCGCCAAATGCTCGAGAGCGGCGACTTCGTGAATATCCGCTTCCAGGATGAGGAGCGCCTCAAGAAGCCCGTCGGCATCTACTGGCTCCAATCGGCGAGTGCCGCGCTCTTCTCCCATGCCGGAGCCGATGCCATCTGGCCCTATCGCGTGCCGTCCCTGCTGGGTGCCACCATTGCGGTACTGCTGACGGCGGCGTTGGGTGCGCGGCTCTTCGGCACTGCCGCGGGATTTACGGCCGCAGTGATGCTGGCGACGAGCATCCTTCTCGGGGTCGAGGCACGGCTCGCCAAGACCGATGCGGTCCAGCTTGCGGCCGTCTGCGCGGCACAGCTTGCCCTTGCCAAGGCCTATCTCGCGCGCCGGGGCGAGGCACCCCACCCAAGGAGCACTGCGATCGTATTTTGGCTCGCGATCGGTCTGGGCATTCTGATCAAGGGTCCGATCATCGTGATGGTCTCCGGCCTCAGCGCCGCCGGGCTCGCACTCCTGGAGCGGCGCTGGCGCTGGCTCCTCGCCCTCAAGCCCTGGCCCTACGCGGCACTCGCCGTCCTCCTCGTGCTGCCTTGGGGCATTGCCATCATGCTCGAGACCAAGGGCGCCTTCCTCGCCGAATCGGTCGGCCACGATCTCATCGGCAAGGTGGCCGGCGCGCAAGAGGCCCACGGCGCGCCGCCGGGCTTCTTTCTCATCACGTTCTGGGCGACTTTCTGGCCCTTTTCGCTGCTCGCGGGCTTGGCCGTTCCTTGGGTATGGCGCCATCGCGGCGACGACGCGGTGCGTTTCTGCCTCGCCTGGATCCTGCCGAGCTGGCTCGTCTTCGAGCTGGTGCCGACCAAGCTGCCGCATTACACGTTGCCGCTCTTTCCCGCCATCGCCTGTCTCGCCGCGCGCGCGGCACTCGAGGCCTGGGAGCGTCCGGCCTCGCGTGGCGGACGCATGCTCGGAAGGGCACTCGTCATCACCTGGCTCGTCCTGACCGTGGGGCTCGCGGCGGCACTCCCGCTCCTTCCGGCGGCGCTCGAGGGTCGCCTGGACCTGCTGGCTCTGGTCTTGGGCGCGGCTGCATTGCTCTTTGCCCTGGCCGCCCTTCGCCTCTACGGCCGCGGGCACAGGCGTCCGGCGCTCGCGAGCTTGGTCGCCGCTTGCATCGTCTTCTACGGCACGAGCTATGATTGGGTCATGCCGCGTCTCGATCGGCTCTGGATCAGCACCCGCGTCGCGGCGGCCGTCGCGCGCGCCAAGCCGTGCCCACGAACGCTCGTGACCTCCGCGGGCTTCAGCGAGCCGAGCCTTGTCTTCCTCCTCGGCACCCGGACCCGCTTCGGTGACGGGACGGCGGCGGCCGAAGCGCTTCTCGGCGACGCCTGCGCTATGGCGCTCGTCGATGCGCCCGACCTCGCCGCCTTCAGCTCGCGCCTCGCGCGCGCGGGCAAGACAGCCGAGCCGGTGGCAGAGATCGACGGCGTCAACCTGGCGCGCGGCCGATCGGTCGCCTTGACGCTTTTCGGGGCCCCCGCGCCGGCGGGGCGCTCATGACCTCATCCGTGCTGGGCAAAGAGGGCTGGCGCTGGCTCGCGGCCGGAGGTGCCGCCCTCCTCCTCGCCGCCTTCTCGATGGCCTATCTCGACCGCCCGAGCGCCTATTGGGCGCGGGATCTGCCCCCCGCGTTCGTGGCCTTTTGCGAGCGCCTCACGCAACTCGGCAATTCCGCGTGGTATCTCGTTCCGTTGGCGCTTGCGATCCCGCTCATTCATTTTGCGCATGGCCGGAGCGCCGATCACGCCCGCAAGCTGCGATTGGGCTGGCTCTTTTGGGCCGCGATCTTCCTCTTCTTGGCGATTGCGGGCTCGGGCCTCTTGACCGACCTCCTCAAGGTCGTCTGCGGCCGCGCGCGCCCAGTCCTCCTGCTGCGCATGGGCGATTTCGGCTGGCACCCGCCGGGGCTCACGGCAAAGCTGCAATCCTTTCCCTCGGGCCATGCCAACACCATCACAGCCGCAGCCGTGGCGCTCGGCATGCTGGCGCCGCGCTTGCGCACAGCACTCATCGCCATGGCGGCACTGGTCCTCCTCTCCCGCATCGTGGTCGGCGAGCATTACCCGAGCGATCTCGTCGCGGGTGTAGCTGTCGCCTGTGCCACGACTTTCCCGCTGCGCGCGGCTTTTGCCCGCCGCGGGCTCGTCTTCAGGAGGAGCGAGGACGGCGGCCTCTCCCCGCAGAAGCTCGCCGATTGACGGAAACGGGGAGCCTGTCATGATACGGCGATAGGAGGCCGCCGCCGAAATGCGCACTTCGTCCACGCTCTTCATCTATATCGCGCGCCAGTTCCTGATTTCGTTCACCGGCATCCTGCTGGCGTTCCTCAGCGTCGCCTTCCTCTTCGACGTCGTCGAGATGCTGCGCCGCGCGCAATCGAAGGAGGGCACGCCGTTCGCGATCGTGCTGAGCATGTCGTTCTTCAAGCTGCCCCACCTGGCCGAGCAGGTGGTTCCCTTCGCGATCCTGTTCGGCGGCATGCTCACCTTCTGGCGGCTGACGCGCAGCCAGGAACTGGTGGTGGTGCGCGCGATCGGCGTCTCGGTCTGGCAGTTCACCGCACCGGCCGTCTTCCTCGCCTTCGTCATCGGCGTCGTCAAGATCACCATGCTCAATCCGGTGGCGGCGGCGATGCTGTTCCATTACGAGGAGCTCGAGAACAAGTACCTCAAGGGCAAGACCAGCCTCCTCGCCGTCTCGGAAACCGGGCTGTGGCTGCGCCAGATCGACGGCAGCAACGAGTCGATTGTCCATGCCCTGCAGGTCTCTCCCCGGAACTTCGAGCTGAGCGACGTCGTCATCTTCCTCTTCAAGGACAACGACCATTTCGCCGGGCGCATCGACGCCGAGACGGCGAAGCTCGACGACGGATACTGGGATATCCGCAAAGCCTGGATCACCGCACCCGACCAGCCGGCCGAGTTCGCCGCGGATTACCGGCTGAGGACCAACCTGACGGTCGAGCAGATTCAGGACAGCTTTGCCTCGCCCGAATCGGTCTCGTTCTGGGAATTGCCGCAATTCATCGACTTGCTGCAGCACGCCGGCTTTTCAGCGCTCCGGCACCGGCTCTATTGGAACTCGCTGCTCTCGGACCCGCTCCTCCTCTGCGCCATGGTGCTGATCGCGGCGACTTTCTCTTTGCGCCATCAGCGCCGCGGCGGCACCGTGATCATCATCGCGATGGGGGTATTCACGGGCTTTCTCGTCTATTTCATCTCGGACGTCGTGTTCGCGCTCGGCCTGACCGAATCGATCCCGATCTTTCTCGCGGCCTGGAGTCCGGCCGGGGCGAGCCTGCTCTTCGGCCTCGCCATGCTCTTTCATCTCGAGGACGGATAAGCGGCCCGTGCGCTGGCTCAGCCTCACGCTCTTTGCGCTGGTACTCGCCGCAGCGCTCGGATCGCCCGCGCGGGCGGTCGAGCAGAGACCGCCCTCCTCCACGCCGGCGCTGCTTTCAGCCGATCGGGTGTCCTACGACGACCAGCTCGGGCTCATCGTCGCCAGCGGCCATGTGGAGATCTCGCAGGGCGAGCGCGTCCTGCTTGCCGACAGCGTGACCTACAATCAGCACACCGACGTCGTGACCGCGTCGGGGAACGTGAGCCTGCTCGAGCCCAACGGCGATGTCATATTCGCCAATTATTTCGAGCTCACCGAGGGGTTGAAGGCCGGCGTTGCCCAGAGCTTCCGCCTCCTGACGAGCGATAAATCGCGCTTTGCCGCGGCCGGCGCGCGGCGCGAGGGTGGGGTGCTGACCGAGATGGTGAACGGCGTCTTCTCGCCCTGCAATCTCTGCAAGGACGACCCGGAGCGCCCGCCCCTTTGGCAGATCAAGGCGTCGCACATCATCCACGATGAGGACACGCACGATGTCGTCTACGAGGACGCCGAGATGGATATGTGGGGCATCCCCGTCGCCTATACGCCCTATTTCTCCTATCCGGACCCGACAGTGAAGCGCCGCAGCGGCTTCCTTCCCGCAACCTACGGCGAGAACACCTATCTCGGCTATCTCGCCAAAGTGCCCTACTTTTGGGCGATCGACGACAGCAAGGACCTGACGATCGACCCCATCCTGATGACGAAGACAAATCCGGTCATGAACGGCCAGTATCGCGAACGCTGGGGCAACGCGCTGATCGACGTCCAGGGCAGCTTGACCGACGCGGAGGCCTTCAACGAGTTCGGCACGCCCAAGTCCGGCACCCAGTTGCGCGGCAACTTCAAGGGGTCGGGCGTCCTCAACATCGACGACAATTGGCGCACCGGCTTCGCCGCGGAGCGCGAGAGCGACATCTTCTATCTCAGCCGCTACAAGATCATCTACAACCAGCCGACCGTGCTGACCTCGAACGCCTTCCTCGAGGGCTATTACGGCATGAGCTACAACGCGCTCAATTCCTATGCCTTCCAAGATACGCGTCAGGGGGTCAATCTGCGGGACCTCCCGATCGTCGCCCCCATCTACGAGGCCAACTATCGCAGCGAGCCCGGCGAATACGGCCAGTATTGGACGGTCGATGCCAATGCGATGGACCTCTTCCGGCCGAGCGGGGTCTACACGCATCGCGTTTCGCAGCGCACGGCCTGGCAAGTGCCCTACACGTCGAGCATCGGCGACAAGTATTCGCTCGCCTTCAGCCTGCAGAGCGACGGCTATGACACCAATAGCAACCTGGACCCCAATGCGCCCGCGGCGGTCGCATCGCGCACGGCGGCGCGGGTCCTGCCCCAGGTCAAGCTCGACTGGCGCTATCCCTGGGCGCGCTCCGACGGGGGCATCCAGGAGGTGATCGAGCCGCACGTGGCACTCCTCGCCGGAACCCAGGGACGCAATGGCGGCATTCCCAACGAGGACAGCACGGACTTCGAGTTCGATGAGGAAAATCTCTACAAATTCAACCCGTTCCCGGGCGTAGACCGCGTCGACGGCGGCGAGCGCGCGGTCTATGGCCTGAGCGCGGGCGCCTACGGCAGCAAGGGCGGCAGCGCCTCGCTCTTTCTCGGGCAGATGTACCAGCTCCACCGCGACCGGAACGCCTTTACCGGCGGCACCGGGCTCGAGGACAACCTCTCCGACGTCGTCGGACGCCTGCAGATCAAGCCCATGACGTTCCTGAACTTCGACTATCGCTTCGAGCTTCAGGACAACAATCTCAAGCCCCAGCGCACCGAGATCACCATGAACGGCGGAACGTCCGCGCTGGGTGCGGGGATCACCTACATCGATCTCACCCAGGACGTCCCCGGACAAGGCCTGACCAAGGTCACGCAATTCGGCCCAAGCGCAACCGCGCATCTGATCGACCATTGGACCGTGTCGGCCAATCTCCTGCGCGATCTCGTCTTCAATCAGTTTCGCAACTACGGCGTGACCCTCGCCTATCAGGACGAGTGCCTTACCGTCACGGCGGCGCTGACCCGCAACTATACCTACACCCTCCAATCCCCGCCGAGCAGCACCTTCCTCGTCACGTTCATCTTCAAGGATTTGGGCGATATCAGCTTCGGCGGCACCAGCACAAGTCAATGATTGCGGGTATCCGGCATGCTTCGGCGACGAGCGTGCCGGAAGCGCCAAGCCTCGATTCGGCCGCTTCGACGCAGCCCCGCCGTTTGCGCCCGCGCCCGGGGTCGGCTATAAAGGCGTCGTGCGCGCCTGGCCGCGCTCAATAGCGAATTGGCACGACGTGAAAGTTTTTTTTCTCGCCATCCTGACACTTGCGGCGGTCTGCTGCGGCGCCCCTGCGGAGGCCCAGCAGGATTTGCAGCGCATCGCGGCCGTGGTGAACGACCAGGTCGTCTCCATGTTCGATCTGGCCGGACGCATCCGCCTTACCATCGTATCGTCGGGGCTCGAGGACTCGCCGGAGATCCGCACCCGTCTCGCCCCGCAGATCCTGCGCACGCTCATCGACGAGACGCTCGAGATTCAGGAGGCCAAGCGCCTCAATATCACGGTCACCACCGCCGAAATCAACCAGGCCACGGCGCGCATCGCCAAGCAGAACGACATGACGGACAACCAGTTCTCGAACTTCCTCAAGCAGTCCGGCATTCCGCTCTCGACCATCGTCGCGCAAGTGCGCGCGGGCATCTCCTGGAGCAAGATCATCGGGCAGAAAATCCGCCCGACGATCGAGATCGGCGACGACCAAGTCCAGGAATACCTCGACCGGCTCAAGGCGAACAAGGACAAGCCCGAGTACCGGCTCCAGGAAATCTTCCTCGGCGTCGACACCCCGCAGCAGGAAGACGAGGTGCGGCGCACCGCCGAACGGCTCGCGGAGCAGATCAAGCGCGGCGCCAACTTCACCGCCGTCGCCCGCCAATTCTCGCAGAGTGCGACGGCCGCGGTGGGTGGAGACCTCGGATGGGTCGAAGAAGGAGCGCTCGACCCGGAAATCGAGAAAGCGGTCTCAGCCCTCAAGATCGGCGACCTGTCGCCTCCCATTCGCACGGTTTCGGGCTATCATCTGTTGCTTCTGCGCGACAAGCGTCAAAGCGAAGCGGCGGCCGCGGACAACACCAAACTCAAGATCGAGCATCTCTTCCTCCCCGGGCCGGCGAACGCCAAGCCCGAGGACTTCTCGGCGCTCCGTTCGCTTGCCGAGACAGTGTCGGAGAACGCCACGAGCTGCCCCGATTTCGCCGCGCTTCGCAAACAGCTGCCCGACGCGAAGACCGTCGTTCCCGACACCGTTACGGTCAGCGACTTGGCACCGGCAATCCGCGCGGTCGCGGCCAAGCTGGCGGCCGGCAAGGCGAGCGAGCCGATCACGCTCAACAACGGCGTCTTCGTCATGATGGTGTGCTCGCGCGAGGGCGGCGATCAGGGCGGGCTGCCCAGTGCCGACGAGGTGCGCGACCGCTTGGGCAAGGAAAAGCTCGACTTGCTCACGCGGCGCTACATTCGCGACCTGCGGACGGCCGCCTTCATCGACCTTCGCGTATGAACGAGCGCTTGGCGGCACCGCCCCTGGCACTCACCATGGGCGAGCCGGCCGGGATCGGCGGCGAGCTCGTGCTCGCGGCCTGGCTGGGGCGTGAAGAGGCAGCCCTGCCGCCCTTCTTCACGATCGACGACCCGGGGCGCCTCGCAGCTCTTGCCCGCAGCCTCGGGTGCCAGGTGGCGATCGAGACCATCCAAGACCCGGCGGAGGCGGCACCCCTCTTCCCGCGCGCCCTGCCCGTGCTTGCCGAGCCGCTCCCGCGCGCCGTGCGGCCGGGCAAGCCCGATCCGGCGAACGGCCCGGCCGTGATCGCCTCGATCAAGCGCGCGGCGGCACTGGCACTTGCCGGGCGAGCGGGCGGGGTGGTGACGAGCCCCATCCACAAGAAAAGCCTCTACGACGCCGGCTTCAGCTATCCGGGACACACCGAGTTCCTGGCCTCCCTGGTCGAGGGCGCCCCGGTACCGGTCATGATGCTCGTCATCCCCACGCTGCGCGTCATTCCCGTCACCATACACCTGCCCCTTGCCGCAGCCCTCGCCTCCTTGAGCTCGGCTCAGATCGTCCACTGCGGCAAGGTTGCCGCCGCGGCACTCGCGTCAAGCTTCGCCATCGCCCAACCGACCCTGGCGGTGGCAGGCCTGAACCCGCACGCGGGCGAGGCGGGCGGGCTCGGCCGCGAGGAGATCGAGATCATCGCACCCGCGGTCGAGGAGCTGCGCGCGGCGGGAGTCAGCGCGGTCGGACCGCTCCCGGCCGACACCCTCTTCCACCCGGCCGCGCGTGAGCGCTACGATGCCGTGCTCTGCATGTACCACGATCAGGCGTTGATCCCGCTCAAGACCATCGATTTCGAGCATGGCGTGAACGTGACCCTCGGCCTCCCCTTCGTGCGCACCTCCCCCGACCATGGCACGGCGTTCGATATCGCCGGCAAGCGCCAGGCGAGTCCGGCGAGCTTGATTGCGGCCGTGCGACTTGCCGGCGAGATGGCACGGCACCGCGCGCGGGGCAGGGTGGGCGACGCCCCGCGAGCCCTTGCCTGAGCAGCAGCCTGTCCTTCCTCCGCTGCGCGAGGTGATCGCGCGCCACGGCTTGCAGGCGCGCCGCGCGCTCGGCCAGCATTTTCTCCTCGACCTCAATCTCACGCGCCGCATCGCGCGCGCGGCCGGCCCGCTTGATGCCGGCACCACCATCGAGATCGGCCCCGGCCCGGGCGGGCTCACGCGCGCCCTCCTCGAGCTCGGTGCCGCACACGTGATCGCGATCGAGCGCGACGCGCGCGCCGTGGCGGCCCTCGGCGAGCTCGCCGCCGCGTACCCGGGGCGTCTGGAGATCGTCGAGGGCGATGCGCTGGAGCTTGACGCAGCACGTCTCGGTGCTGCGCCGCGCCGCATCGTCGCCAATCTGCCCTACAACATCTCGACGGCCCTTCTCGTGCGCTGGCTCGAGCGCAGCGAGGCGTTCGAGGGTTTCACGCTCATGTTCCAGCGCGAGGTCGCCGAGCGCCTGGCGGCACGGCCGCGGAGCAAGGCCTACGGCCGGCTCAGCGTTCTCGCGGCCTGGCTCTGCGAGGTGGAGCTCTTGTTCAACATCGCGCGCGAGGCCTTTGTGCCGCCGCCCAAGGTGGTCTCCACGGTGGTGCGGCTCACCCCTAGGCCGGCACCCCTGGCACCCGCCGAGCGCGAGGCTCTCGCCGTCGTGACCGCGGCGGCCTTCGGCCAGCGCCGCAAGATGCTGCGCACGAGCCTCAAATCCCTCGGCGTCGATACGGCGGTCCTGCTCGAGCGCTCCGGCCTGGCACCCACTGCCCGTGCCGAAGAGATCTCAGTTGCGGGCTTCGCGGCCCTCGCGCGCGCGTATCGGGAACTCAGGGGCGAGAGCGTCTAAGCCCGGGGCGCGTTATTGCCCCTGCTGCAAGCGCCGCACGAAGTCGACGAGGCCGATCTGGCGCGCGCGCCGCAGGCGCTCGGCCACGAGAATGGCGCGCACCTCGGCGATACTCCCCTCGACCTCGACGTTGATCACGATGTAGTCGTATTCCGGCCAGTGGCTCATCTCGTCCGCGGCCAAGGCCATGCGCGACGCCACCACCTCGTCGCTGTCTTGCGCGCGGCCCTTGAGACGACGCTCGAGCTCGGCCGTCGAGGGCGGCAGGATGAATACGCTCACGAGGTCGCTGCGGGCGCTCTGGGCAAGCTGCTGCGTGCCTTGCCAGTCGATGTCGAACAGCATGTCGCGGCCGGCCGCAAGGGCCGCCTCGACGGGCTTCCTCGGCGTGCCGTAATAATGGCCGAACACCTTGGCGTGCTCGAGGAGCTCGCCGCGGTTCACCATCTCGCCGAAGGCGCTCGCATCGACGAATTGGTAGTCGATGCCCTGCACCTCGCCGCGCCGGCGCGGGCGCGTGGTGGCGGAAACCGACATCTTGAGGTTGGGCTCGCGCTCGAGCAGCTTGCGCGCGATCGTCGTCTTGCCGGCCCCCGAAGGCGAAGAAAGCACGAGCATGAGGCCGCGGCGTGTGATTTCGCGATCCGGCATGGCCATTCATTCGATATTCTGAACTTGCTCTCTCATCTGCTCGATGGCCGCCTTGAGCTCGAGGCCGACCCGCGTGAGCGCCACGTCCGCCGCCTTCGAGCACAGCGTGTTGGCCTCGCGGTTGAACTCCTGGCAGAGGAAATCGAGCCGGCGGCCGACGGGGACCTCCGCGGCAAGCAAGGCGCGTGCGGCGACGACGTGGGCCTTGAGGCGGTCGAGCTCCTCGCGCACGTCGGCCTTGGCGGCGATGAGGGCCGCCTCTTGGGCAAGGCGCTCCTCGGAGAGCTGCGGCTCGGCGGCAAGAAGGGTCGCGAGCTGATCCTTTATCCGCGCCACGACCGCGGCGGGCGTCAAGGAGACGAGCGCCTCGGCGGCAGCGGTGAGCCGTGCGATCTCCTCGAGATGCCCGGCGAGCAATGCCGCGAGCTGGCCGCCCTCGGCCGCCCGCGCCGCGGCGAGGGATTTGAGCGCCGTCTCGAAGCTCGCCATGATCTTGGCACTCAGCTCCTCCGCCGCCTCCTCGCTCGCCGCTTCCTCGACTTGCTCGACCACGCCCCGCACGGCCAGCAGGGCGTCGAGCCGTGCCGGGCCCGGTGCCACCTGTCCGGCATAGTCCTCGTGCAAGGCCAGGAGCCGGTCGAGCAAGGCTCGGTTGACGCGCCAAGCAGCCCCCGCCTCCGCCCGGCTCAATTGCAGCGAGGCCGAGAGCGAGCCGCGCTTCAGATATCGGTTCACCAGCGCCCGTGCTGGCACCTCGAGCCGGTCCATGCCGATCGGCAACCGGAAGCGGAGATCGAGCGCGCGGCCGTTCACGCTCTTGACCTCCCAGGTCCAGCCGAGCGCCTCGTCGTGGCCGGCCGCGCGGGCGTACCCCGTCATGCTGGAAATGGACACGAAGCCCCTTTAACTTGTGATCCGGTCGAGCAGGGCACACTATATCTGGCGGCATAACGGGCAACAAGGCCGCAATGTCGCGCGCGTGCCGGGAGAGCTCATGGAGAGGCCGCGGCATATTCTCATCACCGGAGGGAGCAGCGGCCTCGGCGCGGCTTTGGCCTTGGCCTATGCCGGCCCCGGCATCCGTCTCGCCCTTGCCGGCCGCGATGCGGCCCGGCTTGCGGCTACAGCCGCCCGCTGCCGCAGCCAAGGTGCAGAGGTCGAGACCGCGCAAATCGATGTCGCCGATGCGCCCGCCATGGCCGACTGGATGGGTCGAGCGGACAACGCCCAACCCCTCGATCTCGTCCTGGCCAATGCCGGGGTGGCCCTCCCCGCAGGTGGGCTCGACGAGCGCGCCGAGCGCGTGCGGCTCACTTTCGCCGTCAATCTCATGGGTGTGGTCAACACCGTCGAGCCTGCGATCGCCCTCATGGCGCCACGGCAGCGCGGGCAGATAGCACTCATGAGCTCGCTCGCCGGCTTCCGGGGCCTGCCCAGTGCCGGCGCCTATTCGGCGAGCAAGGCGGCGGTCAAGGCCTACGGCGAAGCGTTGCGCGGCGAGCTCGCGGCGTTCGGCATTGCGGTCTCGGTCATCTGTCCCGGCTTCGTCAAGAGCCGCATGACCGAAGCCAACAAATTCCCCATGCCGCTCCTCATGGAGAGCACGCGCGCCGCCGCCATCATCAAGCGCGGCTTGGCGCGGAACCAGGCGCGCATCGCCTTTCCCCTCCGGCTCTATGCGGCGATGTGGCTGCTCGCGGCCCTGCCGCCGGCGCTCACGGACCGCTTGCTCGTGCGGCTGCCGAAGAAGGAATAGAGGGAAGCGCCTACTCCGCCTTCTCGGCACCCGAGCCGCTCTGGAGCTGGCGCAGCTTGGCCAC
>Ga0335078_10013601_pt1 | contig 12062 bp, 9 predicted proteins | sample Lox_Sample_32_FD_206711 | JGI IMG/M metagenome (GOLD analysis project Ga0335078, IMG submission 206711) | Soil microbial communities from Loxahatchee National Wildlife Refuge, Florida, United States - Lox_Sample_3.2 | ecosystem: Environmental > Terrestrial > Soil > Wetlands | place: USA: Florida... | reverse complement strand
GAATCGACGAGCCAGTTGCGCCGGCGCGCCTCGGCCTCGGATGCGCCCTGCGCCACCATGGCCGAAACGACGAGGTCGGCGATGCCGGTTGCAGCCTCCCCCGCGCCCAGGAACAGCAGTGTCTGGTTCACGAGTCTGCCGCCGGTCACCCGCAATGCCGAAAATAGACCCGCGAGCGCCACCGCCGCCGTTCCCTGAATGTCGTCGTTGAAAGTGCAGATACGGTCGCGATACTTGTGTAGCAGGCGAAAGGCGGCGTGATTCGCGAAATCCTCGAACTGGATCAGTACGCCGGGGAAGACTTTGCGCGCCGCGGTCACGAACTCGTCAACGAGCTTATCGTAGTCGGCGCCCCTCAGTCGTCTCTGCCGCAGACCGACATAATACGGATCGTTGAGCAACGCTCCGTTGTTGGTGCCGACGTCCAGCATCACCGGCAGACATAGCTTCGGATGCACGCCAGCGCAGGCCGAATAGAGCGACAGCTTGCCCACGGGGATTCCCATGCCGTTGGCACCCAGGTCGCCAAGGCCCAAGATGCGCTCGCCGTCGGTTACAACGATGAGTTTCGCCGAATACGGCCAGTTGCGCAGCAGCTTGGCGATACGCCCACGGTCGTTGGCGCCGATGAAGATGCCGCGTGGGCGCTGGAAGATGTGGCCGAACAGCTGGCATGCCAGCCCGACCGTCGGGGTATAGATGAGCGGCTGAATCTCGTCGATGTTGTCGCACACGACGCGAAAGAACAGCGCCTCATTGCGGTCGTGCAGCGCATTGAGCGCTACGTACTTCTCGAGATCGTTGGGCAACCGGCGCAGATTAGTCAGCATGCGCTCTGCCTGCGCCTTCATCGAAAGCACATGTGCCGGTAGCAAGCCGCGCAAGCCGAGAGAGTCGCGCTCCCCTTCGGTGAATGCAGTGCCTTTGTTGAGAAAAGGATTGCGCAGTACCGCCATGCCGCGCGCCGAGCGTTCGAATGCGCGTCGGTTCATGGCAGACATCGGCTCGAAAGCGTCACCCCGCTCCCTGGGCGAGACAGCCGTTGGGGTCATTTTTAAATCGTCCAGCATGGCCATCCCTCCATCCGCCACCACGGCTTGTTTTTCCATTCATCATTCAATGGCATTAAGAGCAATGATCTGAATCAAAGGTGCAAAATTCTCGCCCTGCTGCTCGCCTGAGCCGACGAGGTGATCGAATGAGCGGTCGCCGCTCCATGTCCGGTATGGGTCCAGGGCGTGCGAATTCGCCTTGACCTAGTGCCGCCCTTCGCTGTCGCGGCGGGACGCCGTCCGAATTACGGTTCAAATCCTTGATCGCCTTACGAAATCGCTGTAGGACTATGGTCTCGATCGGCGCCGACGGGGACTCCGGCCAGGTGTTCGTTTTCCACGCCCGGTCGGAGTGCTGCATCAATTCCGACGAATCCCGGTTTGCTGCCGAGCGGCACCACGGGCTGGAATTTCGCCATCTTCAACGCAAGCGACACGGGAGTGAGCGGCTATGGCGTACAACATCCTGATCATGGGCGCGTCCTACGGATCGCTGCTCGCCTCCAAGATGATGTTCGGCGGACACAGCGTGAAGCTCGTCTGCCTGCCGGCCGAGGCCGAGCTGATCGCGGCCGAGGGTTTCCGCGTGCGCATGCCGGTGAAGGGCCGCAAGGAGCAGATCGAGATCGACTCGCGCAAGCTGCCGGGCAAGGTATCCGCCGGCGGCACCAAGGACTTCGATCCGAAGAATTTCGATCTCATCGGCCTCGCCATGCAGGAGCCGCAATATCGCTCGCCCGGTGTGCGCGAGCTGCTCGACGCAGTGGCCAGGTCGCGCAAGCCCTGCATGTCGATCATGAACATGCCGCCGCTGCCCTACATGAAGCGCATTCCCGGGCTGAACGCGGACTCGCTCAAGCCGGCGTATACCGACCCGAGCGTATGGGACAATTTCGATCCCGGCTGCCTGACCTTGTGCAGCCCCGACCCGCAGGCGATCCGCCCGCCCGAGGAAAAGGTCAACGTGCTGCAAGTGACGCTGCCCACCAACTTCAAGGTCGCGCGGTTCGATTCCGACTCCAGCACCGCGATCCTGCGCCAGCTGGAAAAAGACATCGACGCGGTGCGCTTCGACACGCCGGAAGGCAAGATCGAATTGCCGGTGAAGCTGCGCGTGCACGACTCGATCTTCGTGCCGCTGGCCAAGTGGGCGATGCTGCTCGCCGGCAATTATCGCTGCGTCACCAAGGACGGCATGCGCACTGCGCAAGAGGCGGTGCACAGCGACATCGAAACCTCGCGCTCGGTGTACAATTTCGTCAACGATCTTTGTTGCAAGCTCGGTGCCAGACCCGACGACCTGGTGCCGTTCGAGAAATACGCCGCCGCGGCGCAGAGCCTGTCGCGCCCGGCCTCGGCCGCCCGCGCCCTGCAAAACGGCGCACCGAATATCGAACGCGCCGACAAGCTGGTGCAGCTCATCGCCAAGCAGAAAGGCCTGAGCCATCCGGTCATCGACGGAATCGTCGCCCTCGTCGACGCGCGGCTCGCTGCGAATCGGAAGAAGGCGGCGGCCTGAAGCGCGAGCCTGCCGCCGCGGGCGGAACCGAGTGCGGCCAGCGAGAAGTGCCCCGGCTAAATGGGCCGCCTCGGTGCGAATGCCCGGTTTTGCATCGAGTTGGGCCGCCGTGACCTTGGCGCGCGGCCTTGGGCTCGCCTCGGCAATCGAGGGTCGTGTTGCGCGCCCCTCGCGTTTACCGCCCGGTGAAGCGCGGGGCGCGGCCTTCGCGATGGGCGGCAATCGCCTCATCGACGTCGGAGCTCCATTCGAGCGCGCGCCGCAGCTCCCAGGCCGTGTCCCGCGCTGCCGCATCGCCCGCGGTCATGCGCACGCGGTCGATGCGCTTGGCCCCTCGGGTCGCGAGCGGACCGTTGGCGGCGATCTTCTCGGCCATGGCGCGAGTTTCCGGCATCAAGCTCGTCCCCGAATGCACGGATACGACGAAGCCGATCCGCGCCATCTCCGAAGCGTCGATCTCGCGTCCGGTGCAGATCAGCTCGAGCGCACGGGCGCGGCCGATGAGCGCGGGAAGCCGTATGGGGCCGCCGGCCCCGGGAAATCCGCCCCATTGCGCCTCCGGGAAGGCGAGCCGGGCGTGGCTCGCCGCCAGGCGGATGTCGCAGGCGAGGGCGAGCTCGGCAGCCCCGGCGCGGGTGATGCCGTTCAATGCGGCGATGACGATTTGCGGCAGCGCTTCGACCGCGTCATAGGTGGCGTTGGCGAGCCGGACGATGTCGAGGATCTCGTCCTTGCTGTGCGCCGCCCTGAGCGCCGGGTTGAGGATGCCCATCGAGAAATATTCGCTACCCGCGCCGGTGATCACGACGGCGTGGGTCGCATCGTCGCGGCCGAGCTCGGCGCAGAAGGATCCCAGCTGCGCCAGCGCCGCGGGCGTTATGCGATTGCCGTCTTCCCTCCGTTCGAGGGTGATCGTGGCGACGCCGCGATCGTGCGCCAGGGTGATGTCTGTCCCGCTCATCTGGAATTTCCCTCGCCTCCTATCGCCTCGCCCCGCAGCGCGCGCGCCGCGGCGAGGATCGCATCGACGATGAACTGATAGCCGGTGCAGCGGCAGATATTGCCGCTGACATACGCCCTGACCTGTTCTTCCGTCGGGTCCGGGTTCTCGCGCAGCAGCGCTGCCGCGGTCACCAGCATTCCGGGGGTGCAGAAGCCGCATTGCAGCCCGTGATGATCCTTGAAGGCCTGCTGCAGCGGATGCAGGCGATCCTGGCGCGCGAGCCCCTCCACCGTGGTGATCGCGGCACCGTTCGCCTGTACCGCCAACATCAGGCAGGCGCGGACGGGCGCGCCGTCGAGCAGCACGGTGCAGGCGCCGCACACGCCGTGCTCGCAGCCGACATGCGTCCCGGTGAGCCCGAGCTCGCCGCGCAGGAAATCGACGAGGGTCCGCCGCACCTCGACCGCGGCGGTGCTGCGGGCGCCGTTGACGGTCAAAGCGATGTCCAGCCTTGTGCCGGGCGTCGCCATGTCAGCTCGCTCCCTTCAAGGCCATGCGGCACGCTTGCGCAAGCGCCCGCTCGGTCAGAACCGCCGCGATGCGGCAGCGGTAGGCGGCGGTGGCGTGGAGGTCCGAGGTCGGGCTGATCGAGCACGCGACGGTCCGGCCGGAAGCGGCCCAGGCGTCCTCGCCGGCCGCTTGCCCGATGAGTGCCGCCTCGGCCTCCGGCATCCGGACCGGGGTTGCGCCTACGCCTGCGAGAGCGAGGCTGGCGGCGCGGATCGTCCTATCGGCGGCGAGCTGCAGGGTAGAGGCGACGCCCACCATGGCGAAGTCGCCCGGCCGACGGGAAATCTCGACGAAGCTCGCGCCGGAGCGGCCCTGGGGGTGGGGCAGCCTGATCTCGCACAGGATCTCGTCCGGCGCGAGCGCGGTCGCGAAGAGGCCGGTGAAGAACTCGGTCGCCGCGATGGTCCGCTCGCCCCGCGTGGAGCGGGCGACCATAGTGGCGTCGAGTGCCAGCATGCAGCACGGCAATTCGGCCGCCGGATCGGCGTGGGCAAGCGAGCCGCCGATCGTGCCGCGGCTCCGGGTCGCGACATGTCCGACGTGGCGGATCGCGGCGGCGAGGAGCGGCAAGGATGCGGCCGGGCCGCCGGCCTCCTCGAGCAGGCGCTGGCGCGCGAGGGCGCCGATCCGGATCCCGAGATCGTCGCGGTGCCAGTGCGAGAGGTCGGGGATGCGGTTGAGATCGATCACGACCTCCGGCCGGGCGAGGCGGAGATTCATCATCGGCATCAGGCTTTGGCCGCCGGCCATCAGCTTGGCACCAGAGCCATGTCGGCTTAGCAGCTCGAGCGCCTCGTCCAGGCTCGCCGGTGCCGCATAGCTGAACGGGGCGGGCTTCATTGCGGCTGCCCCTCGCCGCGGCCGGCGGCGGCTTCGATGCAGGCCAGGAGATCGCCGGGGGTGAACGGAACCCGGGTCAGATCGAGCTGCAGCGGCCGCAGCGCGTCGCGCACCGCGGAGGTGATGGCCGAGGGCACGGGGATGGTGCCGCCCTGGCCCGCACCCTTGGCGCCAAGCGGGTTCAGAGGCGTGGGATTGCCGAGGTAGTCGCGGTCGAGCTTCGGCACGTCGAGTGCCGACGGCATGAGGTAGTCGGCGAAAGTGCCGGTCAGGATCTGGCCCGCCGCATCATGGCGAACGCGCTCGAGGAAAGCGTTGCCGATGCCATGGGCGAAACCGCCGAGGAGCTGGCCATCGACGATCAGCGGGTTGATGATGGTGCCGAAATCATGCACCGCGGCGTATTGCAGCACGGTCACCACGCCGGTGCGGGGATCGACCTCGACGATCGCGGCATGGGCCCCCGAGGGGTAGGTGATGGTCGGCACGCAGAAGCTGCTGATCGAGCCCAGGCCGGGGCTCATATCGCGCGGCATCGGATGCCCGGCCGTGCCGAGTGCCGCGCGCGCAACCTCGGCGAGGCCGACGCTGCGATCCGTACCCCTGACGACAATTCGGCCCTCGGCGAGATCGAGATCGGCCTCGCCGGCCTCGAGCATGTGGGCGGCGACGCGCAAGGCCCGTGCCTTGACCTCGCGTGCCGCCTGGAGCACGGCGGAGCCGGTCACCAATGCGACCCTGCTGCCATAGGTGCCGATGCTGTAGCGAACGAGATCGGTGTCGCCCACGAGCACCTCGATCCGCTCGAGCGGCAGCGACAGCTCGTCGCCGACGATCTGGGCGAGAACGGTCCTCTGGCCTTGGCCCTGGGAGGGCGTGCCTATACGCACCACCGCCCGACCGTCGGGCTCGACCGAGACGGCGGCCTCCTCGTAAGGGCCGATCCCGGTCTCCTCGACCATGCAGGCGAGACCGATGCCGACGTGGCGTCCCTGACGGCGCAGCTCCGGCTGCTCGCGCCGGCGCCGCTCGTAGCCCACGATCTCGAGGGCGCGCTCGAGCAGGGCCGGAAAATCGCCGCTGTCGTAGGTACGCGGCGTGCCGTCGCGCGAGATGAAGCCGGTGTTGTAGGGCATCTCCTGCCCGGGGATCAGATTGCGCCGCCGCAGCTCGGCACCGTCGATGCCGAGCCGCTCGCCCACCCGATCGAGGAGCTGCTCGACGACGAAAACCGCCTGGGCGCGCCCCACCCCGCGCACCGGCGCCACCGGCACGCAGTTGGTGTAGATCATCAACCCTTCCATGCGGTAATGCGGCACCTTATAGGGGCCGGGGATATTGAGCAGGGTCAAGAGCGGCACGACCGGACCCCAGGGCGAATAGGCGCCGGCATCGTGCAGAAAGCGACCCCGGATGCCGAGGATGGTGCCGTCGGCGTCGGTCGCGATCTCCGCCTCGTGCAGCTGGCTGCGCTCCTGATACGCCGCGATCAGATGCTCGCGCCGATCCTCGATCCACTTGATGGGAGCGCCGACCAGCCGGGCGATCGCCGGCAGCAGGATATCCTCGACGTAAGGGAAGCCCTTGTAGCCGAAGCCGCCGCCGACATCGGGGCTCATGACCCGCACCGCATGCTCCGGCAGGCCGAGCGCTGTCGCGATGGCGGTCCGCACCACGAAGGGCACTTGCGTCGTGCTCCAGTACACGAGGCGCCGCTCATGCTCGCTCCAATAGGCGATGCCGCCGCGCGTCTCCAGCGCCTGGCCGGCACCGCGATGGACCTCGAAGCGCTCCTTGATGATGCAGTGGGCATGCGCGAAGGCGGCATCGACGTCGCCCTTGGCGACGGGCAGTCGCGCCGCAAGGTTGAAAGGCAGGTCGTCATGGACCAGCGCCGTCCCCGGCGCGACGGCGCGCTCGAGATCGATCACCGCGGGCAGCGGGTCATATTCGACCGCGACGAGCTCGGCGGCGTCCTCGGCAAGGTAGCGGTCTTGTGCGACCACCGCCGCCACCGGCTCACCGACATAGCGGAGCTTCTCCGCGGCCAGGGTCGGCGCACCGCGCGGCTGGGTCAGTGCCGGGTTGGGATGGGTGTCGGGAAGGATCCGCGCCGCCGGGGGCAGGTCCTCGGCGGTGATCACGGCGACGACACCGGGTGCCGCGCGCGCGGCCGCGACGTCGACGCGGCGCAGCCTCGCATGGGCGACGTCGCTGCGTACCAGCGCCACCTGCAGCATCCCCGGCAGGGCGATGTCGTCGATAAAGCGGCCATGACCGGTGACGAGCGCGTCGTCCTCAACTCGAGTCTGCGCGCGTCCGAAGAGCCCCATGCGTTCCTCCCGCCGCCAGCCTTTGCTCGAGCTATAGGCTGCAAGGCCGGCTGCTGGCAATGGCATCGACGGCCGCTCGTTGATAATCGCGGGCGGAGGCCAAATGGGCGGCCGGGGAGACTATTCGGTCCCGATCAAGGACATTTGGCGTGCCCGTCGGACACGAGTCATCGGCTCGCGTCGCGGGCGGGTCTCGGCAGCAGCCAGACTCGACCGCCGGCGACCCGCGTTGCCACCGCCTCGAGGCGTTCGTCGATGCACGGCCCGGCGACGCAAACGCCGTCCCGAATGCGGAAGAGAGCATCGTGGTTGGCGCATCTGAGGTGGCTGCCGTCGGGGGTGACGAGCAGCTTCCGGTCCCACAGCAGCGAAATTCCCATGTGGGGGCACCGGTCCGAATAGGCGAATACGAGCTGACCTTGGCGGACAAGCAGAAGGGTCAGTTCCCTGCCCTCGAGCGATACCGCAATCGGTTTGCCTTCGCCGTCGCCGAGCTCGCTCATGCGACAGAGCTGCACCGCGCCGTCAAGCCGGGTGGTCGCGCCGTGACGTTTCGCTCCCGATCGGCGCGCCTTGGGCCTTGTCCCCGCACGCAAGGGCATTTCGCCTAGCTTGCGGCCGCTGCCGGCATCAGGTGATCCGCCAGAAACTTGTCGAGATGCCCGTAAAACACCGCCGGTTGCTCGACCGGTATCATATGCCCCGCGCCTTCGACGATGACGAATTTCGATCCCGGTATGCAGACGGCGACGTGACGAACGTCCGCGGGCGTCGTCAAGACGTCGGCCGAGCCCGCTATCACCATGCACGGTGCTTTGTAGTTTGCCAATTGACTGCACAGATCGAAACCCTGCCCGGCGCCCATCGCCGCCATGAGCGGCTCCTTCGGGAACGCGATGCGCTGGGCAACGAACGAGTCGATGTAGCCCGGATTCTCGTCCATGAAGCGCTTCGAGAAAACCAGCTCTGCGGAAGACCGCGCGGCGGCCTCCGGCCCCTGCTCCCGCAATATCGCCATGCGGTCGACGCGCTTTTCCTTGGCGCCCGAATCGAGCCGGCAGCGGGTGCTGGCAAGTACGATAGCTGGAAATCGTTCCGGCTGATCGACCGTGAGCTGCATCGAGATCATGCCCCCTTGGGAAAAGCCCACCAGGCACGCCCGCTCGACCTCAAGCGCATCCAGCGCTCCGCGCCAGTCATCGGCGAACTGACGGATGGAATAGGGGCCCGCGGGGCGGTCGGTGCCGCCATGTCCCCGCGTGTCGCCGGCGATCACGCGAAAACGCCCGGCGTAGCGCTCGAACGCGTCGCGCCAGAGCCCGTGGTCCCACCCGAGGCCATGAAGGAAGACGAGAGGAAAGCCGGAGCCCGCCTCCACCATCTTCATGCGGATGCCGTTGGTATCGAGGTAAAGCTCACGACGCTGCATGTCTCGGTATCTCCCGTTCGGACTATGCGACCTTGCGCGGCCGTCGCCCGATGATCATCGAGGGACCGACCCGCGCCCGCGTAAGTGCGGCAGTGCCGAATGTTCCACTCTCGCGTCGCCTTGTCAACGCGAGTGCCCGCATGCGCCGACATCCGCGACGGTACCGTGCCGTCAGTGCCGCCGCGAGCGACGAGCGATCGCACTTGCACGGCCGCGCGGAATTTTTCGGAGATCGGCGGCGCGCCCGCGAAAGGACGAGACGGCGACGCCGGGCCGGCGGCAAGGCGGCTAGCCGAGACCGGCTATCTCCCTACCGGGACCTGCTCGTGGGCCCGCGAGCGGGACTAGGAGGCCTGCACCTAGGCTTGAGCGAGAGCGAGCGCCGCCCCTGAGCGCTCCGCCGCGCGCGCGGCGGCGGGCGGCCGCAAGTAGGCGAGCAGCATCTCGCGGGCATGCTCTCGGCGCGCCGCAATCCAAGCCGGAGCTGCAAGATCGGCTTCGAAGAGAGCGGAGAGCGTATGGCAGTTCGAGACGTGGAAAAAGCTCAATGCCGTGATCGAAACGTAAAGCTGAATGGGATCGATCCCGCGGCGGAAGCTGCCATCTCGCTCCCCGCGCCGCAGCAGATCACGAATCGCCGCAACCAAGGGCGACGTCATCGCGCGTATCCCAAGGGATTGACGCAGAAACCGCGCCCGCAACAGGTTCTCGTTGTTGATCAGATGGATCAGCCCCGGATGGTTGCCGAAATGGTCGAAGGTGAAGTCCATCAACCGCCGCATCCCTTCCACTGGCGGAAGGTCGTTCAGCTTGAGTGCGCGCTCCAGCGCGCGGAGCTCGCCGTAGCAGCGCTCGAGCACCGCCACGTAAAGTCCGCTCTTGCTGCCGAAATAATGATAGAGCATCCGCGGGTTGGATTTCGCCGTGCGCACGATGCGCTCGACCCGCGCCCCGTTGAACCCGTTGCCGCAAAACTCCGTCACCGCCGCTTGCAATAGGCGCTCGCGCGTGAAAGTCGGATCGCGCTTCACGTGCCGCCGCGTCGCGGCCGCCGCGGCCGACGAGCGTCTCGGTCGCCGAGCTTGCTTTGGCATAGTCACTCCCAATCTGGTCCGGCGCGCGCCCCGAGGCGCGTGCCGCGGCGAGCTCTCCGCGGGCTTCCGACCGCCGCGCGACTCAATCCCATCAGGACACCCCTGCAACCTACAGTATCATACCTGCCTCGAAACCTCTCAGTCCGTATTGGCCGATTCGCACGCAGGCCCTCAGCCGAAATACCCGAGCAGCCGCCACCAGAGGAAATTGAGCGGCAGGATTATGAGGAAGGTGGCGGCCGCGAGCGCCAGACAGAGCCGTGCCGCATCCCGCGTCCGGATCTCGCCGAGCTGCAAGGTGACGAGCAGCGGCGCTCCTTGATAAGGCAGCAGAAAAGTCGAGAAGCCAAAGACTTGCGTCATCAGGACCGTCATCAGCGGCAGACCCGAGGCGGCCGCCAATTTGGCCGCCATAGGCGTCAGTACGGCCGGGACGCCCGCGGTCGTCGTGACCAGGCAGATCATGGTCGAGAGCACGCTCAGCTTCACGAAGTTCCACCAGTCGGCGCCCGGCGCGAGCCCGATCTTGCCCGCGAGATAGGTGCCGATTTCCGTCCCTAGGCCGCTTTCCGCGATGACCGCGGCGAGGCCGAGAAAGGCCGCTACGAAAAAGAGGGCGCCGTAGTTGACGCGCTCGTTGAAGGCTTGCGGCGAGACGAGGCCGGGGCGGGGCAGCAGGCAGAAAATCGCCGCACCCAACGCCACCCAGGCGGGCGAGATATGGTGGACGAAATCGCTGGCCCAAAGGACGATGGCGAGACTCAGAACCAGCATCAGCCAGTGCTCGCCCCGCGTCGTCGCCGCCGGCGTCTCCCTCCGGCGCGCCGGACGCGGCCGATCCGGGAACATCACCAGGACAAGGGCGACGATGATCGCGACCTTGAGCAATCCGGTGACCGGAAAGTGCAGCAGGAGATAGCTGCCATAGGTGATGGGAAGGCCATAGAGCGACTGGCTCAGGCCGAGGAGGATGACGTTGGGGAGGTTCGCCGGCAGGATTCCCGCGGATACCATGTAGGTCGAGAAGCCGGCCGCGATGACCATGCCGGTCCGGCCGCGGCTCCCCTTGGCGAAGCCGAGCTCGTCGGCAAGTGCCGTGACGATCGGGATCAAGAGGACGACTCGGCCCATGGTGGACGGCATCAGTACCGCGAGCACGATCCCGATGAGTGCCGCACCCGCGATCGTGCGCCAATAGGAGCTGCCGACGTGCGCCGAAATCGCGTAGGCGAGCCGTTGTCCGAGGCCCGTGTTGTTGATCGCCACGCCGATGACGAGGCCGCCGAAGGTCAACCAAAAGGCCGCGGAGTTGAAGCCCGAGAAGATCACCTCGGGCGCTGCACCCGAAAAAAGCACGGCCACGAGAAAGAATCCGATTGCCGTGACGTGCTCGGGCAATACGCGGGTCGACCACAGGGCGATCGAGAGGACGGCGAGTGCCGCCGCCTTCGCCGCCGCCGGCGTCACGCCGAAGGGCTGGGCGACGAGCAGAACGAGCGCGCACGCGACGGCGCAACTCATGATGAGAGCGGCACCGGAGGGCAGTATCGCAGCTTGACGCATTTGGATGCACGCTGCCTGGGAATTGTGCATGCAACAAGCGACAACGTGGTTGACACTCGCGGCGGTGCGACGATAGCCTACCACCGGTAAGTAATCACTAACAACGTGGTTTCAGCGGGTGCTTCACAGCGGCGAAGCGGTTAAAATGCGGCATGCCCGACGACCGCCCCGTGAGTGCACGGGCCGAGGCGGGACGCCGCGATAAACGGCAATCGGCCGTTGCCGCAACAAGATCGAACGGGTCACTGAAGAGAGTCGCACGCCAATGCCGATGACATCTCGTGAGGCTGCGAGTGCGCTCGACGACGGGGAGGCCAGGAAGTCGACAACCGCGAACGGCGCGAATTACGTCATCTGCGCGGGCGTCGGCAAAATCTATGGCTCGCGCAAGGCCAAATACGAAGCGCTCAGGGACGTGAGCTTTGCGGCCGCGGAAAGGGAATTCGTCTCGCTTCTGGGGCCGAGCGGCTGCGGCAAGACCACCGTGCTGATGATGGTCGGCGGCCTGGAGGTCGCCACCAGCGGGCGCATCACGATCGGCGGCACCGAAGTGACCGGCCCGCGGACCGACATCGGCATCATGTTCCAAGATCCCACGCTGCTGCCGTGGAAAACCGCGCTCGAAAACGTGCTCTTTCCCGTGCGGATCATGCGCCGGCCGATCGGCGAATACAGAGGCCATGCGGAGGAATTGCTGAGCGTCGTGGGTCTTGCGAACT
>Ga0335078_10013600_pt1 | contig 12062 bp, 10 predicted proteins | sample Lox_Sample_32_FD_206711 | JGI IMG/M metagenome (GOLD analysis project Ga0335078, IMG submission 206711) | Soil microbial communities from Loxahatchee National Wildlife Refuge, Florida, United States - Lox_Sample_3.2 | ecosystem: Environmental > Terrestrial > Soil > Wetlands | place: USA... | reverse complement strand
AGCCGGGCCATGCTTTCGACCAGGGCATTGACCTCGATCCGCTCGGGCTGGAGCGGCTGGCGGCGCGCGAAGGCGAGCAGCCGGCGCGTCAGGTCCGCCCCCTTGAGCGAGGCCTCGAGCGCGTCGGCGAGCAGCTCGTGCGCTTCGCCTTCGGACGCGAGCCGCGCCTTGAGCAGGTCGAGATTGCCGATGACGATGCCCAGGAGATTGTTGAAATCGTGCGCCAGGCCGCCGGTCAGATTGCCGATCGCCTCCATCTTCTGCGCGTGGCGCAGCTGCTCCTCGGCCCGGTCGAGCGCGGCGGCCTCGGCGCGCAGGTTGGCAGCGAGGCCCCAGGCCTGGCGGCGCAGGCCCTGCGCGAGGCCGGCGAGACGGGCATAGAGCAGGTTGGTGTTGGTGAGCAGCGCCGCCAGAACCAGGCTGGCCGCGACCAAGCCATAGAGCCGGCCGCCGTACCAGCCGACGTCGAAGCGCGCGACATCGAACACCGCGCTCAAGGCGACGTCGAAGATCCATACCCCCATAACCACCATCAGCCAGAGATCGAGCACCGCGTAACGCCGGCGCGATGCCAGCATGGCGAGCGCAAGGAAGCTCAGGCTCCACACCGCGGTCACGATGCCCGTCATCACCGCGGTGTAGCGCGGGCCGACGACCAGCGCTGGCAGGCGCGGCTCGCCCACGGTCGTCGCGGCGACCACCAGCGCGACCAGCGCCAAGACCGTCGCAACCGCGCCGAGAATGGCCCGGCCGGGCGCATGGAAGCTGCGGTCGCGACGCCCGTTCTTGAGGACTGCGTAGGCGATAACGAAGAGCGGGAACCCGGCGTGCCACGACATGTAAAGCCACGCGGTGGTCTGTAGCCCGGCGCCCAGCCAGCCCGAATCCGTGAAGGCGCCGGGGAAGCTCAACTCATGCATGACGGCGAGCAGCGCGGTGAAAAGGTAACCGCTTGCCAGCGACAGCAGCGCGCGCGAACGCAGGATGGCGAACTGCCCGAAGAGAAGGTAGGCGGTGACCAGATCGTTGACGGCGAGCGCCGATTGATAGGCCGGAATGAACGCCGGCACCGCCGGCAGCACCACCCGGATGTAGGGGACCATGGCGAGGAACAACGCCATCGAGACGGCGGCGACCGCGGCGGCGGCGCGCCATTCGGTCTTTTCCGGCAACGCGGTGGCGATGAAGACCCGGTTCGAGACGCTGTCGGCAATCACCGGATCGGATGCAGCAGCCAAAGTGCGATTCCACACCTGCGGGCGAATTTGCCCGCAATGCTGGTGAAGTTTCGCCAGCCCTTCAACCAGGAATTGATTACATACGGGGATATATACCCGCTTGGGTTGTAGCGTTATTTCGCCGCCGCCGTCCGCAATCCGGGATAGCGCGCGAGGAGCCCGGCGCATTCCGCCATCGCCTCGACGTCGTTGAAGACCGGCACGCCCGCCGCCTCGAGCGACGCGAACCATTCGGCCTTGCCGGGCAGTGTCCCCATCATCGAATAGAGGAAGGGAATCGAGACGCCCTTGGCCAGATCCGCCACGCGCGCCACCACCGGGCCGGCGTCGACCATGAACGGCACGACGTGGATGCCGAGCAGCAGATCGTAGGCGCCTTTGCCTTCCGCAATCGCGGATTCGAGCGTGAAGCCGAAACGGTCCTCGCGCGCGTCGGCCAAAAGGTCGAGCGGATTGGCGACCGCGGCCTCGGGCGGCAGATTGGCGCGCAGCTTGTCGTGCATCGCTTGGGGCAGATCGGCGAGGTCGAGGCCCTGCGCCGCGCATTCGTCGGCGCAGATCACGCCGGGGCCGCCGGAGTTGGAGAGGATGAGCGCGCGTTTGCCAACGCCCTGCGGATAGGCGCCGAACCCCTTGGCCGCGAGCAACAGCGAGCGCAGGCTCTTGACGCGCAAGAGGCACGCCTCACGGCACAGGGACTCGATGCGGGATTCGTCCAGCGCCGGGGCGCCGGTGTGATTCCTGGCGGCCTTGGCGCCGGCCATGGTCCGGCCGCCGATCAGCGCCACCACCGGCTTCCGGGCCGCCACCGCGCGGGCGATCTTGATGAACCGCGCGCCGTCCTCGACGCTCTCGATATAAAGCAGCACGGTCGAGATCGAATCCTGCGCTCCCAGGTATTCGAGGTAATCCGTCACGCCCAGCTGAATCGCGTTGCCGACCGAGACCAGCGTGCCGAGCGGTATGGCGAGCGCGTTGGCGGCGGCGATCGCCTCTTCGCCCAAGGCGCCCGATTGGGTGACGAAAGCCGCCATACCCGCCCGATTGGGCCCGGGCGGCATGTCGCGCAGGAACGTCGCGGCGAAGCGCGCATCCCTGGGCAGATGAATGATGCCGGCGCAATTGGGCCCGACCACGGTCAGGTTTTCCTTGGCGATGAGCGCGCGCAGCTCCTTGTCGCGCGCCAGCCCCGCCTCCCCCGCCTCGGCGAAGCCGCCCGGCAGGATCAGCAGATGGCGGTGGCCGGTCGCCGCCGCCTCGCGCACCACGTCGAGAATGAGGTCGGGGCGGATGACGATGACCGCGAGCTCGGCCGGGCGGTCCAGGTCCTTGAGCGAGCGCCGCGTGGCGAGGCCGAACATCGCCTCGCCCTTGGGATTGACCGGCACGATCTCGCCGGCATAGCGCGAGATGCGCAGGTTCTGCAGCACGGCGCCGCCCGAGGAGGTGGCACGCTCGGCGGCGCCGACCACGGCGACGCTTTTGGGCGCGAAGAAGGGCCTGAGATCCGCCATCAGCCGACCTGCAACACGACCGGGACGTGATCCGAGGCCAGCTGCCAGTCGCGCGCGGCGCGGTGGACGCGGGCCGCTTTGAGCGCGGGCTGCAATTCGGGCGAGACCCAGATGTGGTCGAGGCGGCGGCCGCGATCCGACTTGGCCCAGTCGTGGTTGCGGTAGCTCCACCAGGTATAGAGCCGCTCATCGGGCGGGATGAAATGGCGCACCGCGTCGACGAAGCCGCCGCGCGCCTGAAGCCGGTTGAGTTTGCCTACCTCGACCGGCGTGTGGCTCACCACCTTGAGCAACTGCTTGTGCGACCAGACGTCGGTTTCCAAGGGTGCCACGTTGAGATCGCCGACCAGGATCATGGTCTTGTTGCGCGCCTTTTGGCCGGCGAAATAGGCGGAAATCTCGTCGATGAATTGCAGCTTGTGGGCGAATTTTGGGTTGGCCTCGGGGTCGGGCACGTCGCCGCCGGCCGGGACATAGAGATTGTGAATCTCGACCCCGCCCGGCAGCCGCGCCACGACGTGGCGGCAATCCTCGCGCCCGCACCAGCTCTGGGTCTGGGTTTTTTCCAGGGGCAGGCGCGAGAGAATAGCGACCCCGTTATAGCCCTTCATGCCGTGGATCAGGACGTGCCGGTAGCCGAGCTTGGCCAGATCCTCGCGCGGGAAGAATTCGTCCGGCGTCTTGGTCTCCTGGAGGCAGATCACGTCGGGCGCGACCTGCGCGACGAGGCGCTTCAGGTTCTTGAGGCGCAGCCGCACCGAATTGATGTTCCAGGTGACGACGGTGAAAGCCATGGGCGATCAGAACACGAAGCCGGCGGATCCGACAATGCCGAGCGGCCAGCGGCCGGCGGCATAGAGCCGGAACTTGGCGGCGAAGGCGTGGGATTCATCTACGCCGGCAAGAATCGCGAGGCCGCGCTGGTGGCAGGCTTGCGCCGCCGCCCCGCCCGCGACCTTGGCGAGCGATTCGTCGTCGAGCCCGGCGCGCGCCAGCGATGCGGCCGCACGGTCGCGCAAGGCAGCGGCCGCCTCGGTCACGTCGGTCAGGGCCTCGAGACAGGCTTTTTCGCCAAGTAAAGCGGTGGCGGCATGGCGCAGCGATTCGGCTTGAGCGGTTTCGGCGTCCCACCATTCGCGGCTCCACTCCGGCTGCTGGATGAGCCGCGCCGCATCGCGCCAAGATGCGACCCTTTCGACCGGCACCGCGTCTAAGCCCAGCCCCGCAAGCCAGGCGCGCGCATCGGCGATCTCCGAACGGTCGAGCGCGAGCCCGCAGCGCGCGAACCACGGGCGACTGGCAAGCCCGGCGGCGAAGTCGGCGAGCCTGCCGCTCACGCGGCCTCGGCGACCTCGGGCAGCTTCAATTTGAGATGGCCTTCGACCAGCGACGTGACCCGCTTCATGAAATCGGCGCGCATCGCCTCGTTGGTGTGCTGCTTGATGCCGTATTTGCGGTAGAGCGCGTTGTTGGCCGAATCCTTCTTGCCGAAGAAGGCGGGCATCATCGGGAAATAGCGGTTGATCGCCTCCTGCACCGCCTTGCGGCCCGCCTCGGTCTTCACCAGCTCGGTGCAGGTGTCCTTGCCGAACTGCGAGTGGAAGATTTCCTCGGGCATGGTCATCTTGGCGAGGTTGCGGAGCGGCAGGAAGCTGCACTTTTCGAGATCCTCCACCTGGATGATCTCGGCGAGATCGGCGAGCAATTTCACCACGCAGAATTCGACCCAGGTCTTCATCGGGAACTCGAAGATCGACAGCGGCTTGCGGCCCTCGGGCGTCAACTCCGCTTCCGGAATTCCCATCTGCTCGCCCAACTGTCGGAAGCGGACATGGTGGCCGTATTCCTCCATGGCGATGCGGCAGGCGAGCCACTTGAGATAGGGCGTCGGCGCCAGCGCGATCGCCGGCTCGTCGAAGACGCGCGCGCCGTAAAGCTCGTTGACCGCGTGGCTGCGCACGATCTTCCTGAGCGCGAGGCGGTAATCCTCGGGTGCTCCGGCCAGATCCTTGACCGACTTGAACGACGCGACGGCGCTGCTCATGGGCGTTCCTTTTTCTATAGAGCTATAGAATTAACGCCGAGTAAATCACAGCACGGGCTTTCCTGCAAAGGCTTCGAGATCGGTTTCGAGCGGCGCGAAATGCGGCGCCAAGGCCTTGATTTTGACCGGCAACTGGTCGGGGCGCTCGACCACGGTGGTGGCCGCGGTGATCGGCCGCGGCTGCGACAGCAGGAACAGCTCGCGGCCGCGCACGCCGATCAGCTGGCCCGAGATCGCGGCGCCTTCGTCGGAACAGAGGAAGCCGATCAGGTCGGCGACCGGCTGGACCGGGATGGTCATCGCCTTGTCCTTGTAGGCCTGCTGCGCCGGGTTCTGCGGCTTGATCGATTCGGTGACCCGGGTCGCGGCGAACGGCGCGACGGCATTGCAGGTGACGCGCGCGCGCGCCATGTCGAGCGCCGTTACGCGGGTCAGGCCGAACAGCCCGGCCTTGGCCGAGGCATAGGCGGCCTGGCCGTAATTGCCGTAGAAGCCGGCGGTCGAAACCAGATTGACGATACGGCCCCAGGCATAGGGATCGCCGCCGCGATTGGCCTTGGCCTGGTCGCGCATCACCGTTGTCGCCGCGGCGATAAGATAAAAAGCGGCCGAGAGATTGGTGCGGATGACCGCGTCCCAATCCGCCGGGTCGGCCTTGAAGACGAAGGCGTCGCGCAGGATCGCGGCGTTGTTGACCAGGATGTCGAGCCCGCCGAAGCGCGAAACGGCCAGATCCACCGCCGCCTTGGCGGTCTCGGGCGATGCCACGCTGTCGGTGAAGGCGGCGGCGCGGCTGCCGAGGGTTTTCGCCAAATCCGTTGCGACCGCGGGATCGGCGCCCTCGCCCGATATCCCGGTGCCGCTGTCGGCGATGACCAGCGATGCACCCTGGGCATGGAGCGTTTCGGCTATGGCGCGGCCGATGCCGCGTCCGCCCCCGGTCACCAGCGCGACCCGCCCCGTCAACCCTTCAGCCATGCAAATCCCTGAAACGCCTTGGATTTCGCGGCATCCTGCCCGGAAAGCGGCCGAAATAAAAGACGCCCGGCCAGGGGGGATTGGTCGGGCGTCGGAAGTCCCGAGGGAACTGGAGGGTCGTTTACAGGGCCCCCCGGCCCGAAGCGGCCAAAGACCGCGATCGGCTTCTTCGTCGTTAGATATGTACTGGTCGCCTCGATTTCCAGGGGGCCCATCTAGGGCGCCGTGTTGGTAGAGAATCGCCGGCGCTTTTCGCCCGTCGATCCGGTCAACGGCACGAACGCGACATCCATGATGTCGCGTGTCGCAATCGCTCCCTGGGCGTCTTTGGTCACCAGGGTCAGGTGCTGAATTCCATATTGCGGGCCCACCGGAATGATCATGCGGCCGCCGCGGCGGAGCTGCGCGGTCAAGGCGGGCGGGATTTCCACGGCCGCGGCGGTGACGATGATGGCGTCGAACGGCGCCTGCTCGGGCCAGCCTTTCGCCCCGTCGCTGCAGCGCACTTCGACGTTGCGGCAGCCTTCGCGCGCCAGCGCGGCGCGCGCGGATTCGGCCAGCGGCGCGATCACCTCGATCGTATAAACCCGGCGCGCCAGCGCGGCGAGGATTGCGGCCTGGTAGCCGGAGCCGGTGCCGATTTCGAGCACGGTTTGATTTTCGGCGAGGTCGAGCAACTCGGTCATGATGGCGACGATGAAGGGTTGCGAGATGGTCTGCCCATGGCCGATCGGCAGCGGCGCGTTTATGTAGGCGAGCCCTTGCTCTTCGTCGGGCACGAAGGCTTCACGCCGGACCTTTTCCAGCGCCGCATGGACGCGCGGGCTCAGCGCCTTGCGGCCGGTCAGCCCGGCGGTCGCCGCGGTTTCGGCCTCGATCTCGGCGATCAAATCTTCGCGGACTGTCATGTACCACCTATTGGACGGCGGAAACGGTGCCGGCGAGCAGCTCCCGCCACAATCCGTCGAGGCCGGCCAAGTGGTGCTCGACGATCGGCGCGACCGTCGGCGCCAGTTCGGCCGGGGGACGGCCGGCGCGGGTCGCCAGGCGCAGCTCGGCGAATTGCGGCTCACGGACCGGCTGGCCGATGCGGCTCACCAGATAGCATTCGGCGGCGGCCACGTCGGGCGTCTCGCGCAGGACGGTTTCGGCAATGCGGCGCGCGGCGAGGCTATAGAGCTTGCCGACATGCGTGACCGGATTCTTGCCGGCGACGCTTTCCATCACCATCGGCCGGAGCGGCGTGATGAGTCCGTTTGCCCGGTTGCCCCGTCCGGCCTCGCCGTCGTCGCCCGCCTCGGCGGAGGTGCCGGTGACCGTGAGATAGACCGAGCCGGCTTCCTCGTCGTCCGCGGCGTTGACGCTGACCGTAGTCCCGGCGCCCGCTGCCTGTGCGACGGTGCGCGACAGCGCCGCCTTCTCAGCGAGATAATCTTCGAGTCCCGGCAGATACCCGTCGCAGAACGCGCAGGCGACGGCAATCTTGGTTTCGCCGCCGCGCCGCACCGCCAGCAGCTTGGTATCCTCGCCGAACGCCGGATGGTCGCGGCGCGTCGCCGGGCCTCTCAGCACGCCGTCGATCGCCAGGATGCGCCGTTCGGTCGGGCTTAGCGGTGCATAGCCGACGCCAATCGAGGAATCGTTGGCCAAGGCGACGCCGGTGCGGCGTTGTCGCTCGAACAGCTCGACCAGATCGGCCGAGCCTGGCCGGACCAGGCAATGAATTTTGACGTGCCGTTCCGGATCGAGCGCATGGAAGGTGTGGCGCAGGAAGGCGCGGCTGCTTTCGATCGCCAGCGCCTCAACCGGCACGTCGATACCCTTGTAGGCCCGCGTCGCGCGGCCGGCGATGAAGATCTGTATCGGCGTCGTGACCCTGCCGCCGCCGAATTCGGGCTGCGCGGCGCCGCCCACCAGCAAAACCTTGTCGACGTTGTGGTGGAGAATGAAGCCGAAGCGGTCGACGTAGAAGCGACTCAAGGCCAGCGAAAATTCCTCGGCCAGCGCATCGCAGATCGTGTCGGGATGGCCGATGCCTTTGCGCTCGACGATCTCGACGATAGGGCCGTCGGGCGGCAGCGGAGAAATTGCGAAGGCGCGCATGGATCGCCGGTCCTTGGGCCCCGGCCTGAGGATTGCAGCAAGCGGCCAAGGCCGCGGCATTGATGCAGATCAAGCACCGCCGGGCGGCGGCTTCAGGCGTAGCCGAGCCAGCGCCGGACCAGCGCCAGCAGCCGTTTCGGGTCCTCCTGGATCATCAGGTGATTGACGCCGGCGAGCTGGGTCAGCCGCGCGCGCTTGATGCGTCCCGCCATCTCGGGAATCGCGGCGGCGATCCAGTCGAATTCGACGCTGGTCGGATCGGCGCCGACCAGGTCAAGCGCGATCTCGACCTGGTCGAGGCGCGACCAGGCATTGCCACGATGGTGCGCGGCGAACACCTGGGCCTCGATCTCGGGCGGACAGCACAGCGTGAAGCCGCCGCCCGGCTTGGGCTTCAAGGTCGCGCGGCAATGCGCCTCGAGCATCTCGGGCGCGAAGCGCGCGAAGGGACTCTTGCCCGACTTGAGCCGCTCGGCGAAGGCCTCGACCGAGGGCCAGTCGGCGCGGCGGCGGCGCGCGCCTTCGATCAGAAGCGGCTGGATGCGTTCCGCCACTGCGTGCGCGCTCGTGCCGGGCGGCGGAAAGACTGGCGGCTCGATCAGCATCACCGCCGCCAGCTCCGGCAGGCGATGGGCGATGGCGAGGTCGAGCCCGGAAGCGGCGCCGAGCGAATGGCCGAGATAATAGAGCCGCCCGCCGGCCAGCCGCGCGCGCACCGCCTCCATCACGCGCAGCAAATCGTCGGCGAAGCGCTCGACCGCGAACACCCGCTCGAGCGGACCCGCCGGCCAGGTCGAGCCGCCATTGCCGCGGGCGTCGAAGGCGAAGACCTGGACGTCGCGCGCCAGATCCCGCAGCCACGGGCCGTAGGAACCTGCGGCCAGGCCGTTGGCGTGGCCCAGCAGCAGCGCCGGGCCGGGCGATTCGGCGCGCAGGACATAGACCGGCAGCACCGCGCCGTCGCCCGCGGCGACGGTGAAGATCTCGTCGGCGCCGGGGAGGGAAACGAATGCCGGCGTGGTCTGGCTCAGGTGCAAATCCTCAACCGCCGCCGCGCGCGCCGCGCGGATCGGTCCAGAGGAAGAGCCGCGGGTCGACGCCGACGCCGAAATGGGGATCGTTGAGCGTCACGGTGACGACCTTGTTCTGGGCGTCGACGATCGACCACTGGCGCAGCTGCAACGGATGGTCGCTGAACGCCATGGTGACGCGGCCGCGCGCCGCGTGCTTGGTCTCGTTGACGGTGAGGCGGAGCGAGCCGGGCGCGCGCTGCACGCCCTGGACGGTGATGTCGCCGGAAAGCTTGAGGTCGGGCTGGAGCAGGAACCAGGCCGGCGTGTCGTCGAGATCGACGAACGACACCTGATCGAGCGTTCCGTCGTAATAGAAGACGCGGCCGCCGGTGGCGACGATCAGGATCGGGTTGGGCTGGTCGTACTGGATGCGCATGTGGCCCGGGCGGTCGAGATAGATCGTGCCGGCGGCGGCCGACCCGTCGCCCGCGACCTGGTCGAAGCGCGAGACCATGGTCTTGAGCGCGTTGAGATAGGCCTGGACCCGGCCGATGTCGTCCTGGTCCGAGGCCGCGGCCGCGGCGCGCGCGGCGCGCGGCAGCAGGAACAGGGCGCTCGCGGCGAGCATCAGCGCGCGGCGGCTCGGATGCGGGATCGGGCGGGACATCTTCTTGCGGCTCCGCTTCAGGGGACGGGCGCCCGATCAGGGCCGCGAAAGACGGCCTTTTTATGGGCGGGCGTCAGCCGTGCGAGCGGCCGAGCACTTCGCGCTTGCCGACATGGTTGGCCGAAGTCACGACGCCTTCGGCCTCCATGCGCTCGACGATGCGCGCGGCCCGGTTATAGCCGATCTGCAGGTGGCGCTGCACGAAGCTCGTCGAGGCCTTGCGCTCGCGCAGCACCAGATTGACTGCCTGGTCGTAGAGCTGGTCGCCCGAGCCTTCGCCGTCGGCGAGGACCGAGTCCATCTCGTCCTCCTCGTCGGCGGTGACGTCGTCGAGATAGGCGGGCGGCGGCCCGTGATCCTTGAGGAACTTGACCACCGATTCGACTTCCTGGTCGGAGACGAAGGGGCCGTGGACGCGGGTGATGCGCCCGCCGCCGGCCATGTGGAGCATGTCGCCGCGGCCGAGCAGCTGCTCGGCACCGGCCTCGCCCAGGATGGTACGGCTGTCGATCTTGCTGGTGACCTGGAACGAGACCCGGGTCGGGAAGTTCGCCTTGATCGTGCCCGTGATGACGTCGACCGAGGGGCGTTGCGTCGCCATGATGATGTGGATGCCGGCGGCGCGCGCCATCTGCGCCAGGCGCTGCACCGCGCCTTCGATGTCCTTGCCGGCGAGGAGCATCAGGTCGGCCATCTCGTCCACCACCACCACGATCAGCGGCAGCGGGTCGGTCGGCAGCGGCTGCTCCTCGAACACCGGGCTGCCCGAATCCTCGTCGAACCCGGTCTGGACGCGGCGCATCAGCACCTCGCCCCGGGCTTTCGCCTCGGCCAGGCGCTGGTTGTAGCCTTCGATGTTGCGCACGCCGAGCTTCGACATCAGGCGGTAGCGGTTCTCCATCTCGCGCACGGTCCATTTGAGCGCGACCACCGCCTTCCTGGGCTCGGTCACGACCGGCGCCAGCAGATGCGGGATGCCGTCGTACATCGACAGTTCCAGCATCTTCGGGTCGATCATGATGAACTTGCACTGATCGGGCGTGAGCCGGAACAGGATCGACAGGATCATGGTGTTGATGCCGACCGATTTGCCCGAGCCGGTGGTGCCGGCGATCAGCAGGTGCGGCATGCGCTGGAGGTCGGTGATCACCGGCGCGCCGCCGATGTCCTTGCCCAGGACCAGCGGCAGCTTCGAGGCGTTGCGCTCGTAGGCCTCGGAGGCCAGCAGCTCGCGCAGGAAGACCATTTCCGAGCGCGCATTGGGCAGCTCGATGCCCAGCACCGAGCGTCCCGGCATGATCGCGACGCGCGCCGACAAGGCGCTCATCGAGCGGGCGATGTCGTCGGCTAGGCCGATGACGCGCGAGGCCTTGATGCCGGGGGCGGGTTCGAGCTCGTAAAGCGCGACCACCGGGCCTGGCCGGACCTTGACGATCTGCCCGCGCACGCCGAATTCCTCGAGCACGGTTTCCAAGAGGCGCGCGTTCTGTTGCAACGCCTCTTCGTTGACGGCGGCGGTGCGGGCCTGCGGCACCTCGGCGAGGAGCTCGAGCGGCGGCAGCAGGTGATCGGCCGGCGACAACGCGAGCGAGGCTTGGCGCAGCCGCGCGCCGCGCTTGCGGCCGAAGGCGGGAACGTCGACCGCGGCAAAGCGGCGCGGCCGCGTCTCCTCCTCCCCGTCGTCGTCCTGGTCGATGCCGGTGTCGCCCAGCAGCAGCGGTTCGCGGCGGCCGGCCGGATCCATCTCGATCAGGCCGTCGTCGACCTCGATGCGGCGTTCCCGGCGCCAGAAGGCGAGCGGCGGCAAAAGCCCGGCGGCGCGGGCGAAGAAGCCCGGGCGCGGCGCGGCGCGCTCGCGGGCGCGGGCGCGCTGCGGGGTGCGCGATACGCCGAAGAGATAAAGCAGCATGAACCCGACCAGCGCCGCCGCGGCCATCGCCGCCACCGGCGGCGCCACGTCGAGGCGCCCGAAGCCGCGCCGCGCCAGCATGCCGACGAAGCCGCCGAGGCCCGACGCCACCGGCCAGAAGCGCGGCGCCGGCAGGACGGCGAGCGCGAGCGCCGCCAGCGGCAGCGCTACGGGCGCCAGCAGGAGCTTCATCCAGAAGCGTTTGAGGAACCGGCCGGCGAGCAGGCGCACGCCCCAATCGGCGAGGACCAGCGGCAGCAGCGCGGTCGCGGCGCCGAAGGTCTGGAGCAGGGCGTCGGCGACACAAGCCCCGGCATAGCCCATGAGGTTGACCGGCGGCGCGCTGACCGCGTGATTCCAGGACGGGTCGTTGCGGTCATAGGTCGCGAGCGCGGCGACCAGGAAAAGGACGGCGAGGAGGCAGAGCACGCCCAGTGCGCGTTCGGCGAGGCGGCGCCAATCGGCCCGCTCACGCACCCGTCCGCTTCTGCGCCCGGCGTCGATGCTGACCATGAAAAACGATCCCCTCGCACCGGAAAGCACCGTGTTCCCGGCATCTAAGGCGAGAATGATACGTCATAAGGTGAGCATCGCCA
>Ga0335078_10013599_pt1 | contig 12062 bp, 8 predicted proteins | sample Lox_Sample_32_FD_206711 | JGI IMG/M metagenome (GOLD analysis project Ga0335078, IMG submission 206711) | Soil microbial communities from Loxahatchee National Wildlife Refuge, Florida, United States - Lox_Sample_3.2 | ecosystem: Environmental > Terrestrial > Soil > Wetlands | place: USA: Florida... | reverse complement strand
TCCACTCGTCATCATCATCTGCGTTTCGACTTTATATCGCCGTGTTCGCTATTGGCGCGCGGTGGTCGCGATCGTAGTCCTGGGATTCGTGGCAGCCCTATTCATCAATCCGCCGTATGGCTTCGCTATGGAAGATAATCTCGCATACCGCGACTACATTTTGCTCCACGAACGAGCCGAACAATTCCTCGCGTCTCGGTACGCGACTTCTCGAGTTCTTACTGCGTGGCCCGCGAGCGACGAACTGACCCGACCCTATCTGGGATACGTCAAGCGTCCCCAGCTTGTCTTTCGAATTGAAGATTTCCGCGCAGAGCAGTTGTTCTCGGCGGCAGAACTGCCATCGAATTTTGACACAGCCTTGGTTTTTTCGACAAAGTATGAGGCCCCGAACGCATGGTTTAACCGATGGAGCACGTGGCAAGGATGGAAACGAAGATTCTTCGGCTATCATCGCGATGTGCCGCCACTCGCAGCGGCACAAATTCTGGGGGGACAGGTCGTCTACGAACAGACTCTCAAAGGCCAGTGGATCGTCCTGATCACAATCGACCGAATTGAAGAGGCGCGCCGTTAGTGATGCGGACGCGATTCGGGCGGCGCCAGACCTGCAACCCGGTAGTACACCGCCAATTGGCCGTAATGCTCGCCAGAATGCTCAATCAATTCATAGGCCAAAGCAGACAAGGGAACGCTTTGCTTCGATTCTGAATCCACCACAATTTTCGTCATGCCTCTCTCGCCCTGCTGCTTAATGACCGCCGCGCCTTCTGAGAAAGACTCCCTCAAGTAAGCAACCACTTCCTGCTTGCTCTTGTAATGCGACCGTTCTTCGTCATCTGCCGGCTTCTGACCCTTCGCTACATCAGTAAATAGATCGTTGGACCCAGCCACATGCAGCAGTTGTTCGGCGAAGCTGCGTTGTTCAGGGGTGGGCTTGAAGTCGTATTTGCTTTCCGGGAAATCCTCTGCCATCGCAATCAGCTTGCGGCCGACTTCATTCCACGACTGGAGTACGGCTTGCGATAAGCCTAATCCTTGCTGCATCTGCGGAGCGGTTTGACCTTGGGCCATGGCGAACGGAGCAAACCAGAAGCAAGATGCCATTACATATCGCAGAAGGTTTCTCATTGTTATTTCCTGTTTTCTCGGGAGATCGATTTCGTCACGTTAGACGGAAAGCCATCGCCGCGGATATCGAGCAGCAGGTTTTAGCTAGCCATGAGATGGCAGGAGTGAGTTTTGACGATTAACCACACTTTCTGCCCCGGCTGAAGGACCAACGAATCGCGAGCCGCAAGAGTCAGGTGAACTTCGAGCCGAACTCCGCAATCTATCATTGCACTGACAATGACGTCCCTCTGTTCAAGTGAGACCACTCGTCCGGGAATGATATTGCGCGCGCTGAGGCCCCGCGGTTCGACATTCGCCAACAAAATATCGCCGGCGCGAATCCCGACTTTCAGCGGTGACCCAATTTCTGCGCGAACAAGCGGAGTTTCCAGTTCGACATTGGTTTCACCGACTCTGCAGGTCATCGTGCCCCGGTCCTCGTGGGCCGCTAGAACCATGGCATCAAGGACGTTTTCAAAACCAGCTAGTTGCGCCACGGTCTCCCGGCGCGGCGCCATCATGACTTCGTGCGGCGTGCCTTGTGCAATGACGCGGCCATTTTCAAGAAAGACAACGCGCTCGCCAAGCGCAAACACTTCCTCACGGTTGTGAGTGACATAGAGAACGGGGATACGGTGCTGATTATTCCAAGTGCGCAAGTCATCGATGATCTTCGATCGTGTTGCGGCATCCAGCGCAGCCAACGGTTCATCGAGCAACAGAATGCATGGCTTAGTTACCAGGGCTCGGGCCAGCGCCACCCGTTGACGCTCTCCCCCTGAAATTTGCGCCGGTTTGCGGTCACGTAGATGAGTAATGCGAAATGCATCGAGAATTGCACGGGTGCGCGACTCCTGCACGCTCCGACTCAGTCCGGCCAGACCGTAGGCAATATTCTTTGCGGCGCTCAGATGAGGGAACAACGCCAAGTCTTGCAACACATATCCGATCCGCCGGGCTTGTACCGGCAGATTCGTGGCGGCTCTAGAGGAAAACAATTGTGTCCGACCGAGCGAAATCTCCCCTGATTGTGGCGTTCTCAGCCCTGCAACGCAGTCGAGCAGCGTGGTCTTCCCTGCCCCGGAAGCTCCAAAAAGAATCGTGATGCCCGGGGGAAATTCGAGAACGACGTCGAGCGAAAATTGACGTGAATCGCTGGCGAGCCGGTCTTCAATTCTTACCGACAGCGCGTCGCCATTCTTGACGACTGACCTTGTTTTAGCCTCAATTTCCGAACCTTGCTGCATCAACTTATCTCCATGGCCCGGCCCAACTCTTCCGGTTCATTCCATAAACAAGACACAGAGACAAGAACGAGATGGCCAGCAACACCAGCGCAGTTTGATTCGCAGCGGCGTAATTCAGAGCTTCAACCTGGTCATAGATATCGATCGAAACTGTCCGCGTGACGTGAGGAATATTGCCCCCGACCATGAGAACAACTCCGAATTCTCCCATCGTGTGCGCGAACGTCAGAGCGACTCCGGTGAGAACTCCCGAGGTGGAGAGCGGCAGCACAACACGCAAAAATGTGCGCAGACGTGAAGCTCCCAGGGTTGCCGAAGCAGCGAGCAATCGCGTGTCTACTTGAGAAAACGAAGCGGAGAATGGTTGAACCGCAAAAGGCAGGCTGTACAACACCGAACCGATTACCAATCCGGCGAATGTAAATGCCAGCGTGTGCCCCGTTGCACCCTGCCACCATCGACCAATAGGGCTCCGCGAGCCAAGTGCAACGAGAACATAGAAACCTAAGACCGTTGGTGGCAATACGATCGGCAGCGCTACTACGGATTCAAGAAGGAACTTCCAGCGCCATCGCGAAAAAGCAATCCAGTACGCGACCGGCATTCCCAGCACTAGCAAAATTAGCGTGACCACCGTCGCTAAGCGGATTGTCAGCCAGAAAGCCTGCCAGTCCATACCAAATCCATCTCCGGAGAGAAGCCAGTATATCCAACGGGCGCATTCAACCGTTCCAAACTGGGACAAACAGATTCGCAATGTTCAGATGTCACAAAAACCCGGCCCGACGCAGCCCGATACTCGCTGTGGAGGTCATTCAATGGAATTAGAGCAAGCAATTCAGGTCATACGTGCTTTGGCGAACGGGATTCATCCCCAGTCAGGAGCCGCATTGGAGGAAACGTCCATCTGCCGCGCGCCCGAGTCGGTCAAGGCGTTAAATCGCGCCCTCGCGGCGCTGGTCGCGGAGAATGAACGCGCCAAGAAACGCCCAAAGGATGCCGGCAAGAAATGGTCTCGGGAAGAGGACGAGCAGATTTGCGAAGACCTGCGGAAAGGGACAGATTTTAATCAGATCGCCCAGACTCACAACCGCAGCATTGCTGCGATCCTGGCGCGTCTCGTGAAACTTGGCAAAATCGCACCGGACAAATCGGGCCACGTGTTTCCTCCGAAAGTTGCTTGATCCCATCGAGGCATCCATGCGGCTGTTAGCAAGAACCGGTGCCCTGTTCGCACTTTCGCTGGTGACGATTATTGGCCGTGGCAGAGCCCAAGATACTCGGCCTGCGCTGAATCTCCGCGACCAGCGGCAACGGCAGGAGGCCTGGTTCCAGCACGGACGCCGGACCCAAAGCCAATCCCCAGCCTTGTTGCGGAAGCGCGCCTACGCGCAAAAGATGCAGATGCGCGCCTCAAGGCGAATTACTGCTTCTCGAGTGTCAGGTCAGATCTCCGGATCCATATGGACTTCCTTAGGTCCCGCTCCTCTGGCTTCAGATGCGAGCGGCGACGGCCAGCAGGATTACGGTTGGGTAACGGGACGGGCGACTGCCGTCGCAATCGACCCTGCGGATCCGACCGGCAATACGCTCTACGTTGGTGGAGCATACGGAGGTGTTTGGAAATCAACAAACGCCGCCGCTCAAATTGCGGCTAACGTCAACTGGGTCCCTTTGACAGACGACCAGGCCACACTTGCTGTAGGCGCTATCGCGATCCAGCCTCAACTCCCGAATCCGGATCCGACCAAAAGTGTCGTCCTGGTCGGAACCGGCGAAGCCAACTTGTCAACCGACTCCTATTACGGTCTCGGAATTTTGCGATCTGCCGACGCGGGGACAACTTGGACGATCATCCAAACCGACAGCACCGGAACCCGCTCCTTCGCTGGAATGGCATTCAGCAAAATTGCGTTTAGCACGGTAAGCCCCAATCTAGTCGTAGCTGGTACCACGGACACTCAGGAAGGCAAACTCGAAGCAATCAACGCCGCTTTGGCAGCGAATCTTTGCATTTACTACTCCACAAACGGTGGCGTTTCGTGGAGTTTCTCCAACATACAAGATGCAGGAGTCACCATCGCTCCAGATTCGGTTACATCCGTGACTTACAACGCGGCCGCAGGTCAATTCTTTGCCACTGTCCGACACCACGGTTTCTATTCGTCTTCTGATGGCATCAATTGGACTCGTCTTGCAAACCAGCCGGGAACCGGCCTAGCGAGTGCGAACTGCCCAACTCAGTCCGGGAGCCCCAGTTGCCCTATCAACCGCGGTGAGATTTCCGTCGTGCCCGGGCGAAACGAGATGTATGTCTGGTACGTCGACGAGAACGACGCGGATCAGGGAATTTGGGAGAGCATGAATGGCGGTTTCAGCTGGACCCAGATCAACGATTCCGCTATCACACTCTGTGGCGACAATTTCGGCTGCGGCACCGAAGATGGCTCCTACAATCTGCAGTTGGCGGCCGTACCCGACGGAGGAGCTACAGACCTGTACGCGGGAGCCGCCAATTTATTCAAGTGTCAGATAACCTCCGCATCCCCGACTTGCACTGGCACGGCACCGAATACGTTCTTAAATCTGACCCATGCGTACGGCTGTAGCTCGATTGCCGAGGTTCATCCGGCACAACATTCGATTGCGTATCTGCTGCTCAACAACAGCACACAGGACCTCATGTACTTCGCCAATGATGGCGGTCTCTATCGAGCCTTGGACGGCTATGGCGGCTTAACGTCTGGATCCTGCGGCACCAGCAACGCTTTCGATAACTTGAATCAGACCATCGGCTCGCTCACTCAGTTGTTCGCATTTTCCGAAGCCGCGGCCGATCCGAACGTTGTTCTGGCTGGCACGCCTGGAGATGGCGCGGCTGCGACGCAGTCCGGCCTTGCCAGTTCTTCATGGCTGAGTGTTGATGCTGGAAGCGTTGGATACGTGGCGATCAATCCCGACAACTCCGACGAATGGTTCGTTTCGGGTCCCGGGAACACAGAGTCTGCCGTGAACATTTTCCGTTGCACATCCGGCGTTAACTGCCACAGTCAGGATTTCGAAAATAATCCAGTGGTCAGCAGCGCAACCCTTGGAGGCGACGCCGGCGCGTCTTACCCTCCGTTCGTACTCGATCCGCAGAACTCCGCTGACTTAATCGTTGGCACTTGCCGCATTTGGCGCGGGGCCAGCAGTGGCTCCGGGTTTGTGGCCTTAAGCAACAGTTTCGAAACTGGCGGAGCCGGCATCTGCACCGGCAGTGAAGTGAACCTGGTGAACACAATCGCTGCCGGCGGCCCGGTGGATTCTCAAGGTCTGTCCACCGTCATGTACGCAGGCACAGATGGCGACGGTCCGCTCACTCCAACCATCCCCTCCGGCGGCCATGTTTGGGTAAGCACAAATGCTTCGGCTGGACCTTCCACGTGGACCGATCAGACTGGTTCGATCAACCCTGACTCTTACCCGATTTCGGGAATCGCGATCGATTCGTCAGACACGACCGGTCTGACTGCATATGTGACGGTCATGGGATTCGGCGTTCCTCACGTCTGGAAAACCACAAATGGCGGTTCATCATGGACGGACTTCACAGGCAATCTCCCAGACTCGCCCGCGAATGCAGTGTTGGTTGATCCTGGCTCGAACTCTCTCGCGGGAACGATCTATGTCGGGACCGACGTTGGCGTGTTCTCTAGTCTCACTAGCAGTCCGGACTGGTCGGAAGTCGGTCCCGCACCTGATGGTGCGCAGACAGGCTACCTTCCGAATGTCGCCGTGACGATGTTGAGGATGTACAACACCGGTAACGACAAATTTCTGCGAGCGTCGACTTATGGACGCGGCTTATGGCAATTTCCTCTGATTACGACCCCGGACTACACGCTGTCGATCTCGAATACGCCGTTGACGATCTTTGCGGGCTCTTCCGCGGCGTTCGGCGGATTCGCATATTCTCTCGATGCCTATTCAAAGCCAGTCACTTTAAGTTGCGTTGCGGGGATCACTCCTCCACCTTCAACTTGTTCGGTGAGCCCCGGATCGGTAACGCCGAGCTCGAATGGAACTCCGTTCACGATTGCCGCCGCCAGCCCCGACGGCACCTATGAGTTCAACCTTTCCGGAACAGATTCGAACTCCCTAACTCACAGCGCCGCCGTCACGCTCAACGTCGTCGACTTCAATCTCGCTGCGCCTTCGGTCAATAGCGTCACGCTCGGGCCAGCTTCAACCTCATCCCCGATATCGCTCCAGGTAACTGCTGCTGGTCCTTTCGCACAAAGTGTCAGCCTTTCCTGCAGCGGTTTGCCCAGCGGAGCACTGTGCAACTTTGAACCATCGTCTTTGGTGAGTCCAACTGCAGCGCAACCCGTGACCGTCACTCTAACCATCAGTACCGCCTCAAACACAGCTCCCGGAACATACTCTGTTCAGATCGTTGCATCGACCTCCAACGGCCCGACCAAAACTCAGAGTTTGTCATTTACCGTGACAGCCGGGTATGCCTTGGCAATCTCAAATCCGTCTCTAAGCGCCTACGAAAATGCGACGGCAACATTCGAGGGCACATTGACATCGCTGAACGGCTACGGCAGCCCGGTAAATCTAAGTTGTGGGAATAATGCACCGCCAACGTGCACCATCGCCCCGGCCCAGGTTGTTCCGACCGACTCTGGGGCTTCGTTTACCGTTACGGTGAGCAGCAATCAATGCGGCGAATACTCGTTCAACATCATTGCGCAAGGGACGGACAAGTACTCGGTAGCCCATTCTAGTGCCGTAATCTTTACTTCCACGAGCCTGGCTTCGCCGGATTTTGTTATGCAAATCGAGAATCCGAGTCTCACTGCGGCCCTAAACGCAGCTTCAACATTCAACGGAACGCTGACGTCGACCGCCTGTTACGACAGCGTTGTGAATCTCAGCTGCGGGACCGGCGCTCCGCCCACGTGTTCCGCGTCTCCGGCGAGCGTGAAACCCGGCCTAAACGGCACCCCGTTTTCAGTGACCGTAAACAGCGACAAGGTAGGAACATACAATTTCAGCATCGTTGCACAGGGCACGGATCCTTCTTCAATTCAGCACCTCACGGTAGTCTCTTTTATAACGACGCCCTCTGCGGGTTTCTCGTTTACGGTTGTCGGAAGCCCTACTTCGGAATCGGTAAAAGCTGGTGAGACGGCAACGTATCAAGTGGAACTGAGTCCCTCAAGCAAAACATTCCCCAGTCCGGTTTCTCTTTCGTTCAGCGGATGTCCGCCGTTAAGCACTTGTTCACTGAGTCAGACCACCATCGCCGAAGGGAAGGGCGCAGTTGCTATCACTCTGACCGTGGAAAGTGCCGGCCCGGTAATAAGCGCTTCTCACCTACGCAGACTGCGCACTATCGTTTACGCAACTCTCTTGTGGTTTCCTGCGCTTCTGATGATTCCCAAAAAGCGAATCTCCAGACCGCGCACCTTTCGCCGGTACTTGTGCCTCACATTCGGCGCCATGAGCGTTCTGGTGGCGCTTATGTCTATTTCGTCCTGCGGAGGAGGCCTGCAAGGCGGGACATCGGCCGTGACGCAACCCGGCACACCAACGGGCACTTACAATCTCACGGTAGCAGCAACTATAACGGCGCTTCCGGGATCGCCCACCAAAACTGCCGACTTGTCTCTCACCATTCAGTGATGGCCGTCCTCGACAATTCCGCCGAAATTTAGCACCATAGTCCGCACATGCCGGATCAAAGTTTCGATGTAGTGGTCATCGGAGGCGGTATCGTTGGTCTGTCAACGGCTCTTCACCTCTCGCGACAGTTTCCGCAATATCGGCTTACAGTTCTCGAAAAAGAAAACCGTGTCGGACAGCACCAGAGCGGCCACAACAGCGGCGTTATCCATTCGGGAATCTACTACAAACCGGGCTCGCTGAAAGCCAAGCTTTGCGTGGAAGGTGCTGCCGCGATGGCAAAGTTTTGTCAGGAACATTCGATCCCATATCGAATCTGTGGCAAGGTCATCGTTGCTACGCGGCAGGAAGAGATCCCCGGCTTGCAGAACCTTCTCGATCGTGGCCGAGCCAACGGCATAGCAGGATTACGACTGCTGGACCGCAAGGAACTCCTCGAGGTCGAACCGCACTGCGGTGGCCTAGCATGGCTCCTGGTTCCGAACACCGGCATCACCGACTACGGAAAGGTGTGTGAGAAATATGCGGAACTGTTGACCGCACACGGCGCCTCTGTGAACGCCTCGGCCGAAGTGAGGAGTCTCTCACGCCACGGGAACGAAACGGTCATTGAAACACCGAAGGGATCTTTTGCAGCTCGTTACATCATCAACTGCGCCGGCCTTCATAGCGACCGCATAAGCCGGATGTCAGGAGAGAAACCGGCTGTCTCGATCATTCCATTTCGCGGTGAGTATTACGATCTGGTTCCTCATCGGGAAAGTCTCGTGACTTCCCTCATCTATCCCGTCCCAGACATTCGATTTCCTTTCCTGGGAGTTCACTTCACCCGTCGCATTAGTGGTGGCGTGGATGCTGGACCCAATGCTGTTCTGGCGTTCAAGCGGGAAGGTTACAAAAAAACCGATGTCAATCTCGGGGATATCGCCGAGACTTTTCGCTTTCCCGGTTTCTGGCGCATGGCCTCGAAATATTGGCGAAGCGGAATCCACGAATTTTATCGCTCTGTCCGAAAGACGATGTTTGTGAAGGCCCTGCAAACACTCGTCCCGGAAATTCAGAGTTCCGATGTTGTGGCCGATGGCTCAGGCGTTCGTGCCCAGGCGGTTCGTCCTGATGGCTCCCTCGTCGATGATTTCCAGTTCGTGGGCAGTGGAAATATGTTGCATGTGTGGAACGTTCCATCGCCGGCGGCCACCGCTTCAATACCCATTGGCCGGGAGATCACATCCATGGCCCAACGTCTCTTTTCCCTATAACCTTCGAAACCCGTACCCCGCCGACATTTCGGCAACTCTGAGCAAAATTGCTGTTCGTGGGTCTATTTTTCAGTAACTTACAAGGTGCCTTAGCACCAAAGTGCCATTTACAAGGAATGTGTGTGAGAATAAAGTCCCAATACATTAGTCGCCGAGTGGGGTGGCTATTTAGAGCTTGGGCAATCTCCTCCAATGTTATAGCTGACCGTCTTTTTTCCGTCGCATCATTCCGTTAGTTAACCGAAACGACCCTTGGGAGTGACTTGTGGCTCACGCAATTAGCTTACCGGAAGTATCTGAAGTCATCAGAGTGTTAGCCGCGGACAGCAACCGGATGAACAGCCAGTTGCTGGCAACCGCCTTAGAGCGCGACAAGCGGTTTCAGGTGCTGGACTCTCCTGCTGATTCGCGCACAGTCGTTTCCGCCGTATTGAGCCATCGTCCGGCCGTTGCGGTCATCAGCGCCGAGATCGACGGCAATAGTCGTAAAGGTTTTGAGGTCGCTCGGGAAATTCGGGGAATTCGCTCGGAAACTCGGATTGTGATGCTTCTGGATTCCTGCGAACGAGGGCAAGTGGTCGAAGCGTTCCGCGCTGGCGCCCGCGGCGTGTTCTCGCGCAATGAATCCTTGAAGGGCTTGGCCAAATGCATCTGCTGTGTTAGCCAAGGACAGATCTGGGCCAACAGTAAAGAACTTCGATTCCTGCTCGACGCACTCGGAGAGGCTCTCCCGATGCGAGTAATCGACGCGAAAGGAACCGAGTTGCTATCTCGCCGCGAACAGGATGTGGTTCGCTGCGTGGCAGAAGGGCTTTCCAATCGGGAAATTGCTCAGCGTCTCGGCCTTACCGAGCACACGGTAAAGAATTATCTGTTCCGCATCTTTGATAAGCTCGGCGTCTCCAAGCGAGTCGAAGTTGTTCTTTACGCGTATAGCCTGGGCAGCGCTCCCGAGGTCACCACGGTCCCAACCCGCGCAAATGGAAAGCACCTCACTTCGGCGCCTGCGCTAAGTCAGAGTTCGCCAATCTCTCGAGCCTAATCGATTATTTCTGTGAAAAGCGGGATCAGGAGGATTCCTGATCCCCACGCACCCGCACTCTCGCCCGGTGCTTCGTAGGGTTTGTCTCCAACGATCGTTGCCAGTTTCTCAGTTTCATTGCCACTTCTTGCATGTAGGCCGCAGCATCAGCAGGACTGAGGATCTCTCGCTGGCTCCCGTTAGCGCGAACCGGCAGACTCTCGCCTTGGAAGGCCGCGAACGGCAACTCCAACTCCTCCGGTTCGGTCTGGGCTAACGAGGTGAATTTCGTGATGTCGAGATCCGCCATCACTTCCTTCACCACATCCATATCTACAATTTTCTTTTGCAACGCGTAGGCAAGAGACAGGGCGTTAAAGCAGAAATTGTTGACGTTTCTTGGAATGCCCTGCGTAAAAATCGCAATCTCGTCATAGGCGTCGGCTGTGAAGATCGGATCGCCGATATATCCCGCGATTTTCAATCGGTGCTCAATGTAGTTCTTGATCTCCCAGGACGAAAGTGGCTCCAAGCCATGCAGGATGGAAACTCTTTGGCGTAGTTGGGATAGCGATGGGCTGGCCAACTTATCTGCCAACTGAGGTTGACCCGCCAAGATGATGTGCATCAGCTTGGCTGTGGGAGTTTCGAAGTCGGACAGCAGTCGCACGGTTTCCAAAACTTCGGGCGCCAGGTTCTGAGCCTCATCAATCACGACAATCATTCGCTTGCCCGCTCGCGCTTCCTGAAGAAGTCGGCGGTTGAATTCCTCATGCAGACGCACAAAGTCCTGCGTGTCCCCTTCGTATCCCAGTTCGGATAAAAGGAACCGGAGGAATTCCCTTGAGTTGCACTGCGTCTGAAAAATGAAAGCGGTGTGCGCCGTAGTGCGGAATTTCTCCAACAGGTGAAAAAGGATCGTGGTCTTGCCCATACCCGGGCGAGCGATCAGGCCCAAGAAACCCCGATTGGCCTCAATACCGTAGTAGAGCGACGCGAGGGCTTCGCGGTGCGCCGCACTTAAGTAGAGGAATCGCGGATCTGGCGTGACACCAAACGGCTGCTCCTTAAGGCCAAAGTAGTTCAGAAACATAGCAACTCCCTTAGCCTCTCAATATTAGTGACATACTTGAATGGCCAGACCAAGTGACATCCCTCTCTTATCCCGGAAAACCTGCTTGAGTGCGACTTTCTAAGACGAAAGAACGCAACGTATAGACGGATTCCCTTGCCTACAATTTCACCCAAGATGAATTTTCTAGCAAGTGGATGAAAGTTTTGGAGCCGACGGACAACCGGCCGCCGAGCATCTCCAAGTTGCCCAACACAATGATTCTACGGAATTTGACCAGCATTGAGAAATGACTTTCGGAACCGGTTGCTGCCGATGCTGCGGCAGAGACTCAGGACTCCTTGCGGCATTCTCCCGCTCTACGTAGAATCTTCCGAGTTTTGCACTGTGGTGTGGGGATTTTGACAGTTTTCGAAAATTCGACTCCTAGGGTTCGTCTCCTTGTTGCGGATTCCGTCGCGATGAGCTGCCATCTTTTAGCCGACGCTTTGCAACGCGTCGATCACCATGCGGTCCCGGCCACTGCTCCCAAACAAGTCCTGCGCCTTCTGGAAAAATCCACCTTCGACGTCCTGCTGATTGGTGCCGGCAATTCCGACGACAGTTTCGCCGGAACCCGTTTTGTGCGCCAGGTCCATGGACTTCATCCTGACCTGAACATCGTTGTCTTGCTC
>Ga0335078_10013598_pt1 | contig 12062 bp, 11 predicted proteins | sample Lox_Sample_32_FD_206711 | JGI IMG/M metagenome (GOLD analysis project Ga0335078, IMG submission 206711) | Soil microbial communities from Loxahatchee National Wildlife Refuge, Florida, United States - Lox_Sample_3.2 | ecosystem: Environmental > Terrestrial > Soil > Wetlands | place: USA... | reverse complement strand
CGACAAGCGTGTCGAGCAGGCGCGCCCACGCGGTCGCGAGCGTGTCGGGGCTGATCGCGTTCAAGAGGAACACGACCACCGCGGTGATGAACGCGAAACCGACCGCAAAGCTCGCCCGGAACGTCGCGTAGCCCGCCCACGCCAGGACGCCGACGAGGACGACGGTCGCGGCCCCGCTCGGATGCAGGGCGACCGCGATCGCGCCGGCTAGGCCGACGCCCAATGCCGTCCCGCCCGCGCGCTCGGCACCGCGGGTGAAAGTGGCCCCGAACTCGGGGCGCAGCGTGGTCGCGGCGGCGACCACCATCCAGTAGCTGCGGCTCAGCGGCAGATGGCGCGACAGCACCTCGGCGACGAGCACCACCACGGCCAGGCGGAGCGCGTGGCGCCCCACCGGAGAGTCGAGGCGCGCGTTCGCGCGGATCACCGCGAGGCCCGTCCGCACCCCGTCGAGCGGCCGGTTCGTGTACGCGAGCGGGCGGCGGGCGCGGAGCCCGCTGGCCTCGCCGGCGGTGACCGCGAGCACGGCGACCGCGCGCAGCTGCCCGGCCAGGGCCGCCAGCCGGCGCGACAGCGACAGCCCGGAGGCGCTCGGCTCCAGCGCGTGCTCGGCGGTGTCCGAGCTCAGCCGCTCGAGGTGACGCGGAAGCTCGGCGGCGGCCGCGCGGTCGCCCTCGATCGCCCGCGCCGCCAGCGCCAGCACCGTCCCGGCGAGCTCGAGGACACGCTGGGCGCCGCGATCGAGCGGCTCGTCCTGAGTCGCCTCCTCGTGCCGGCGCCGCGTCAGCAGGTGGATCGCGGCAAGCTCGACCCGGATCCGACGGCCTTCGGTGACGAGGCTCCGCAGCGTCATGACCGCGGGGTCACCGAACAACGTCGGCGAGGACAACGCGGCGTCAGCCTGATCGAGCGCGGTCGCGGCCGGAAGCGTCGAGGTGTCCCAGCTCGCGGTGGCCAGACGCGCCAGCTCCTGGTACCCGGCGGCGGTGACCGCGCGCTGTCCACGCAGCGGCGGCGGCCACCGGACGATGCTCAGGAACAGGACCTGCGCCCCGCCTCCGGCCAGGACCAGCCCGGCCAGCCCCAGCGCGGCGTCCGCGGGCTGGCTGAATCGCCCGAACACCACGAACGCGATGATCGCCTGGGTCCCGACGACCCCGCCGCGGTTGCCGAGCGCCACCAGCAGACCGCCCGCCAGGGACCACACGACCAGCACTGCGAGGTGGAGCCAGGACACCGACCCGGTCACGCACCCCACGAACGTCGAGAGAGCCATGATCGCCGCGTCGGTCGCGAGCACCGCCAGCGGAGGACGGCCGCCGCCGACCCGCCAGGCGACCCCGACGAGCATCGCGCCGGCGCCCATGGTGACGCCGGCCACGGCGCTCCAGGCGATCGTGCCGATCGCGAGGACGGCCGCCACCGGAATTGCCGCGAGCAGGCCGGACGCGATGTCGATCTCGCTGCGGTCGAACCGGACCGCGTCGCGCACGGCCACCGCCAGCGGCCCACCGCGTGAGGTGGGCTCCGGGTCCGCGCGCCGTGGCTTCGTGGCGTTCATGGGTCTTCCCGGCATCATGATCACGATGGTCGCTACCCGCCGTGCCAGTAGGAATGACGTCGACGCGCTGTTCGCCAACGTCGCCGCGGGATTCGCGTCGTACGTCGAGTTCGCGCCTCCCGGCTGGCAGCCGCCTGACATGTCCGCCGAGCGCGAGCGGACCGCCGAGCAGATCGCCGACGATGCGACCTGGGCGTTGCTCGCGCTCGTCGACGGATCGCCGGCGGGACACGTCGCGTTCTTCCCCGGCCGACGGCGGGCTCCCGGTGGGTCCCCGGGCGAAGGGCCGGCGGCCGAGCTGATCCCGGGGCTGGCCCATCTGTGGCAGCTGTTCGTGCTGCCCGAGTGGTGGGGCCGCGGTGTCGCTCCGCTGCTCCACGAAGCGGCCATCGCGGAGATGCGCTCCCAGGGCTATCGACGCGCCCGGCTGTTCACACCGTCACGCCACACGCGCGCGAGGAGGTTCTACGAGCGGCGCGGCTGGACGCCGGCGGAAGCGGGGTGGAACGAGTTCCTCGCGCTTGACCTCATCGAGTACCGACTCGAGCTCGGGTAGCTCGCTTCGGCCACCCGATCTCCGAGAAAGTCGACACTCGGCCCCCGCCCGGCCGGTGAATGTCGGTTCAGTCGGCTCTGGCGCGACTTTCTCAACTCTCGACGCTGCGTGGTCGCCGAGTGATGACTTATTCGGGGTCGCCGGCGCCGCCCGAACCCGCTTGCCCCGGGATGGCCCTAGCTACGGCCTTCGAGCCAGCCGTCGCGGTAGGGAACCTCGACGTCCGGCCTGATCTTGGCGTAGGCCTCTTTCGGGTCGCGCGTCTCCTGCTCGACACCGGCATGCTGGCGGAGCGCCACGTCGGAGCGCGGGTAGACGACGCCGGTCCCCTGCCGCGTCCCCACGGCGAGGATCGCGCACGGCCCGTCGCCGGCGCCGACGAACACGTGCTCGGTCCAGTCGGGGCAATGGACGAAGTCCCACTGCCGCAGCGGGCGCTCCTCGCCCTCGATCAGGAGCAGGCACTCGCCGGCGAGCACGAGGAAGTCCTCCTGGTCGTCCTCGCCGTGGTAGTAGCACGCCGCCTGCCCGGGCGCCAGCACCCCGATGTTGAAGCCGAGCTTCGGGAAGCGAGTCTCGCCCTCGAAGCGGGTGTACGCGCCGAAGTCGCCGTCGAGCCACTTGGCCTCGCGCGCGTTCACCACAAACCAGCCCTCTCCCGCGGGCTCAAGGCCGTGCTCGGTCGGTTTCAGTTGCGCCTCCGGGACCACGGCCGCAATCTATCGCGGCGGACCCCGACGTTACCCTGGGTCGAGTGAGTAGCTCCACGCCGGCGGTCGAAGTCTCCGACCTCGTCAAGCGCTACCCGAAGTCGCCGGTCAACGCCGTCGACGGCATCGAATTCGCGGTTTCGCCCGGCGAGGTGTTCGGCCTGCTCGGCCCCAACGGCGCCGGCAAGACCACGACTGTCGGAATGCTGACCACGCGGGTGAAGCCCACCAGCGGCGAGGCGCTGGTCGGCGGCATCGACGTGGGCGCCGACCCGGTTCGCGCGAGGAGCATGCTCGCGGTGGTGCCGCAGCGGAGCAACCTCGACCGCTCGCTCTCGATTCGCCGGAACCTGACCTTCCACGCTGCTTACCACGGCGTGCCCGCGGCCGAGGCAAACGCGCGCGCTGACGAGTTGCTCGAGCAGTTCGGACTGCGGGACCGGGGCAACGTCAAGCCCGACCTGTTCTCGGGCGGGCAGGCGCAGCGCGTGATGATCGCGCGGGCGCTGATGCACCAGCCCCAGGTGCTGTTCCTCGACGAGCCGACCACCGGTCTCGATCCGGCGGCGCGGCTGTTCGTGTGGGACCGGCTGCGCGAGCTGCGCGAGCGCGGCGTCACCTTGTTCTTGACGACTCACGACATGCACGAGGCGGGCCTGCTGGCGGACCGTGTCGGGATCATGGACCACGGCAAGCTGCTCGCGCTCGACACGCCCGAGGCGCTGATGCGCGGGCTGCCGGGGAGCTCGACGCTCGAGCTGAGCGTGCACGCCCGAGGCAACGGGCACTCCCCCGAATCGCTGGTCGGTGCCTTCGAGTCGCTCGAAGGCGTCGAGCGGGTCGAGCCGCTACCGAGCGATGCCACCGAACCCGACGATCCGCAATGGCACGTCCGGCTGTACGTCTCCGGCGAGGCGTCGCAGCTGGTCGCGCCGACCGCGACCCTGCTCGCCGACCGGGGACTCAGCCTCAGCGGCGTCGAGCTCGGGGAGCCAACGCTCGAGGACGTGTTCATCCACCTGACCGGAAGGACGCTGCGATGACCACCGCCGCCGCGACCGCCACCGTCACCGCGCCGTCCATCAGCCAGCGGCGCGCGTTCACCGCCGTGCTTCGCCGCGATCTGCTCGTGACCTGGACCGAGCTGCCGGTGTTTCTCGCGCAGGTGATCCTCCAGCCGCTGTTCCTGCTGTTCGTGTTCGGCAAGGTGCTGAGCTCGCTCGGGTACACGCAGAACGGCTACTCGGACCTGCTGTTCCCGGGGCTGCTCGCGCTGACCGCGGTGATCACGGGCATGCAGACGCTGGCGTTCCCGCTCGTGATCGAGTTCGGCTGGACCAAGGAGATCGAGGATCGGCTGCTCGCGCCGATGTCGACCGCGCTGGTCGCGGGCGAGAAGGTCCTGTTCGCGACGCTCCGCGCGCTCACCGCGACGACGGTCATGATCCCCGTAGGGATCCTCGTGCTCGGATCGATCCCGTGGCGCTGGAGCGGCGTGCCGCTGCTCGTGCTCGCGATGGTGCTCGGCAGCATGCTCGGCGCCGGCCTCGGGCTCGTGCTCGGCACGGCGGTGGTCCCGCAGCGGATCAATATCGTGTTCTCGCTGGTGTTCACGCCGCTGCTGTTCACCGGTTGCAGCCAGTATCCATGGCCGTCGCTGTCGCGTCTGCCGTGGTTCAAGGTCGTGACCGCGTGCAACCCGATGACCTATGTCAGCGAGTCGATGCGCGCCGCGCTCGTTCCGGAGGTCCCGCACATCGCACCGTGGATCTGCATCCCCGTACTGCTGGGTTCGATCAGCGCGCTCCTGGCGATCGGCGTCCGGGGCTTCTACCGGCGCGCGATCGACTGAACGATCGTGTGAACATCCCTAATCCGGCGCATCGCGTGGCCGCGTCGCGGGAAGCCTCCTCATTCGTCGGTATTCAGTCGACCTAGGAGAGAGACCCCATGAAGGCCTGCGTGACCGGAGCTACCGGTTTCGTCGGAGCCCACGTCGTGCGGGCGCTGGCGGAACGCGGCGACGACGTGCGCGTTGTCTACCGAGACCCCAATCGCCTGAAGGCGCTCGCCGGCATCCGCTACCGGCGGTCGAAGAGCGATGTACTCGACTACAGGTCGATGCGGCGGGCGCTGCGTGGTACGGACGTGCTCTTCCACGTCGCCGGAAACGTCGCGTCGAGTCCCGTGCAGCGGGTATGGGAGCTGAACGCCGAGGGACCCGTGGTCGCGGTCGAGGCGGCAGCGGCCGAGGGCGTTCGCCGCGTGGTGCTCACCTCGACGATCTCGGCGATCGGGACGGCCAACGGGAATGGGCCGGCGGATGAGTCCACGAGCTACCCCGCTGACTGGCTCGGCCTGACGTATCCGGACTCCAAGCACGCGGGCGAGCGCGCCGCGCTCGAAGCGGCCGAGCGCCATGGCATCGAGCTCGTCGTCGTCAACCCGGCGTACGTGCTCGGCGTACCGGTCGACCGTTCGCAGCCGGGCGAGACCTCGACGCGGACGATCGGCAACTACCTCCGCGGCCGCCTGCCCGGGGTGCTGGACGCGCCGATGAACTTCGTCGACGTCGAGGACGTCGCCGCCGGCGAGCTCCTCGCCGCCGACCACGGCAAACCCGGCGAGCGTTACATTCTCGGCGGCGTCAACATCGGTTGGGCCGAGCTCATCGATCGCGTCGCGGAGCTGTCCGGCGTGAGCTACCCGATCATGGTGCTGCCGGTGAGCATCAAGCGACTGACGCGGATCCGAGAGGCGATCGGCCTGCCGGGCGCCCTTTCGTCCGAGGCGTCGAACCTGATGGGGCAGGACTGGCGGTTCACGTCGCGTAAGGCGCGCGACGAGCTCGGCTACACCTCGCGCCCGCTGGGCGACACGCTCACCGCCACGATCTCGGGCTGCTCGCGCCCGTCCGCGTGGGGCAGCGCGTGGTCGGCAGGCGGATCGTCGCCGGCGGGTAGGCGGTGGCGATCGCCGGCGCCCGCGGGTAGCCGCCGGGCCGGGCCGCATGGGAAGAAACGTCCGTATAGCAGTAGTTTCTTCCCAAGCCAATGTCATCACCACGTCCCACCCTCCTGCTCAGCATCGACTACGAGGACTGGCATCAGCTGGTGCGCCGGCGCGTGGGCGCGTCGAACTGGCGCGAGGCCGGCCCGGCGCTCTCCCGCCAGACCGACGCCCTGCTCGCGCTGCTCAAGGACATCGACGCGCGCGCCACGTTCTTCGTGCTCGGGATGGCGGCTCGCGCCCACCCCGACCTGCTCGCCCCAATCGTCGCCGCCGGCCACGAGATCGGCTGCCACGGCGACGCCCATCTGCCGGTGCACGCGCAGACCCCGCAAGAGTTCGCCGCAGATCTGCGAGCGGCAAAAGCCACCATCGAGGACCTGACCGGACGCACCCCGGTCGGCTACCGCGCGCCGGCCTTCTCGATCACCGCCTCTTCCAAGGACTGGGCCTACGACGTGTTGGCCACCGAAGGATTCATCTACGACGCGAGCCAGCACGACTCGCCGGCGCTCCGCGACCGCGCCGCCGGGTCGACGACGTCGACGACATCGACGACCGGCCCGCACCGGATCGACGGCCGCCTGTGGGAGTTTCCGGTCGCCGTATGGCGCACCGGCCGGACCAAGATCCCCGTCGGTGGCGCCTCGTACTGGCAGGTGCTGCCGACCCCGCTGATCCTCAAGGGACTCACCGAGGCCGGCCCGCTCGCCGGGCTGTACCTGCACCCGAACGAGCTCGACCCAGAGCCGTTGCGTGCACGCCTACCCCCGGGCGCCACCGGCAAGCAGCGCGCCCACGCGCGCCTCCGCGAGTTCCAGCGCAACGGCGCCCGCCGCCGGGCCCCGGAGGTCCTGAAGGCGATTGCTCGGCGATTCGAGCTGATCCCCTATGGTGAGGCCCATGAGCGACTCGACGACGGCGCCTGAACGCGTTCGAACCCGCTTCGAGGACAAGGCCCAGCAGTTCGACGACCTGTACGAGGACGAGCGGTGGCTGGTCAGAACGCTCCGTCCCGGGTTGTTCCGCCGGCGCAAGCTCGCGGTCGACACCATCTCGGCTTACGACGCCCCGCGTGTGCTCGACGTCGGGTGCGGTTCGGGCCGGATCGGCGAGTTCGCACTGGAAGCCGGCGCGTCGCACTACGTCGGAGTCGACTTTTCGGCGCCTATGATCGACCTCGCTCGGACAAGGCTGCAACGCTTCAGTGACCGCGCCGAGCTGATCGTCGACGACTTTCTCACGGCGCCACTCGAAGGCCCGTTCGCGGTGATTCTCGCGGTCGGCCTGTTCGACTACCTGCCTGAGCCGCACCGCTTCAGCCGCCGGATGTTCGATCTCACCGCCCCCGGCGGCTGCGTCGTCGGCTCGTTCCCGACTTGGTCCCTGATCAAAGGGCCGGTCCGCAAGGTTCGTTACGAGTGGATCGGCGACTGCCCGATCTTCAACTACAGCCGCCGCGAGCTCGAGCTGATGTTCGGGGCGAGCGGGTTCGGCCGGGTCGAGATCGAAAGCCCGGGACACAGCGGCTACCTCGTGCGCGCCTACCGGACCTAACAACCGGAACCGAGCCGGGCGCAAGCAAACCGATGCCTCCGCTCCACGCCCTCGCCATCTTCGCGGCGGGCATCGCAGCCGGGGCGATCAACACGCTCGTCGGCAGCGGCACGCTGATCACGTTCCCCACCCTGCTGGCGTTCGGCTACGCGCCCGTGACCGCCAACGTCTCGAACACGATCGGCCTGGTTCCGGGCTCGGTCGCCGGCGCAATCGGCTACCGGCGCGAACTCGCCGGGCAACGCGCACGGGCGCTGCGGCTCGCCACCGCCTCGACGACCGGCGGGATCGTCGGCGCGGTCCTGCTGCTGAGCCTTCCGCCGTCGGCGTTCAAGGACATCGTGCCGGCGTTTATCGTGATCGCGCTCATCCTGATCGTCCTGCAGCCGCGCCTGGCGCGCGCGCTCGACGGCTGGCGCGCGCGGCACGCTCGCGAGCACGAGCGTGAGCGCCTCGGGCCGCTGGCGCTCGGGACCGTTTTCGCCAGCGGCGTGTACGGCGGCTACTTCGGCGCCGCCCAGGGGATCATGCTGCTCGCGATCCTCGGCCTCTCGCTCCCGGACGAGCGCTTGCAGCGAATCAACGCGCTCAAGGTCGTGCTCGCCGGACTCGTCAACCTGGTCGCGGGGATCGTCTTCATCTTCGCCGCCCACGTCGCCTGGCTGGCGGCGCTGCTGATCGCGGTCGGGTCGATCATCGGCGGGATGACCGCCGCCCGCTGGGGACGGCGCCTACCGCCGGCGGCGCTGCGAGCGGTGATCGTGGTCGTGGGGATCAGCGCGATCGTCCGCCTTCTCTAACCGCCCGGAACCTCGAATTCCCTGCGAGCCCGAGTCGCGTGAGACCGGGCGGAGCAACCGGAGAGATGGTCGTTGACCACGCCCATCGCCTGCATGAACGCGTAGACGGTCGTAGGACCGACGAACCGCCAGCCGCGGCGCTTGAGGTCCTTCGCCATCGCGAGCGACTCGGGCGTCTGCGCGGGCACCTCCCCCCGATTCAAAGCCCGCCGCCCCCGACTCGACGGCTCGAACCGCCACACGTAGGTCGCGACCGAGCCTTCGGCGTCGACCAGCTCGACGGCCCGCCGCGCGTTGTTGATCACCGCCTCGATCTTCCCGCGGTGGCGGATGATCGAGGCATCGTTCAGCAAACGCGCGACATCGCCCTCGCCGAACCGCGAGACGACCGTGAAGTCGAACCCCGCGAACGCTCGCCGGAAGTTCTCGCGCTTGCGCAGGATCGTCAGCCACGACAGACCCGCCTGGAAGCCCTCGAGGCTCAGCTTCTCGAACAGGCGGATGTCGTCGGCCACCGGGAAACCCCACTCGCGGTCGTGGTAGTCGCGGTACTCGGGCGCCGAGTCCGCCCACCAGCAGCGCGACACGCCGTCGTCGCCGCGCACGATCCCGTCGGTCACGACGCCCGCGCCAATCCGACCACCGTCACGTACGGCATCCGAAAGCTTCCGCCGCGGCCGTCGATCACGGCGGCGATGTCGATCAACAGCCGTTCCCGATGCGCCCGCTCGAGGATCAGACACGCCGAGTGAGTGCCAAGGAGCGAGAGGTACTCGGCGGTCGTGTAGTCGGCATGCCATCCATAGCGGCGCACCTCGGCCCCGTCGAATCCCGAAGCATCGGCGATCTCTTCCGACCAGAAGCGGTCCTCGAACTCCTCGGCCGGGTTCATCGGGTCCCCCCCATCGCTGCCGTGGCGGCGGTACACGGCAACCAGTTCATCGCGCAGATCGCATGCGCTCCAATCGGGCCTGTTCCAGAACGCCGCCAGCGCCCCGCCATCCTCGAGTGCCGCCCGGGCGGCGACGTACCGCCGCTCCGGTGAGATCCAGTGCCACGCCTGACCGGAGAACACGAGCCTGAAGTCGTGTCCCGGCGGGCGCCACCGCTCGAACTCGATCTGCTCGATCGTCACTTTCTCGTAGCCCGCGCAGTTGCGCCGCGCGACCTCCGCCATCTCCGCGCTCGGCTCGATCCCCAGCACACTCAGTCCGCGGGCGGCGAACAGCACCGTGGCCTTTCCCGTGCCGGCGCCGACCTCTACCGCCCGGTCCGATTCGCCAGCGCCGGCGAACTCGAGGACGCCGTCGACGAGCGCTTCCGGATAGGACGGCCGCGCCTGGTCGTACAGGTCGGCCACACCCCCGAAGCTGAGTCTCCGCTGCTCGTCCATGGCCGACAGTCAACCATCCGTGGTCAGGTGGCAGTATGGACTGGATGAAGGAGTACTACGACACCCGTGCGCCCGAGTACGACGAGTGGTACCTCGGCACCGGCCGATTCGCGTCGCGTGAGCGCCCGGGATGGCTCGGCGCGGTCGAGGCGCTCGAGCAGGCGATCACCACCCTACCGCCGGCGAGGACGCTCGATGTCGCGTGCGGCACCGGCTTCCTCACGCGGCACATCCGCGGATCGGTCACCGGGCTCGACCAGAGCGCGCAGATGATCGAGATCGCCCGCGAGCGCGTTCCCGAGGCCGAGTTCGTGCAGGCCGACGCGATCCCCCTGCCGTTCGATGACGACTCGTTCGACCGCGTGTTCACGGGGCACTTCTACGGCCACCTGGACCCCGGCGAGCGCGAGGCCTTCGTCGCCGAGGCGCGCCGTGTCGCACCCGATCTGATCGTCGTCGACTCGGCGGTCCGCCCGGACCACGAGCGCGAGGAGGTCCAGGAGCGCATCCTCAACGACGGCTCGGCCTTCGAGGTCTACAAGCGCTACTTCAACGGCGCGGAGCTGGCCGGCGAACTCGGTGGCGGAAGGGTCCTACACGAGAGTGACTGGTTCGTGGTGGTGGCCACCGGCCCCCCACGGACTCGCTAGGCTCGGCGGCAGGTATGGGACTGATTTCCAGAGCCGGGGCGCTAATTTCGGCGTGCGCGCTGGCCGCCACGCTCGGCCTCGCTTCACCGGCTGCCGCCGCGACGATTCGCTTCGGCCCGGCCCCCGCCGTGCCGGCCAACGCGCACATCGCCGGCGCCGTCCCGGACACGACGTCGTTGCACGTGACGGTCACGCTCGAGTCGCAGGACCCCGGCGGACTCGCGGCGTTCGCCAACGCGGTGTCGACGCCGGGTTCGCCCGAGTACCGCGACTACATCACTCCAGCCGAGTTCGCCCAGCGCTTCGGCGCAACTCCGGCCACGGTCCAGGCCGTCGAGACGTCCCTGCGCGCTCACGGCCTCGACCCGGGACCGGTCAGCGCCAACTCGCTGTCGATCCCGGTGACGGCCACCGCGGGTCAGCTCTCGCAGGCGTTCTCGACTTCGTTCGCGCGTGTCGCGCTCGCGAGCGGGGCGAGCGCGATCGTCAACCGGCAGGCGCCGGCGCTCGATTCGGGGATCGCGTCCGACGTCCAATCCGTGCTCGGGCTCAACACGCTGGCGACCGCCAAGCCGCTCCTGATCCACGCCCACACCGCCACGGCACTCGCATCCCAAGACAGGGCGGACGTCGTCACCGGCGGACCGCAGCCGTGCGCCGCCGCAAGCTCCGCGGCCGTGCAACAGGGTGGGTACACCGCCGATCAGATCGCCGCCGCCTACGGGATCTCCGGCCTGTATCAGTCGGGCGACGAAGGGGCCGGGCAGACCGTCGCGATCCTCGAGCTCGAGCCGTACGACCTGAGCGACATCCAGGCGTACGGGGCGTGCTTCGGGGCGAACCCGCAGATCGGGAACACGCTCGTCGACGGTGGCGCCGGCAACGGTCCCGGTCAGGGTGAGGCCGCGCTCGACATCGAGAACGTGATCGGGCTCGCGCCGCAGGCCAGGATCGCGGTGTACGAGGGACCGAACTCCGGCACAGGCCCGTACGACGTGATGAGCACGATCATCAGCCAGCACATCGCCCAGGTGGTCACCACCTCCTGGGGCGAGTGCGAGCAGCTCGAGGGCTTCGGCCAGGCAGACGCTGAGAACACCCTGTTCCAACAGGCGGCAACGGAGGGGATGTCGATCGTCTCGGCGTCGGGCGACTCCGGCTCGGAGGACTGCTTCCCCACCCTGGAGACGACGCCTCAGGTCGATGACCCGGCGAGCCAGCCGTACGTGACCGGAGTCGGCGGAACGAGCCTGAACGCCAACACGACAACCGGCGCGCGGCTGAGCGAGACGGTGTGGAACGACGGCACGACCGTCGGAGCGAGCGGCGGCGGCGTCTCGAGCTTCTGGCGGATGCCCGGCTACCAGGCGCAGGCCCCGTCCTTCCTCCACGTGATCAACAAGAACTCCTCAGGAGCGAACTGCGCAGCGTCGTCGGGTGACTGCCGCGAGGTCCCCGATGTGTCCGCGGACGGCGATCCGGCGACCGGGTACATGATCTACTGGAACGGAAGCGGCGACGCCGGACCGACGCAGCCGGAAGGATGGCAGGCCGTTGGCGGCACGAGCGCGGCGGCACCGGCGTGGGCAGCGTTGCTTGCGTTGGCCAATGCGTCCGCGCGGTGCGCGGGCACGCCGATCGGCTTCGCCAACCCCGCGCTCTACTACGCCGCCGGGACCGCGTACGGCAGCGACTTCAACGACATCACCTCGGGCAACAACGACATGACCGGGAGCAACAGCGGGCTGTACCCCGCGGGCTCGGGCTACGACATGGCCACCGGGCTCGGATCGCCGAACGCCACCGCGCTCGCGCAGTCGCTGTGC
>Ga0335078_10013597_pt1 | contig 12062 bp, 15 predicted proteins | sample Lox_Sample_32_FD_206711 | JGI IMG/M metagenome (GOLD analysis project Ga0335078, IMG submission 206711) | Soil microbial communities from Loxahatchee National Wildlife Refuge, Florida, United States - Lox_Sample_3.2 | ecosystem: Environmental > Terrestrial > Soil > Wetlands | place: USA... | reverse complement strand
GGTCCTCGGTGCGCAGGCGCTCGGATCGCCGGACGAGGGAGTCCACGGAGGCGCTCACGACCGGTTCTTCGTCGCCGCCGGGCGCTTCGGATGGGGCCGGGCCGGCACCCCGTCCCCGCCCCCCGGGAGCGCTCGGTCGGGGCCCGTCATCCGCCGCGGGCACCGGCGCCGAAGTACGACCAGACATGGTGACGCTGGAGTCGGCCAGCGATGCCGCCCTGGTGGTGGCCATCGCCCGGATGCACGAGCGTGCGCTCGCCGAGGCCTACCGGCGCCACGGCGGGGCGGTGTTCGCCCTGGCCCGGCGGGTCCTGGCGTCGCCCTCGCTGGCCGAGGAGGTCACCCAGGAGGTCTTCGTCGACCTCTGGCAGGCCCCCGAGCGCTTCGACCCCGGCCGGGGGGCGCTGCGCAGCTATCTCCTCACCAGGGCGCACGGACGGGCGGTGGACCTGCTGCGCTCGGAGTCGGCGCGGCGCCGGCGCGAGGAGCGCACCGCCCAGGAGACGGCGAGCTCGGGCTACGACATCGAGCGCCAGGCCTGGGACCTGGCCGTGGCCGACCAGGTGAAGGCGGCCGTGCGTACCCTGCCCGACGACGAGCGCACCGCCATCGAGATGGCCTACTTCGACGGCCGCACCTACCGCGAGGTGGCGACCCTGCTCGGGCAGCCCGAGGGCACGGTCAAGAGCCGCATCCGCAGCGGGTTGCGGCGCCTGCGGTCGGCCCTGGCCCAACACGGCGTGGAGGCGGCGTGGACCGAGTCCTGAGCCATGACGAGATCCGGGAGCTCCTGGGCGCCTACGCCCTCGACGCCGTGGAGCCCGACGAAGCCGAGGCGCTGGCGGCCCATCTGACCGGGTGCCCCCGCTGCGCGGCCGAGGTGGAGGGCCACCGCCAGGTGGCGGGGCTCATCGCCAACGCCGGCGGGGACGCCCCCGAGGAGATCTGGCCCCGCATCGCCGCCGCCATCGGGGCCTCGGGGGAGGCGCCCGCCATCCCGCCGGCGCCGCTGCTCGCCGTCCCGACCACGGGGTCGGCGCCGGCGCCCGGCCTCGCCCGTCGCCGACCGCGGGCGGCGCGCACCGTCATCGGGGCCCTGGCGGCGGCGGCGGTGGCCCTGGGGGTGGTCCTGGCCGTGCAGGTCCACCGCCTCGACGCCCGGGTGGGGCAGGTGGCGGCGGCCGCGCAGCGCCACGGGCTCGACGAGGCCGTGCAGGCCGCCCTGCTCGACCCCGCCGCGCACACGGTGCGCCTCAGCGCCGCCGGAGGGACGCGTCGCCTGGCCGAGCTCGTCGTGCTCCCCGACGGATCGGCCTTCGCCCTCAACACCGGCATGCCCCCCCTGGGCGCCGGCCGCACCTATCAGCTGTGGGGCTTCGTGCACGGCACCCCGGTGTCGCTGGCGGTCCTGGGCGGCGATCCCGCCCAGGTGCCCTTCCGGGTGAGCCCGGGGGTGACGGTGCGCACCTTCGCCGTCACCGACGAGGTGGCCGGGGGTGCCCCCCGGCCCACCCACGCCCCGGTGGCGCAGAGCACGGCCACCACCTGAGGCTCCGGCGCGCCGCCGTCAGGGCCCGTCGGGGGCGGCGAAGCGGTGCTCGGCCACGCGCTCGCACACGGTGATGTCGTACGAGGCGTAGAAGCGCGCCCGGCCCTGGCGCTGGGCCACGCGGTGCTCGGGATGGTCGCGCCAGGCCCGGTGCTCGGGCCACGACGCGAACGTCACGACCGTGACGCGCTCGCCGTCCTCGGCGCCGAAGGTCTTGGCGTCCACGAAGCCGGGCATCGCCCGGGCCAGCGCCAGCATGCGCTGCGCCGTGCGGTGGTACTCGTCCTCGGCACCGGGTCGCAGCCGGGACCGGAACACCGTCACCACCGCCGTCTCCCCGCCGTCGGGCCCTGCCGCGCCGTCCGCCACCGCGTTCCTACAGCGCCAGCGGCCGGATGGGACTGAACACGAGCTCGGGATCCGAGCGCCAGTCCACGCCCGGGACGTCGACGTAGAGCTCGATCTCGTTGCCGTCGGGATCGAGGATGTAGAGGCTGTGGGTCACGGTGTGGTCGCTCGCCCCCACCACGGTGGTCCCGGCCGCCTGCACGGTGCGCAGCGCCTCGCGCAGGTCGTCGTCGGAGTCCCCGATCTTGAGGCCGAAGTGGTAGAGGCCCACCCGCCGCCCCGGCGCCACGGCGGCGGCGTCCTCGCCCACCTCGATGAGCAGCAGCTCGTGGTGCGTGCGACCCGAGGGCGCCGAGAAGGCGGCGGCGGGGAACCCCGTGCCGTGCAGCGGCAGCTGGTGCCAGCCGAGCACCTCCCGGTAGAAGGCGGCCGACCGCTCGAGGTTGCGGACATAGAGCACCAGGTGCCCGAGCTCTTTGACCTCCATGTGCCACCTCCTGTCCATGGCGACGGCGGGCCGGACGCCGGCGCCCGGCTGCGCAGCATGGGCCCGCTCCCGTGGCTGGCCAAACGCCGGGCCGCCTCCGGCTATTCCGGGCGCCCCCGTATGCTCGGGCGCCGTGGACCTGTCGGCGGTGGAGCTCCGGGTGCTCGGCAGCCTGGTCGAGAAGCAGCTGACCACCCCGCAGCAGTACCCTCTCACGCTCAACGCCCTGGTGCTGGCGTGCAACCAGACGTCGAACCGCGACCCGGTGGTGGCCTACGACGAGGCCACCGTGGAATCCGCCGTGCGCAGCGCCAAGGGCAAGGGCCTGGCCGGGTTCCTCCACCCCGCCCACGGGCGCTCGGCCCTGCGCTACCGCCACACCCTCGACGAGGCCCTGGGCCTCGAGACCCGGGCCGTGGCACTGCTGGCGGTGCTCGTGCTGCGGGGTCCGCAGACCCTGGGCGAGCTGCGGACGCGCACCGAGCGCATGGTGCGGTTCGAGGACCTCGGCGAGGTCGAGGCCGAGCTCGAGGCCCTGGCGGCGCGAGCCGAGCCCCTGGTGCGCCGGCTGGATCGCCGGCCGGGGCAGAAAGAGGAGCGCTACGGCCAGCTCCTGGGCCCCGCCGGGGAGGCGACGGTCCCGGCGCCGCCCCGGCCCGAGCCGGGCACCGCCGGCCCGGGGGCGACGTCGGGCATCGAGGCGCTCGAGCTCCTCGTGGAGACGCTGCGCGCCGAGGTCGCCGAGCTGCGCGGCGACCTCGACGACCTGCGCCGGCAGCTCGGGGCCTGAGCGCGGCCCGGTGGTCGGGGCCGGCTCCGGCATGATGGGGGCCGCGGTCGGCAGGGGCCGGCCGGGGTGCGCCGAGACGGAGGTGCGATGAACGCCGACGCAGGGACCGAGTCGACCATCGTGGTCGGGGTCGACGGATCCGAGGCATCGCGGCTGGCGCTGCGGTGGGCGGGGCGCCAGGCCGCACTGACGGGCGCCGAGCTCGAGGTGGTGACCACCTGGGAGTACCCCACCACCTTCGGGTGGGCGCCGCCCTACCCCGACGGGTTCGACCCCGCCGCCGACACCGAGTCCGCCCTGCGCGACACGGTGCAGGACGTGCTCGGGTCCTCGCCCGAGGTCCGGGTGCGCCTCACCGTGCGCGAGGGCCATCCGGCGCCGGTGCTGCTCGAAGAGGCGGCCCACGCCGAGCTGCTCGTGGTGGGGAGCCGGGGCCACGGGGCGTTCATGGGGATGGTGCTCGGTTCGGTGAGCGAGCACTGCGTCTCCCACGCCACGTGCCCGGTGGTGGTCGTGCGCCACGACGAGCCGCAGTAGCCGCCCCCGTGCGCGACGTCGGGCACTGGCGGGTCCGGCCGGGTGCGGCCATCGGGCTCGCCGCCCACGATCCGGCCTCGACGGCGGGCGCCCCGGGCGACCGTGCGGTCACCGAAGCCGCCACCGAGCCCCTGCACGACGAGGTGTTCTGGTGGCAGGACCGGCTGCGCGCCGAGGCGTCGCAGTCCCTGCTGGTGGTGCTGCAGGGCCTCGACGCCTCGGGCAAGGACGGCACCATCAAGCACGTCTTTCGCGGGGTCAACCCCCAGGGGACCTCGGTGGCCGCCTTCAAGGAGCCCACACCCGAGGAGCGGGCGCACGACTTCCTGTGGCGGGTCCACCGGCGCGTCCCGTGTGCCGGGGAGATCGCCGTGTTCAACCGGTCGCATTACGAGGACGTGCTCGTGGCGCGCGTCCACGGCCTGGTCCCCCCGGCGGTGTGGCGCGGTCGCTACGACCACATCAACCACTTCGAGCGGCTCCTGCACGACGGCGGGACCACCATCGTCAAGTGCTTCTTGCACCTGTCGTTCGAGGAGCAGGCGCGCCGTCTGCGCGACCGGCTCGACGATCCCCACAAGCGATGGAAGGCGCGGGCCTCGGACTTCGTGGAACGGCGGTACTGGGACACCTACCAGGAGGCCTACGAGGACGTGCTGCGCCGGACCTCGACCGAGCACGCCCCGTGGTTCGTGGTCCCGGCCGACCACAAGTGGTACCGCAACTGGGTGGTGAGCCAGATCCTGCTCCACACCCTCGAGGCCATGGCCCCCCGGTACCCCGAAGCGCTGCCCGACGGGGTCGCCGACCCGGCGACGGGCGAGGAGCGGCCGCCGGGCACGGCGCGCAGCTAGGGTTTGGCGCCCCGGGCGACCCGGGCACCAGTCCTCGCCGAGGCGGCACCGAGGAGGAACGACCATGGCCAGCACCACGTGGACCGCAGCCCGCAAGCAGGAGGTGCTCGGTGCCATGCGCCTGTTCTCGGCGTGCAGCAAGAGCGAGCTGGCCCAGGTGGCGGCGCTCACCACGCCGGGCGAGCACGCCGCGGGCACGGTGCTCACCCGGCAGGGCGCGGCCGGGGGCATGGCCTTCGTGATCGCCTCGGGTCGCGCCGAGGTCACCCGGGCCGGCAAGGTGCTCGCCACCCTGGGGCCGGGTGACGTCGTGGGCGAGTTGTCGCTCATCGACGGTGAGCCCCGCTCCGCCACGGTGACCGCCACGAGCGACCTCGAGGTGCTCGAGATCCAGGGCTCCGATCTGCTCAGGCTCTTCCGCAAGGCGCCCACGGTGGTGCGCAAGCTCCTCGAGGCCATGGCGGGGCGACTGCGCGAGGTGGACGCCCTGGCCGTGCCGCACTGAGGGACGCGGCCGCGGGGCTGTGCGCCCCGGCCGTGGTGCTGCGGGCGGTCGCCGTCAGTCCCGGCGCGCCGAGGGGCGCTCCGCGTAGGCGCACACCGAGACGGCGAAGCCCCGGACCATGCGCCGCAGCACCAGCGCCAGCAGGGCGCCGGTCCCGGGCACGAGGGGCGCCATGGCGCACTTCCAGGTGACCCGGGTGCCGCCGCCGTCGTCGTCGAGATGGACGTCGGCCCGGTAGGAGCGCACGGGCAGGCCCCGCACGGCCACGTAGCCGAGATGCCGGGGCGGCTCGAAGGCCACGACCTCCTCCCGGCTCCCACCCGGCCCCAGCCCGAACCGGCGCAGGGCGCCCACGCCCTCGGGTGGCGGATCGCCCTGGCGCAGGAGCGATGCGTGGGTCATCCACGACCACTCCTTCCAGCGCGCCGTCTCCGCCACGAGCGGCCACACCTCGGTCACCGGGGCCGAGGTGCGGGCCGAGGCCTCGAACTCGTAGCGGCGGGTCACGGCGCTCCCGCCGCCCACCGCGCCGGGGCGCCGCGCCGGGTGGGCACGGGGCGGCTCAGGCCGACAGGTGCTGGCGCAGGGCGTCGAGGCTCTGCTGGTACACCTGGTGCATCATGTCGGTCATCTCGTCCGGCTCCACCTCGACATCCCACGTCACGCGGGTGCCGGACCCGGCGGGGGTGACGGTGATGGTGGCCTTGTGGTTGCCCACGGGCACGCCGCCCACGATGCCGTAGACGAGGACGCGGTCGTCGTCGTCGCGACGTTCGAGGCGCTCGGTGATCTCCATCCCCATCATGGCGATGATCCGGTCGTCGCCGTCGGTCCGGCAGGATTCGACGCCGGGCATCCACCCGGCGATCCCGCCGAAGTCACCGACGACCGCCCACACGGCGTCGGCGGGCCGGTCGATGTCGATCTCTGCGCGTGCGCTGCCCACGATCCCCTCCACGGCGTCCGGAAGACCGCAGCATGCCACGGCCCCGACGCGGCCGTCGATCACGTCTGCAGGACGAGGAGCTCCTCGGCCAGCCACTCGAGCTCGTGGCGCCACGACGACGGCGGGAGCACCGGGCGGACCACGAACTTGGAGAACCCGGCGTCGACGAAGCGCTCGACGAGCGCGCGCAGCTCACCGGGCGCACCCGGGAGCAGGTCGCGCCGCTCGGCGTCGCCGGCCAGCGGGGCACGCCGGGCGGCCACCCGGCGCAGCAGCTCGGGCGGGGGCTCGCCGCGCACGTAGCCGATGCTCACGCCGAAGTGCTCGGGATCGACGACCCGCCCGGCTCCCGCCGCCGCCTCCTCGACGACCAGGCGGCCGGCGGCCGCCTCCTGCGGCGTGCACAGCGCGGGGAGCCAGCCGTCGGCCAGCTCGCCCACGCGCCGCAGGGCGCTGGGGGCGCTGCCCCCAAGCCACACGTCGAGAGGCACCTGCAGGGGCTTGGGCTCGACGCGCGCACCGGCGAGCGACCACCGGGGCCCGTCGTGATCGACGCTGTCCTCGGTCCACAGCCGCCGCAGCAGCGGCAGGAGCTCGTCGAGCTGGGCGCCCCGGCGCGCCGCGTCGAGCCCCAGGGCGGCCAGCTCCGCCGGCGTGCGCAGCCCGAGGACGAAGGTGACGAGGAGCCGGCCCCCCGAGAGGCGGTCGAGCGTGGCCAGCTGCTTGGCCAGGCGCACGGGGTTGCGCCCGGGCAGCACCATGGTCGTCCCCAGCTTGAGCCTGCGCACCCGGCCGGCGGCGAAGGCCATGGCCACCAGCGGGTCGTCGCCCGCCACGGTGAGGACGTCGGACCACCACAGCGAGTCGAAGCCGAGCTCCTCGAGGTCGTCGAGCACGCCGGCCAGCCCGTCGCCCTCCATGACGGCGGTGCCCGTGCCGACGCCGATGCGGACCTTCATGGCATGCAGGCTACGAGCGTGCCCGCCAGACAGCCAGGAGCTCGCCATCGAGCGCAGGGAGGCGGGGGAGGCCGCTGCTACGGTGGCCCGACCCGCAGCCCAGGAGGTTCGCATGCTCCCCGAGGACGCCGCCCGAGCCAGCTCCGACGTGGTCGTCCAGCTTCCCGCCGCCTTCATGCTCGACGGCGCCACCTACGCCAGGGGCGGACGGCTGGGCTTCGAGGGCGTCGACTTCTACGTCGCCGGGCGCGGCGGCGCCCTGGGCGACGTCGGCGGCGAGGTGGTGGCCGCGGCCTTCGTCTTCTTCAACCCCGCCACGGTGATCGAGGGCTGGGACCGGTCCCGGGCGGTCATGCCCCGGCGCGAGGCCACCGCCGCCTTCGTCGGCTGTCTGGCGACGTGGGCGTCGGAGCACCTGGGCGAGGGCGTCGAGTGGGGGCGCCTGGGCGCGCTGTGCGGCCGGATCCTCGACGCCGCCTCGCCCGCGGCCGCCCCGCTGTTCGCGGCGTGGCGCGCCGTGCCCGAGCCGGTCGAGCCCCGGGCCCTCGCCCTGCAGCGGCTCAACGTGCTGCGCGAGCTGCGCGGGGCGGTGCACGGGGCGGCCGTCGTGGCCTCGGGGCTCGAGCCGCTCGAGGCGGTGCTCGTGCGCACGCCGTTCATGGCCCCGGTGTTCGGCTGGCCCGAGCCCTATCCCGACGTGACGCGGTGCCGGCCCGCCTGGGAGCAGGCCGAGGCGGCCACCAACCGGGTGCTCGCCCGCGCCTACGGGGCCCTCGACGGTGCGGAGCTCGACGAGTTCGTGGAGCTGGCGGCGCTCGCCCAGAAGGGGGCGGCCTGAGCCGCTCGCTCAGCTCCCCTGGGCGAGCAGGTCGCGCACCTCGTCGAGCGTCGACCCCTCGTGGGGGACCACGAGCTCCGAGGTGCGCACGTCGTCGGCGGGGATGAGGGTGCCGGCGTGGCGCACCTCGCCCACGAGATCGGCCAGCGTGCCCGCGAAGGCGGCCTCGTCCGAGCGGTCGAGGGCGTCGACGAGCTGGGCGTCGAGCTGCTCGATGACGGGGAGGTCGGCCTCGGGGAGGTCGTAACGGCCCTCGCCGAGGATGCGCACGATCATGCCGGGGCCCCTTCCTGGCCGTCGCCGGCGGCGGGGCCCGCCGCCTCGGGGCTCGAGGCGCCGGCGGCGGGGAGCCCCTGCGCGGGGGCGCCCGCGCCCACCTCGGCCTTGAGGGCGGCGAGCTCGGCGTCGACCTGTCCGGCGCGGGAGGTGGCGTCGAGTTGGCGCTGGATGTCGTCCCCGCCGGTGCCGAGGGCGTCGGGCAGGGCGCCGGTGTCGAGGAGCTCGTCGATGGCGCCCGCCCGGGCCTGCATCTGGGCGATCTTGTCCTGGGCCCGGTCGAGGGTCATGCCGGCGTCGGTCATCGACTCCGAGATCCCCGACACCGCCTCGCCGATGCTCGCCTGGGCCTTGGACGCCGTGTAGCTGGCCTTGAGGGTCTCCTTGCGGGTGCGGAAGGCGTCGACCTGCGCCTGGAGCCGGGTGGCGGTCGTCTCGAGCTGCTGCTGTTGCTGCTCGATCTGCTGGTGCTGGGTGCCCAGGCTGTCGAGCTGCTCGGCGAGGGTGGCCCGTCGCCCGAGGGCCTCCCGGGCGAGGTCCTCCTGCCCCTGGCCCAGGGCCTGCTTGGCCTGGTCCTGGAGCTTCTGGGCCTGGCCCTGGAGCTGTGAGGCCTGGAGCTCGAGGCGCTTGCGGGCCGTGGCCACGTCGGCGAGGGCGCGCCGCACCTTCTGCAGGTTCTCCACCTGTTTCTCGTACGAGAGGTCGAGCATGTCGGCGGGGTTCTCGGCCTTGTCGAGGGCCTTGTTGGCCTTGGCCTGGACGATCCCCGACAGCCGCTTCATCACACTCATGGAGTTGCGCCTTTCTCGATGGTGCCGGTCACGATCAGAGCACGCCCGGCGCTCGACGTCGAGAGCGGGGAACGGGCCCGGTGGGGGTGGCACCCCCGCCCCGTTCGTCCTCGGCGGGGCCCTGCGCACCGGGCAGCGCCGGCAGCAGATCGCCGCGGCCGTGGCGGGCGAACTCCGCCGCCAGGGCGCGCCGGTCGTCGTCGGTGAGGGGCCGGTAGCGCCGCGGCCCGCGCCCGGGGCTCCAGTACACCGGTTCCTCGCAGCGCCAGCCCTCTGCGGCGATCCCGGTCTTGGTGATCTTGCCGGTGGCGGTGAGGGGCATGGCCGTCGTCACCCGCACGAAGCGCGGCGCCCACTTGGTGCCGAGGTCTGGTTGGGCCTCGAGGAAGGCGGCGAAGGCCTCGGGGTCGAAGGCGGTGCCGGGGCGCAGCTCGAGCGTCGCCATGACCTCGTCCCCGGAGCGGGGGTCGGGCACGGCGTAGACGGCGGCGGCGGCCACGTCGCGATGGCGTTCGACGATGCGCTCGACGGGGGCGGCGGCGAAGTTCTCCGAGTCCACCCGCAGCCAGTCCCCGCCACGCCCGGCGAAGTAGAAGAAGCCCTCGGCGTCGCGGTAGCCGAGGTCGCCGGTGCGGTAGCCGCCGCCGTGCACCCGCTCGGCGTCGGCGTCGGGGTTCTTGTAGTAGCCCTCGAAGCCCCGACCGCCGCTGCGGTTCACGATCTCGCCGATGGCCTCGCCGGCGTTGCGCAGCGCGCCGGCGTCGTCGAAGCGGGCGCGGGGGCACTCCCGGCCGGTGACGGGGTCGAGCACCACCACGTCGTCGGCGGGCCCGGGCAACCCCAGGGACCCCGGTGGCGTGGCGGGGGTGACGTTGATGGACGCCCCGCCCTCGCTCGAGCCGTAGCCCTCGACGAGCTCGCAGCCGAATCGCCGGGAGAACTCGGCGCGGTCGGGTGCCGAGGCCTCGGTGCCGAAGCCGTGGCGCAGCGCGGTGTCGGCGTCGTCGGGACGCTCCGGTGTGGCCAGGACGTAGGCCAGGGCCTTGCCCACGTAGGTGAAGCGGGTGGCGCCGTGGAGCCGGACGTCGTCGACGAAGCGCGAGGCGCTGAACCTCCCGGCCAGGGCCACCGATGCGCCCACGGCCATGGCCGGCGCCCACAGCGCCATGATGGCGTTGCCGTGGAAGAGCGGCATCGGGCAGTAGCACACGTCGTGGCGCGAGAAGCCGTAGATCTCCGAGGCCCGGCCGGCGATGGCGGCCAGGCGGCCCTGGCTGCAGCGCACGGCCTTGGGGTGCCCGGTGGTCCCCGAGGTGAACAGCAAGAGCAACAGGTCCCCGGGCCCGGGGGCCGTGTCGCTGGGCCCGGCCGGCGCGAGCCCGGCCGCCTCCTCGAGGCGCTCACCGTGGCCGGCGTCGTCGACGAGCACCGTGCGCGGGCGTAGCTCCCCGAGGTCGAGCGCCCCGAGCACCGCCGCACCGGCAGCGTCGGTCACGAGCAGCTGGCAGTCGGTGAAGGTGATGTCGCGGGCGAGCTCGGCCCCGCGACGGGTGGGGTTGATCCCGACCACCACCGCGCCGGCGAGGGCGCCGGCGCCCAGCCAGAAGAGGTAGTCGGGGACGTTGTCGAGGAGCACGCCGATGTGGAACGGCCCGGGCCGCCGCAGGGTGCGGGCGAGGGCGGCCCGGCGGGCGCTCTCGGCCACGACCTCCCGCCACGACCACACCGTCGAGCCGTAGCGCAGCCCCGGGGCGTCGTCCTCGGCCCGGGCCGCCAGGAGCTCGGCCGCCGTGGCCGCGCTCACCGTGGCCCCGGGGAGCGGCGCCGTCCGCACGGCGCGCGGTGGCCCTGGGGGCCGAGGCGCGCCGTCGGGCCCCGTCGGGACTTCCGGCACTGGGCACGGGGGCGGGCGCGTCGCACGATCGGAGCGTAGGGGAGGGGCCGGCACCGGTCGCACATGGCTCGTCGGTGGCTCGAGGGCGGCTCGGGCCGGCGACCGTCGGGGCCGGGGCGGGCTGCTCGATCCGAGGAGGCCTCGGCATGAAAGAGCTCGTCTACCCCCGGGTGCTGCTGGCACAAGCCGAGCGGGTGGCCGACAAGCACGGCTTCGTCGACGTCACCCGGGAGGGGGTGCGCTACGAGGGCACCTTCGCCGATCACGTGGGACGCCTGCGCCGCCTCACCGACGCCCTGGGGCGGGGGCTCGGGCTGGGCCCCGGCGACCGCTTCGCCGTGGTGGCCATGAACGGCCACGAGTTCATCGAGCTCTACCACGCCGCGCTGTTCGGGGCCGGGGTCATCAACCCTGTGAACATCCGCTTCAGCCCGGCGGAGCTGGCCTACGTGCTGCAGGACTCGGGGACGACGGTGGTGTTCAGCGACCCGGTGTTCTCCTCGCTCGTGGACCGGGCCTGCGAGGAGCACGGTGCCGAGGTGCGCACGCTCGTCGTCATCGGCGGCACCGCCGGGGTCGACGACACCGGTCACGCCACCGAGGCCGTGCTCTACGAGGATCTGCTGGCGGCGGCGGAGCCCACCCTCCCCGAGGAGCCCGAGGAGGACCAGCCGGCGGTGCTCATGTACACGGGGGGCACGACCGGGCTCCCCAAGGGGGCCCTGCTCGACCAGCGGGCCGAGATGCTCAACCTCTACCACGTGGGCCTCCAGATCGGCCTCACCCCGGCGCGCCGCTTCCTGTTCCAGTCGCCCATGTTCCACGCCGCGGTGGTGGCGGGCGTGGTCGGCATCCCCGCCAGCGGCGCCACCTCGGTGACGGTCCCGTTGTTCGACCCCGAGCTGGTGCTGGCCACCATGGAGTCCCAGGAGATCGACACCACCATGGTGGTGCCCGTCATGCTGTCGATGCTCGAGCGCCACGAGGGGTTCGCGCCGCAACGGCTGCGCTCGCTGCGCCAGCTCGTCTACGGTGCCTCGCCCATCTCGACGTCGCTGTTGCAGCGCTGGCTGGCGATGCTCCCCGACACCGAGTTCCACCAGGGCTACGGGATGACCGAGGCGGCGTCGGTCCTCACCTTCCTCGGGCCCGAGGAGCACCGCCGCGGGGGTGCGGTGCTCGACGCCGCCGGCAAGCCCGTGTTCGGGGTGACGCTCAGGATCACCGACTCGCTCGGCAACGAGGTCCCCCGGGGACAGGCCGGCGAGGTGTGCGCCCGGGGCGGCAA
>Ga0335078_10013596_pt1 | contig 12063 bp, 9 predicted proteins | sample Lox_Sample_32_FD_206711 | JGI IMG/M metagenome (GOLD analysis project Ga0335078, IMG submission 206711) | Soil microbial communities from Loxahatchee National Wildlife Refuge, Florida, United States - Lox_Sample_3.2 | ecosystem: Environmental > Terrestrial > Soil > Wetlands | place: USA: Florida... | reverse complement strand
GACCGCCGTCCGCACGCCATCACCTTCACCAGCTCCTCGACGGTGAAGAATTTCGTCAAGCTCATCGGAGTGCGAGCTGCGCGCAACGCTCTCCACAAACCTGTTGGTGGCTATGGCACGCATAGCGCATCCATCGGGCCGGTGACCTCCGCGACGCTGCGGGAACTGGGTCTGCCGGTTGACATCGAGGCCGCCGAATACACCATCCCCGGCCTTGTCGCCGCTATTCTTCGCAAGAGCTCGGAAACGCGAAATTCCCAGTCCGGGTAGCGGGGCAAATAAACCCGTGCCAGTCCCTTGACAGCGTGTGGTATGCCGCCATACGCTGCGCCCGTGACTTGGTCGCGACCTGCTCGCGCACGGCCGACAAGCCTTCTCGAGCCTGCGGGCCCCGGGCCACCGCTCGCGGACCTTGGGAAACACCATCGGTCGCTGTTGGGCCGTCCCGTTGTCCTTTACGGGACTGTGGGTGTCTTCGCGTTGCTCGTCCTCCTCAAGCTGGGGGTGATGAGCGCACTCAACCGCCCTTTTGTTTCGGGAACTGACAGCTCGCAGTACGCCAGCATTGCGGCCAGCGTCGCACATGGGGGCGGTTATCGGGACCCCGTAGGACTCTTTCCCAACAACCCTGCAACCGATCGCGTGCCGGTTTGGCCGCTATTGTTGTCCGTTGGAATGCGCATCGCGCCGAACGCGCGCGACGAGCTTGTCTCGCGCCTGACCAACCTTCTCTTCCTGGCGCTGGCAGGCGTGGCGATGACTGCACTTTGCCGCCGGCTCGGGGCTCGTCCCCTTCTCTGTCTTTTGGCCGGGCTCTATGTTGCGCTTTCTCCAATTCTGCTTTACGTCGCGCTGGGGGGCCTCTCCGAAATATCGTTCATCCTGCTTGTGACCGCCGGGGTGGCACTCGCATTCGCCGGCGGGCGCTGCGTTTACCTTGGAGCGATTCTGATTGGTCTCGGTCCGCTGGTCCGTCCGAACTTCGTCATTGTCCCGCCGCTCTTCGTCGCCCTTGCCATCGGCTATGCCTTCTTCCGGCGAGAGCCGCTGCCTCGCGCCACCTTGATTCGTATGGCGCTTGCACTCGCCTTGAGTCTGGCGCCGACGGGGGTCTGGCTGGCCCGCAACTACGCCCTGACAGGCCGCTTTCCCTTGCTCACGACCTTTTACGGTGAAGCTTTTTACGGTTCCAACAACGACGGAACAGCGACTGCGTTGGAATACTGGGGCGGATGGGTTTTCCCGGATTACATTCCCGGAGAGACGCCCAAGAAGGACTTGGCGATGCGTCTGAAAAGCGACGTCGCGCTGAACGACTACTATCTCGCCCAGGGCAAGGCTTGGATGCGAAGCCACTGGACCGCAGTGCCGCGGTTGATGCTCGGGAAAATAGTGCGGAGTTTGGCTCTGCTGCCGTGGTCCCCTTCGTCGCCGTGGCAGGAGTGGTTCGCCTTCTCCTCGCGATTGCCCTTGTTCGTACTTCTGCTGGCGACCATCCGCCTCTGGTGGCGCGCGATGGACCGGAACTACATGTTCTTTCTCGCCGCGCTGGGCATCTCGCACATAATGACGACTCTGTTGATTGATGGACAGTTGCGCTATAGCTTCTGCTTTTTCGAGCTGTTCACCATACCCTGCGCGGCGCTGGGTCTGGATCGCTGGCTCAAAAACAGGGGCGCCCCGGCGACGACCGCCTAAGTTTCCGGGGTAGCTCCAAAGACCCTGCGAAAAATCTTGTCTACATTGCGCAGCGGGCGCTGGAGATCGAACGCATGCTCTAACGTCTCGCGCTTCACCTTGTCCGTGATCTCGGGATCGCTCATGATCAGCTCGCGGAAGTTCAGGTCGTCCTTCCAGGCGCGCATCGCGTTCGACTGCATCAGCCGGTAGGCGTCCTCACGTAGCATGCCCGCCTCCACCAGGTCCAGCAGCAACTGCCCGCTGAAGACCAGGCCGCCGGTGGACTCCAGGTTCTTCATCATGCGCTTGGGATAGACCAGAAGCGTGTCGATGAGGTTGGTCGTCTTGTTGAGCAGATAGTCGAGGAGGATCGTTGAGTCGGGAAGAATCACCCGCTCCACTGACGAATGCGAGATGTCGCGCTCATGCCACAGCGCGACGTTCTCCAAGGCGGCCTGAGCGTTGGCCCGCACCACGCGCGCCAGCCCGCTGATCTGCTCGCACGTGACGGGATTCCGCTTGTGCGGCATGGCCGACGAGCCTTTCTGCTTCTCGCTGAAGTACTCTTCCACCTCGCGCACCTCGGTGCGTTGCAGATGGCGAATCTCGGTCGCGATCTTGTCCAGCGTCGAGGCGATGACCGCCAGGGTCGCGACATAGAACGCGTGCCGGTCGCGCTGGATGACCTGTGACGACACCGCCGCGACATTCAACCCCAGCCGCTTGCAGATCGCCTCTTCGTACTCCGGCTCCAGGTGCGCAGCGTTGCCCACGGCGCCGGAGAGTTTGCCGACGCGCATCTGCTCGGCCGCCATCTCAAAGCGCTCGATGTCACGCTGCACCTCGGAATACCAGTTCGCCAGCTTGAGTCCAAAGGTGATGGGCTCGGCGTGAATGCCGTGTGTGCGCCCGATCTGCGGCGCGTCCTTGAACTCCCACGCACGCCGCTTGAGCACGTCGCGCAACTTGTGCAGATCGTCGCGGATGATCGCCGAAGCCTGCTTGATCAGCAGCGCCTGCGCGGTGTCGACCACGTCGTTTGACGTGAGCCCGTAATGCAACCAGCGCGACTCCGGGCCCACCTTCTCCGCCACCGCCGTGGTAAAGGCGATCACGTCGTGCTTCACCTCAGCTTCGATCTGATTAATGCGCTCGACCTCGAAGCCGCCCTTCTCGCGGATGGCCTTGGCGGCTTGCTGCGGCACAATGCCGGCCTCGGCCAGCGTCTCCGTAGCGGCAATCTCAACATCGAGCCAGGTTTGGAATTTGTTCTGGTCACTCCAGATGCGGCCCATCTCGGGGCGGGTGTAACGCGGGATCAAAGGGCGCTCCTTCTGGAAACCTCTTATTGTACGAAACCGCGCTCCAGTCCGCCGGTGAGCGCGGTCCTCACGTTCCTGCCATTCTGATGTTCATACCGAAATTTGATTCCGCAGCAGCAGCTCACAACTCCGCGCTCGTCAAGCCGCGTCTAACTTTTTTTCGCGCTCTCCTGGGCCATGCTGTCTTTGCGCCTCAATATCGCGCGCTCTGCCTCCGAGATGGACCGCATTGCGCCGCTCTGGAACGAATTGCTGAAGGGACAGGCGCACACCATGTTCCAGAGCTTTGCCTGGAACCGTCTGGCGGCGGAGATATTTCGTGATCGTGCCGCGCCCTACGTGGTCTGGGCGGAGAGCGATTCCGGCGCGGCCATCATTCCGGCCGCGATCAACCAGGCTGACAACCGCATCGAGTTGCTGGGTGAGGCGCTGTTCGACTACCGCGATGTGCTCTGCGCCGGCGATCACGAGATGTTACGACTGGCCTGGCAGGAACTTGCAGGCCTCGGCAAGCCGCTGCGCGTCGTGTCCCTCGAACGGACGGACAATCGCTGGAGCGAGTTTCCCATCGCCCGGTTCGCGAAGGCGCCCATGGTCGATAGCTCGCGAGTGGACGAGAGCGCCTTTCGCCTCGCGCATTCGCGGCTCGGCCGCCAGCTGCGCCGGTTGCAACGACTCGGCATCTCGCTGCACGTGCGTTCAGGACGCAACACGAGCGCGGTCCGCCGTCTGTACGAATGCAAGCGCAACCGCTTCGCTGCCGACTCCGGCAATCTGTTCACGGACCAGAGGCGTTGCGACTTCATGGTCGCTGCGGCCACAATGGAAGGAGACCGCTGCGAGGTCTTCACGCTGGAGAAAGACGGCGGGGCACTGATCGCCAGCCTTGTCACCTTCCGCGATGGCGACATTCGCCGCTTCTACACGATCTACTTTCATCCCGATTGGGCGCGTTATTCGCCTGGTATTGCCTTGCTCTACGAAGTTACGGCGCGGTCGCTGGCGGAGGGATTGAGCTGCGATTACATGACCGGCGAGTATCCCTACAAGCTGCGGCTGGCCAATGCGTCGCGGCCGCTGTACAAAGTCGAGATGAGCGCGCAAGAGCTGGCAGAAGCCGCGGGCCGCGCAATCTCGAAGGTCGCCTAGTTCGGGTAGAGCGGGCCTTCAGGCCTGCGTCTCAGGCCGGCGTTTGAAAATGAGTCGGATTCAGCCGACGACACATTCCTGAGGTGGCATCGGCTGAAGCCGATTCCCAAATCTCACCGAACGCGCGATAACGCAGGCCTTAAGGCCTGCTCTACCCTACAGCGTTTTCAGGAACGCCTTCGCCTCCTCCAGGTGCGGAAACAGCTTCTCTTCCGCCTGGAACTCCGGCCCGTGCACGCAACGTCGGCTGCCCCGCAGCTTGACCGGATACTTCAGGTGCAGCATCTCGTGATAGACGATGTACTCGACCGCGTATCGCGGCACGCGCGGGTGGTCGAAGACGCGGCTGACCACAATCGCGTTATGTGCGGGGTCGTAGTGCCCGAGGCTGTTACGGGCGCGCGCGCGGCTCCACGTCATCTGCGGCCGGCCAAGCAAACCATGGAAGAACTCCCGGTTCAGCTGCTCGAAGATTTCATCGAGGTCATACGTCTGCCCGCGCGCCGAGTCGATGCGCTTGCGTCCCCGCACCTGACGCACCAGGTGTGCCTTGGCGGTGATGTCGTGGCTCGAAACGTATCGCCGGTAACGCGTGGCGTGCACTGCCTGTATGGGCTTGCGGTAGATCTTCGCCAGCAGGATGTGGGCGATGGCTTCGATGACGCTCGCGGGCGCACCCTCCAGCAGGTCGGAGAGGCGAACATGCATCACGCCGTCGCGCAAACGGATGGTGCTGTTCACGTTGGCGAAGGCGTAAAACTCAATGCGGAACTCCGGTATGGGAGCTCGCGGGCGCAGCTCGCCGTACGTGGCCTGGAAAACATGATGCAGATTTTCACGCAAGCAGTATTACGCTAACACGCGACTCACACTTGGGTGCTGCAACCCTGGCCAACCGGAACTAAGGTTCCAACGAGCTTGAACTCTGAAGTGTCGGTCTGCTACTTTCACGTTTGTAGTTCTGTTGCGAACGCATCGAAGGCCGCCAAACAGGGGGAAAAGTTGGCGGCCTTTGTACTTGGGCTTCAGTCGCGCCGCTCCGAATAGACCTTGGTCAGCTTCTTCTCCTTGGCGAGCTGGTTCTGCTGTTGCAGTTCCTGGCGCGCATCGTCGGCCATGTCCTTGGCCGCTTCCGTGGCATTGGTCAGCGCGAACGAGAACTGGTCCAGCTCTTCAGGCGGCGACTGCTCCTTTAAGCGGCGCAACTTGAGCTGCCACTCGCTGTCGGCCTCGATCAATAGCGTCAGCCCCCTCCGCATGTCGGCATTGTGCGAGCCGTACATGTCGATGTTGTCTTCGATTTCGTCGAGCAGAGCGGTGAAGTCCTCCAGCAGATCGTGCACTTGCAGCGGCCGGTCTTTGGCAGTCTTGCCGTTGGCTTCAAGTTGCTCGATGGCAGCCACGCGCGCGCGCGTAAACTTCACCATCGTCTCCAGCCGCTTGTCGGGTACGTCGGCCGTCTCGCGCATCTCGTCCACTTCTTTCTCGTTCAGCGGATCGCGTTTCTGCGCGGCAGCCTTCACGGCGCATGCCGACAGCAACGCCAGCAGAAGACATAAGCAAACCGGGTGAGTGTGCTTCATGATTTGCCTTTCGGCTCCGCCTGCGGTCCCCACATGCGGACCATCAAGTCGGAGCGGATCTGCTCGATCTGCTCGATCGCCTGATGCACCGGCTCGCGGTCTTCGAAGGCGAGGGTGGCAGCAATGTCGTGCATGCGCTCGGACAGCTTGCGCAGCTTGATCTCGGTTTCCTTCAACTGCCGTCCTGAGGCCGACGCCGCATCGGCGGCCTTGCGCGAATACACCACCACTTCCTGAATTTGCGCCTGCGCCTTGTCGACGTCGCCCTGGGTGAAGAGTGCGTTCGAATCCTCCAGCTCCTGGCGAGCGTATTCCAGGCACAACTTTGCCTGTTCGCCGCCATGCGCGGCGTCGGCCCGGGCCTTTAGCTGGTCCGCCGTCTGCGTTCCTGCGAGCGCAATTGCGGCGAGCGCCAGAAGGACCGTCGCGCATTGCGCAAAGGCACGCATATTACTTCACCTTGATGCGGTAATTGTCGGCGTGTTTGGGGTCGAGCGCAATCAGTCGATGGCGCGCCTGCCACTCCTGATCGGGGAATTTACCTGCGTCCTCAACCAGGAAACGCTTGTAATATTCCACCGCCTGGGGGATGTCTTTCAAGTTGTCGTAGGTAGTGGCGCGCAGGAAAGTGGTCGCGGCGCTCTCTGGCAGATATTTTGCGCGCACGTCCAAGGCGCGCAGCGTCAGGCCGTACTGCTTGTTCGAAGAGGCGGCAACAGCGAGGTTGCTGTAGGCGTCGGCGAGGTCCGGTTTAAGGCGAACAGCGACGAGCAGCTCCTGCTGGGCTTCAGCAAACTTCTTTTCGTGCAGCAGCAAGGAGCCCAGCGCCAGGTGCGCCTCCGCGGCCTGCGGCTTAACGCCGGCATCTGCGTTTTGCTGCGCGTTCAGTTTGGCATCGAATCCTGCCACCGCCCGGCGCAGCCACGGTTCGGCCTCGGCGTCCTTGTCTGCCTTGACGTACAACGTCCCCAGCTGCAGCGCCATTTCTGGACTTCCGCCGCTTTGCAATGCTTTCTTTAGCTCTTCTGCGGCCTCGTCATTCTTGCCTTCCACCGCGAGGACACCGGCTAACTGAGCGCGCACGATGTTGTTCTGCTGATCGAGGCTGATCTGGCTGCGCAGGGCGAATTCCGCCTCACTGAATTTCTTCTGCGTGAGGAGAACTTCCGTGAGGCCGGACTGCGCTTCGGCTGAGTGCGGATCGATTTGCGTCGCGGCCTGATACTCGCGCGCGGCGGCATCAAGGTCGCCCTGCTTGCGCAGCAGGCTCGCCGCCGCGAGACGGGGGCCCGCGTCGTTGGGTATCAGTTTCGCCGCCTCCTCGAAATCGACGATCGCGCTGTGCGGATCGCTCGCCTCCTGCACCCGGCCCAAGGCTTGCCACGCGCGCGCCAGCGATTCCTCCGGATGCGCCTCCGGCTTGAGCCGGGTCGCGGCCTTCAGATACTTGGCAGCTTCGGCATTATCGCCCTGCTTGGCCAGCAGCAGCCCGAGGTTCAGATTGCTCTCGAAGACGTCGGGCTTCGCCGCGACTGCCTTCCGATAAGCGGCGATTGCGTCCGCGGGACGTTGCAGCGCGTTGTAGACGTAGCCCAGATCGAACCACGCGCGATAGTCGTCGGCTTTGGCGGCTACAGCCTTTTGCAGCAGGGCTTCGGCAGCGGTGAAATCGCCGCGCTGCATCGCCGCTTCCGCCTGATCGACCTCCGGCGGACTGCTTGGCGGCGCCGGCTCCTCAATCCGATGATGGCGGATGGTCGGCGGGCTCTGCTGGGCACGAGCGCACATTCCTGGCATTAGCGACCAAAACAGTATCGCGCTCAAAAGTCTCAATGCGGAGCGCTGCATTGCATCGAGTGTCGGGTACGATCTGATTTTCAAAGCCAATGACATGAGTGAGCACGACCTAGCCCGGGGGGCGGCACAATCGTAGCCCCGCACGTGAGTGCGGGGATCGCGCGCATCAAACGGCGAGAGTCCCTTTAGGGACGACATAAAACCGTGCCGTGCCTAACGGCACTCGAAATCCAAACCTAACATCTAACCCCGCACTCACGTGCGGGGTTATGATTGTGCCGCCCTTCGGGCTGGGTCGTCCCAGGGCGCGTGCGCTCCCAGCTCGCAACTTTCATCTCTACCTCGCGACATTTGAATGCAACTGCGGCTGGCCGTGCCCGTCTCGCGGCAGCACCCGCGCCAGCCATTGCCCGGTGTAAGAATTCGGCGCCTGCGCGATCGCCTCCGGCGGTCCCTCGGCCACCAGCTCGCCGCCGCGGATGCCGCCCTCGGGACCCAGGTCGATTACCCAGTCCGCCGTCTTGATCACATCCAGATTATGCTCGATGACCACAATCGATCCGCCCGCCTCAATTAGACGCCGGAAGGCCGCCAGCAGCTTGCTTACATCGTCGAAATGCAGGCCGGTGGTGGGCTCGTCGAAGATGTAGAGCATGCGCGGCTGGCGCTTGTTCTGCTCGGCGCGCGGCTTGCCGATATCGCGGAGCCGGGGTTGCAGGTGCGCCGCAAGCTTCATGCGCTGCGCTTCGCCACCCGACAGTGTCGTCGCGGACTGGCCCAGCCGCAGATAACCCAGCCCGACTTCCTCCAGCACACGGAGCTTTTCCGTCAGCTTGGGCACGCCGGAGAAGAAGTGCAGCGCTTCTTTCACCGTGAGATTGAGCACGTCGAAGATGTTCTTACCGTGATAGCGGACCTCGAGGACCTCCGGCTTGTAGCGCATGCCCTTGCATTCCTCGCAGATGAGCTCGACGTCGGCCAGGAACTGCATCTCGACTGTGACGGTGCCGTCGCCCTGGCAGGTTTCGCAGCGCCCGCCGGGAATGTTGAACGAAAAATGTCCCGCGGTGTAGCCGCGCCGCTGGCTTTCCGTCTGGGCGGCAAAGAGCTCGCGGATGGCGTCGAAGGCCTTGATGTACGTCACCGGATTCGAGCGCGGCGTTCGTCCGATAGGCGACTGATCGACCAGCACGACTTCGTCGATCCACTCCGCGCCCTCGATGCGATCGACCTCCGCGTGCGCACCTCCGGTGATTTGGCCCTTCTCCGCCGCGAGCGCGTTATAGAGGACGTGATGCACCAGCGTGGACTTGCCCGAGCCGGAGACGCCGGTGATGCACACCAGTTCGCCCAGCGGGATGGCAACGTTCACCCTCTTGAGATTGTGCGCACGCGCGCCGACAATCGTGATCTTCCGGCCCGTACCCGGCCGCCGCGCCGCGGGCGATTGGATGCGGAAGTCTTCATTCAAATAGCGTCCGGTGAGCGACGAGGGATTGTGGCGGATTTCGTCATACGTCCCGCTGGCGATGATGCGGCCGCCGTTTTCGCCCGCGCCAGGCCCGAGATCGAGGATGCGGTCCGCTGCGCGCATGATCTCCGCATCATGCTCCACCACCAGCATGGTGTTTCCCAGATCGCGCAGGTCGTGCAGGATCTTGATGAGCCGCTCGGTGTCGCGGCTGTGCAGCCCAATCGACGGCTCGTCGAGCACATAGAGCGTCCCCACCAGCCGCGAACCGAGCGAGGTTGCGAGTTGAATGCGCTGCGCCTCGCCGCCGGAAAGCGTTGACGCAAGCCGGTCCAGCGTGAGGTACTCCAGCCCGACGTCGTTCAGATAACGCAGCCGGTCATTAATTTCTTCGAGCAGTTTGCCGGCGATGTCCGCCTCCTGGCGCGTCAGCTCAACCTGGGCGAAGAACCGCGTGGCCTCTTCGACCGTCATCGCCGAAACCTGGCAGATATCCTTGCCGTCAATCTTCACTTGCCGCGCCTCACGCCGCAGCCGCAGGCCGCGGCAATCCGAGCATTGCGAATAACCGCGATAGCGGCTGAGGAAGACGCGCACATGCAGCTTGTACTTTTTGCGCTCGAGATAGTCGAAGAAGCCGCTGACGCCTCCGAACTTGCCATCGCCGTGAAGGACAAAATCCTGCTCCTCCGCCGAAAGGTCCTGCCATGGGACGTCAAGCGGAATGCCGGCGGTGCGCGCGTAACGCCGCATCTCGGTCGCGAACACCCTGTACTTCGGCTTGGTCCAGGGCTCGATGGCGCCTTGCGTCAGGGTGAGCGTCTTGTCCGGGATGACCAGGTTCAAGTCGAAATCGATGGTGTTCCCAAAGCCCTGGCAGCGCGGACACGCGCCGAAGGGGTTGTTGAACGAGAACAGGCGCGGCTCCGGCTCCTCGTACTTGATGTTGCAAGCTTTGCACTCGAAGCGCTGCGAAAAGCGGAACCGCTCCGGCTCGCCTTCCTGCGGCGCGGTTTCGAAGATGACTTCGCCGGCCTCGCGATAGCCCTGCTCGACCGCGTCAACGATCCGCAGTCGCGCGTCCGGGCCAACCGAAATGCGATCGATCAGCACCAGTACCGGCTCGGAAAAGTCCAGGTCCAGCAGCGACTCCGGCGTGGAGAACTCGTATACCTGGCCGTTCTGATAGAGCCGGTTGTAACCGCGCTTGCGCAGTTCGAAGAGGCGCTCTTTGAGGAACGCATCGTCGGTTGCGGGCTTGGCGGTTTTTTTCTTCGCGGTGCGGGCGCGCTTCGGCTTCTCCGGTTGCGATGGCCTGGGCGGTGGCTGAAGAGGAAAGAACACCTGCACGCGCCCCCCATCGCTCAGCGCAAGGATTCGGTCGGCCACCTCGTCGACCGTGTCCTTCTTAACCTCATTGCCGCAGTTCAGGCAGTAAGTGCGGCCCACCCGCGCGTACAGCAACCGCAGATAGTCGTAAATCTCGGTCGCGGTGGCGACGGTCGAGCGCGGGTTGCGCGTCGTGTTCTTCTGGCGAATCGCGACCGCGGGCGCGATACCGTCAATCAGGTCGACATCGGGCTTCTCGATGCGCTCCAGGAACTGCCGCGCGTAGGCGGAGAGCGATTCGACGTAGCGCCGCTGGCCTTCGGCGTAGATGGTGTCGAAGGCGAGCGACGACTTCCCCGAACCCGAAACGCCGGTCACCACCGTGAGCTGGTTGTGCGGGATTTCGAAGTCGATGTTCTTCAGGTTGTGGACGCGCGCTCCGCGCACGATGATGCTGTCGTTCGACATGGCCCAACCCGGCACAGACGCGCGCGCGCCTCCACAGACGCGCTCAGAACGTGGTGCCGAAACTTATGATTATAGCTGGTTCAAAAACAGGTTAACCACAGAGACACAGAGACACAGAGTTTCAGGAAGAAAGCGCCCCACCCAGCAATCGCCAGAAACAAGATCTCTGTGCCTCTGTGTCTTTGTGGTTGCTTCGCCTTTCACGCATGCTCAGCCTTCAGGCGCGAGGCGTACTTCTCGCGAATCTTCTGCACCTTGGGCGCAACCACGAACATGCAGTACGGCTGGACGGGGTTGTTCGCGAAGTAGTCCTGATGGTAGTCCTCGGCCACCCAAAAGGTTGACGCAGGCTCAACCGCGGTCACGATGGGGGCCTTGAAGACCTTGTCGCGCGTTAGCTCGGCAATCACTTCCTCAGCCGTCTTCTTCTGCGCCTCATCGCGATAGAAGATGACGGATCGATACTGCTCGCCGACGTCGTTGCCCTGCCGGTTGAGGGTAGTGGGATCGTGCAGCGTGAAGAAGACGTGCAGCAGGTCGCTGTAGCTGATCACCGCGGGATCGAAGACGATCTCGGCGATCTCGACGTGTCCCGTACGGCCGGAGCACACCTGCTGGTACGTGGGGTTCGCGACGCGTCCGCCCATGTAGCCGGAGCGAACCGACTCGACGCCCTGGAGCTGTTTAATAGCAGCCTCGACGCACCAGAAGCACCCGCCGCCGAGGTAGGCTGTTTCAGTTGGCATGGGGATTGGATGTTTGAGGAGGGCGTTCGGAATCTGCGGCAATTGAATCGCGCGGAACCCAAGGGGCTGGGCACGCACGCCTCAGCCTCTTCGTATGGCATCGCCGCAGCTCTTGAACGAAAACACCAGCCCGAAGGGCGGCACAATCGTAGCCCAGCACGTCAGTGCTGGGTTTGCGGTTAAAGATTGCGAAGGTCCCTTCAGGGACGACACAAAACCGTGTCGTGCCTGAAGGCACTCGCAATTCAAACAAACCGTTACCCCCAGCACTCACGTGCTGGGCTACGATTGTGCCGCCCTTCGGGCTGGCGTCGGCTTGTGCACATTGGCTTGACAGGTACCTTGACGAACTAACAACCGACAACGGACAACCGACGACAACCGACAACCGACCGACAACCGACGACCGACAACCGACAACCGACGACCGACAACTCTTCAAATCCCGACTTCGATCCGCGCTCGCGGATCGAGATAGTCCCTCAGTCCGTCGCCAATGAAGTTGAATGACAGCACCG
>Ga0335078_10013594_pt1 | contig 12064 bp, 8 predicted proteins | sample Lox_Sample_32_FD_206711 | JGI IMG/M metagenome (GOLD analysis project Ga0335078, IMG submission 206711) | Soil microbial communities from Loxahatchee National Wildlife Refuge, Florida, United States - Lox_Sample_3.2 | ecosystem: Environmental > Terrestrial > Soil > Wetlands | place: USA: Florida... | reverse complement strand
TCCGAAATCCACGTCGGCGTCAAGTTCCGGGTGTTCAGGGGTCGGACGTCGTCAGAAGGGAGTCAGGAACCGTTTCTCTCAGTTACTTTCTCTGAGTCCCTCGGGGCATGCGACCTACGGGACCCAGTGCGTGGCACTCTTCTGCATATCAGCGTGTACCTGAGGCCAGGGTTTGGTAAAATAGCCGTGATGGAAAAGCCTTTGAGTGCCGAAGAACTATTTCCCCTGGTGGACCGCTTGACTCCGCATGAGCGGCTCTGCCTGCTGCGGCTGATCAGCTTGCGGCCTGCCGCCGACGATCACGACGCCTACCTTGCGCTCCCACCCCGCCACGACGAGTTCTCAAGCGATGTGGACCCCCTGGCCTGGGACGCTGACGGCTGGGAGGGGTTCGGTTGCATCGCGGCGAAATCCGCTGATACACCTTTCGCCCGCCAATTTAAGCAAGTTCTTTTCGCGGTCACCGTTCTCTTCTACGGGATGGCCCCGGTGCCGAAACGTTGCGGAGTCTGCATCGCGAACCTGCCGTCTAACCAGACATATTGTCCGCGTCAGTTTTTTCGCATTTTTCGCTTGACAAAAGAAGAAGCTATGATAGCCTATTAGTGTGGACAATATATCGACAATTTGCCCTGTGCGGCAGCCGGGATCGGCCAGGGGCCGGGGTATGCCCCAAGAGCCATGCGCAGCGGGACGACCGGGGAAATACAAAAAATGAAAAATAGTGGGAACGAAGCTAAGAAGTACTTGAAAACAAAGGAAAATGGCATTTTTAATGCTGCAAAATCCGCGCATTTTGCGTGCACATTTGGGCAAAATTAGCACTTAAAGGCACAAAAAACAGCGAATTTGCGCACAACGAAACGAAATTCACACGTCGCGAACCTCCTCAGCAAACGACACAATGTCGGCTACATCTGATTGGCTTTTATTGGAAGAGCGCGTTCAGGCTCTCGGTGAAAGGTGCGCGGGCGATTCCACTCTCGGTAATGATGGCGGTGATGTACCGGTGCGGCGTGACGTCGAAAGCCGGGTGGCGCGCGGGCACGGAGGGAGGTGCGATCTCGACGCCGCCGAGATGGGTGACCTCGGTTGAGGAGCGTTCTTCGATGGGAATGGCCTCGCCGCTGGCGAGGCTGCGGTCGATCGTGGAAAGCGGCGCGGCAACGTAAAAGGGGATGGCGTTTTCGTGGGCGAGCACGGCAACGCTGTACGTCCCGATCTTATTCGCGGTGTCGCCATTGGCGGCGATGCGGTCCGCGCCCACGATCACGGCTTTAACCTCGCCCTGCTTCATGAAATGCCCCGCCATGTTATCGGTGATGAGGGTCACGGGAATTCCGTCCTTCGAAAGTTCCCAAGCCGTCAGGCGCGCCCCCTGAAGGAAAGGCCGCGTCTCATCCGCGAACACCTGGATGTTCTTCCCTTGTGAGACCGCGGCGCGGATCACGCCCAGAGCCGTGCCGTAACCGCCCGTAGCCAGGGCGCCGGCGTTGCAGTGGGTAAGGACGGTCCCCGAATCCGGCAGAAGGGCGGCGCCGTGCCGTCCCATTGCTTCGTTGATGGCGATGTCTTCAGCCAGGATGCGTTTTGCTTCTTCCTCGAGGTTAACCCTGACGGCTTCGACAACTTGCGCCTCGCGATCGTGGCAGGATAGCGAAGTCTCAAACGCGCGGCGCATTCGATCGATCGCCCAAAAAAGGTTGACGGCGGTGGGCCGGGTACGGGAAAGCGTTTCCGCGATGCGCTTGAAATCGGCCCGCAAGGCCGGAATGGTCTTGGCGCCGGAGTTCTTGATCCCCAGCGCCACGCCCATGGCCGCTGCCACGCCAATTGCCGGCGCGCCGCGAATGACCATGCCGCGAATGGCTTCCGCCACTTCTTCGTAGTCGCGGCAGGTGAGATAGACCTCAGCGGCGGGCAGCCGCGTCTGGTCGATCATGCGCACGCCTTCATCGGTCCACTCGATGGTTTTGAACATGATCTATGATACGGCCAACTCCGCCCGCACCAGCCCCTTATCGGGGATTTCCTCCAGGCGAAAGCCCATTTTCTTGCACATTCTCCGTCCCACGGAGTTATCCGCGAGAAATTCGCCCTTTAAGCGCGAGAGTTTCTCCGCCTTAGCGACCTCGAGCATGCGGCGGAGCAGTTCGCCGCCCAGACCGCGCTGCTGGAACGGGTCCGCAACCACGATAGCGAAGTCCGTTTCGCTGGTGCCGGAGAACCTGGTCATGCGGCCCACGCCCATGATTTCGCTTTTGCCCGTCGAGGGATCGTGGCGGTCCGCCACCAGAGCTATTTCGCGGTCGAAGTCGGTAAAGCAATTGCGAATCAGCCGCTCGTGCGCGACCCGGTCGCTCAGCGCGATGGCCTGTGTGTAGCGCATCTTCACGCTCCGCTCGGAGAGCAGGTTGTGGAATTTTACCATGAGCGGCTCGTCTTCCGGCCGGATCGGCCGGATGGTGGCCTTCACGCCGTCCTTCATGGTGAACGCCGACACGTACTGCGACGGGTAGGGGCGGATGGCGAGCTTAGGCAACTTGTCTTCCGTCACCTCGGGCCCGTGCAACACCACACGCGCATCGAGCGCCAATAACCGCTCCGGAGAAGCGATCAGCGGATTAATATCGATCTCCTTGATCCACCGCTGTTCCACCACCAGGTAGCTGAACTGAACCATCATCTTTTCCAGGGCGTCCAGGTCGACCGGCTTGCGGCCGCGCACGCCCTTGAGAGCTTTGTAGATACGCGTCTGCTCCATCAAGCGGCGAGCCAGCGTGGTGTTCAGGGGAGGAAGCGCCAGCGCGCTGTCCTTGAAGACCTCAACCAACTGCCCGCCCGTTCCAAACAAGAGCACGGGACCAAACTGAGAATCCAGGCTGCTTCCGATGATCAGTTCATAGCCGTCCAAGCGGATCATGGGTTGGACCGCGACGCCCTGGAAGTGGCCGGCGCCAGCTTTCTCGTTTACCGATTTCTCGATCTGTTTGAAGGCGCCCACGACGGCTTTCGGATCGCACAGGTTCAGCCGCACGCCGCCCACGTCGGTCTTGTGGGTAATGGTCTCGGAGTAGAGCTTGAGCACCACGGGGTAGCCGAATTTATCGGCCAGCGCGATGGCCTCCTCGGCTGTGGCGGCCACTTCCGTGGGCACGGTGGGAATTCCGTAAGCGCCCAGGAGGCGCTTCGATTCCACTTCGGTGAGAATGGTTCTCCCGGACTTGCGCACCTGTTCGACGATCTTCCCCGCGTCCGCGTCCGCCATCTCAGCCCCGTCGACCTCGCCCGGCAGCACCGGGGTCTGGTAAAGACCCTGCAGGTTGTAACTGTATTGCCACATGTAATGGAATATCTTGGCGGCGGTGTCGGGGAACGGGAAGGTTGGAATGCCGGCGCGGTTCAGGATATCGACTCCGGCCGAGACTTCCGCGCCGCCCATCCAACTGGCCAGGAGCGGCTTGTTTTCGAGCTTGGCGTAAGGCTTGAGCTGCTCGGCGATCTGCGTCGGATCGGTCATCGACTGCGGGGTGAGGACGGCGAGCAGCCCATCCGTGTTCGGGTCTTTGGCGACCAGTTCCACGGCCTTGGCGTAGCGCTCCGGCGTGGCGTCTCCCAGGATATCGATGGGATTGTTGCGGCTCCATTCCTTGGGAAGAAACGCGTTGAGCGATTCCATGGTGGTCGGCGCGATTTGCGCCAGTTCGCCGCCTGCCGCAATCAAGGCGTCCGTAGCCAGCACTCCGGGTCCGCCGGCGTTGGTGAGGATGGCCAGGCGCGGACCGGTGGGGCGCGACTGCTTTCCCAGCACGTCGGCCATGTGGAACAGGTCACCGATGCTCTGCACGCGCAATACGCCCGTGCGCCGGAAAGCGGCGTCCAGCACTTCATCGCTGCCGGCGAGAGAACCGGTGTGCGAGGCAGCCGCCTTGGCTGCGGCCGCGCTGCGGCCTGCTTTGATCACGATGATGGGCTTCGAAAGGCCCACCTGCCGCGCCGAGGAGAGGAACGCGCGCGCGTCGCCGACGCTTTCCATGTAGATGATGATGCTGCGCGTGCGCGGGTCGTCGCCGAGATAATCGATCAGGTCACCCCACCCAACGTCCGCCATCGAACCGATGGAGCTGAAAACACTGAAACCGACCATTTCGTGGAAGCTCCAGTCCAGAACCGCCGTGCAAAGAGCGCCGCTCTGGCTCAGGAAGCCGATGCTTCCCGGACGGGCCATACCGCTGGCGAAGGTGGCGTTCAGGCCGGAGTTAGGGCTCATGATCCCGAGGCAATTCGGGCCCACGATGCGGATGCCCGCCGCCCGGGCCTTGGCCACGATTTCGCCCTCCAATTTCGCGCCCGCCGGGCCAAGTTCCTTGAACCCGGCAGAAATGATGATCACGCCCTTCACGCCCGCGGCGGCGCAATCGTCCATGACGCGCGAGACCGTGGCGGCGGGCGTGACGATTACGGCCAGGTCGACCGGCCGCGGCACATCGCTCAGGCTGGCGTAGGCCTTCACTCCCAGAACCTGGGCCCGCTTGGGATTAACGGGATAAACGGTTCCTCCGAAGGGATTACTGATCAAGTTCCAAAATGTGGTCCGGCCCACGCTGCCGGGATTCTCCGTGGCCCCGATCACGGCAACCGCTTGCGGCGCAAAAAACACATCCAGGGGGTGCTTGCGACGGAGCAAAATATCATGGGCGGATTCCGACTTAGGTAACGCAGATGGCTTCATTAGGCAAATCTCCTTAACGACAAACTTACGGGTATAGGATAAAAACGTGCCGAACAGAATACTCGTAAGGGCTGAGGAATTCAACGCCGACCCATCCCGGCGAACCACGGGGCGGCGGTGAAGCTTGAAAACGTGTGCTGGGCAATATGGGAAACACACTGATGCGAAAGGAGTTGAGGAACGTCGCACTTCTGATAATTGAGGACGGCACCAGGCGTCCCTTGATCAGCCAATCTGGCTCCTGCTCAGAAAATCATAGCACGGGCGTCTCGCCCGCTGTGGCACTGGCATTCCTTCGCTGCACTCAGGACAGGCTCTGCCCATGCGCGAGAGCGAGACGCTCCCGCCGACCCGACTCGAAGTCGCCACGCTTTCGATAGCCTACCGCACGCCTTGGGCATTCAGGAAGGGCGTGTATTTCTTGTCAGATCCTAAAATGTGTTTCACCAACCAGTCCTTGAGGAATTCCATCGCGTCAACAGACAGTCCGACCTCGTTTGCGAGGAACCTGCGCTGCAGGTCTAAGACGGTGCTGGTTAGACTCTCGTGCTCCGACTTGTGCGCGAGGAATTCAGGATATCCGTGCGACTGCATCATTCTCTCTTCGGTTGCAAAATGCGCCTGCGTGTACTTGACTAGATTGGAAAGAATGCCGCCAAGCTTATCTTTGCCGCTCCCTTGCGCCATAGCCTGGTGCAGATCGTTGACCATGCCCACCAGCGTCTTGTGCTGCGTGTCGATGATTCCAATATTGACGCTGTAAGTGGCGTCCCAATGAAAGAGCACAGTGTTGGCAGTGGGCATACTTGCCTCCTTGAGTACAATTCGTTCAGGAGCCACAGGCGTCCTAAGTCTCTTACATCGGCGCTTTCTGAATCCTCTTTACGACTTTCTATTGCGGCGCTGGGCTGGTTCGATGTTATGTCAGTCCCACGCTCGCATCGGTCACCGGGCGACGGCGGGATTGCGGTGGAACTCCGATTGACAATAACGGTGACCGGTGGTGTCATGAATCGAGAGTTGAATTTCCGCCGTGACGACTCGGAAGTGTCATCACCTATTCCTAAAAGGAGAACAGGAGCTATGGGCATTCGCACCAGCATTGACCTGAGGCTCGACCCTTCCGCCGCCTTTGACGCCCTGGTTGGCGAATTGTCGGCGGCGCTTATGGATTTCGAAATGCAGTTTGAGCCGGGAGCCCATGGACGCGTCATGGAGGGCGCGACTGAAGTGGGGCGCGTAACCAGTTGGCAACCGAACGAAAAGATCGAACTGGAATGGCGCGGCGCTGATTGGCAGCCGGGTGACGTGACTGCGGTCGAGTTGCGATTCGAACCGGTCAAGAACGGGACTCGTGTGACCCTGGAGCAGCGAGATTTGAGCACCGTCTTGGGAGAGCAAGGGGAGGAAATCGCAGGCTGGTTTTCGCGCGAGGTGGCGGCACCGCTGCTCCATTCTCTGGCGCCTCGGCGATTGGGCGATTGGATCACCGATCGCAGGGCCCGCCGTCCTTCGGGCCCGCAGTCCCGGGAAACTTATCGCGATCCGCTCTATCACCGTCCGAATTTCAAGATAATTCTGAACGTCCTCGGCCTGACACATAACGACTATCTGCTTGAGGTCGGCTGCGGAGGCGGCGCTTTACTCGCCGACGCACTGAAGAGCGGCTGCAAAGCGGCGGCCATCGACCACAGCCCGGAGATGGTGAGAGTGGCCAGCGACGCCAACCGCGAAGCGATAAACCAACACAGGCTCGAAATTCGCCAGGGAACAGCCGGTTCGCTGCCATTCCCGGACGGCATATTCACCTGCGCAGTAATGACCGGGGTTTTTGGGTTCATCCAGGAACCGCTCAGGGCGCTCTCCGAAGTCCGGCGGACGCTCTCGAGTGGCGGCCGCCTTGTGCTCTTCACTGCAGCAAAAGAGTTGCGGGGAACGCCGGCGGCCCCGGAACCAGTGGCCTCGCGCCTGTTTTTCTACGAAGACGACGAACTGGAACAACTCGCGCGAAAGGCTGGTTTTGCCGAGGCGAGAGTGGAACGCCCTGATTTCGAACAGGCCGCGATTGAGGCAGGAATACCGGAGGAAGCTCTGGAACTATTCAAGGGGAAAAGCGGCGGCCAGCTCTTGGTGGCACGCAAGCAGAGCTAGCCTGTCCTGCCGAGCGTACATAGGCCTGCGGCCCAACCTGTGGACATGGACGTCGCTGTCATCCTGAGCGAAGCGGAGGATCTGCATTGCCGGTTTAGAAGCAGATACTGCAGATGCTTTGCTCCGCTCAGCATGACAGGTAACCTTTCTCCAAAGCCTGCCAGGGCGGCAGCGAGGCTGCCGCCGTGAAATCCCGGCATAACGGCGGTAGCTGGCGCTCCCGCACTCCAAGGCGCTGCGCGCATTTTCAAACCTGAAACTCGCGCTTCACCTTCTCCGACTTCTCGGCCACTGACCTTGCCAACTCGTCCTTATAGGCGGCAAGCTTTTGGGCGAGTTCCCGGTCCGACGTGGCAATGATCTCGATGGCGTATATGGCAGCGTTGATGGCGCCGGGCTTGCCAATAGCCGTACAAGCCACCGGCACCCCGCCGGGCATCTGGACGGTCGAGAGCAGCGAGTCGAGCCCGGCGAGCGTGGTGGTCGCCATGGGAACCCCGATGACGGGCAGCGTGGTTTCCGCGGCGATCACTCCTGCGAGATGCGCTGCTCCGCCCGCCCCTACGATGATGACTTTGAGGCCGCGCTGGATAGCCGTCCGGGAATACTCCGAAGTGCGCACCGGCGAGCGATGCGCGGAGGTGACCTCAATCTCGAAAGGCACTCCGAACTTCTTCAGCATTCGTGCGGTCTCCGTCATGATAGGCAGATCTGTGTCGCTGCCCATGACAATACCCACTACGGGTTCATCAGACATTCAAGTCCTCCATCCTCGATTGTTAATGTTGGCTGGATAGCCCTTAGTCACCCGGCCTGACGCGGGCTTCGCGCATCCCCGGCAGGTTCCCCCGCCGTGCTGGGCCGCCGGTCGCTGGAAAGCCGCTTCAGAGCTTTGGCGCCGATATCGCGCCTGAAATGCATTCCCTCGAAGTCGATCTTGCCTACCGCAGAGTAAGCTCGGGCGATGGCGCGCGGCAAATTCTCCGCCGTAGCAGTCACGCCCAACACCCGGCCACCCGTGGAAAGCAGATGAAAGTCCTGAAACTTCGTTCCCGCATGAAAGACCTTGACGCCACCCCGGGTTTCCGCCGCTTCGATTCCGGTGATAAGTTTGCCCGCTTCCGGCTTGCCCGGATAACCATTCGAGGCGAGCACCACGCACACCGATGGGTTCGGGCTCCAGTGCGGTTCCAGGGCCGCAAGGCGATCTTCGCTCGTCGCCACCAGCAGCTCCGCCAGATCAGAGCGCAGGCGCATGACGATGGGCTGAGCCTCAGGGTCGCCCATTCGTACATTGTACTCGAGAACCTTGGGGCCTTGCGAGGTTAACATCAAGCCACAATAAAGAAAGCCCTGGTAGGGTGTGCCTTCCACCGCCATCCCAACCAGCGTGGGAGCAACGATGCTCCGGATGATTTCGGCCCGCAGGGGTTCATCCAGGATCGAATCCTCGCTGTAGGCGCCCATGCCGCCGGTGTTCGGACCCTGGTCGTTGTCAAAGACGGCCTTGTGGTCCTGGGTGGGAACTAAAGGCAGGATAGCCCGCCCATCGGTCAGCACAATGAAGGAGAGTTCTTCGCCCGTCAGCGCTTCTTCAAGGACTACCTTTTCGCCCGCCGAACCCAAAGTCCGCTGGCGCATGAACTCATCGAGAGTCCTCTCCGCTTCTTCCCTCGTGTGGGCGATGACGACGCCCTTTCCCGCTGCCAAGCCGTCCGCCTTGATCACCACCGGCAAGCCAAACTCCCCGAGCGCTTTGATGGCCTGGTCAAAACTCTCAGCCACCTTGAACATTGCCGTTGGGATCGACTGCCGCAGCATGAACTGCTTGGAGAAGATCTTGCTCCCTTCGAGCCTGGCGGCTGCGCGGGTAGGGCCGATAATCGTCCTGCCAGCCCGCTTGAACTGGTCAACGACTCCGGCTACCAGCGGCGCTTCGGGTCCTACGACCGTGATGTCGGCTTTGATTTCATTGGCCAACTCGAGGATCTGCGCCGGATTCGAGACATCCACGGGCCGGCACTCCGCCTCCTGGGCAATGCCGGCGTTGCCCGGCGCACAGTAGATCTCCTCCATGAGTTCGCTTTCGCGCAACTTCCAGGTCAGCGCGTGCTCTCGTCCCCCGGAACCAATTACCAGTATTTTCATAGAGTGGCGTACACTAACGGGAAGTTCAGGTTTTGTCAACCACAGAAATAACCTAGATTTCTGTGATGCCGAAAAACGCCATCAGGGCTGAATTCAAGCGGCCGGTCGTTTTGAATTAAGAGTCTTAGGTCAAGGTGTATAATGCACGCATGGGCGTCGAAGTTATTCCGAAGATCACCTTCGAAGAATTCCGCCAGTTCCCTATCGATGGGAAGCGTTACGAACTCGTGCGCGGAGAGGTGCACGTGACCCCTGCCCCCAATACCCGGCATCAGTTCATACTTCGAAGACTGGTGGCCAGCCTCGAACGTCACATGGCCCGAAATCCTGTGGGGGAATTTGCCTTTGCCCCCCTGGATGTTCGCCTTGCGTCTGACATCGTGTTCCAGCCCGACCTAATCTTCGTATCTGCTGCTCGCACAGAAATTCTCGGTGACGATTTTGTTTCCGGCCCGCCCGATATTGTGGTGGAGATTCTGTCGCCGTCCACCTCTGCGCATGACCGCGCCGTCAAGATTCCACTTTATGCCCAGGCGGGGGTTCCCGAGATCTGGATCATTGATGCCCAGGCCAAAACCGTCGAGATCCTAAAGCTACAAGGCAAGAAATACTTCGTGGATTCGATACTGGCGGGCGACCAGATCCTCACAAGCAGCCAGCTTCCAGATTGGAAACTGCCGTTAGGCGAACTTTTTGCTTTCCTGCCTCGTACCTGATTGCCTCAAGGCACCTTGCAGAAGTCCAACTTTCGATTTCCTGTTAGAATAGAAACTCGTCGTCAGGGCGCGGGCCGAACCATGTTGTCAGGCTTCACAGAAAAATACGATGTGGTGGTGGTGGGTGCGGGGCACGCCGGATGCGAAGCGGCGATGGCGGCGGCGCGCATGGGGCTGAAGACTGCGCTCTACACGATCAACCTCGACCTGATCGCGCAGATGTCCTGCAACCCTGCCGTGGGCGGGATCGCCAAGGGCCACCTGGTGCGCGAGATCGACGCGTTGGGCGGCGTCATGGGCGAGGTGATCGACGCGGTCGGAATCCAGTTCCGCCTGCTCAATACCAGCCGGGGGCCCGCCGTATGGTCGCCGCGCGCCCAGGCAGACAAGAAGCAATACCGCGCCAGAATGAAACAGGTTCTCGAATCCGAGCCCAATCTGAGCATCAAGCAGGCTGAAGTCGTCGATCTCGTACTGGAAGATTCTGTAGGGGCTGTTCGCGAACCGCCCCTACAACCCAACGGCCTCCGCGCGCTGGGCATCTGTCTACTGGACGGGCGCAGGGTGGAGGCCGGCGCCGTGATCGTCACCACCGGCACCTTCCTGAATGGCCTCATCCATTGCGGGGAGAACCAGTACCCTGCCGGGCGTTCGGGCGAGCCCCCCTCGGTGATGCTGGGTGAGGCGCTGCGCCGGCTGGGCTTCGAAATCGGCCGGCTCAAGACCGGCACGCCGCCGCGTCTTGACGCACGCACCATCGATTTTTCGAAGTTCCAGGTGCAGGCCGGCGATCCCATTCCCACTCCCTTCAGTTTTCGCACTCGGGCCATCACGCAACCGCAGACCGTCTGCTGGATCGGCTACACCAATGCCGAAACCCACCGGATCATTCGCGAAAATGTGCACCGCGCCCCGCTTTATTCCGGTCAGATCAAGGGCATCGGGCCGCGCTACTGCCCTTCCATTGAAGACAAGATCGTGAAGTTTCCGGACAAGGGGCAGCACCAGCTTTTCCTCGAGCCCGAGGGTCTGGACACGAACGAGATCTACGTGAACGGCATGTCCACGTCGATGCCGATTGACGTCCAGTTGGCCATGGTGAAGTCCATACCGGGCCTCGAGAACGCGGAGATGATCCGCCCGGGCTACGCCATCGAATACGACATGGTGCAACCCACGGAGCTTTACCCCTGGCTCGAGTGCAAGAAGATCCGGAACCTCTTCCTGGCAGGCCAGATCAACGGCACGACAGGATACGAGGAAGCCGGGTGCCAGGGGATTATGGCCGGAATCAACGCCGGGCTGCGGGTGCGCGGCAAAGACCCGCTGACCATCGCGCGCTCGCAAGGTTACACCGGCATCCTCATCGACGACTTGGTGAGCAAGGGTGTCGATGAGCCCTACCGCATGTTCACCTCGCGCGCCGAGTTCCGGCTGCACCTGCGCATTGACAACGCCGACGAGCGCCTGATGCCGCTCGCCTTCCAGGCCGGCACCATCCGCGAGAGCGATTACCAGGCATTCCTCGAAAAACAGGCGCGAATTTCCGCCGCCACGAAGTTCCTGCTTGAAACCCGCTTGAGCCCCGATTTGCCCCTGGGCCGTGAGATTTATGCGAGGCTCGGCCTCCTGAACGGCGGCCAATTCACCGCTCCCTCGCCGCTTACCGGCGCGCAACTCCTGAAGCGCTCCGAACTGAAAATCGATGACCTGATGGAATGGATCGGTGAGGGCCTACGGACCGTGAACGTTGGCGGCGAGAATTGGACCCCCGCTTTCGCGGGGGCGACGCCAAACGACGTCATTCCTGCGCAAGCGGGAATCCACCGCCGGACGGGTGAGGCGGTCGGCCCCGACGGCGCACTCACCCGTGAAGAAGCCCGCCGCATCGAAACCGATTTCAAGTACGAAGGCTATCTCCACCAGCAGGAAAAACAGATGGAGCGGATGAAGCGCGCCGAGTCGCGCCACATCCCGGACTGGTTCGATTACCGTAAGGTCTCCGGCCTTTCGCGCGAGGTCGTGGAAAAGCTTACGCGCGTCCGCCCGCTCACGCTCGGCCAAGCCTCCCGCATCCCCGGCATCACTCCCGCCGCCGTTTCTCTAGTTAATTGCTACATCGAGATTTTCCAGCGCCGCGCGGCGGAAGGGTCGCCGGCTTGACCGAAGCCAGCGGCCAGACGGGTGTAGACTGAAACGGTATGGCGACGGCGAAAGACCCGCTCCGTTTTCTCAAGAAGCAAGGCTACAAGGACCTCCGGCAGCAAGGCTCCCTCGCACCCCGTCCGCCGAATGCTCAGTGTGCCGATCCACTCGG
>Ga0335078_10013593_pt1 | contig 12064 bp, 9 predicted proteins | sample Lox_Sample_32_FD_206711 | JGI IMG/M metagenome (GOLD analysis project Ga0335078, IMG submission 206711) | Soil microbial communities from Loxahatchee National Wildlife Refuge, Florida, United States - Lox_Sample_3.2 | ecosystem: Environmental > Terrestrial > Soil > Wetlands | place: USA: Florida... | reverse complement strand
CATTTGAGAAGGGAGATCGGACATCCAGAACTTCGATGCCACGAATGAGCTCCTCAACGCCGTCGTTCAACGTGATGGCCGTCTCGAAGCCTAACGAGTGAATCTTATCGTAGCAGACGCGGTAATTGCGCTTGTCCGCGTCTTCGCCCATGTCCGCGTAGTGGAGGTAATAGTCCACTCGTTTGCGAATCATCTCGCACACTTCAGCCTTGCTGAAGTTCATGCTCTCCGACCCCACGTTGTAAACCTGTCCCGACATTCGAGAGGTGTTTTCAAGGGCAAACAAAAAAGCGCGAGCGATGTCGTAAACGTGGATAAACGTGCGCATGAAATGGGGCTCGTATACCACCAAGTACCGCAATTTCAGGGCGGTATAGACGAAGTCATTGACCAACAAGTCGAGTCTGAGCCGGGATGAAAGGCCAAAAGCGGTAGCGAACCGGTATGCGATCGTGTCGCAGTTTTCGAGAAGGTGCTGCTCGGCCACCGTCTTCGTCTTTCCATAAAGGCTGGCCGGATTTAGCGGCGTTTCTTCGGTACACAAGTCGTCGACCAGAGCACCATAGTTGCTGCCCGTCGATCCAAAGAGCACCGGTCGTCCGCGACCTACCTCACGAGCGATGACTTCTGTCCCACCGACGTTGACGGTTTCGGCAAGATCCGGATATTTGCGACAAGCTGGGAAGCCTACGATCGCTGCTAGGTGAATGATCGCGTCACAGCCCTGCACCGTGTCATGGACCGTCTGCGGGTTGCGGATGTCGCCCTTAACGAATTCGAACCTGCGATTCCGGAAGTGCGGCAGCAAACCCGTACCGTTGTACATCAGACTGTCGAGGACTCTCACATCGTAACCGCGGTCGAGCAGAGCCGGAACTAGTACGCATCCTATGTATCCAGCCCCACCAGTGACCAAAAGTTTCATCAGCTCACTCCAATCGTGCCATCTAATGTGGCATAGGGTTGCGATTGCTTCAGTAGACCTCGCTGTCCGCCATCGTGAGATAACACCGCGAGCGCACCAATTCGGGCCATTGGCAGACAGAGGGTTGCGTATAGCACCAGAAGCGTTGTTGACAGGATTCGGAAAAACCAGCGGACCGTACGATCTGGTCGAACGCTGTCCGCGTTTCCGCCCACAGATTCAAAGTTTCTATGCCAGCAGACCGAAATCTTAGGCACGCGAAGTCCAGCATTTCTGGAATTAAAGTTTCTGCTTCGCCATTCCAGAGAATATCGACGAGATCACCGCTAGCCAGACTGCTCTCTGGCGACCTGAATTGCTTTAACACCAGATAACCGACAGGGCGCGAGCCACGCTTTGCGAGAAAACACTCGTACCGGTATCGAGGATTGTTGATGAACCTCCAGTTCAGATACGTTTGGTCACGGCCAGCGATCACAAGCTGCGGATGGTCCGCAACGAACCGTTCGAAAACATCGTCGGTTTCACTCCCGAAGCACGTGACCGGTGCGAATTCGAGTGAGTGGCTGCTCAAATGCGGAGCTATGCTCGTAGAAGCAGCCAGCGTGGCGATCTTGCCCAGGCCATGCCAGCCCAGCCAGTAAATTCGCGGGTGATAGGAAGCTTCGTTCGGGAAAGCCCAAATCAGGGGGCCTCCGGATTGGGCGGCGACGCTTTCCATTTCCGCCTCCAGCCGCATCCAAAGCGGGCTGCCGCGGAAGGCGGCTGCGACCACAAGGTCCACCTCGAGACTTATCCGTTGTACTGCGGCACCCGACACCGGCCGAGTAAGCAAGCCGTAGGTCGCGGCCGGCGAGCCTTTGTAGAAAGCGAGCAAGCAGACAGCCGGGTACGGATGCGTGAAATACTGCCAGAAGTAATATTCCGGCGACAGCTTGCGCGTATACGCCGAATTCATCAGGTCCACAAAGGCACAAGCATCTGGCTGGGATGGCAGCCCACGTCTGATCTCGAACTCGCCAGTGAGTTCTGTCGCCCTCGCTAGTACGCGGTGGTCCACATCAGCCTCGGCTACTAATCAGCGAATGCAGATCCCGAATGGTACGCGGCTGGCCGATCTCGGCCATCGAGAAGCGCAACCCGAAGACGCGTTCAACTTCCATCAATAGCCGCAGTTGTCCAAAGGAGTCCCAGCGCGGAATTGTCGCCGCTCCTGAGTCAAGGGTCAGTGAGGTCACATCCTCCTTAAAGATCGTCGCAACAATGCGGTAGAGGTGCTCGATTGTCCGCTGGTCATCCATGGGTTTCTCCATCAAGCACGCGGACCACAATCCAAGTGGGTGACGGCAGCGGTTCACGCACAGAGCGAATCCACATTCCATGGTCGTAGTTGAAGCCGCTGCTGGCCAGGAAATCGGCAGATACGCCGTTGCGTTCTGTCGGGCGAAACTCGCCCAGGAGTTCGGCAACGCCCTCTGCCCGCAACTGATCCGCGATGGCAGCGAGGAACGCCTTCTCGACGCCGCGGCCGAGGACACGACAGCTGACCACGAAGGTGTCCAAGCGTGCGCGTGTAGTTTCTACATGGACGAAAGCAGCGGCCACGATGCCACTTTCTCCCATCTGATCCTTGATGTGAAAACCGTACACCCGCCAAGCCCGATCCTGCAACCGGTCGAGCACGTCGGCTTCGAGGTAGCGGCGCGTGGTCAGGTTGAACTGGTTGGTCTTCTGTGTGAGCTGCGCTAGCCTGGGCGCCAGGCTGCGACTACCGGGGCAGAGCATGGCCTCCGTGCGAAGGGAGAACAAGTACTCGTCGATGGTCGAGGTGCGGCGCCGCAGATTTTGCCGCTCGTTTTCATGACGCTGCATGGTATTTCGCTGCTTGTCTTCCTCTGTCAGGGCAAGAAGGTCCAAACACTCCAGACCAGCAACACTCCGTGCATATTCAGCTGGGTCGGGCGGCAGTTCGACAACTTCAACCCGGGGCAAGGCGAACCGAATATTACCTCTCTCGAAAGCCGAATCATCGATGAATACCAGGGAATCCAGGCCGATGTTGAGCTCTTGGGCTATGGATTGGAGGTTGGCGGCCTTATCCTGCCAATTGATTCGTACGGCGGCAAAATGCTCCGGCCGCAAGACCATTCCGGGATGCTCGCATACTGCTTGCATGGCGATGGCCTGGTCGTTCTTGCTGCAAATGGCAAGCAGCACACCGGTGTCATGGTATTCCATGAGGACGCGCTGGAGATCCTGAAAGGCGTGGCCTATTCCGCCCGAACCCACCAGGATGTGCTCGATGCCAAGGTCGCCGAGAACACCACCCCAAAGGGTGTCGTCCAGGTCCACGACGATACATTTCCTGCGCTTGCCGAGCAAAGCCCCTAGAAATCGCGAGTAGCACGCCGCGACAGCTTCTAAACCACGCGCGCCAAAACGGATCGACCCCAGGTAGTAATAGCGGGGGTCGTAGAAATCTCTCAGCCCCACTTCAGCGGCAACGCCAGCTAAGTCCAGAACGAAGACATTTCTCATGCGCTCCGCAAGCTCGCAGAGTCGAGCGTTTGCCGATGCAACGATCTTCACCGCTGTTGACGGTAGTTTTTGGGCCAGGAGTGGGTGAGAGGATCGCTGAGAAGGGAATAGATTGTGAACGGCAAATGTAATGTTGGGGTTGTCGGCGGCGGCTTGTTCCAGCGCGCGCACAAGCGACTGTGTCCGGTCGTTACCAAATGCTTCGCGTTCGGCGGACGCAGCTGTCCAGGTCGGCATGCCAGCGAGAAGGTCTTCCGCAGCAACCGCTACGAAAACCACTTCCGGCCGGAAACGACGAAAATCACTGGGCGGATCGAGCAGCCATTGCTGGTACTGATTGAACGGTGCGATGCACCACTCCACCGAGAAACCTGCGCCGGAAATGCGGCCGTCCACCGTGGCGGGTAGGTGGTCCAAGGTGAACGAACCAAGCAGGACAGCCCGGATTACTTGTTGAGTGCTTGGCATTTCGCTTTGTCCGCCGATTTCATGAAATCCCACGAGGGCATACAAGGAACACTATTCGGAGGCTGTCAAACGCCACTGCGGGTGCGGAGCCCGGGTTGCTGGGCGGTGCAGACGGATACCGGAATTCTGTAGCAAGCTAGTCATTGCCGTTGGTAATACACCGCGAGGCGCGTACCGCTCAGGTGAAAGATGTCCAAGCCGCGGTCCACATATTCAAGCAGGCACTCAGTCACTTCAGGGCAGATGATGTCCATGTAGTTGTGCCAGAGGATCACGCCACCTCGAGAGAGCATCCGAAGTGCATTGTCGGTATCGGACTTTGCGCACTCGTAGGTGTGTCCGCCGTCTACAAAAACCAAATCGACCGCATTAGCGAACGGCGCGAAATCAAACTTGAGCGAGTTTCCGAACAACTGGTGGATTCTGTGAGCTAGCGGGTGCTGCAGGAAATACTCCCCGACATGCACTTGGAAGGCGCCCGCTTTGCGCACCAAATAGCCATCGATCCCGCCGATTTCCGACGCCTCTGCTTTCGCCGATTCTGGAGCGATATCCAGGGTGTGGACGACACAACCTTCGGGAGAGTTCAGTACGAACTGTAGGGTTGTCATTCCATTGTATGTGCCGAATTCGAAGATTGCGCGGGGCTTTCGCCAGGAGCAGATGAGAGCAAGTTTGCAGGCCTCCTCGACGGCGATATTACCCCATCGACCCAAGAAGCGCTCCAAGACGATCCGTCCACTCTCCACTTCGGCCGGGAAGATGTCGCCCAGACGGACCGTCGGAATTCGTTCGCGCGCAACGGTGCTCACCTTGGCAAATCGTTCAGCTTTCGAGAGGACCTCACGCTCAACCATTTCGTCAGGCATCTTGCCGCGGAGAGTTGCGAGTTGAGGAAACAACTCGAAAGCAGAGCCTGCGCTGATCATTTCGATCACGTCGTTCGGCATTTTGCCGCGGAGAACCGCGAGTTGAGGGAACAGCTCGAAAAGAGAATCTGCGCTAATCATCTGTGTCTACCAGCCGCTGCGAACGCACTCCACGATAGTCTCGACGTCATCGTCAGTCAAACCCTCATGTACGGGGATCGAAATCTGGTGTGCATTAAAGAAGGCCTGATTCGACAAGTCTTCACGGAGGCCCCCAAATACGGAGTAGCGATCAATTCGAAGATGCACGACCGAGGTGGGTATCCCGCGATCCCTCAGTTTCCGGATAAAGCCCTCGCGCCGCTCGGCCAACACGGTGAACAGCCAGCAGGCATGGACTCGGTCCACGGTGGACTCCAGCAGCCGCAGGCCAGCCACGCCACTGAACTCTCGGCGATATTGTGCCGCGATGGCCTGCCGCCGGCAGAGGCGAGTCGGGAAGTCTTCCAGATTGCCGAGCCCGACCGCGGCCGCCAAATCATTCATGTGGTATTTGTAACCGAGAGCGCCGATGTCGAAAACTCTTTCACCTAGAATCGACGGTTGGCTGTTGACGCGGTCAATGCCGAACCAACGGCGGGTACGGGCATCTACTTCATCGGTTTGATCCAAACAGGCCAGTGCACCCCCGTCGCCCGTGGTCAAGTGCTTAATAGCTTGAAACGAAAATGCTGTGAAGCGGGATACCGCCCCGATTGGCTTCCCTTTATACTGTGCTCCGAGTGAGTGCGCGGCATCCTCAATCACGGCAAGGCCGTGGTCGCTTGCGATCGCGTTGATTTCACTCAAGTCGCAGGGATAGCCGCCCCAGTGAACGGGTATGATCGCCTTGGTACGCTCCGTAATGCGGCCGATGATCGAGCGCGGACAGATATTACCGGTGTCGGGATTGATGTCAGCAAAGACTGGCGTGGCACCCTGCATCAGGATGGCCAGCCCGGTTGCCACGAATGTTTGCGCGGGGAGAATCACTTCGTCTCGGGAGCCGACGCCGGCGATAGTCAGCGCCAAGTGAAGAGCACTCGTCCCGCTGTTGAGCGCTACTGGATTGACGAGCCCTAGCTGGCTCGCAAGAGCAGTCTCGAACTGTTGGACGCGCACGCCCTCGCTGAGCCAGCCCGAGCGCAAGACCTCGCAAGCAAGTTCATAGGCGCGCCCTGAAACGTGAGTATTGAAAAAAGCGATCATCCTTCTCGGCTAGTTTTGAATGGCTTCTTGATAGTTTTCAACGAACCACGCCAGCGTTCGGCGGACGCCTTCTTCAAGTGGAGTTCTTGGGGACCAGCCCAGGAGAGAGTGCAACCGCGACACGTCCGCAACTTTGTGGATGGCACCGTCAGGTTTTGTGGAATCGTACTCGACGTCGCCCTCGAATCCGACGGTCATTTTGATGAGTCGCGCCAGATCTTGGATCGAGATGCCACTACCGACGCCAATGTTCAACGGTTCATAGTCGTTATATCGTTCAGCGGCTCGCAAGATTCCCTCCGCTGCGTCTTCGACGTACAGCCATTCGCGCACGGCACGACCACTACCCCAGAGTGTGACCGACGCGGCGTTGGCCTGTCTGGCTTCCCAAAACTTGCGCAGCAAAGCTGCCAGCGCGTGGGAGCGGTCCGGGTGGAAATGCTCACCTGGACCGTACAGATTGATCAGAACCAACGATATGGCGTTGAAGCCGTACTGCCGGCGATAACACTTCGCTTGAATCACTGCGGCGCGTTTGGTGGCGCCGTAGCTTTCGACGGTTGAATGCATCGAGCCCAATTCGAATTCGGCCTCGCGAAGGAGGCCGTCGCGAGGCTCGCCAGGATATGCGCAACCGGCGACGATGTTCACGTATTTCGCGACAGAGGCTCGGCGCGCCGCCTCCATCGTGTTTGCGCCCATGAGGAGATTATCGAAATAAATGGTCGCAGGGCATATGCTTTGGTAGCCGAGTCCGCCCTGGTTCGATGCGCAATTGATCACCGTGTGGGGTGAGTATTCGCTAAAAAAGCGAAAGGCCTCATCCAGTGAGCACAGGTCACACCCTGTGGAGCGACTACAGGAGACCGCCTCACAACCCAGGCTCGCCAGTCGCGCCATCACCGCGCGACCGAGAAATCCCCCTCCGCCGGTGACCACTACGCGGGTCCCACGCCAGAGGTTTGGTTCAATCACTCGACACTCACCCCCAATCCGATTTCCTGCCTCGCGCCGCCTCGCGTTTCAGTGAGGCTCAGGTACCCAGCCACTTGGGTCGAGGAACTCTTCTGGGAGCTTCGAATAATCGCACAATCTCGGGGCCATCGAGAACCACGCGAACTCGCCGCTCTCCAACGGTCAGACCATGCGCACCAAGCGTCCCTAAGTTCCCGATGCTGGCACCCACGCAAGTTCATTTCAGCATATCAGGGTCAGGGTTGAAAATGCTCAGCCCGCACAGGCACAGGCCTGCACTCGTTCGAGGCACATCTAACACGAGACAAAACCGGTCCGGTGTGGCCGAATTGCTGAATCGGGACTGTCATTAGTCGTGATGGGCTATTCTGGAAGTCGTGAGCAGTTTGAAGTCTGACGAGCCCCCCATTTCATTCACAGAACAAGACCTTGCAGTCTTCGCCGCGGCTTCCGGTGACCGAAACCCGCTCCACATGAGTCAGGAATATGCCCGTCAGACTCCTTATGGCCAGCCGGTTGTTTTCGGCTGCCTGGGAGCTATGGCGTGCCTAGGCCAAATCCATTTGCCCGCTGGTTTGTCGGCCACGTCTCTCGAAGCCGAGTTCCTCCGGCCCACATTCTTAGGCGTCAAGTATCGCGTCGAGACGTCCGAAAGAGAGGGTAAATGGGAGGCGTGGCTCTTCGATGGGAGCACGCCCACGGTCTCGATTTCAGTGACAGCGGAGCTCTCCCACAGAAGTGACACTCCGGAGGAGATCATCGCCCCCTCTGTGTTTGAACGCCGTGACTCAGCCGTGCGACTGCTGGAAGACATAGTTCTTGGGCTGAAGATTTCCGGGGCGTACGCGTGCAATCCCTCGGCTCTGGCTACCGTTGCGGCGCGTTGGGGGGTCGTGGATCGGTTCTTGGCGACGGTGCTTTCCTGGGGAAGTTATTTGGTTGGGATGGAGCTACCTGGCGAGTCCGCCATTTTCTCCAAGCTCGCGCTACACTTCCAAAGAACGGCTCGACGCTCTGCCTCGATGACCTACCACGCCTCGGTAGCGTCCGTCGATTCGCGATTCGGCCTGATTGAAACGGATGTTTCTTTGCTCAATGGCTCCTCCACCGTAGCCTCCGGCCAGTGCTGGTCCTACATACGGCCGCCGGTACCGGAAGTCGAGGAGATCGATTTCCTGGAAGTGCGACCGGACAGCTTGGCAGGGCGGGCCGTGGTGCTCCTCGGCTCGAGCCGAGGATTGGGAGCAGCGATGAAGCGAGCTCTCGAGTTAAGAGGTGCGGCTGTCCATGGAATGGCGCGCTCCGGAAATCCCGGCGACCTATCTCGGACCGAAGTGGGAGACGCCGCGGATCCAGAAGTGTTGCGGCGGTTGCGGGAGCGTGTCTTGCAGGAAAATGGCCGGCTCGATTTTCTTATCTGTAATGCTTGTCCGCCCATCCTGCCGCTGCGTCTGGAACCGAACGCCGCTGGACGCATCGGAGCATTCATCAACATGGCGGTGGCTCTCGTGCTTGCACCACTTTCCGAGTTTTTAGACCTGCTGAACGACAGCAAGGGTTGTGTGGTTCTCATCTCTTCGGCTGCAGTGGAACACCCCGTGAGCGAGTGGCCGCACTATGTTGCGGCAAAGCGAGCCGTCGAGGCGTTGGGCTGTGTCGCTTCGCTGCAGTATCCACGCGTTCGCACCCTCATCGTACGGCCTCAAAAACTGCACACTACCCTGACCAACACACCCTTGGGGCGCTTGGACGCCGCATCGCCGGGATGGCTTGCCAATCGCATTGCCGCGCGCCTAGAAGATCCATTGGAGCCGGGAACGACGGAAATCCTCGTTTGAGGAACAGCTCAGACCCGGCGCACCCTGTTATTGGCGTCGGGCAGGGGGCGTGATTTTCCATTTCGCGCTAAGGCGTGGGCTGCCCTGCTCGAGCCATTCTTTCCAGTATCGTCGCAACTGACGAAGATTTCGGAGGGAACCGTAGAGCAGTGCGAGCCCGTACTTGAGGAGCGAAGGGGGAACCGGCTCAAAAAAGCCATCTCTGCGATCTACTAGAGCACAGCAGTAACCATAGATGTACGAGAACGGGACAAAGCCGTAGTAGGTCTTCAGCAAGTCTATGGATGCCTTAAAAACGGCAGCTCTCTGATACAGAGTTTTCGAACCGTGGTGCATGCGGGAGAGGGCAAGATAATCGCCCACCTTCCGCAGAGTGTGTCCCTGCTTGGCAAAGCGGATCCAGAGGTCGTAATCCAAGCCACATTGGAGGTCGACCGACATCAAACCCACGTCGAGAAACGGCTGGCGCCAAAGAAATGCAGCGGGCTGGCAGATGAAACACTCGGACTTCAATAGCTCGGGATCGAACTCGCGGGTAGGGTAACGGCCCAGATTCGCGCCGTTCTCGTCGATGAGATAACCCTCACCATAAATGCCGGCGTGACCAGGATTCGCCAACAGATGGCGGACTGCCTTGCTCACTGCGCCAGGCAGGTAGGCATCGTCCGCGCACAGAAACGCGAAGACGCTGCCACGCGAGAGGTGGAATCCCTTGTTGATGGCGTCCGTTTGGCCGCGGTCCGGCTCCGTGATAAAGCGCAACCGGCCTTGGTACCGGCGCAAAATATCGAGCGTGCCGTCAGTGGAGCCACCGTCTATCACGATGTACTCGATTTCTGGGTAATCCTGGCTGAGCACACTTTGAATGGCTTCCTCAAGAAACCGGGCCATATTGTATGACGGGGTGACGATGCTGACGAGTGGGCGTTCCGGGTTTTCGATGGGTTGGTTGCCTGCCTCCATAGTCTCTGATCCCATGGCCGGCGCGTACCGTCTACGTAGCCGCACGGACCGAGGTACTTGCGGATAGCACTGTTTCCCGCAGCTCCAGGTCCGCGAGCCCCCAGTTCCTCCGGTTGAAAATCATCGGCGAATTCAACCGTCGCATTTGCGCGGCCCAGCTAGTCACTTCCTGATAATCCACAAATTCGAGACCCTTGGCGGCCAATCGCGCAAAGAGCTGCGATTGCCCTTCCGGCGTCCAACCGGAACCGGTCTGATGTTCGATGTGATAGATGCGCATCGGATCTTCTAGAACATGCTCTAGAAAACCGGCATGATACGCGGCATAACAGAGGACGGAATCCAGGTTCATCGAGAACAAGTCGAATTCGGGATAACCACGAAGGTCGAACCAATGTTCCTTAGCCATCAGCGTGAAGTCGCCGCAGCCGTTGGTGTGAAGAAAGACCGGCGTGGCACGCGCGGAGCCCTGCAGTTCAGCGCCGGAGTCACCTAGAGGGGCGGGGCCGTCTTTCTCCGGCCGCGCATCCACCGGACTCACAACCGTTGTACTCGTGTTGCTCCACCCGCACCAGAAAAGACGGAAGTTCATAATTCGGGCGTCGTGCTCCGACGGCAGATCTCCACCTTCAAGTGTGAGTCTGAATACCTGGGTTTTACCTTCTTCAATCGGAAGCGTCATCTCGACAACTTGGAGGTCCTCCACACGCGCGCAGGCCACCGTGCGTCCGTCCTCGCCTCGCACCAACAATTCGAAGGGTTGGTAGCCAACGCCCGGACCGGGTTCCACCACCACGACCAGGTTTCCTCGAGAAACGCCTTTCGGGGTATTGACGATCAGCTGTGCATCTTTGTGCACCCAGCGAAAAGTCTCGCCGAGAACATGCTCGAGCGGGTGCCACTGAATGCCGAGCCAGATACCAGAACCAGGGTCAAAAATATCGCCGCGCCCGCGCAGCCGGATGCGGGACTTCACGCGGCGAAAATGATGCCTGACTGCTGCAGTGCCTGCCCGCCAGACGTTTCCCCCGGCCTGAAGCTGGAAAAGATACCCACGAACCAACTTCGATGCCAAGGAGGATGCAGTGCTTCGCAACCTCCTGGAAGGGGGCCCACTCTCCAGCCGATAAGCCCTTTCCTTGCCAGACTCGGAGGGGCTGCCCCAAGAGCATTCGAAGACTCGGAAGTTCAGGATGCGCGGGTCATTCTCAACGGGACGGCCGCCACCAATCACGCGAAAGCGAAGCCGTACTACGGACGGGGGGGCGTGCGGGAAATGCACGGTAACCCTCGCTCGCTCTTCTAGATCAGCTTCCGCTCTAACATCTTCCGATTCCCCCTCCAGAAGCTGGAGACGAAAAGGCTGCTGGCCGACTCCCGGCCCCGCCTCGATTTCGAAGGACAATGCTGGAGGTGGATTAGTAGGTGTCCGCACCAGGAGTTCTGCAACGTCTGCCACCCAGCGAAAAACTTCATCGTGCGAGGGGCGCTCCACAGGGAACCAGCCTTTGCCGAACACCACGCCGGAATCCGGACGAGCGATGTCCTGATTCTCGAGAGCGCGCTGGCCGCCAGGAGTCAACTTGTACGTTCCTTCACGCGCGTTAACACGGAGCATATGAGCACGACAGTAGGCCAATTGCTCGTCGGTCAAATCCTCCACCGGAACATCGCTCGCCACATCGTAGCGATCGATGCGATACATCCGGCCCTCGCTCAGCAGGTGTTCGGCGAAGTATCGGACGAGTTCCTCGGAGAACAGGATGTCTATGTTTGTGGCTAACACAAAGGGCGCTCTGGCCCTACGAATGCCGACGTTCTTGGCAATCATTTGGTACAGTGGCAGGGCTTCAGCGTGGCGGTACCGGCGGTGAACTTCCGCCGGCACTTCTATGAATCGCACCGTGCAAGCACCCATTTCCGGTGGCCAAGTGAGGGCTTCCCGGAGTGACGCCCGATCGGGCGGAGGGTTCCATTCCACTACAATGAGTTCCGAGCACAGGCCGCAGCGCTTCGACTGGCCGATCCAGGCGTTCACAAAAGTCTGCATGCGGCGAAGAAGATTTCCGCCATGGTCATCATTGCGAGCGGTGACGACCACCGACAAGTAGGGTGTTAGCTCGGACATCGAGTCAGCGTGGCTCCGCCGTCAGACAAAGATGCCACCCGGCCCAACGTTCGAGCAGCCGGAAAATTTTGGGTGGAAGCCAACGGAAATACCAGACCATCTTATAGCGGTA
>Ga0335078_10013592_pt1 | contig 12065 bp, 7 predicted proteins | sample Lox_Sample_32_FD_206711 | JGI IMG/M metagenome (GOLD analysis project Ga0335078, IMG submission 206711) | Soil microbial communities from Loxahatchee National Wildlife Refuge, Florida, United States - Lox_Sample_3.2 | ecosystem: Environmental > Terrestrial > Soil > Wetlands | place: USA: Florida... | reverse complement strand
GCCAGCCGACGGCCGCCTTGAGCGATGTTCAGATCGAGCTTGTCGTTTCCCAGCAGAACGTGGGTTCCGTCACCCCGAGCGTCGAGATCTCCACCACCCAGACCTACGCGGTTGCGAATTTCACGACGACCGATACCCCGGGCTCGACCACCATCACGGCAACCGCCCTCGGTATGCTACCTGCCTCCACCGCCGTCACGACTGTAATCGCAGTAGGCTACCCGACTCAGCTGGTGATATCCGCCGTGCCGTCCACCGTTCCGGTCGGCGCAGCGAGCCAGGGTAGACTCGTACTCGAGTTCGAAGATCCCGCGGGACAACCAGCCAAGGCGATCTCAGACACCCCGATCTCACTATACTCATCGAACACCAATGTGATCAATCTTCCCGTGCCGGTCGCGGTCATGAAGCAGGGTGACTACCTCCTCGAGGTGAACTACACGGTCGAGTCAGTCCCCGGTCCCGCCACAGTCACCGCTTCCGCGCCTGGGTTCCAGTCTGGTGCGGCGACGATCACCGTTCAGGGATCGCCGCCTTTGGCGCTGAAGCTTATCGCGCAGCCGGCGACAGTTGCGACTTGCACCCCTGATACCACCTCATGTAATGACAGGTTGGTTGTCGCGCTCACTGACCTGAACGGCAACCCCACCAGGGCGGAGAACAGCATCCAGGTCCAGATAAGGAGCTCGAACCTGGCCATCGTCGACACAGCCGAGACGGTAACGATTCCGAAAGGGGCAATCTCTGCAATCGCCAACTTCACTGTCACCCAGCAGGCCGGCACAGCGACGATGACGGCGAGCGCTCCAAACCTCCAGTCCGGAATAACAACGATAATCAGTGCACTACCCGGCGAGCTGAGCCCCTCGATATGTACGCCCTCAGGCAGTAATCAGACGCCATGCTACCTGGCGATCTTCACCGGACCGAACCCCGTGCTCGCGGACGATAGCTCTTCAAGTTCAGTCGTCGTGGCTCTCCAGCTCGCTTTGCCCGGTCAACCAGTCGAACCTGCGATCAATACGACCGGCGTGACTCAAGTCACCCTGACTTCTTCGGTCACAGGGGTGGGCAACTTCAGCAAGATCGTTTTCTCGATCCCCGAGGGTCAGAACTGGTACGCGGTCGACTTTAACTCTACTTTCCAGGTCGGAAGCACCCAGCTGACGGCTTCCGCTGACAACTTCTTGCCGATTCAGACGGCCCTGGCGACTTTCGGCCCCGTCCCCGCGCAGGTGATCATCAAGTCTGTACTAGGTGACCTACCCGCGGACGGCAACTCCCATCCAGCTCTCGAGCTCACCTTGGAGGACGCTGTGGGAGCACCTGCGATAGCTTCGACGCCAATCGCGGTCAACTTGACTTCAGCAAACTCTGCAATCGCCCAAGTCGCCCCCGTGGTAATCCCGACGGGCGAGGCATCTATCCTCGTCAACGCAACATCAGGCTTTGTCCAAGGTTCGGCCAACGTCACGGCGATAGAGTCGGGGTTCACTACAGGATATGTGACATCTTCGACAATTGTCACGACAGTTATCCCAGCTCCGTCGGCCCTTGCCGCCTACGCACCGCCAGGCGGCACGATACTTGCCTCGTCAAGCGGGAAACCAGTCCAAGTTGTGGCCATCCAGCTCCAAGACGCATCTGGACACCCAGCACGTGCTCGTTCACCAACCAATATCACGCTCTCTTCATCAAATAGAACGATGTTCTCCGCGCCCATACCCGTCGAAATCAACGTGGGCGAGGACTATGCGCTCGTCCCTCTTACTCCTCTGGTGGCGGGTACGGCCACCTTCAGCATATACTCCTCAGGTCTCGCGTCGACCTCTCTGACACTGACATTCTTGGCCAGCCCGGTGGCCGAGACAATCACGGGGGGGCCGCCGGCGATAACCACAGCACAGACCGCGGTTATCTCCGTGAGCGTGGTAGTGGACGGCACGCCTGCCGTAGGGACGCCAGTGATTTGGAACACGACGTCTGGAGGGCTCATCATTGCTACCACACACACGTCGAACTCCACGACCGCATCAACGTCGTCCTCCTCGACGACATCGTCAAGGACGACCTCTTCAGTCGCTGTCCTAGGGGGGAGGATTGCTAACGACACCACTAACGACGGCGGCGCGTCCACAGTCGTGTTTAGGCCATCGGCCGTGGGCACCGTGAACATCACGGCGACCATAGCCCCGACGGGTTTCGCCCAGAAGACCCTCAACTTCACGGTCCAGGTCTCGGCCCCGCCCCCACCGGTCAAGGCGAAGACAGTCCCGCTGACCCAAAGGCTCACCACGTTCCCGCTCGTGCTCGTGCCCATCGGCGGAGCAGGGGCAGCCGTCGCGGCCGTTTTCGTCCTAAGGCGCAGAAGGGGCGGCCTGGACGAGGGCGAGGAAGGCTTTGACGAGTCTATCGGGTGAGCCTAGCCCAGGGATATTTTGCCTGCTATCGACCTTACCTTGTCCATGATGTCCTTCACGCGCATCTTCCCTGCCACCGCCTCTATTCGCTGAAGCACTACGGCATCCTCTGTCGCTATCACAAGAAGCTTGGAGCCTTCCTTGAAGCCCAGTCGGTCCCGGATCTCCTTCGGTATGACGACCTGACCCTTGTCAGAGACCTTGGTCATGTCGATGATGGGTTCGTCCGCCATGGGCCAGCGTAGTTTCTCCGCTGACCGCTTATAAATCCGAGTGAACGAAACTGACTTCCGTCCAGGGAACCCGCCTAACGTTCGGCGCTGTGCCCGGCCAGCTCACGCTTCAAGAGGTCGAACCGCCGTCTGAACTCGCTCGCCATCTTGTCCCTCTCTTGCTCGGAGGCCATGGTCGCCGCGGTGTATGAGGCCAGTTCGAGCGCCTCGTGCTCCATCCTAAGGTGCTCTATCAGCTCGGTGCGCTCCCTGAAATCCTTCTCGCAGATCTTGCAAATTATGTAAGAGCCAGCGGCGCTCTCGTCGTTGCCCATCCTATTGGCCTAGCGTGAGAGCCCCCGTTTGCCATATTAACCTTTTAACCCAAAATCCGGTTTGGGACGCCCGAAACCTGGAAAATCCTGGTATTATCTCATTCTTGGGCGGTGGAGTGGTCGAAAATAATCTCTCTTATCAGGTTGAGATAGGCTCCGACGATTTCAATGCCCTTGCCCGTCAATGAGTACTTTTTCCGGTTGCCCACCGACTTTTCCCCGACAAACCCCTGTTGCCCTAGGGCAGAGAGATGGTCGCAAAGGAGGAGCCACGACAGGTTCGCCTTGTACATGATCTGTGTCGGACCCTCTGCCCCCTCCATTATCGCCCGCATGATGTCCATCCTGATCTCGAGCTGAGAACGCCTGTTTACCGCGCGCCTGGACAGTTGCCGCTCCTCGGCCATCCCGCTCGCGTCTTGCAGGTAGGTCATTCTAGTTCTTCGAGCTAGAATAGAGTTAGAGTACGCATATATAGTTTGTGAATTAGTTTGTGCAACATCTAACATTTCTCGAAAAAAATGAGCCTTTGCGGAATCCAGACTGCCCACGCCGATGCGCCTCGGCCCTCGCGCAAGCACCGCCAAAAAGCGCGAGACCAGAAGTATAGATTGCGACTCCACAAGCGATAATATAGCTGTTGTGAAAAAATTGTCAGAAATTTGAAGTTTTGCAGAGCCAGTCGCCGCGTGGCGGCCTCCGAGGCGATAGGGGCGATGCTAGCGATCGCGATGACCATCATCGCGGGGGCCGCTGCCTGGAGCTTCGTGCGCAGCCAGGCGGGCAACAGCGAGGGCGCCCTACAGTCGGGCGCCATCGCCACCAACAACATGCTCGCCGAGCACTTCACGATTGCTACCATGTACTTCGGGACCACCACCTCGGTCACATTCATGGTGTACAACACGGGCAGCGTCACCGACCAGGTCGCATCGGTGAGGCTCTACGACTCCGCGGGGCTCGTGAACGTCTTCTACAACTACACGAAGCACAGTCCGTGCACCGGCGACTGCGTGTTGGACCTCAAGAGCTCGCTGACGAGCAAGTGCAAGACTGTCGCCACATCGGACGAGAGCCCATCGCTGACCCAGACCACGGTCCGCTCGACGAACGAGGCCTTCTACACCCTCACAATACCCGGCACGACCTCCAACTGCCCGTCCTACGGCCAGACCTGGTCGGGCACGACCACCTACACCGTGGTGGTCACCGGGATCTACGGGAACACCGTCACGTACTCTCAACTGGGTTGACGTGAGCCTTGAGATTCGCCAGGCGCAGGTCGAGGAGGGCAATCGCTGGGATTTTCGCCACAGTGATCATGTTCGCCATCCTATTCACCGTGGGAACCTCGTACTTCCTTTTCGTGCAGGCCCAGAACGCGAGCTACGCGGCGAGCCTTGTCGCCGCAACGAACAAGGAGCAGGCCAGCCTCCAAGAGTCGCTCACAGTCAACACGCTGATAGTCAGCAACGGCGACGTGGGCTTCACCGTTACCAACCCCTCGACCCTCACGGCGAACGTCACCGCTGCCCTGGTAATCTCTTCGACCAACTCGCTGCTTCGCTGCGACGGGATTGGGTTCCCCGCGGGCGCGGGTTGCGCCCAGTCGACCCCGGCGCTGTGGATGGCCGTCCCGGGAGGCACCACGTCCTCCAGCGTGGACACCGGATACCTCTACACCCAGGGTACCACGGTGACCGTGAAGCTCCTCTCTGCCAGGGGGAACACTTACTCCGCCCAATACCCTGCTGCCACCCAGCAGTCGACATCCAGCCAGTCGGTGACGGTCAACCTCGACAACCTAAGGTGGGTCCAGCTCATACCCCAGTCGTCCTCGCTCGTCCAGAAGAAGTATGCCTCGAACTGCAACGCGGCCGCGTGCGCCGTGTCGTACTCGTCCTCGGTCACGGCCGGGAACATACTGGTCGCAGGGGTGGGTTGGGCCAATTCTGCCCCTCCTGCCAGCGTCCCTAGCGACACGCTTCACGACTCGTTCACGCTGGGCTCCTCGTCGTCCCTGACGACATACACCACGCCCGCGGCGGTCCAGGACGGCTACACGGCCAACTGCAACGCGGCGTCGTGCGGATTGGCCTTCGGGAGCAACGTCGCTTCAGGCGACACGCTGGTCTACGCCGTCGGGTGGACCAACCACGCCGCCCCATCGACACCGACCGACACCAGGGGCGACGCATTCACGCTCGGCGAGTCGAACTCGGTCTCGGTCACCCCGCCTACACCGGCCCTGATTCAGGACAGGTACAACTCGAACTGCAACAATGCGACGTGCGGGCTCGCGTACAGCTCCCCGGTGACCGCCGGGAACCAACTCGTCTTCGGGCTGGGTTGGTACGGCACGTTCCCATACGTGCCCATCACGGTCACGAACTGCCAGTCGCCCTACACTCTGGGGATAGATGGAGATAACTCCAACTCCGGCACCTCCCACACGCTATCCGCTGCCCTCACGACCCAGCTGTCCAATGACGTGGTGATCGCCATAGTCTACGGGCAGAACACCCAGACTGGCCAGTACAGGACCCCGACCATGTCCGACACGGCCGGACTCACGTGGAACGCGAGGAGCAGCCTCCAAGAGGAGTCGAACGCCGGAGGGAACTCCATGTACACGCAGATATTCTACGCGATAGCCGCATCCCCGCTCACCTCAGACAACATCTCCGTGACGTGGAGCTCTTCGCCTACTCTCTATGGCTGGATCCAAGTCTTCGGGGTGAGCGGCGCCAACACATCGTCGCCATTCGACAGCAACTCTGCGCTCCCGGCCTTCGCGACCGCTGGCAACTACGCGACCGTCTCGACCTCCAACGCCAACGACTTTGTCTACGGATTGGAGAACACCGCCGGTACGAGCGCTCCGACGGTCGGCACGGGGTTCGCCCCCCTCGTGAGCGGGCAGGCGGCGAGCTACACCGCGGGCGACTACGCGATAACCTCGGTCGCGCAAGGAGCCCTTACGATGACATACAGCAACGCTGCATCAGACAGCGACATGGCCTGGGGAGACGCGATACAAGGCAACACCGGCTGCAGCAGCACCCCCCTCATGAACCTGGACGGTTCCGTCGGGAGCGAGACCGAGACGACCTCGACGAGCGGAAGCCTCACCACAGCCACGCCAAACGACGTGATCATAGTCGAGGCAGGGACCTCGTTGACGACCACGACTGTCTCCTCTGTCCACGACGCGCAGAACCACACGTGGACTCACCGCGGAACGGAGACGGGCTCCGGGAACACGGAGGAGGAGGAGTGGTACACCATCGCGGCCACCCCGCTGACCTCAGACAGCATCACTGTCACCTGGTCGGCGGCTGGAGACAACACGATGTCCGCGTTCGGCATCAGCGGGGCGAATCTCGCCGCGCCGTTCGACACCCACGCCGGCCTCCCAGCAGTGGCGGCAGGAACGAACACGACCCCCACCGTCTCGGTCTCGACCTCCAACGCGAACGACTTCATCTTCGGCATGGTCGCGAACGAGCACACCAGCACGAACGCCTGCCACACCGAGACCGATGAGACCGGGTACGCTGACACGAACGCCCAGGTCTGCGCCCTTGGATCGAGCACCACTCAGAACAACGACCAGGAGTACGACATCGTGAGCTCGGCTCAGACCGGCATCAGCGTGCAGTTCTCGACGAGCACCGGAGGATCCAACGTGTGGACCATGATAGGCGACGCTGTCCAAGCGGCCCCCTCGAGCGCCACCGCCTCGACCTTCCAAGAGATGGTCAACTGGAACCCCTCGTTGTATTCAAGCTACGAGTCTTCCACGTTGGGGAACGTCAGATTTTGTACAAGCAGCCTTTGCTCCACCTTGCTGTACTCCTGGCTCGAGTCATGCAGCCCGACGTGCACCAACTCAGCCACGTCGGCGACGGCGTGGGTGAAACTGACATCGGCGATCAACTCCGGTTCCACCACGACCGTTTACATGGTCTTCGAGAGCCCCAACGCGACCTTCGACGGTAACTACTGGGGAGAAGCGCCCACCCTGTCTGGCACATACGGCCAGTATGACAACGGCGCCAACGTATTCACGTTCTACGACAACTTCTCGGGGAGCACTCTCGACTCCAACTGGCAGTCGATAATCTACGGCGGAGGTACGGTCACGGTCAACAACGGGGTCACGCTCTCCGATACGTCGACATCGAACAACCCGATGCTGGTGTCAAAGTCAACCTACACCCCGGCTGTCGAGGATGCAAGCATGGCCCTTACGTCCAAGCAGACCGCGTTCTCAACTCCGAGCCTGTTCTACGCGACGGTGATCCCGGCGACGTCCGGCGGAGACTTTGGCTTCAAGACGGACTATAGGTTCGATTGGTACCAGCCGAGTACCTACTTCAGGATACTCCAGGACTCGGGCGGCAGCAACACTGGCTCCAACACCGTGCTATACTCCAGCCTCCCCACGAGCTACAACGTCTGGAGCGCGACCTGGAGCGGCACCGGAAGCGAGAGCTTCTCGTTCAACTATGTGACGCAGAACATCGGCACATTGAGCGGAGTGACCTTCGGGTCCTCGTACATCGGGGCTTCGGCGACGCAAGGAGGCTCCCTCTCGGTCCAATGGCTCAGGCTGAGGGCGACTCCGCCAAACGGGATAATGCCCACCACCTCCTTTGGGTCGCTCACCTCCGGCAATGGGACCCCGTCCAACCCGAGCGACACGTTCGGTGACACCTTCACATTGGGCACGTCCAACTTCATAACAGTCTCCAACCAGAACTATTACTCGTACATCTGGTACGGGACGGCTGCCACCAGCGGCTCTGACACGATATCGGTGACGTTCAGTTCTGCCGTCACGGGGTCTGTCTCGATATACGAACTGACAGGATACAACACCGCGTCCCCCGGCTCATCCACGGGGTACTCGAACGCAGGTTCCACGGCACCAGCGGTAACCTCGTTTACTCCCTCATCGAACTCTTTCGTGATAGGGAATGTAGAGAGCGGCTCGAGCACCTCAACTTACACGGCAGGAAGCGGCTTCACCATAATAGCCGCGTGCAGCTCGGTCTACGGGTGCAACGAGTACAAGTCGGGAGTGGGTTCGGCGACGACCGTGCCCTTCACCCTGAGCGTGTCGGCTCCCTGGGTGGAGTCCGCGATATCCTTCGCCCCGCAGATCGCCACAACGTACTACTCCTACATCTGGTACGCCACGGCCGGCTCGAGCGGGGCGGACACCATATCCGCCAACTTCGGCACGAGCGTGACCGGGTCGGTCTCTATCTATGAGGTCAGCGGGGTCACGACAGCGGGTGCTGAGGTGGGGGTGGGGAGCTCGTCGACCCCGCAGTCTGCAGGCTCGGTGGCCCCGATTACCCCGAGCGCAGGTGGGTCTTTCGTCATCGGCAACGCGGAGGCTGGCTCGAACACATTCACCGCGGGCTCGGGGTTCACGCTAGCGGGGTCTTGCACTACCGCGTACGGTTGCAGCGAGTACCAGGCTGGTGTGGCCTCGGCGACCACGGCGCCGATCACGTTCAGCACGGCCGTATCATGGGCGGAGTCGGCCGTCGCCCTCAACCCTGTGGCCACGAATTACTACTCTTACATCTGGTACGCGACGGCGACCACGTCGGGTGCCAACACCGTGACGACGACATTCAGCCAGACCACCCAGGCCTCGGTCTCGATCTATGAGATCACCGGCTACACCCTGTCCGGGGCGCTGTCCTCGACAGGCAGCCTCCAGGCCGGCTCCACGACGGCCGGGGTCTCCTCTTTCACCCCTGCGACGGACTCGTTCACTGTCGGCCAGGTTGAGGATGCCCTGACCACCAACACCTTCACGGCCACTTCGGGGTTCACCCTGTCCGGGACGGCCAGCTCGGTTGAAGGAGCGGGCGAGTACAACGCGGGTGGCGGCGGCTCCGCGAGCACCGTCCCCTTCACCCTTGGCACCTCCTCCCCCTGGGTCGAGGCCGCGATGTCCTTCAGCACGCCCTTCAACCCCCAGAGCGGCATCCAGGTTGGAGGATACCCGACGATGGGCGTCCCCAGCGGGGCATCAATCGTCTGGGAGGTCACCTTCACCAACGTCGACCCCAACCAAAGGACCATCACCATATGGCCGCAGACGGAGCTGGCCATCGGCTCCGCAGAGTACGACGGGTTCGACACGGACTACACCCAAGCGCACTATTACATCATCTCGAGCCTGAACGCCGGGTCGACGACCGTCAACGCGTACACGACAACGGGACTCATCACGCTCCAGTACGACGTGCCTACCACGCTCTACTTCGCGGCCACGCAGGCCTTGGGCTCGACGACGCAGGCCTTCGGCACCAACGTCCTGACCCCGTTCGAGGCGTACTTCGCGCTCACTGGGATCTTCGGCGACGGGACGCTCTTCGGGGAGACGATTCCCTACCCGTATGGAATCATCACGCAGTCGAACGCGTACACGACACCCACGGTCGGAGCGACCGGGGCGACGGTGACGGTAAGCTGCACCTCCCCGTGCTACTTCAACCACAGCTCGCCCGCCGTCGTGGGCTGGATCAACGCGGCCGGCCAGTTCACACAGGTCGCGTCCTTCACGACCACTTCCAGCGGGGCGATACCGGCCGGAGTGACATTCCAGGTGCCGTCCAGCACCGCGGGGTACTACACACTCGAGGTCACGGACTACATCAACTCGGTCTTCATGACGTTCCAGCATACATAGCACAGGCTAAAGACCTGGTCCCGGGCAGTTGGCGAGAGTCTTGGAGCATCGAAGGCGGGGCCGTCTGCCTAGTTGGCCGATAGCCGTCGCACTCCTCCTCGGGGGCTCGTTGGTGTCCCAGGCCGCGTCGTCGTTCGCAACCACGTCTTCGCTTGTCATCGACCCGTCCAACCCCCAGTCAGGCGCGAGCTGTTCGTCCCTCGGTGGCTCGTGGCAAGGCGAGGAATGCGACCTCGCCGCGGACGCCGCGATATCCCAGGGCGTCACGGTGACCGTCTCGGGTGGGGCCGAGCTCAACGTGGAGCGAGGGTCCGTCTTGAACGACTCCGGAAGCTTGACGATACAGGGCGGGGAGGTCTCGGTGATGGGGGGCGTGAACATCTCGACGCAGGGCCTCATCCAAGTCCAGGGGACGCTCACAATCGCCGCCGGAGGAACCATCGCGGTGGCGGGGCTGATCAACTCGACCGTCGGGACGGGCCAGATCCACAACATGGGGACGATCGACGACCTGCACACAGGGTCGATTCTGGTGGGGTATGTCCGCGGCACGCCCTACCTTGGAGCTTACTTCATCAACGATGGGAGTCTGCAGAACCAAGGGCTGGTCCAGATCCTCTCGAACTTCACGAACGGCGTTGAGGGGACCGTCGAGAACGCGGGGGCATTCGTCATGGCGTCGGCGACCGTGAACTCGGGCGACTTCACCGCCCCGTTCGATCTGAACCAGGGCTCCTTCTCGAACCTCCAGTCTGGAGAGGTGATCATCCAGGGCCCGACGTTCAACACCACGGGCTCCTTTTCGAACTCGGGGAGCTTCGTCGACAAGCAGGGAGTCTACGGGATCGTGAACAATGTCGGGCAGTTCTCCAACCACGGTCTCGTCAACAACACCGTGTTCTTCGTGAACGCGGACGGCGTCTTCTCGAACTATGGGACTTTTGCGAACGTCCAGGGGGCATGCGCCATTCAGACGTGCGGAACGCTGAGCAACACGGGTATCTTCGTCAACGAGAGGGGCGGGGTGGTCAACAACTCCGGGAACCTCGGGGACAGCAACCCGAGCATGGGCTCGGGCGGCGTGAGGAGGTTCGATCCGACCGAGGGCACATTCCAGAACCAAGGGACCCTCAACAACTTCCAAGTGCTCCTGAACGCGGTCGGAGGGACCCTCGAGAACTCCGGGAACCTCTCGAACACGGGGACCTTCAGGAACCTGTGGAACGTAACGAACTCGGGAGGGTTCTACAGCTCGGGGACCGTCGTCAACCAGGGGAACATGACCAACGCCGCCGGAGGGACTTTCACAAACGAGAGGCTAGTCTCCAACTACGGGACCATATTCAACTCGGGAAGCTGGTACGCCTCGTGCGGAGGGGTCATGAACGGGAACGGCACACTGCTGGGCAACCCCGTCTCGTCGTCGCCCACCTGCCCGGAAATCCCCGTCCCTGCGCCCCAGTTTCCGGCGACGGGTGCCCTGCCGCTCACCCTCATCTCGGTCATCGGCGCGGCCGTGGCGCTAGCCCGGTCAATCCGACCGCGGTCAACCCCGAGGGCCCAAGGGACATAGAACCAGAATCCATATCATCGTTCCTCACAAAATGCAGAGATTGGGGGCCGCCTCGTCCGCCCTTCGCCTATAATCCTCATCTAGAGCAGACCCCTTCCTGAGAGATGCAAGATGTCAAACGGAAAGACCCCGGCGAACGAGACTGGCGGAAGGAAGACCTACTCCGTGAAGCTCCAGGTCAAGGCACCTTCGAGCACGAGCTGCGCCTTCTGCTGGTTCGTGATCAACCTCTATCCGACCTTGACCTCGATGTCCGAGAGGGACCACACCACGTACAGGTCCCACCTGGAGAAGTCGCACGGGCTTCGCCCCGAGATCCAGCCCTAGGCGGCATGCAGGACGCGCCGACTGGATTTCTGCTCCACTCCGTTTATAGCATAATTCCCTGAAACTTAGAAAAATCACGAAAAAAGTGGCATATTAATGCTAGACAGAGGTATGAGCATGATGGGCAGTCGTTCGCCCTTGGCCAGTAACTGCTCTAGACCTGGTCATGCGAGGGGCCGCTAGGGGTTGCTCTCGACGGCCTATCTCGGGCTCTTCCAGGTCTTTGCGAGCGCAGCGGTCTCTTCGCCCCTCCCTCTAGTCATAGACCCTCTCGTCCAGCTCATCACGCTCGAGATTATCGGCCTGTCCGCCTTCTACATGTATCGGCAGAAGCTCACGGCCTTCAAGTACGCCAAGGGCCTTCTGATCGCCGACAACGTCCTCTTCGCGGGGGTCCTGATATTCGAGTTCCTCCGCACGGCGGTCTACGTTCCCGCCGACTTTGTCTCTAGCGGCTTCGCATACACCTACACCGTCGGC
>Ga0335078_10013591_pt1 | contig 12065 bp, 4 predicted proteins | sample Lox_Sample_32_FD_206711 | JGI IMG/M metagenome (GOLD analysis project Ga0335078, IMG submission 206711) | Soil microbial communities from Loxahatchee National Wildlife Refuge, Florida, United States - Lox_Sample_3.2 | ecosystem: Environmental > Terrestrial > Soil > Wetlands | place: USA: Florida... | reverse complement strand
CCGGTCAGATCAGATCAAACTCCATAGTGGCAGAGCGGTCAGGCCGATCGCTAGGCAGAGCCCGTCCGGCGGCCTGGCCGGGCCGCGCGGCGGGCTGGCCGGGTCGAGTGGCGAGCAAGCAGAGCGCCTCAGGACGGTCCGGGGCGTGCGGCGGTTAGTTCGCGTTCTGCGCCTACGTGAGCCGGGGTGACTTGCTCGCCATGTCGGCATCGGCCGTCTGGGGCACGGCGGCGGCGACCTCAGTCATGAGCGCGAACGCCACCTGCCCGATGCCCGCGGCGTCCAGCACGGTGCAGGCAACGACAGCGCCCGCGGTCCGCAGCACGAGCCACTCGACATCCACGACATACCGCACGCTGACCGCGAGGTCGGGCGGCGGGTCATCCCGCCGCAGACATGCCGCCAGGGCGGCGGCCTGGGCAGCCCTGGCCTGCATGGTGACCATCGATGCGGCCTGCTGGTCGGCCGCCGATGCCGGCCGGGCGGCGCTCAGCTGGGCCGCCCTGGTCGGCAGGGCGGCGAGCAGCGTCAGCCAGCCCTGGCCGTGGCCCGCACCTGCCGCGGCCAGTTCCACGTCGGCCAGGCTGGCCTGGTGCCAGGCCGCCGCGGCCGGGCCGCGCGCCCACACTCGGAGCGTCAGTCCGGCGGTCGGCTCGGTCCCGGCCGCAGCATCCCGGCCGACCTGCACCCGCAGGCCGGGACCGAGGCCGAGGTCGGTAGCGGCACGCTCAAGGTAGCTGCCGAGTAGCGGTACCGGCCATGGCCCCGCGTGCGGCAGCGGCCCTGCGTCGCGCATCCGCAGCCCGCGCCAGGTAACCAGCGGCTGCCCGGTCGAGTCGGTGGCCTGCACGTCCCAGACCGTCTCGCCCGCTGCCGTCTCGATGCTGGCTGTCTCGGTGCCGGCTGTCTCGGTGCCCGCTGTCTCGGTGCGCGCTGTCTCGGCTTCTGCTGACGCGGGTCCCGCCTGTCGCGGAACCAAGGCGCGCGCGACGATTGGCCGCCCGGGCGTGCCCGCCTCGACGGGTGGCCCGGCTTGCGCCGCGCGGATCGTGACCGGTCCGACCGGGACCCGGCCGCTCCACGCGACCGACTCGCAGCCGGCCAGCGCGAGCCTGCGGTGCGGGACGCACGCCTGCACCAGCTGCAAGGTCGCGTCGCTAAGGCCAGGACTGCCGAGCACGAGACCGGCGGCCGACTGATCGTCGGCGGCTCCGGCGCCGAACCAGGCGAGATGGTCCCGCCCGTCGGCGAGCGCGCTCGCCGAGCGTGAGCCGACCTGGTGCACCAGCGTCAGCCGCCGGAATCGCCCAGCCTGGAAGCAGACTGGTTCAGGTCCGCCCATCTCACCGCTATAGAGGTCAGCCCCGTAGAGGTCCGCTCCGTACAGTTCCGAGCCGCGCAGTTCCGAGCCGTGCCGTACCGAGCCGTGCCGTTCCGAGCCTGGCGGCCGCGAGCCGATCGCCGCCGGATCGCCGAGGCCGGCCAGCAACCCGTCGGGCACCAGGTCGGCCGACTGCTGGCGCGGAACCAGAGGCTCCGCACTGAACGGCTCCGCGCTGAACCTGGCCGTGCAGTGATCGACGGCGAAGTCGCTGTTGTCACTGCGCAGCGTGACGGTGACCGCGTCGGCGTCCCTCAGCGCGCGGATCCTGAGCACCGTCGCGGCGCCTCCGGACGGCAGCACGACGGGCGCGGCCGTCGTCAGCCCGCTCGCCGTGCGCAAGGGTCGGCCGGCCAGCACGGCCGCGGCCTGCGCCATCGCCTCCAGCGCCATGGTCGGCGCAAGCACCGGCACGCCATCGGGGCAATAGTCAGCCAGGTAAGGGTCGGTGCGCAGGGAGAGCGTCGCCTCGACGATCAGCTCGGCGTCCGGGTAGTGCACGAGCACGCGCTCGACAAACCGCCCGGCGGCGAGCCCGCCGTCTGCCTGCCGCGCCGCGACCGCGGTGGGCGCCGGTACGCCGACCCGCCCGTGCACGGCCAGCCGGTCCGGCAGACCGTCGGTGGCCAGCAGCTTGAGCAGCAACCTGGTCCCCTCGGACAGAGGCAGGGCGGCGAAGCCGGCCGCCCGGCAGGCCGCGGCGAGGTCGGCTCGCTCGCCGAGACCGGCGCCCGCCCAGACTGGCCAGTCCACGTGCAGCGCCCGGCAGCCAGCACTGGCCCGCGCCAACTGCCGCCCGTGCTCGGCGAGCGCGCCGGTCGCGAGCGCCAGCATGCCCTCGCCTGCAAGCCCGTACCGGCCGATCACCGAGCCGAACGTCACGATCAGCCGCAGCTTGTTCGGCCGGCGCAGGGTGGTGCGTTCTGCCGCGCGGACGGCAGCTGCCATCTGGTCAAGCGCCGCCACCTGCCGCCGGAGGACCTCATGCACGTCGGCGTGGGTCAGCTCGGCGATGGCGAGGTGCGTCGTCGGGTCCGTTGCGTGGCTGAGGGCAGTAACGCGACCGAGCCTGGACTCGATCCTGGTCACCGCCCCGACCATGGCCCCGTGGTCGGTCATGTCGACTACCTCGTAACTGACCCGCGCTCCGGCCGCGCGCAGCCGCTCGAGCTCGGCGATGATCCCGGCGTCCCCGAGCCGGTGACGGCGGCCGATCAGCGCGACGGCCGCGCCCGAGCAGGCGAGGACCTGGGCCAGCGCCAGTCCGGCCGCGCCCGAGCCGCGGCTGATCAGGACCACGTCCTTGGGACCGAACGGGAACTCGGCGCCGCCCGTCAGCGCGGCCGGCGCCATCACGGGCTCGCCGACGGCGCCGTCGGCGCCGATGACAAGCTCGCGGAGCTCGCCGGGTACGGCCGCGGCCACCGCCCGAGCGGCCCGGAGCCCCTCGCTGGTCAGCGGTGCGCGCACGACAGTGATGCCGAGGTCGCGATGCTCGGCATGCAGCGTGGCCCAGAACCCGGCAAGCTCGGGACCGGGACTGATCGCGACGAGCCGCCCCGTCCCGATCGCGTCCTGGGCCGCCATCAGCGCTGCGGCGCGGGTGGCGGTGTCGTCGAGGGTGCCGAGCACGGCGAGCGTGCGGTCGGCCTCAGGGTCGTCGATGAACAGCTCACCGACTTCCATTCGCAACGGCTCGCACCCGCCGGTCTGCACCCGCCAGGGCCGGTCGACCTCGACGGGCAGCCGATCCGCCAGCGGCCTGACCCGCTCGGCATAGCACCGGGCCCACCGCGCGGTTCCCGCCGCGAGCCTGGCCGGCTCGCTCCGAGGGCTCGGGCTGGCGGGGAAGGGCTTGCTGGTCGCCGTCGGCGCGGCGGCCGGTGCGGCCCCGGCCTGTACGGCGTCGGCCTGCCCGGCGTGGGCCTGCCCGGCGTCGGCCAGCCCGGCGCTGGCCTGCTCGGGCTTGGCGGAGTCCGCCGGTTCGCCGCGGCGTGCCCGGCCGGCATCCGGCGGTGAGATCTGTTCACCCCAGATGTCGATCGGCCGGCTCGGTCGGCCGGCGTACAGCGCGCCAGGCCTGGTCAGGGCTCCGGCAGCGAACAGTGTGGCGGCGGCGAGCACCACCTGACGGTCATCGGCCGGGTCTGCGTCGATGCTGATCACGGGAATCGGGCCGACCGTCCCGACCGCTGCGGCGAGCTGCCGGTCGATGCCGGTCTGCAGCAGCAGGCCGGCGCCGGCCACCGCGGCTCGTACGGCGGCGGACAACCGCCCGCCCGGCGGCGCCGCGGCGCCCAGCCTCGCGCCGAGCATCTCGGCGCTGAGCATGTCGGCGATCGCGCCTGGCTCGCTCACCTCGGTGCCGAGGCTGCCGGACAGCAGCCGACGGCGCGGCTGCCCGAACGGGAACTGCGCGATCTCGTCCATCACCATGCTCAGCTGCCCCGGCCAGGTGCTTGCCGGGGCGGCCAGCGCTGCGGAGCGCAGCGCGAGCAGCGCCCGCGCATCAGCCGGGCTTGCGCAGTCGGCCCACACCAGGCTGGCCAGCTCGCCGATTCCGTGCCCGGCGGCCGCCGCGGCCTGGACGCCGAGTTCGTCGAGCCGGCCGAGCACCGCCAGGATCCTGCTCAGCTCGCGCTGCGGAAGGTCGGCGTTGCCCGGCTGGCTCGCCAGCAGCAGCGCGACCGGCGCGTTTGGGTTGCGTTCGTCTCCTTCGGCGTCGTCCATGGCGGCGATGCCCGGCCTGGTGGTCAGCGTTCCGGCCGAGAGCTCGGGCAGCAGGGCGGCGGCCTCGCTCGCCGCCTCGGCGAGCCGGTCCTGGCCCGCCGCGACGATGGCGACCCTCACCTGGTGCCCTGGCGCGGATTCGGGCGCCTGCGCCGCGGCGCCTGCCAGGTGCACGGCCAGGTCCTGCATCTGGCCGTCGGACAGCCACGGCGCGATCTGGGCGATCCTGGCCAGCACCGTGCCTGCCTCGGCCCGGTCCGCCGCCCGGATCAGGTAGCAGAACGGGTAGTGCGACGCGGCCGGGTACGTGCCGGCCGGCGGGGTGCGCGCGGCCCAGGCACCAGGCTCGGGCGCCGGCCTGGTCCTAGCCCTGGCCCTGGCGCCGGTTCTGGTCCTTGTCCTCGTCTTGCCGGGGACCCGGACCAGCACCCGGCCGCGTGCGGCCCTCTCGGTCGGCGAGCGCCAGGAACCGCCGCGCAGGACCAGGTGCACGGCGAGGTCGCCGGGGCCGGAAGCACTGACCCCGGCGTGCCGGGTTCCGGCGGACCAGGGCTCGGCGGCCGGGAGCGTCCGCAGGCCGGAGCTCGGATCGGCGAGCAGCGGATGAGGCGTCCGGATGCCGGTAGATGGCGGTAGCACACCGTTCGCGACCGCGAGCACGGCCTTGATCAGTCCGGCCGCCCCCGCGGCGGCTCCCGCGGAGCCGATGTTCGCGCTCACCGCTCCGAGCGCTGCAGGGCGGCCGGTGCTCGTCCGCAGGGAACCGAGTGCGGCAAGCTCGGCCTCGTCCGTGACCGGAACGGCCGTGCCGCAGCCCTCGAACAGCTCGATCTCGGCCGGGTCGAGCCGGGCCATCTCGTAGGCCGCCCGCATCGCGGCGAGATGACTGGCCGTGACCGTGGCACCCGCCGCCGGCGGGTGCTGGCTCTGGTGCGGGCTCCGGTGCGGGGTCTGGTGCTGGCGGGCCGGACCCTGACCTGGCACGGCGGCCGATGCCAGTCCCCAGCCGAGTATCTCGGCGTAGACGGGCAGGCCAGCGGCCGCCGCGTCGGCGGAGCGCATCAGCAGCACCATCCCGCAGCCCTCGCCGGGCAGGAAGCCGGTCGGGTTCTTGTCATAGATCCGCATGTCACCGGCGGCCAGCAGGCCCGGGCCGGCCAGGACGGCGAGATCCAGTCCGTCGATGCCGACCTCAACGCCGCCCGCAACCGCCAGGTCGATGTCGCCGCTGGCCAGTTCGGCGCACGCCGCGGCGACGGCGGCCAGCGAGGACGCGCCGCCCGCGGTGACGTCAAGCCCGATGCCGGCGAGCCCGAGGCGCCTGGCCAGGCGGGCGGCGACCGTTCCCGGCGCGCCGTCATCCGGCGGGCCCGCGGCGACCGCGGCGAACGGCGCCAGGCAGCGTGCCGCGGCTCGCTGGGCCTGATCGGCACGGGTGGCCTGGGCACGCCGCGCCACGGCGGCCGCTGACCGGCAGCCGAGGACCACAGCGGACCGGCCGGCCGGCAGATCTCGCCCGTCATCGAGCCCTGCGGCGGCGAGCGCTCGCGCCGATGTCTCAAGCGCCAGGGTGACCGCCGGGCTGGCCGGGTCCGCCGGGGTCTCTTTTTCCGGAGGGCTCTCTGGTCTCGCAGGATCTCTGCCGACGTGCGGCGCGGTCGTGCGGGATTCCCAATGGCCGATCAGCGCGGCCCGCGGCCGGCGTGCGGGATCCAGTCCGGCGGGGGAGCGCTGCCCTGGCGGGATGCGCCGAAAGGCACGTCGCCCGGTGGTCACCAGGTCCAGCATCGCCGCGCTGTCGTCGGCGTCGGGATACCGGCAAGCCAGCCCCACCACGGCGACCGAAGGCTGACCGCCAGCGACAGCGTCAGCCTGACCTGTCGCGCCGGGCTCAGCGGTCATGCCGTCGGCCCGCATCGCGAGTTCGGCCAGCGCCACCAGTTCGGCCAGCGCCGCGAGTTCGGGTCGCACCGCGGGCAAGGGCCGCGCCCGAAGTACAGCCCGGGCACGCGCGCGCCGACCACTGCTCGGAAAGTCGCATTCCCACCATTCCCCCGAATGTGGCCTGCCCGCCGCTCGCCTGCTGGCCCGATAGGCCCGCACCGCGGCCCGGCTCGGCCGACGATCTGAGTATCCGCAGGCAGCGCACCCCGTCGCGGCTCGATCGAAACGCCATTATCGACGCGCGTCAAGAGGCGGTCAAGGTGCATTCTCGGACCCGGAGCGAGGACGTCGGCCTTGCGGTCATTGCGCCGGGATCGCGCTCTGCCGGTCGGCCAGTCCGTTGTTCCGCCGGTTCGCGCTGCCTGTCCGCAGGCCGGCACCGGCGGACAGGGTCGCGGCTAAGTCCCGGCGGATTGATTCCGAGCATGTACCACATTTAGCTATGATTTGCACGCGTCACGCTTTCATGGCATGACTCGTGCGAGTTGCGGAAGCCGAGTCGCCAGGCCGCCGAGGCGGCGGGACCACCGGCACCGCGCTCGCGAGCACGCGGCCCGCAGCTCACAGAGTGCGGTAAACGCGCGTTTCCAAGAGGCCTGCGGAGAGAAGAGGGGTACGGCGTGCGCGGCATGCATCCGTCCAGGCGCGGCCAGCGGATCTGGGCTGCTCTGCTGCCTGCGGGAGCGGTGCTGCTGCTCGCGACGGCAGGCTGCTCGGCGTCGGTGTCACCGACCGCGGCCACATCGCCGCGGCCGAGCACCTCTCCGTCGCCTACGCTGTCCCGGCTTCCCCACGGGACCTTGTTCCTGCGCGGCAGCATTCTGTCCGGCATGACCGAGACCTCTGCCAGCGACGCCTGGGCCGTCGGGTCCATACCGACGGCACGCGATGGGTCGACGGCCGACAGCAGGTCGGCCGCGCTGATCGTGCACTGGAACGGCACGACGTGGAGCCAGGTGGCAGTCCCCGAAGCGGGCAGCGTCGAGGCCCTGACCGGCGTGGCCGCGACGTCCGCGACCGACGCCTGGGCGGTGGGCAGCTATTACAACACCAGGACGCTGATCCTGCACTGGGCCGGAAGCTCATGGCAGGAGGTCGCGAGCCCGACCGGAGGCGTGCTGACCGGCGTGGCCGTCGGCCCGTCGGGCGTCGCGTGGGCGGTCGGCCAGACCATCAACGGCTGGCCGCTGATCCTGCGCCTGGTCGGTGGGAAGTGGCAGAACGTCACCGCGCCGGACCTGCCAAGTACGGTGCTCGAGTCCGTGGTCGCGACCTCGCCGAGCAATGCCTGGGCGGTCGGTGTCAGCGACACCAAGCCGCTGATCCTGCACTGGAACGGCACCGCGTGGAGCAAGGCCCCGGTTCCGAGCCCAGCGGGCGGCGGCACCCTTGAAGACGTCACCGCGGCGCAGGACGGTACCGCGTGGGCCGTCGGCACATCCTTCGCCGCACCGGGCCGTACCTTCATCTTGCGGTGGAACGGGACCGTGTGGACGCAGGTGCCGAGCCCGACCCCGGCCAGCGGCGCCGCGCTCGAAGGCGTCACCGCCTCCGGCACGAAGGGCGCGTGGGCGGTCGGCACCGAGCTGGCGAACCCGGGCCGGACATTTGTACTGCGCTGGAACGGCACCTCGTGGACCCAGGTCCCGAGCCCGGATCCCGGCACGAAGTCGGACACCCTGACCAGGGTCGTGGCCATCCCCGGCGGGCCCACCTGGGCGATCGGGTACGAGTCCGGGGTCGGGCCGATCATCCTGCGCTGGACCGGCTCAAGGTGGTCTGCGACGCAATAGCCCGCCGTCCGCTGGCGCCACTTTGCATCCGCTAGCGTCATGATCACGAGGCTTTTGGGCTGATTTGTGAGGCGCTAGAGGGTGCAAAGTCAACCTTGCCCGGCTGGCGGCGGGCCGGCGCGCGCGGTCAGATGGCGTCGGCACTTACGGGTGCGATATTCTTGCGCCGTGCGTAGCACCGTGCTGCTCCTTACCTAGCCGCGCCGACCTCCTGACGTTGGCGCGGCTGCCCCTCGTGGATCGGGGGGCTTTTTCGTTGGAGCCACAGGCAAACCAGGTGCCCACCCGTACGAGCATCGCGAGGAAGCAATGACAGCCGTAGAGCAGGAGGGGTTGGCTGGCGCCGACCACTCGCAGGCGGAGGCGTCTGACCAGTCGCCTGACAGGTGGGATCCGCGCGCGATCCAGGACAAGTGGCTGGCCAGGTGGCCGGCCATGAACCTGTTCCTGGCCAGTGACGACCCGGCGGACACGCGGCCGCGCAGCTACGTGCTCGACATGTTCCCCTACCCGTCGGGCGACCTGCACATGGGGCACGCCGAGGCGTACGCCGTCGCCGACGCGATCGCGCGCTACTACTTCCAGCGCGGCCGCAACGTGCTGCACCCGATCGGCTGGGACGCCTTCGGCCTGCCCGCCGAGAACGCGGCGATCAGGGGCAACACTCACCCCGCGGACTGGACTTACAAGAACATCGAGACCCAGGCGAACTCGTTCCGCCGGTACGCGCTCTCGTTCGACTGGACCCGTCGCCTGCACACCTGCGACCCCGAGTACTACCGCTGGACGCAGTGGCTGTTCCTGCGGTTGTACGAGCGCGACCTGGCTTACCGCGGCGACGGGCACGTCAACTGGTGCCCGCGCGACCAGACCGTGCTGGCCAACGAGCAGGTCATCAACGGCCGGTGTGAGCGGTGCGGTGCCGAGGTGGTGCGCCGCGTCCTGACCCAGTGGTACTTCAAGATCACCGAGTACGCGGACCGCCTGCTTGCCGACATGGAGCCGCTCGAGGGCAGCTGGCCAGACCGGGTCCTGCTGATGCAGCGGAACTGGATCGGCCGTAGCGAGGGTGCCGAGGTCGACTTCGCGATCGAGGGTCGGCCCGAGCCGGTGACCGTGTTCACGACTAGGCCAGACACGCTGTACGGCGCCATGTTCTTCGTGGTCGCTGCGGACTCGCCGCTGGCCGCCGAGCTCTGTGTTCCCGATCGTAGGCAGGAACTCGAGGCCTACCTGGCCCAGGTGCGCAAGCTGACCGACATCGAGCGCCAGTCGGCTGATCGCCCCAAGACCGGGGTGTTCCTTGGCCGCTACGCGATCAACCCGGTGAACGGCGAGCGGATCCCGGTCTGGGCGGCGGACTATGTGCTGCCGGACTACGGCACTGGCGCGATCATGGCCGTCCCCGCGCACGACCAGCGCGACCTGGACTTCGCCAGGGTCTTCGGCTTGCCAGTCCGGGTGGTTGTGCAGACCGACCTGCCCGATCCCGGCCAGACCTGGCAGGCGACGCCCGGCGATGGCGAGCTGGTCAACTCCGGCCCGCTGGACGGGATGCGCAAGGCCGACGCGATCGCTGCCATCACCGCGATCCTGGAGAACAAAGGGCTCGGGCGGGCTGCCGTCGGCTACCGACTGCGCGACTGGCTGGTCTCGCGGCAGCGGTTCTGGGGCGCGCCGATCCCGATCGTGTACTGCGAGTCGTGCGGTGAGATGCCGGTTCCCGATGACCAGCTGCCGGTCAGGCTGCCCGATCTGCGCGGCCAGGACCTGGCCCCCAAGGGAATCTCGCCCCTGGCCGGCGCTGAGGACTGGGTGAACACCCAGTGCCCCAAGTGCTCGGGTCCGGCACGGCGGGACACCGACACGATGGACACGTTCGTGGACTCGTCGTGGTACTTCCTGCGGTACTGCTCGCCGCAGGACGAGAACGCGCCGTTCGACGTCGACGCGGTCCGCATGTGGTGCCCCATCGACCTGTACGTCGGGGGCGTCGAGCACGCAATCCTGCACCTGCTGTACAGCAGGTTCTTCACCAAGGTCCTCTATGACATGGGGATGCTGGACTTCGCCGAGCCATTCACCAGGCTGGTCAACCAGGGACAGGTGATCAACCAGGGCAAGGCCATGTCCAAGTCGCTGGGCAACGGCGTGGACCTGGGCGAGCAGCTGGCGGCGCACGGCGTGGACGCGATCAGGCTGACGATGCTGTTCGCCAGCCCGCCTGAGGACGATATCGACTGGGCCGACGTGCGCCCCGAGGCGGCGGTCAAGTTCCTCGGCCGGGTTGCCAGGATCGCCGCGGAGGCCGGGGCCGCGAGCCCAGCCGCTGCGACGGGCTCGCAAGAGCGAGCGGCTGCTGCTGCCGCCGCCGGTGACGTCGCATTGCGCCGGGCCACCCACCGGACCATCGACGAGGTCACCAGGCTGGTCGAGGGAGCGCGGCTGAACGTCGCCGTGGCCAGGCTGATGGAGCTGGCAAGCGCGGCCCGCCGAGCGATCGACTCGGGCCCCGGTGCGGCCGACCCGGCCGTGCGCGAGGCGGCGGAGACGCTGGCCGTCCTGCTGTCTCTGTTCGCCCCCTACACGGCGGAGGAGTCGTGGGAGCTGCTCGGCCACGAGCCGTCGGTTGCGATGGCCGGCTGGCCTTCAGCCGACCCTGCGCTGCTGGTCCAGGACCAGGTCACCTGCGTCGTCCAGGTCAACGGTAAGGTGCGGGACCGGCTTGAGGTCCCGCCCGAGATCGGCCAGGACGCGCTGCGCGAGCTAGCGCTGGCAGCTCCCGGCATCATCCGCGCCCTGGGCGGGCGCGGGATCAAGACCGTCATCGTCCGCGCGCCCAAGCTGGTGAACATCGTCCCCACGCCTGACTGATCCCCTCCCGGCTGATCAGACGCGGCGCAGCACGGCCACGACCTTGCCGAGGACCTCAGCCTCGTCGCCGGGTATCGGCGTGTAGGCGGGGTTGTGCGGCATCAGCCAGATGTGGTCGCCTGAGCGCTTGAAGGTCTTGACCGTGGCCTCGCCGTCGATCATGGCGGCGATGATGTCGCCATTCTCCGCGACGGGCTGCTGCCGGACGACGACCCAGTCACCGTCCACGATTCCGGCATTCATCATCGAGTCGCCGACGACCTTGAGCAGGAACAGCGTTCCCTCGCCGACAAGCTGCCGAGGCAGCGGGAAGATGTCCTCGATTGCCTCCTCGGCGAGTATCGGTCCGCCAGCGGCGATCCTGCCGACCACTGGAACGTAGGCAGCCTCCTGCGAGGTGATGTCCATCGCCATGTCGTCGTCGATGCCGATGTCAGGCCTGACCGCCGGATGCCCGGGCAGCCTGACCTCCACGGTGCGCGGGCGGCCGGCGTCGCGGCGCAGGTAGCCCTTGTTCTGCAGGGTCGATAGCTGGTAGCTGACGCTTGAGGTGCTGGTCAGCCCGACGGCCTCGCCGATCTCGCGCATCGAAGGTGGGTAGCCACGTCGCTGCACGGAGTCGCGGATCACCTGCAGCACCTTGCGCTGCCGCCAGGTGAGCACGTGGTCGGGATCAGGCTGATCGGGCAGGTCAGGTACCGGTACCGGCACCCTCATGCTGCCCTTTGGCTTCCGCCCCGGCCTCCCGCGCGGCCGCTCACCGGCCGCCGCCAGGTCGCCGCCGGCCAGTCCGCCGCTCAGATCGCTGGCCGATTGATCGATGCCGGCGTGATCGATGTCGGCATGCTCAACTCCGGCCTCCGCGGAGGCGTCGGCGCCGTCCCTGGCCGCCTGCTCGGCTAGCGCTCGCTGATCCGGCGAGCGCCAGCCCGTAGTCCCTCCGCCTTCTGTGTCGCTATTCATCTCGGGCCTCCGGCTCGATGGCTGATGTCATGGCCGACGCTAGTGGTTCCTGCCGACGAGATCAAACATCTGTTCGACGGTTGTCGAAAAGTGTCGGACCCTTGCGGTATAACTTCGATCGTACCTTCGTTCGATCGAACGCTCGGACGATAGAACAGGGGTGCGATCGAACTGCCGTTCTGTAGGAGGCGTGCCATGACTATGACGAGTGCGGCTGAGTCGAAGCTCAACGCCAGGATCAGGCCGGACATCGCGGCGATGCGGTCGCGCACCAGTTACCCGAAGCGCCGCCTCGCCGTCGTCCCCGACACAGGCGCCTCGCACCAGGCGAATGGCCTCGGAGCGGACGGCGCGCCGTTTCCCGCGCTTGCATCGCGGAC
>Ga0335078_10013590_pt1 | contig 12065 bp, 9 predicted proteins | sample Lox_Sample_32_FD_206711 | JGI IMG/M metagenome (GOLD analysis project Ga0335078, IMG submission 206711) | Soil microbial communities from Loxahatchee National Wildlife Refuge, Florida, United States - Lox_Sample_3.2 | ecosystem: Environmental > Terrestrial > Soil > Wetlands | place: USA: Florida... | reverse complement strand
GCGGTCTTTGTCGTGGTGGGCGCCGGGGCAGAGGCAGAAGCCTGGGGCTCGGCAGCGGTTTGCGCTTGTGCCGATGGCCGGGCGGAGATGAAACCCAGACAGCAAACGAGGAAAGCGACCCTATACACAGCCATAACCGGCTACCGCCCGACGAGGAAAAACTGGCCTATCGCGCCCATGGGCGCACCGATTAGGGAAAGGAAACCGCCCCCGAGCGCGCCGGTAATCCTATCCCTTTCCTAATGAAAGCGCCAGAGGCGCCTGACTTCGCGCCGGAGGTCTGGAGCCACGCTGAGACCTTCGCAGCTGCCTCAGCGAATAAATGGTATGTACGCGTGTACTCGCGACCGGTAGGCGGCGAATCTCTGCTGAAAGCGATCGTCAAGCAGCCGCTCTTCCGCGCGCACACGAATCTCGGTGCCGATCAGAAAAGCGATCACAGCCGCCAGGAACATAGGCCACCACGTCCAGGCTGCGCCGGTCGCCAGCAACAAGATCAGCATAGACGCGTAGATCGGGTGCCGAAGCCAGCGATAAGGCCCCGACTGGATAAGCTCGTGCTCCTCGTTGAGAGCGGCCTCGTAACGCCACTGCTTGCCCAGATGGCGAGCAGCCGCCCAGGCCAGCGCGACGGCCAGAGGACCAAGAATCATGGAAATAATCAGAGACAGGGACGATTTCTCGAAGCCCACGGGCCGAATATAGAGCCAAACCAGGAAGTAGCCGAACCCTTGCAAGGCAATGCCCCACCTGGAGACAGGCGCGCTGACGACCTTCTTCTGCCCGGCGGACTGCCTGCGCGCGCCAACAAAAGCCAGCGCCCATACCAGCCAACAGGCAAAAAGCTCGATGAGCGCAGCGATTCTGAGCATGGCCAGGCTATTCTCCGCACCGCCGCGATGGTTTGCTCACCATACCCGGCATTGTTTGGCGTGGACCATCGGCTGCCCGGCGTGGCAACTGAAGGCGTGAGCAAATTCGGGCATATTGGCGACCACGTTATCCACCCGGTAGCGGTTGAGGGAATGCCCCTGCGTCATGACGGCGGTGTGCGCCAACTCGGGACGCAGTTCGCCGCACCACACGTTGGCATAGGAAAGAAAGAAATTCTGCAGTTCGCTCATGCCATCGTCGGTGGCTGAATCCAGGTCCTTGCCTTCATCTTTGAGATCTTTCTGCAGTGCGCCCAGCGCCAGATGAATGCCGCCGTTGTCCGCCGTGTCTTCTCCCGCGGAGAGTTTGCCGTTCTGCTTCACGCCGGCCTCAGGCACTTCCTGGGTATATTCATCCTGAATGCACTGGTCGCGTTCGTCGTAACTGGCGGCATCCTGCGCCGTCCACCAGTCGTGCAGATCCCCCTGCGCGTCGAACTTTCGGCCCTGATCATCGTAGCCGTGCGTGATCTCGTGCCCGATCACCGCGCCAATCGCTCCGTAGTTCACGGCGTCAATCTGGGACGGGTCAAAGAATGGCGGCTGCAGAATTCCCGCGGGAAAGTTGATGGTATTGCTCTGCGGATCTTCATACGCATTTACCGTCGGCGGGGTCATGTTCCAGTCATAGCGATCGGTTGGCTTGTTGAATTCGGCAATCCGGCGATTGAACTCGAAAAGCGAGGCGCGCTCCACGTTGCCGAGATAATCCTCGCGGGTGATTTCGAGCCCGGAATAATCGCGCCAGTGGTCGGGATAGCCGATCTTATCAATCTGCGCCGCCAGCTTCGCGTGCGCCGCCTGTTTGGTGGAAGCCGACATCCAGGTCGCCGAGTCGAACTCGCCATTCAGCGTGGCTTCGATGTTCTTTACCATCCGCAACATGCGCTCTTTGCTTTCGGGGGGAAAATACTTCGCCACATAGGCCTGACCCAGCGCTTCGCCCAGATCAATATCGGCGCCTGCTGAGCAGCGCCGCCAGCGTGGCTGAATTTTCTGTGAGCCGGCCAGCACGCGGCCGTAGAAGCTGAAGTTTTCCTCCACAAACGGCTGGCTTAAAAAGGGCGCCAGCAGATGGATGGTTTCAAAGAGCAGGTAAGCGCGCCAATGCTCAAGCGGCTCGGAAGCAACCAGCTTCTCCACACCCTGAAAGAACGTGGGGGCCAGCACCAGATATTCCTGCGAACTGGGCGCATGCACCGCGGCGAAATAGCGGTTCCAGTTGAAGGACGGAGTCATCGCCTGCACCTGCGCGAGGGTCATCTTGTTGTTCTGGTTCTTCGGGTCGCGGCGGGCCACAATCTCCATGGCCGCTTTGGCCAGCTCAGTCTCAAATGCCAGCACTGCTTGTGAGTCGGCCGTCGCCTGGGCCTCAGTTTCGCCGGTCAGCTTGAGCATCTTGGCCACGTGGCTCACGTATTTTTCGCGAATCTGCTTCGATCTCTCGTCCTGATTTGAATAGAACTCGCGGCCGGGCAGGCCCATGCCCGATTGGTCGAGCGTGGGCATCATGACCGCGGCATTGTCGAATCCGGGCTGAGCGTAAACCCCGAACAGAATCCCCTGATACTGCACATCGGTAAAAACCAGGTTGGCGGGCCGGATGTTTTGGTGCAGCAGGGCGACCAACTCCGGAAGCTGCGACTTCTCCGTCAGAGCGGAAATGCGGTCCAGCAACGGCTGCACTGGTGCCATGCCCAACCGGTCAATCTTCGATTCATCCATGCAGGCGGCATAGTAATCGCCTGCTTTCTGTTCCGCGGGCGTGCGATTGGAAGCGGCGGCCGCCTCCTCGAGCGTGTGATGGATTGCCGCAATGTTCCAGATGGCCAACTCGCTAAACGTCCCCCATCCCGCCTGATCGGGCGGAATAGGGTTCGCTTTGATCCATTTGGCGCATGCATACTCAAAGAAATCTGTACAAGGATCGAGGCTCTTATCAATGCGGTCCGGAGAGAAATGCTGCAGCGGCGGCATGTCATGCGACGCGGCCGCCGGCCTCGTATTTTGAGCAAAGCTGATCGTGGATAACGCGACGAACAGAATGATGGCAGAGCGCCCCATGCAACTCCCTCCCAAGATCAGCGGTCTTAGACGTGCAAAATGGCAGATTGTAACAGGCAGCAGGTGCAGGCGCCCGCTTACCGGGATCATTCGCTGGTGAAATAGTCCACGGTGACGGGGTTCTCGAAGAGAGAATAATCCCGGGTCACGACGGTAATTCCGGTATCGGTGACGAAGTAGCGCTGGCGGTCGGCTTCCTCGTCATAGCCGATGATGGTGCCTTCCGGAATATGCACATCGCGGTCAATGATGGCGCGTCGAATGCGGCAGTGGCGTCCGACGTTGACGTGGGAGAATAAAATGCTGGAATCAATTTCGCTGTAGGAATTGACCCGCACATCGGGCGACAGTACCGAGCCCTTGACGAGGCTGCCGGAGACAATACATCCCGCGGAAACGATGGAGTCGAGCGCAGTGCCCATGCGTCCGGTTTCCGCAAAAACGAACTTGGCCGGCGGATACTGCCGCTGGTGAGTGCGAATCGGCCATTCTTCGTCGTAGAGATTGAAAACCGGCGAGACGGACACAATATCCATGTTGGCTTCGTAAAATGCCTCGAGCGTGCCGACGTCCCGCCAATACAGGGCCTCTTTTTTGTTCTCATCCACGAAGTCGAACGAGTACACGCGGTAATCGTCCACCATCTTGGGCAGGATGTCTTTGCCGAAATCGTGGCTCGAGTTCGGGTCCTCGGCATCTTTCAGCAGGACGGGAATCAGCACGTCCGTGTTGAACAGGTAAATGCCCATCGAAGCGGAAACCTTCTCGTGGTTGTAAGGCGAGCGCAAATGGGTGCTGGCAGGTTTTTCCTCGAAGCCGTTGACGCGGTAGTCATTGTCAACATCCACTACGCCAAAGCGGTAAGTCTCGGAGGGATCTACCTGAATGGTTGCCAGCGTGACATCGGCCCCGGAATCGCGGTGCTGGCGCTGCATGCGGCCGTAATTCATCTTGTATATGTGGTCGCCGGAAAGAATGAGCACGTGCTTGGGCTGCTCGGAGCCGATGGAATAGATGTTCTGATAAACCGCGTCTGCCGTCCCCTGATACCACTGCTCGCTGACCCGCTTCATGGGAGGAAGCACTTCAATAAACTCGCCCATTTCGCGGGCCATGATGTTCCAGCCTTCGCGCACGTGGCGGTTCAGAGAAAGAGCCTTGTACTGGGTGAGGATGTAAACGCGGCGCAGGTCAGAGTTGACGCAGTTGGAAAGCGTGACGTCAATGATTCGATAGATCCCGCCGAAGGTTACAGCCGGCTTGGCCCGGTCGCGGGTAAGAGGATACAGCCGTTCCCCTGCACCCCCGGCCAGCAAGACTCCCAGCGTGTCTTTCATTCGCCTACCGCCTCATGCGTTCCATTTCCCTTCTGATGCACGGTTCTGGTTTCGATGACGGTTCAAGCTTTTCCGGATGCGCTGCCACTGCTTGATTTCGGTGCCGGTCCTGGTCACTGGTGAACAAACGGGCAAATACTAGCGCGCTAAGGAGCGAAATGGTAGCACAGTGGAAAACGCCGAGGGCCAGCGGCGAGCGGCAAGTACTTCCGGGTTAGCGCAGACACTCCAGGTCCGGATCGAGCATCTGCAACATGCATGTTGTGGCAAAGTCGTCGCGTCTCACTCTGAGCTATTTGTCCGAGAGTCATTTTTCCACATTTTCGACACTTTGTTGCACCGCGATGCGGCATGCCACGAAAAAGTTGCATTTCTCTCTGCAGCCGGGTTAAGATGCACCTTGGACGCTGCGTTATGAGCGTTCAATCTCGTCGTAGTACCGCCCTTTCTTCCAGGTTAAAGAGCCGTTTTCAACGGCAAACGGATGCCCAAGGCCGGCTCCCGGCGTGCCTTGGCACCAGGTTCGGAGAGACCCTATGGCGTGGTACGCATACTGCATTACTGAGCTGCACACCCTTCACAATGGAACCCGCGCTCGGCGCCCTTTCTTAATGGATGGTGTTCAGGGCGTCAATAGCGCTTCTGTCTTGAGCTACCCCAGCGGCGAGTTTGCCGTGGTGGTGAGCGAGTTTGAGCGCAACGGTGCCGCATTGGAAGAAAAGCACGTCCTCGAGCATGCCCGGGTGGTCAGCGTATGCTTCCGCACCGGTACCGTGCTTCCGTTTCGTTTTGGGACAATTTTCGACAGCGATGACGCCCTGCGCCAGGCCGTCCGCGCCAATCGCCGTGCCTTTGGGCAAAGCGTGGCCAGGCTGCGCGGAAAGGCCGAGATGCACCTCAAGGTCCTGGTGCGCGATGGTTCGCTGCGCGAGGTCATGGCCGAGATCGAGCTCCCGGACACCGTTGGCGGCGAATATCTCGCCAAACTGCGTGAGAAAGCTTCCCGTGACCGCGAGCGCCAGACCAAGGCCCGCGCCCTTTCTGTGCAGGTCCACAAGCTGTTTAATCCGCTGGAGGAGGAAGTGAGTTGTAAGAAAGTGGACTCGGATGGAATGCTGATTGATATCGCCCACCTGATTGACTCAAAGTCCGTAGAGAAATACCAAAACCGCTATACCAGCGCTGCCAAACAATTGAAAAATTGCGAGTTGCTGATCAGCGGCCCCTGGCCGCCTTACCACTTCCTGCCCGGCAAACTACGCACTGTCGCCGGCAATTCCTGAAGACAACGTCTGCCGGCTCTAAATAAGGGCTCGTGAAGTATTGTGCTGCACCGAATGTGCAGGAATCTGCAGTCGGCACACACTTCAAGCAGGCAGAACCTCGCTCCATCATTGCTAATGACATCAAGCAATATGCGTATTATCAATAAGATAAGCCCGTTCACGGAGATGCCTGTACGGGCCTCTGTGTTTTGGCTCGGCAAGTGCTTTGTTCCGGAGTTAAGTACCAAGGAAAAGAGGCCGCCGACAATGACCTTCGCATTCCGCTCTCGACATACAAACTCCGTTTCGGTTCGCCGAAGCGGGCCTTTTCTTCTCCATTCCTGATTTCCTTCCTTTTAGCCTCTTTTGAAACTGGCCCCAGCAATGGGGCCATTTTTTTGCGACCGGTTTTCAACAGAAACGCGTGACTGGAATCACAGACGCGGTAGGTTCCTTGCCGGAGAATTCCCGGTATTCTCAGACCGGCACCTGGAATTTGAGGGAACGTATCGCAGATTGAGGGCAATTACCATTACACTACTCTCACATGCGCCCACAAATCCCCTGCCTGCTGATGCTTTTACTGGCGTTCATGCCGCCTATTGCCGCACAAACCGGAGCTGCGCCACCTAACGGTATGCAGCCGGGCGCCTATGACCGGCCCATGCCGGCTTCCATTCCGTACCCTGCCGAACTGACGCGCAGCCTGACAGCTCTGCGGAATGCCGCCCTCAATGACGATTATGCGTTCCAGCAGGCCGCGCACTTGACCGAAAATATCGGTCCGCGGCCGGACGGATCACCGCAGGCTCAGGCTGCCGTGGAGTACGTTGCCGACCAACTGCGAAAACTCGGCCTGGAAACGCACTTAGAACCCGTGAAGGTGCCACAGTGGACGAGAGGCGTTGAAACGGCGGAACTCGTGGAATATCCCGGACAGCCGCCGGGTGCGAGGCAAAAGGTCGTGCTCACCGCGCTCGGAGGCAATCAGCCGACTCCGCCCGAGGGGTTGACGGCGGAAGTGGTCACGGTGAGCAGCTTCGATGAACTGAAAGCGCTGGGGCGCGAAGGCGTCGCCGGTAGAGTGGTGCTCTTCAACGTCAAGTTCGATGATCGTAAAGCGGAAAATGGGTTCGCTTTTGAGGCTTACGACGAGACTGTGATCTATCGCGCCGGCGGCGCCAGAGCGGCCGCGGAATTGGGCGCGGTTGCCTCTCTTGTCCGGTCGGTCGGCAATGCAGATTATCGCTTGCCGCATACCGGCTACAGCGCACGGGCCGGGATACCCAGCGGCGCCGTCACCGCTGAGGACGCTGATCTGATCTCTCACCTTTGCGCTCAGGGCAAGGTTCGCATTCACCTGGTTCTCACTTCCGCCACGGGCGCGGATGTGCCGAGCTATAACGTGGTCGCCGATCTGAAAGGCTCCGAGCATCCTGAACAAGTCGTGATCGTTTCCGGGCATCTGGATTCCTGGGACCTGGGTACGGGCGCGATTGACGACGCTGCCGGCGTGGCGGTGGCCATGGAAGCGGCACAACTCATCCAGCAACTTCGCCTGCACCCAAAGCGCACGCTTCGCGTGATTGCCTGGATGGACGAGGAAAATGGCGGCCGGGGACACGACGCCTACGCACAGGCGCATGCCACTGAGTTACTCAACCATGTGGCCGCCATTGAGAGCGATTCGGGCGCGGCGCATCCTCTGGGGTTCATGGCCAAGATCAGCCCCGCAGCGGCATTGAAGCTGTCGCCGCTGGCGGAAGTCTTGCGGCCGATTGGGGCGAATTTGCTCAAGCTGACGGATTCCAGCCCGGAGGCCGACATCATGCCCCTGGCGGAAAAAGGTGTCCCGGCACTCGGTCTTTTGCAGGATGGGCGAAGGTACTTCAACTTTCACCACACAGCTGCCGATACTCTGGACAAGATCGCGCCGCAGGAGTTGCGGGAAAATGCCGCGGCCATGGCCGTGATGGGCTATGCGCTCGCGGATATGCCGGAAGCATTGCCGCGGTAACAAGGGAAGTCCGGTCGCTGTTTTCTGTCAGGCCAACGTACGTCGTAACACCCGCCGGTTTCGCCTCGTGATGTGAAGGCGGGCGGCAACAAAAATCCAAAAAGCAGGTTTGCCAGAGGGGAGCCATGAGTGTCACTAAGCAGTCTGGCGAAGGCAAGCCGTCCACGCGTACCGAGCGCGAGCGCGCTTTACTGACGGCCGCTGGTAGATTGTTTGCAACGCAAGGCTACGAAGCAACCACAACACGCCAAATCGCGGCCGAGGCGGGGTGTGCCGAGGGGTTGATCAGCCGCTATTTCCGGGGCAAGGCGGGGCTGCTGGAGGCGCTCATTCACAACCACGTCTCGGAGGGGGCGAGCGATCTCGAAGCGGGGCTGCCCCCGGCCGAGACCATTGAAGCGGAAATCCTGCGGCTTACTGCCTGGGAAGTGGAACACATATGGGGAGAGCGCGAGTTTCTTCGCGTGGTGATTCCGCGCCGCATTCTCGATCCCTCGTGGGGGCAGGAGAGCGTCAGTATCCCCTTGCGCCGCTCGAAGGTGATCATGGAACGGCTGCGAAAGTACGAAAAAGGCCGCTCCCTTTCCGAACACCAATTGAAGGCGGTTGCCGATGCGATCCTGGGGCTTGGGCTGATTTTCGGCTTTATCCGGCCGATCAGCTTCAAAGAACCACCTGAAGCCTCCAAGCAGACCGCGATGACGGTTGCGAACTTCCTGGTCAAAGGCTTGTAACCGCGGGACGAGATCTATTCAGCCAACTGTGGCTTTTCCCGGGCGCCATGACGCCCGGGTTTTCAAGACTAGCTTGCTCTCCGCAAGATCAATTGCCATCCGGCTGATCTGCCGAATAGAATCTTCTTTTGCTGCCGTTGCGTCGTGCCGCGAGGACCATTGAAACCTGTCATTGCCATTTATCCCGGTTCCTTCGATCCGCCAACGAATGGGCACCTGGATTTGATTGACCGGGGCAGCAAGATTTTCGACGAGCTGATCGTGGCGATTCTTCGCAACGCCGAGAAAAGCCCGCTCTTTAGCCTAGCCGAGCGGCGGCACATGCTGGAGGACATGACCGAACCCTTCCGCAATGTGCGCGTGGACACGTTTGAAGGGCTCACCGTGGATTACGCGCTCAAAGCTGGAGCCAGCGCGATTCTGCGCGGGATTCGCGCCATCAGCGATTATGAGTACGAACTGCAGATGGCGCTCATGAACCGGAAGCTGCATCCTGAACTGGAAACCGTGTTCATGATGCCGGCGGAAAAATATTCGTATATCAGTTCGCGCCTGGTGCGCGAGGTCGCCCAGTTGGGCGGTTCAGTAAGAGATCTTGTGCCGGGGATGGTGGAGCAGCGGTTGAAGGAGAAACTCGATCCGGCCTTCAAATTAGAGCACGCCCGACCCCCGAGGATAGGAAAACGAGCATGACCCCAGTCACCGAAGCAACGGCCGTAAAGCCCGGAGCAGAAAGATCGGGAGAGGCAAAGCGGAGCCAAGTGAGGCTCAGCGAGCGCATTGGCCGCATTGAGCCCTCGGCCACTATGGCCGTGGTAGCCGAAGCCGACAAACTGCGCCAGCAGGGCGTGGATGTGGTGGACCTCAGCGTAGGGGAACCCCACTTTTCCACGCCGCAGCACATTAAAGAAGCCGCGATCGTAGCGATTGAAAGCAACTTCACGAAATACACCGCCGCCGCGGGCACGGCTGAGTTGCGCGATGCCGTGGTGCATCGCCACGCCGTGGACTTCGATTCCGACTACCGCCGCGAAGAAGCGGTGATCTCGGTCGGCGGCAAGCATGTGCTGTTCAACGCGATCCAGGTGCTGGTGGAGCACGGCGACGAGGTCATTCTGCCGGTCCCTTACTGGGTTTCGTTCAAGGACATCGTTTGCTACGCCGGCGGTAACTGCGTGATGGTGAAGAGCGACGAGAACCAGGGCTTTCGCTTGACCGCGGAAATGGTGGCTGGCGCGCTGACGCCGCGGACCAAGCTGATCATTCTGAATTCGCCGTCGAACCCGGCGGGCGCGGTGATGTCGCCGGAAGACCAGACCGAAGTCGTGCGCCTGGCCGCCCAGCGCGGCGTTTGGGTGCTTTCCGACGAGTGCTATGTGTATCTGAACTATACCGGGCGGCAGTTTTCGGTCGGTTCGCTGCGGGAGTATCGCGACCGCATTGTGATTGCGGGTTCGCTCTCGAAAACCTATGCCATGACCGGATGGCGCATGGGCTACGGGCTGGCGCCGTCGCTGGTGGCCGGCGCGATGAGCAAACTGCAGAGCCAGTCCACATCGAACCCGACTTCCATCGCGCAGAAGGCGGCGGTCGCGGCGCTGAAAGGGCCGCAGGGTTGCGTGGAAGAAATGCGCTGCGCATACGTCAAGCTGCGCGACCACGTGCTGAATGGCCTGCGCTCGGTTGTCGGCATGAAGTGCAATGTTCCGGAAGGCGCGTTTTACGTGTATCCCAACATCTCGGCCCTGTTTGGTGACGGCGTGAAGTCGCCGGCAGAATTTTCGCGCAAGCTGTTGCACGAATTTCATGTGGCGACGGTGCCGGGCGAGGGATTCGGAACGAATGAGCACATCCGGATTTCCTACGCGACTTCGGTCCAGGAACTGGATCGCGGCCTGGAGCGCTTGCAGAAGTTTGTGGCCTCGCTGTAAATGGGGTTGAAGCAATTCAGCTCTACTCCGCCGGTGGATGGAGAAAGTTCTCGCGCTCCGGATGCATTCTCAACTTTATCCCTTGCTGATGTCGCCTGTGTTTGATCCGAGACCCTGGGGCACACAGGATTTAGCGCCGATTTATCCCAATCACCGTTTCGCGGAGAAAATTGGCGAGTCCTGGCTCACCGGGGATAACTGTAAAGTTGCGAACGGGCCGCTGGCGGGGAAGACCCTGGCCGAATTGAGTTCGCAATTCGGGCGGGACCTGGTCGGCGCGGCAGCGCCGGAAGCCGGACGCTTTCCGCTGCTGCTGAAGTTCCTGTTTCCCCACGAAAAACTTTCTGTGCAGGTGCATCCAGATGACGCGGCTGCGCGTGGAGTGGGTGAGCCATGGGGGAAGACCGAGTGCTGGTATGTGGCCCACGCCCGGCGGGGCGCGCAGATTGGGTTGGGCCTGAAGCCGGGAACGACGAGGACGCAGTTCGAAGAGGCGATCCACCGGAACCAGGCCGAACACCTGCTCAACTGGATCAAGATTTTTCCTGGCGAGATGATTTACGTTGCCGGAGGGACGGTGCATACGCTGGGTCCAGGCTCGATTATTGTTGAGACGCAGCAGCAATCGGACACAACGTATCGGCTCTACGACTACGGCCGGCCTCGCGAACTGCATGTGCAGCAAGGGATGGCGGCGGTGAAGGAAAGAGTGGCGTCGGGCAAAGTGGTTCGGCCGGCGCCAGTCGAGATCGGCGGAACGAAAAATCGGCGCTCGCCGCTGATTGCGGCGCCGTACTTCGTTGTGGAGATGTTCGATCTGAAAGAACCGCAGGATTTTCACGCTGCCGGCACGACCGCTGATTCAGTGCAAATTCTGGTCGCGGTCGAGGGTTGCGGAGTGGTGGAGTCAGACGGCGCTCCCCCCGTAACTCTGGCGAAAGGCGACGCCGTCGTGATTCCTGCCCGCGTAGGCGAGTTTCGCCTGCGTCCGCAGTGGAGCGTGGAATTTCTCAAAGCTTATGTTCCCGGCGAGCGTCTGCCGGAACCGGAGACCAGGATGTGAAACCGGTGTCTTCCGAAGAACGGTGCTGCGACCCACAATCTTTCATTTGAAGAGTCTGCATCTGCAATAATTCTCTGCGAACGACTGTGGCGACCAAGAATTTCTATCCTGTGATTCTGGCCGGTGGCCGCGGCACCCGCTTCTGGCCGCTGAGCCGCAAGCGCCGCGCCAAACAACTCCTGGCGCTCGATGGCAAGAAGACGATGCTGCAGCAGACCGTGGCGCGCCTGCAGCCGCTTGCGCCGGCCAAACGCTTTTGGGTCATCACCAATAGCGACCTGCGGCGCGAAGTCCTGCGTCAACTGCCTCGTCTGCCGGCGCGCCAGGTGATCGCCGAACCCGCCGGACGGAACACCGCGCCTGCCATCGGCCTGGCCGCGTTCATTTTGTTGCGGAGTGTTCCTGACGCGGTGATCGGAATGTTTCCCTCCGATCATGTCATCGGCGATGCGAAAGAATTTCGCCGTGTTCTGCAGGCCGGGATTGAGATCGCAGGGGCGGGAGAAAATATCGTCGTGCTCGGCACCAGGCCGGCTCACGCTGAAACCGGCTACGGATATATCGAAGCGGGGGGGGCGGGCGTACACGGAGCGCTCGCGGTGCGACGCTTTACCGAAAAGCCGGATGCCGCGCGCGCAGCAGCGTTTGTAACTGCCGGAAATTATTTCTGGAACAGCGGCATGTTCCTGTGGAGCGCGCGCACACTGAGCAACGCGCTGCTG
>Ga0335078_10013589_pt1 | contig 12066 bp, 11 predicted proteins | sample Lox_Sample_32_FD_206711 | JGI IMG/M metagenome (GOLD analysis project Ga0335078, IMG submission 206711) | Soil microbial communities from Loxahatchee National Wildlife Refuge, Florida, United States - Lox_Sample_3.2 | ecosystem: Environmental > Terrestrial > Soil > Wetlands | place: USA... | reverse complement strand
CGCTGGCCGCTCGCCGCACCTGCCCTACCTGCCGGGCCCAGAAGGACTACTACATTCCGCGTTCAGCGGGCGAATGCAACGACTGCGCGGCCGGGGGTCACCGATGACGGCCCCGCCATCCCGCCGCCGCTCTGGTGTCAACCGCGCCTTGACACCCAAACGGCGCACACGGGTCACTGAGAACGACGAGTACGCCGCGTTCCTGCGCCGCGCCATCGCCGCCTACAGCCGCCGCGTCGGCTCCGGCGACATCGACGCCCTCACCGCCATGACCGCCCTCGCTGATCACCTTGACCAGGCCATCACCGACGCCATCACCAGCCTGCGCACTGGCGCCGGGTACTCCTGGGCCGACATCGCCCTGCGGCTGGGCATCACCCGGCAGGCCGCCCAGCAGCGCTGGGGCGGTGACCGGCCATGAAGATCCGCCTGATGGGCCTGCCCGCCGAGATCGACCAGGCCGTCGAGGCCCTCTCCGCTACCCCGCTGCTTGACCTGATCGAGGTCACCGACCCCTACCCCAACCGCGGCACCAGCCGCATGGTCCGCGTCTACATCGAGGCGCGGCTAACCGGTCACGACTATGACGGCCCCGGCCTGCCCGGGAGCCGCCCGTGACCCCGCCCAGCCCGATGCTGGCTCCCGCACCCGGACCCCACCACGGCCCGGGCGCGGGGGCGAACACCCGGGCCGCCCACCTGCACGCCGCCGCCAGCGCCTTCGCCCGTGCCCGCGACGGCTACTGGACCAAACGAGACGGCCAGCACGTCCCGGCCAGCTCGTTCGACCCGGACGCCTACACCACCTGGCTGGATCACATCTGGCCCGCGGCCGGATGCACCCACCCGATCCGCCTGTCCGGCCGAATTCACCGCGTTGACCCGGCCATCGGCGAAGTTCTGTCCACCTTGGAAACCTCGGCGCTGCCGGACGGGATCCTCTACAAGGCTTGCGGCAACCGCCGCAGTACCACGTGCCCGTCCTGTGCGGAAACCTACCGGCGGGACGCGTTCCAGCTCATCCGCGCCGGGCTGACCGGCGGCAAAGGTATCCCCCCGGCCGTCGCGGGTCACCCGGCCGTCTTCGCCACCTTCACCGCCCCGTCCTTCGGCCCGGTCCACTCCCGGCCCATCCGGTCCCACACCTGCACCGGCAAGGCCCGCTGCACCTGCACGCCGGAGCCGTGCCACGCCCGCCGCGACACCGACAGGTGCCCGCACGGCCGCAAGGTCGCCTGCTTCCGCAGGCACCGCCCCAATGATCCGGTGCTCGGCCAGCCGATCTGCCCGGACTGCTACGACCACCACATCCACGTGGTGTGGAACAACCAGACCGGCGAACTGTGGCGGCGCACCAAACAAGCCATCGAACGCCACCTCAACCAGCTCGCCCGCCGCCGTCACCTCGCCTACGGGGTGCGGGTCGCCCACGGCAAGGGCGCCGAATACCAGGCCCGCGGCGCGGTCCACTTCCACGTCCTGCTCCGCCTCGACGGCCATGACCCCGCCGACCCCGGCCGCCTGCTGCCGCCGCCACCGGGCCTGACCGCCGCCGACCTCGACGACGCCACCCGGCACGCCGCCGCCACCATCACCTACCGCACCGCCCCCCACCCGGCCCAGCCATCCGGCTGGTGTATCAGCTGGGGCACTGAACTGGACGTCAAGGTCATCACGATGCGCGGCACCGGCATCGTCACCGACCTGATGGCCGCCTCCTACCTGGCCAAATACGCCACCAAAGGCACCGAGATCACCGGGCACACCAGCGCCCGGCTCACCCCGGCCACCATCGGCCTGTACGCCGACCCCGGCGGCACCCACACCCAGCGGCTCATCCATGCCTGCTGGATGCTCGGCGCCCACTCCGGCCATCGCAGCCTCCAGCGGTGGGCGCACATGCTCGGCTTCGGCGGCCACTTCCTCACCAAAGCCCGCCACTACTCCATCACCTTCACCGCCTTGCGCGCCGCCCGCATCTTCTACCGCCGCACCCAGAACGTTGGCCACGACCACGGCCCCATCCGTATCGGGGACCACACCAGCGAGCAGGAAACCACCCTCATCGTCGGCAACCTGACCTTCGCCGGAACCGGCTGGAAAACCACCGGCGACGCCCTCCTCGCCAGCACCGCCGCCGACCAGGCCAGAAAACGACGCGAGGCCGGAAAAGAAGAACTCGCCCACCATTACAACCAGTCCACGGCCGGACGGCAGGCCGCATAACCAGCCCGGCCGGTCCTGACACTTAAACGCCAAAGCGACCTGACATAGCCTTATCGAAGGAGACAGACTTGAAAAGCCAATCACGCCCGGCTGGTGAGATGGTTACGCCTCTGTGGTATACCACTGCGCAGGTAGCCGTCATGCTCGGATACAGCCTGACGAAAACCAAGCATCTCATCTTGACTGGCCAGATCCGCTCGGTGAAAGACGGTGGCAGCAGGCGTATTCTCCCTGAATATGTCGAGGAGTATGTCGCCCGGAAAGTACGGGAGGCCAGTGGGTGAGCAAACGTGGGAATAGCGAAGGTTCCCTATATCAGTCCGGTGAAGGCTGGCGTGGGTACGTCTGGTGTACCAGGCCGGACGGGACCCGCTACCGCAAGTACGTCCGGGGCACGACTTACGAAGAGGCCCGGCAGAACTGGCTGCACCTGCGTGGCCAAGCGAACCACGGGCCGGTCAGCTCCGACGTGCCCAAGCTCGCCGAATTCCTCGGGTACTGGCTGAAAGAAATTGTGGATCCTGACCTTTCCCCGAAGACCTATGAGAAATACGAGACGTTCAGCCGTTTGCACATCATTCCTTATCTCGGCGGTAAGCGCCTCGATAAGATCCAGGTCAAAGAAGTCAGGCAATGGCTCAATAAACTTGCCACCATCTGCCAGTGCTGCTCGCAGGGAAAAGATGCCGCACGCCCGCACGACAAAAGACGCTGCTGTGCTGTTGGTAAATGCTGCCAGGCAATACTTTCCGTGCGAAGCCGGAGAGATGCACGTGACACACTTCGCGCCGCGCTTACGTGCGCGGTTGATGATGAGATGATCAGCCGCAACCCTGTCACCGCGGTCAAGATGACCAAACGCCGCGAGCCACGACAGCGCCGGAAGTCCCAGGCATGGACGGTCGATGATGCCCGCTGGTTCCTCGAATCGGCCTGGCACGCGGGCGAACCGCTGTACGCCGCCTTCGTCCTGGTCCTCGTCCTCGGCCTGCGCCGAGGCGAAGTGCTCGGCCTCGCCTGGGATCAGGTCGACCTCGATGACGCTGAGCTCTACGTTGGCCAGCAACTCCAACGTGTTGGGCGCCAGCTCATACGCCGTGAGGTCAAGACCGAGACGTCGGAAGCACCATTGCCGCTGCCGGACTTGTGCATCGCCGCGCTGAAGATCCGGATGAAGCAGCAGGATAGGGACCATGCCCGAGCTGGTAGCGCCTGGGTCGACAACGGGCTGGTCTTCACCACCCGTCATGGCACCCCGATCGAGCCGCGCAACTTCGGCCGGAGCTTTGACCGCTGCATCATCGCTGCCCGAGTTCCCAGGATCACGGTCCATGGCACCCGCAAGACGTGCGCCTCGCTGCTGGCCGCCCTTGACGTGCATCCCCGCGTCGCGATGCGCATCCTGCGGCACAGCAAGATCGCCGTCACGATGGAGATTTACACCGAAGCCCCATCTGACGCCACCCGCGATGCGCTCCGCAAGCTCAGTGACTGGCTCGCCTGATGGTTGCTGCCGTTAGCTGCTGCCGGAAGATCGAAAACGGCCGGTCCGTGATCCGGAACCGGCCGCTGAGCTGGGTGGGCGATACTGGGATCGAACCAGTGACCTCCTCGGTGTGAACGAGGCGCTCTCCCGCTGAGCCAATCGCCCGCTGCCAGCAGGACGTCCGCCCTGCGGCTCGTCCTCGGCGTTCCCATAGCGTAGCGCATCCCAGCCGTCCGTTCCCGCCCGAGCGGAGCCGCCGGAGCGGGCCGACGCCCACGGCGCCCGGACCGGGCAGCACTCCCCGCCGCGTGGGCACCGAAAAGGCTGCTGCCCGGGGAGACGTGCGGGCAGCACTCTCCGCCGTAAGGCGCTGACAACGCTGGGGGCCAGGCCGCCACCGCGACCGTCCCCCGCGATAGCACGCTCACCAGTTGGTTATCCGCCGGTCATCGGGGTATCTCCCGCGCTAGCGGATCGCGGTAGCACAGGGAGGGGACCGGTTTGCTAGCCGGCGTGACGTCGATTCGGCGACTCTCCGTCACTAATGTGACGGAAGTCACGTTGCAGAAGACGCACCGTTGGAACATTACGTGTGCGTAAGGATGTTAACGCTCACAGTTAGTTTTTGCACTTCAGAGGGTTACGATCGTGTCCACGGCACACTGGCCCGGCCGTCCGGACAGGATCTCCTCATGCCGGAGGAAGACTTCGGCGCGTAATCGCGTCGCAGTCCCGACCCGGCGACGTACAGGTCAGTAAAGCCCGGAGATCCGGGACCGGCGAAGTAAGGGTTGGCTATCCATGAATACTCGTGCAACGGTCTCGGCCGAGCTCGGGCTCAGGCTTGTCGCCGCCGAGCAGACGATTGTCCCGCTGGTTGCCAGCCTGCACTACAACGGCAGCGACCCGTACGCGATCCGGATGGCGTTCTATGTGGGGACTGAAGATCCGGTTGAGTGGATTTTCGGCCGCGAGCTGCTGGCGGACGGCATGGCCGCGCCGGTCGGCGAGGGTGACGTCCAGATCTGGCCGTCACCGCCCGCAGCGGGCCCGGGCGGGGAACCCGGCGGCCCGCTCAGCGTGCTCAACATCCGGCTGTCCTCCCCGTTCGGCGAGGCACACTTCGAGGCCCCGGCCGACGCGATCGGCAACTTCCTCGACCGGACCTACAGCGTTGTCCGGATGGGCCAGGAAAGCGCCGCCATCGACATCGACGCCGAGCTCGACGGCCTGCAGGCCTGAAGCCCGGCCGCGGGATAGCCGCCACCGGGGCGGCCGCGGCCGCAGGCCGGCGCCGAGCCGCCCGCTCGCGGGGCGGCGGCTCAGCGAAGGCCGCCGGCGGCGTCCGAGGCTGCCCGGCACAGTTCCGGCAGCAGTTCCCTGACCGCGGCAATCTGCCCGGCCACCTCACGGTCCACATCCATCCGCGGCACGCGGCCCCGGACGACCGCGTGCACCGCGCCGAGAGCCGCCGCGGGCGCGGCGATGCCGGCCCGCACGTCGATGCCCTGCGCGGCGCACAGCACCTCGACGGCCAGGCAGGCCCGTACGTTCGCGGCCACCTCACGGAGCTTGCGGACCGAGGTCCAGCCCATCGAGACGTGATCTTCCTGCTTGCCGGACGTCGGGATCGTGTCCACGCTCGCCGGATGCGCCAGAACCTTGTTCTCGCTGACCAGCGAGGCGGCCGTGTACTGGGCCAGCATGAAGCCGGAGTTCGTGCCCGCCTCCGGGGCCAGGAACGGCGGCAGCCCGCGGGAGAACGCCGGGTCAAGCATCCGGTCCACCCGGCGCTCGCTGATGCTGGCCAGTTCCGCGAGAGCCATGGCCAGCATGTCCGCCGCAAACGCCAGCGGCTCGCCGTGGAAATTACCGGTGGTCATGACCTCGCCGTCGTCGGTGATGATCGGGTTGTCCACCACCGAGCCCAGCTCGGTCTCCAGCACGCGCCGTGCGTGGGCGAGCACGTCACGGACCGCCCCGTGCACCTGTGGCGCGCAGCGCAGGCAATACGCGTCCTGGACCGCGTGACGGCTATGCCGGTGGCTGGCCAGCAGCGGCGACCCGGCCAGCAGCGCGCGCAGGTTGACCGCGCTGTCGAGCTGGCCGGGGTGCGGGCGCAGCGCCTGGACCCGCACGTCGTAGGGCCGGTCGGTGCCGAGCAGCGCCTCGATCGACAGCGCGCACGCCACGTCGGCCGCCTGGACCAGCATGGCCGCGTCGTGCACCGAGAACGCGAGCATGGCCTGCATCGGCTCGGTCCCGTTGACCAGGGACAGGCCCTCCTTGGGGGCGAGCCGCAGCGGCGCCAGCCCGTGCCGGGCCAGCACCTCGGCGGCTGGCCGCCCGGACGCCGGTCCGCCGGGCTCGCGCAGCATCCCCTCACCGATCAGCGGCTGGGCCAGGTGCGCGAGCTGCGCCAGGTCACCGGACGCCCCCACCGAGCCCTTGCCCGGGATGACCGGAAGCAGGCCCCGGGTCAGCAATTCCAGCAGCCGGCGCGGCAGGTCGGCGCGGACCCCCGAATACCCCGCAGCGAGCGTGCGGGCCCGCAGCAGGAGCAGCGCCCGCACGACGTCGTCGCCGAGCGGTTCCCCGGTGCCCGCCGCGTGCGACCGGATGATCGCCGCCTGCAGCGCGGTCAGGTCCGCCTCGCTGACCGGCGTGTCGGCCAGCGCGCCGAAGCCCGTGTTGACCCCGTAGACGGGCGCTCCGCCGCGCAGCGCGCTGGTCACGACCGACAGGCTGTGTTCCATCCGGGCCGGGGCGTCCGGCCCGAGGCGCGCGGCCGCGTCACCGCGCGCGACCGCCACGACGTCCTCGACGGTGAGGGCGCTGCCATCGATGATCACTTCTCGCATGGGTGACAGCCTGCCACGAGCGGGCCGGGAACGGCGTTCCGGGCGGCCGCCCGGGAGGGCGTGTCCGCCCGTTCCGCTAACGCTCTGTATTATTTGGAACCCTTGATGTTATCCGGTTTGCTGCGTATCGCGCGGACCCGAGTTTGCTCCCCGGCCAGGATCGGCTACAGTTCTGTTTCGCACGCCGGCACCGTTCCGGCGGGCAGCCGGCCGGTGGCCGGCACGCGGACGTGGCTCAGTTGGTAGAGCATCACCTTGCCAAGGTGAGGGTCGCGGGTTCGAATCCCGTCGTCCGCTCGGAGACGCCGGACACCGCCGGGACCTATCCCGCGGTTCTCGGGTTCCATGGCAAGCCTTCCTAGTCGCGGCCGTTCGGGACGGGGCCGTAGGCTGGGCAGCTTCCGTGGCGGAGTGGCCGAGTGGTTTAGGCAAGGGCCTGCAAAGCCCTGTACACGGGTTCGATTCCCGTCTCCGCCTCCCTTACCTGCATCCGGCCCGCGATGCAAGCGGTCCGGTTTGGCCGTGGCGGGCGGTTTCTCGTAGCGGGCCGCCGTCGTGGTCAAGGACCGCTCCCCGGCCATCTTCGAGCCCGACCGGGTCCGGCCGGCGATGATCGCCGGCCGGACCCGCCGAGCTGCAGGTCCGCTGGCCGAACGTCCCCATCCTCTGCGAGACGAGACGCACCCGGCACAATGGTGAACATGCCCGCTGCGCGATCTTCCCCCGATGCCGCACGGCCGGCGGTGGTGGAGGGGGTGCTGGAGCGGATCACTTACGCCAACGAGGAGACCGGCTACACCATCGCCCGGGTGGCCACCGAGCGGTCCGGCCCGGACCTGCTGACGGTCGTCGGGCCGCTGCTGGGCGCCCAGATCGGCGAGAGCCTGCGCCTGACCGGCCAGTGGGGCAGCCACCCCAGGTACGGGCGGCAGTTCCAGGTGCACTCCTATACCACGGTGCTGCCCGCCACGATCCAGGGCATCCGCCGCTACCTCGGCTCCGGGCTGATCAAGGGGATCGGGCCGATGATGGCCGAACGCATGGTCTCCCACTTCGGTCTCGGCATCCTGACCATCATCGAAGAAGAGCCGCAGCGGCTGATCGAGGTGCACGGGCTCGGCCCCAAACGCACCGAGAAGATCGCCGCTGCGTGGCAGGAGCAGAAGGCGATCAAGGAGGTGATGGTGTTCCTGCAGGGTGTGGGCGTGTCCACCTCGCTGGCCGTGCGGATCTACAAGAAGTACGGCGACGCCTCCATCGGCGTCGTTCGCTCCGAGCCCTACCGGCTCGCCTCCGACGTGTGGGGGATCGGGTTCAAGACCGCCGACACCATCGCCCGCGCGGTCGGGATACCGCACGACAGCCCCGAACGGATCAAGGCCGGGTTGCAGTACACGCTGTCGCAGGCCGCCGACAACGGCCACTGCTTCCTCCCGCAGCCGAACCTGATCACCGAGGCCGTCAAGACTCTCGAGGTCGACCGGGAGCTGATCGGCCCTTGCCTGGACCAGCTCACCGCCGACGCGGGCGTGATCCGCGAGCCGGTCCCGGCCGGTGACCGGAGCGTCGCCGCGGTCTATCTGATGCCCTTCCACCGCGCCGAAAGCTCCCTGGCCGGCGGCCTGCTTGACCTGCTCAACTCCACCGCCGAGCGGCTGGCCGCGTTCACTCAGGTCGACTGGGACAAGGCGCTCACGTGGCTGCGCGGCCGGACCGGGCAGGGCCTGGCCCGGGAGCAGGCCGAAGCGGTCAAGCTCGCCCTGACCCGCAAGGTCGCGGTGCTCACCGGCGGGCCCGGTTGCGGCAAGAGCTTCACCGTCCGCTCCGTCGTCGAACTGGCCACGGCGAAGCAGGCCAGCGTGGTGCTGGTCGCGCCGACCGGCCGGGCCGCCAGACGGCTGGCCGAGCTGACCGGCCATGAGGCCTCCACCGTCCACCGGCTGCTGGAATTGCGACCCGGCGGCGACCCGAAATATGACCGCGACAACCCGCTGGACGCCGACCTTGTTGTGGTGGATGAGTCGTCGATGATGGACGTCATCCTGGCCAACAAGCTGATCAAGGCCCTCCCGGCGGGCGCGCATCTGCTGCTGGTCGGCGACGTCGACCAGCTCCCCTCCGTGGGTGCCGGAGAAGTACTCCGCGACCTGCTCGCCGCCGGCACGATTCCGCGGGTTCGGCTGACGAAGATCTTCCGGCAGGCCCAGCAGTCCGGGATCGTGGTCAACGCCCACCGCATCAACGCCGGAACCCCGCCGCAGCTCACCGGGTTCAGGGACTTCTTCTGGTTCGCCTGCGAGCCTCCGGAAGAATCAGGCCTGCACCCAGCCGAAGAGACCGCCAAGCTGGTGGTGGACATCGTCGCCCGCCGCATCCCTGCCACGTTCGGGCTCGACCCGCGCCGGGACGTGCAGGTCCTGGCACCGATGCACCGCGGCCCCGCCGGCGCCGGCAACCTCAACACCCTGCTGCAAGAAGCACTCACCCCGCCCCGCGACGACGCTCCAGAACGCCGCTACGGCGGCCGGGTGTTCCGGATCGGCGACAAGGTCACCCAGCTGCGCAACAACTACGACAAAGGCGCCGCCGGGGTGTTCAACGGCACCGTCGGCGTCGTCACCGCCATCGCCACGGAGGAACAGACGCTGACCGTGCGCACCGACGAGGACGAGTCCATCGACTACGACTTCTCAGAACTGGACGAACTCGCGCACGCCTACGCCGTGAGCATCCACCGCTCCCAAGGCAGCGAATACCCCGCCGTCGTCCTCCCGCTCACCACCTCGTCCTGGACGATGCTGCAGCGCAACCTGCTCTACACCGGCGTCACCCGCGCCAGGAAACTCGTCGTCCTCGCCGGCTCCGGCAGAGCCCTGGCGGCCGCCGTCCGCACACCAGGAGCGGGGCGCCGCCACACCGCCCTCACCTACCGCCTCCACACCAGCTGACGCCCGAACAAGACCCGCACATCGTTTGCAGACGCGACCGGATGCCGCGGCCGCGGAGCCCGGCACCAAGGGTGATCAGGTGCAGCACCGGGCGGGACAGCCGGGCGCAACACATCCCAGTCGCGACCTCCCGCCGGCCCTGAACTCCGGAAATAGGCCGGGGCGGCACCTCGGTGGCCCGTCCCGCGGCGGAGGACTCCACCTCGACGGCACTTTCGGGTGACGCCTCGCTCGACCACGGTCTCCTAGCGTGCTGACCACCAGAGAAAGGGGCCGTCATGCGGATACTGATGACCGGGGGAACCGAAGTCCGCGGCCGCGCGGCAGCACCGCCTCCGCGTGCCGCCGGCTCCGGCGCGATCAGCCCACCGGGCCACCGGCAGGGTTTGGCCATGGTCGTCATCGCCACCGCGCAGCTGATGGTGGTCCTCGACGCCAGTATTGTCAACGTCGCCCTCCCGCACATCCAGCGGGCGCCCGGTTTCACTGGCACGGGCCTGGAGTGGGTGGTCAACGCCTACGCGCTGGCCTTCGGCGGGCTGCTGCTGCTCGGCGGCAGGGCCGGGGACCTGTTGGGCCGCCGCAGGGTGTTCATCGCCGGGATCATCCTGTTCTCGGCGGCCTCGCTGGCCGGCGGGTTCGCCAGCAGCCAGGCCTGGCTGCTGGCCGCCCGGGCGGTGCAGGGCGCAGGTGCGGCGATCACCGCGCCCACCGCCTTGTCGCTGATTACCACGACCTTCGCGGAGGGCCCGCCGCGGAACCGGGCGATGGGTGTCTACGCGGCGATGAGCGTCACCGGCGGTACGAGCGCGGGGCAGCTTCAGGAAGTGGAGGAACCATGAACTGCATGCGCAAGCACACTCTCGTCACCGGCGCCTCATCAGGCATCGGCAGGGCCACCGCGCTTCGTCTTGCGGCGGCCGGGCAGCACATCTACGCCGGGGTCCGGCAGGAAGCCCACGGCGGCCAGCTGGTCCGCGCCGCGGCCGGTGGTGAGGTCACCCCGCTGCTGCTCGACGTCACCCGGGCCGGACAGGTCGCCGAGGTGGCCGCGGTGATTGGCGGGCACGCCACCGCCGGCCTGGACGGCCTGGTCAACAACGCTGGGTACGGCCTGGCCTGCCCGGCCGAGCTGGTGCCGCTGGAGGCGTTCCGGCGGCAACTGGAGGTCAACGTGACCGGCCAGCTCGCGGTGACCCAGGCGATGCTGCCGCTGCTGCGCCGGGCGGCCGGCCGGATAGTGATCGTCAGCACGATCGGCGTCCGGTTCAGCCCCCCGTTCGCCGGCCCGCTCGATGCGGCCAAGGCCGCCCTGACTGCCCTGGCCGATTCGCTCCGCCAGGAACTCGCGCCGTGGGGCATCCGGGTCGTGCTGGTCGAGCCGGCCAGTATCAACAGCGGAGCGGCCGACAAGGTGTCCCGCGACGCCGCCGCGGTGATGGCCGCCGCCAGCCCCGAAGGCCGAGCCCTGTACCAGGCCATGTTCGCGAACATGCTCAAGGTGATGAAGCACCGCGAGGAAAACGGCAGCCCGCCCGATGTCGCGGCTGTCGCCATCGCCCGGGCGCTGACCGCTGGCCGGCCCCGGACGCTGTACCTGACCGGCAAGGAATCACGGCGGCTGGCGCTGCTCAGCATGCTGCCCACGCCGGTCCTGGACGCGGCCAAGCGGCGCGTGTTCGGACTGCCGGCCCCCGGCTCCGCGACCAGGCGTATCCCTCTCCCGCCCAAAGGGGCCGTTTCGAGCATGCGCCAGTCCTCCTCGGCCGGGCGGTAGACCTCGGGCCGGCCGCGGCCGGGTGTCGAGCACGATGTACTGCGGGCCAAGCGCGGCCAGGTCAGCCAGGCCCCGGGAGTACCTGCGTCACGCCGGCTCCGGAACCTCGAGCTCGCGTGCGGTCAGCGGATCGATGATGCCGGATCGGCCCGGATCATCCGCTGGCTGCCCGGGCGTAAATGCCCGCTGGAGTCGGGCCAGGTAACCGAGCGGTATGCCGGCGGCCTTAGACCCTGTCCCGTGGATCACGGGACAGGGTCCGCGGAGCCAGGCTGGGCAGAGACTCTCCAGGAGACAGAGCGCCCGGCGTAACATCAGGCGGGCAGCAGGCCGATCGCCGCCCTGGCCTGGCGTACCTTCTCGCGGGCATGCTCGCTGGCCCGCGCCGCGGCGGCCCTCAGGACCGAGCGGATGTGCTCGGGGTCACGCGACAATTCCAGGTATCGGTCGCGGACCGGGGTCAGCGTCGCTATCACAGCGTCGGCCACCGCCTGCTTGAGGTCGCCGTACCGGCCGAACTGGCAGGCAAGCGCGTCCGGTTCCTGATGGGTACACGCCGCCAGGATGGCCAGCAGGTTGGAGATTCCGGGCTTGCGCTCAGGGTCGTAGGCCACGTCGCCGTCAGGGTCGGTGACCGCGCGCATCACTTTGCGCCGCAGCACGCCGGGTTCGTCGAGCAGGCGCAGGGAACCAGCGGCCGACGAGGCCGACTTGCTCATCTTGGCCGCGGGCTTGGCCAGGTCCATGATCCTCGCGGCGACCGGCGGGT
>Ga0335078_10013588_pt1 | contig 12066 bp, 7 predicted proteins | sample Lox_Sample_32_FD_206711 | JGI IMG/M metagenome (GOLD analysis project Ga0335078, IMG submission 206711) | Soil microbial communities from Loxahatchee National Wildlife Refuge, Florida, United States - Lox_Sample_3.2 | ecosystem: Environmental > Terrestrial > Soil > Wetlands | place: USA: Florida... | reverse complement strand
GCAGTTGGAGCGGCGGGCGCGGGCACGGCCACCGCCGCGGGCGCGGCGGGGCGCGCGGGCGCGGGCGGAAGCGAGCGGCTCTTGTACACCCAGATGGCGCCTGCCGCGACGATCGCGACCGCCGCGACCCCTCCAATCCATACCAGCGGCGATCTTCGAGGCGGCAGCGCCACCTGCATGGTCGGGTTCGTTTGGGAACTGAGCAGCGCCTGGCTCAGCGCCTCGCCGTACGCGCTGGCGCTCACCGGCCGGTCGTTGGGGTTGTAACTCAGCGCGTGCAGAATCAGCTTTTCGGTTTTGCCGGAGATACCGGGCCGTAGCGCGGCCGGTTTCACCTTCACACCCGACCGCTGGAGTATGGTCAATTGCACCACGTCCTCAGCCACGAACGGCTTCCGCCCGGTGATCATCTCGTAGGCGATCACGCCCAACGCATAGATGTCCGTGGCGGCCGAAGGCTGTCCGCTGAACTGCTCGGGCGCCATGTAGCCGGGGCTGCCGGCGATGCGGGTCTGGGTTTGATGCTTGGCCGCGAGATCGGCGATGGTGGCCAGGCCGAAATCGATCAGCCGCACGTGTTCGTCGCCGCCGGGAAGCATTTGCAGCATGATGTTCTCGGGCTTGAGATCGCGGTGCCAGATACCCTTGTCGTGCGCCGCGCCGAGCGCCTGGCCGATCTGCCGGATGATGTTGGCGGCGCGTTCCAAAGGAATGCCGTCGGGGGTGATGGCCGCCCGCAGCGGCTGGCCTTCCACGTACTGCATGACCAGGAACGGCCGTCCATCGGGCGTGCGGGCGCTATCGAGAGCCCCGACCACGCCGGGGTGATCGATCAGCGCCAGCGCGCGCAGTTCCTCGTGGAATTTCTTCTCGAACCAGGGGTCGTCGATGGCGCGGTCGAGCTGGATTTTCACCACCACGGGGCGATTGTGAAGCTGTTGATCCTGGGCGAGGAAGACTTTTCCAAATCCGCCGCTGCTCAATTCGCGGACGATCAGGTAGCGGTCGTTGAGCAGGCTGCCGGCTTGAACAATCGTCTGCGTTTGTCCGGGAGTAATCTGGACAGTCTCCGAGGCGTCGGTACTAGGCCGGTTCATGGGGCCCGTTCCCCGATCGCCCTGAGTGGGACCCGCCATTGTGTCGAGTATAGCGCAGCTATTTTGACGGGACCCCGTCAGAGTTGACGGCGCTGTTGGCTCTGCACTCTACGCCGGCGGCGGTTGGATCGGACGCTGCGACGGTTGGCGGCCCGGCTGCTTCTTTTTCTCCGGCGGCGCTCCGTGTTGCTGCGGCGCGGGGTGTTGAGGCGCGGCGTGTTGCTGCGGCGCGGGCCGCGGCGGACTCTGCGGACGAACCTCGCGATTGGCACGCTGCTCTTGCGGCTGAGGCCGCGCCTCGGGTTGGAACGGGCGCTGCGACGGCTGCTCCGCGCGGCGCTCCTGCGGCGCCGGCCGCGCTTCCGGTTGGAACGGACGCTGCGCCGGTTGCTCCGCGCGGCGCTCCTGCGGCTGAGGCCGCGCCTCGGGCTGGAACGGACGCTGCGACGGTTCCGCGCGCTCCGCCGGGCGCGCTCTTTCCGCCGAAGCCGGCGCGGCCGGGCGTTCGGCAGGCCGCGGCTCCGGACCCCGTTCGGCCGGAGCGTGATATTCGGTGGCAAGCGGCCGTTCCGCGACGACGTTCGCGGGTCTGCCATTCCGGCCCGCGGCAAACTGCGCTCGATTGCCGGCAGCTTCGCGCGCGTGATCCGTCTGCGCGGCCACCGGAGCCATGTGCCGCTCGCGCAGCGCCGCCGATTCCTGCTCGGTGGGCCGCACGTCGAGCCCGCCCCGCCCGCCGTTGTAACTGACCCGTCCGGGCCGCCCGTTGCTCACGCGGTAGTTATAAACGTTGTGCACGATTGTGGTGTTGAGATTCGTGACCGCCCGGTTATAGAACAAATGGCCGCCATTCCAATACGCGCCATAATAGCCGCGCCCCGTGTATCCGAATCCGTAATCGATGCCGCCATAGAAACCGATGTGCGTTCCCCAGTAGCCGGCGTGCCAGAGGTAGACGCCGTTATCGAAGCCCCACCACGGCGGCGTCCAGAGAGCGCCCACGTACGGCGCCATCACCCAGGCGCCCGGAACCCAGTAGTAGCCGGCGCTGGCATAGTCCCAATAGCCTGGTGTCCAGACATAGTCGTCGCCCGGGCAGGGCGGCTGGGAATAGTCGGGAAGCGGCGGAGGAGGATCGGGCGCTTCCACCGCTTGGGCGGATGCATCGGCCACATCGCTCGGGGCGTAAGAACTGGTGTCCTGCGCGGGCGGCGCCGCGCTCGATTCATCCGCGGGCGCCAGATTGCCGTTCGCGGCGGCGGCATCGGATGTATTTTGTGCACGATTGCACGCCACCAGACCGATCGCAACCGCCACTACCATCACGCTCAGTGGCTTCATGTACAGCCTCCCGCAGCGAATGAGCATGCCATGTGCCGTTGCCGCGCAAAGCCAGTGCGGAACCGTACCGATCAGGCCGAAAGCCCCTGGATCACCAGCGCGGCCAGCAATTCCGCGTATTTCTGCGACGGCGGTTCGTTCTTCACCAGAAAGCGGTAGTAGAGCGGGCCATAGAGGGAATCGAGCACGAGATCCAGGTCCGCATCCTTGCGCAGTTGCCCGGTGGTCTGTTTCTGCCGCAGCATGGATTTGGCTTCGGCCCGGCGCGGGTCGCTCCAGATGGCGCGGAAAGCTTCGGCGACCTCTGGATCGCAGCGGGCGGCCACCAGAAACGAGCGCAGCATGCGGCCTTCGCGGCCGGAGAGCACGCGCGCGAAATTCTGCATCTGCGCGGTCAGATCGTGGCGCAGCGAACCGGTATCGCGCAAGGGCAACTGCGGCGCCACGGCCTCGCGGAAAGCTTCGATGGCGAGTTGCGCCTTATTGGGCCACCATCGGTACACGGTGGTCTTGCTGGCGCCGGCGCGTTCCGCGATGGCTTCCATGGTGACCTGCGTGAAGCTGGTTTCATCCATGAGTTCGAGAGCCGCGCCGAGGATTCTGCGGCGCGCGTCTTCGTCGCGGGGGCGTCCGCGGCCGCGCTCGGGTTTTGCCGGACCAGCCATCTCGTGAGACAATCTTGAATATACGAATTTCGAAACGCTTGTGTCCAGTATTTCCCACAGGCGATGCTGAGAGGGGAGTGACCTGGGATGTGGATTGTCCGGCTTGCGCTGGCGCGGCCGTATACGTTCGTAGTTCTGGCGCTGCTGATTTTGATTCTGGCGCCGGTGATCATTCTGCGCACTCCCACCGACATTTTCCCCAACATCGATATCCCGGTAATCGCCGCGGCCTTCAACTACACGGGTTTGAGCGCCGAGGAGATGGAAGAGCGCATCACGTCGATTTACGAGCGCTCTCTCACCACCACGGTGAACGACATCGAGCACATCGAATCGCAGTCCATCGACGGGCGCGCCATCGTCAAAGTCTTTTTCCAGCCCACCGCCGATATCAACGCCGCGGTGGCGCAGGTGAGCGCGATTTCGCTGCCCATTCTGCGGCAGTTGCCGCCGGGAACCACGCCCCCGTTTCTGCTCACCTATAACGCGTCCAGCGTGCCCATCCTGCAACTCGGCCTGGGCGGCCGCGGGATGACCGAACAGGCGCTGTTCGATTACGGCGTGAACTTCATCCGCACGCGCCTGGTGACCATTCCAGGGTGCGCCATTCCCTATCCGTATGGCGGCAAACAGCGCGAGATCATGGTGGATATCAACCCGGCGGAAATGCAATCGAAAGGGCTCTCGCCGGCGGATATCACCAACGCCGTCGCCAATCAGAATCTCATCATTCCGGCGGGCACCTCGAAGATCGGCCAATTCGAATATGACGTGGACCTGAATTCCAGCCCCACCACGGTGGAAGCGTTCAACGATTTTCCCATCAAGGTGGTGAACGGCACGCCAGTCTACATCCACGATATCGGCCACGTGCGCGACGGGTTCGCGCCGCAGACCAACATCGTGCGGCAGGATGGCACGCGCGGCGTGCTGCTCACGGTGATGAAGGCCGGCAACGCATCCACGCTGGCGGTGGTGAATGGCGTGCGCAAGTTGCTGCCGGTGGTGGCCGCGACGTTGCCGCCGGAATTGAAGGTCCAGCCCCTGGCCGACCAGTCGATTTTCGTGCGCGCCTCCATCAGCGGCGTCATCCGCGAGGCGGTGATCGCCGCCTGCCTGACCGGTTTGATGATCCTGCTGTTCCTGGGAAGCTGGCGCAGCACGCTGATCATCGCCATTTCCATTCCGCTTTCCATCCTCACGTCGATGATCGTGCTCAGCTTCCTGCACGAAACCATCAACATCATGACGCTGGGCGGCCTGGCGCTGGCGGTCGGCATCCTGGTGGACGACGCCACGGTGGAGATCGAGAACGTCAACCGCAATCTCGATCAGGGCAAACCGGTCGAGCGCGCCATCCTCGACGGCGCGTCGCAAATCGCCGTGCCGGCATTCGTTTCGACGCTCTGCATCTGCATCGTGTTTCTGCCCATGTTTTTCCTGAGCGGCGTGGCGCGCTACCTGTTCGTGCCGCTGGCGGAAGCCGTGGTGTTCGCCATGCTCGCCTCCTACGGGCTTTCGCGGACGCTGGTGCCGACCCTGGCCAAATACCTGCTCCGGCTCCAGCATCACGGGCCGACGCGCAATCCGCTGACGCTGTTCCAGCGCGGTTTCGAACATGCGTTCGACCGCCTGCGCGACGGCTATCACGCCGTGCTGAGCATACTGGTGCATGGGCGCTGGATTTTCGTGCCCGCATTCCTGCTGGTGTGCCTTTCGGGCTTTCTGCTGTTTCCCTGGCTCGGGCAGGATTTCTTTCCATCGTCCGACACCGGGCAATTCAAACTGCATCTGCGAACCAAAACCGGAACGCGTATCGAAGAGACGGCGCGCATCTGCGACCTGGTGGAACAATCCATCCGGCGGCAGATACCGCGCGACGAGCTGTCGAATATCCTGGACGAGATCGGGCTGCCCTACAGCAGCATCAATACCATCTACAGCAACTCGGCGCCGGTGGGGCCGTCGGATGCCGATGTCATGGTGTCGCTCTCGGCGGAGCATCGTCCCACCGAAGAGTTCGTGCGCATGCTGCGCGTCACCTTGCCGCGGGAATTCCCCGGCACGGAGTTCTATTTTCTGCCCGACGATATCGTCAGCCAGATCCTGAATTTCGGCTTGCCGGCGCCCATCGACGTGCAGATCATCGGCAAAGATGTGGAACGGAACCGCGAGTTGGCCGACAAGATGTTGAGCCAGATGCGGCGGGTGCCCGGCATCGCCGATCTGCGCATTCAGCAGACTTTCGACTACCCGAAGCTGCACGTCTTCACCGACCGCATCAAGGCCGCCGAGAGCGGCTACACTCAGAACGACGTGGCGCAGAGCCTGCTCATCTCACTCAGCGGCAGCTTTCAGACGCAACCCACTTTCTGGCTGAATCCGGCGAATGGCGTAAGCTATAGCGTGGTGACGGAGGCGCCGCAATACGACGTGCAGTCCTTAAAGGACCTGCGCAATCTCCCGCTCGCCGCCGGGCCTTCGGGAACGCCGGAAATTCTCAACGACATCACCTCCATCAGCCGCGGCAACGGCCTGGCGTCGGTGAATCATTACGATATCCAGCGCGTGGTCGATATTTTCGGCGGGGTGGATGGCCGGGATCTGGCGGCCGTGGGCCGCGAAGTTCAGAAGATCGTCGATGACAATCGCAGGAACCTGGTGCGCGGATCGGAGATGCTGATTCGCGGCCAGGTGGATACGATGCAGAAATCGTTCTCCGGGCTGGTTGCGGGCCTTATCTTCTCCATCGTGCTGGTCTACCTGCTGATCGTGGTCAATTTCCAATCCTGGCTGGATCCTTTTATCATCGTTACGGCGCTGCCGGCGGCGCTGGCGGGAATCGTCCTGATGCTTTTCATCACCCGAACCACCCTGAGTGTCCCGGCGATGATGGGCGCCATCATGTGCATGGGCGTGGCGACGGCGAACAGCATCCTGGTGATCAGCTTCGCCAAGGAGCGCCTCGTCGAGCTGGGCGATCCGGTGGACGCCGCGCTGAGCGCCGGATTCACGCGCTTCCGGCCGGTGATCATGACGGCGCTGGCGATGATCATTGGAATGGTCCCCATGGCACGGGGAGTCGGCGAAGGCGGCGAACAGAACGCGCCGCTGGGACGCGCCGTGATCGGAGGTTTGCTGTTCGCCACGGTGGCCACGTTGACGTTCGTGCCGGCGGTCTTCGCCATGATGCACGGGCGGCGCGCGCCGGCGGGAGCGGCGGAGGTGGTGGTGGTCCATGATTAGCCCGGAGGTCCAGACTCCCGGCCAGGAATCCAAGCCGCGGCTGCCCGCGCTCGCGTGGATCGCTATCGCGCTGGTGCTCTGCCTGGCAGCGGGCCTGATCGCCTACGCGGTTTCGAACGGCCTCATGCGCAGGGTGCAGGCGCAGAGTGCGTTGAAAGAAGTGACGCTCAACATGGCGGTGCCCTCGGTGACCGCGGTCCATCCGCGCCGCGGCGCGGCGGCGGAAGAAGTGGTGCTGCCCGGAAACGCGCAGGCATACGTGGCGACGCCCATCTATGCGCGCGTCAACGGCTATCTGAAAACCTGGTATCACGACATCGGCGCGCACGTGAAGGCGGGAGATCTGCTGGCGGAGATCGAGACGCCGGAGCTCGACCGCCAGCTCGACCAGGCGCGCGCCGACCTCTCCACCGCGCAGGCGAACCTCGACCTCTCGCAAACCACCGCCGATCGCTACCAGGCGCTGCTGAAGAGCGACTCCGTGGCCAAGCAGGACGTGGACGATCGCGTGGGGGACCTGCATGCCAAAAAGGCCATGGTCGATTCGGCCGCATACAATGTGCGCCGCCTGGAAGAAATGCAGCATTTCCAGAAAGTCTTCGCGCCCTTCGACGGCGTCGTCACGGCGCGCAATATCGATATCGGCGCGCTCATTAACGCGGGCGGCAATGCTCCCGGCAAGGAGCTGTTCGATATGGCGGCCACCAACAAGCTGCGCGTGTACGTCAACGTTCCGCAGGCTTATTCGCGCGACGTGATTCCCGGCGCGCGCGCGGATCTCACGCAGGCGGAGTTCCCCGGGCGAAAATTCACCGGCGCCATCGTGCGCAACGCGGACGCCATCGATCCGTCTTCGCGGACCCTGCTGACGGAGGTGGATGTCGATAATCCTTCCGGCGAATTGCTGCCCGGCGCGTTCCTGTCGGTGCATCTGAAACTCGCCGCGAAAGTGGGCACCGTGATGGTTCCCGTGAATGCGCTGATTTTCCGCGCACAGGGCATGCAGGTGGCGGTGGTCCGCGATAACAAAGCGGAGCTCGTGCCGATCGCCATCGGCCGCGATTACGGCACGGAAGTGGAAGTGCTGTCGGGCGTCACGGCACAGGACGAAATCATCGAGAACCCGTCCGACTCGCTGACCTCCGGGACGGAAGTGCGAGTCGGGAAGGCGGACAAATGAGGTGGAAGGCTTGGCGAGCGAGTGGGGCAGGCTTCCGCCGGCGCGTCACTTATGCGTTCACCGTGCTGGCCGGAGTATTGGCCATGTCCGCTTGCATGGTCGGACCCAAGTACGCGAAGCCGGCCGTTCCCGCCGCGCCCGCCTACATCGAACCGCCGCCGGAATCGTTCACCGAATCGGCGGGATGGAAACAGGCGGACCCCGCGGACACCACCTTGCGTGCCGATTGGTGGCAGGTGTTCGGCATCGTCGAATTGAACCGCCTGGAAGCGCAGATCGACCCCAATAACCAGAATTTGAAAGCCGCGGAAGCGCGCTTTCGACAGGCACGGGCACTGATTCAGGTCAACCGCTCCAATCTCTATCCCACCATCTCCACTTCCCCGGCCATCACCACGAATCGCCTTTCGGCCAACAGCCCCGCCGGCAGTGTTCGCGGCGATTACGGCGAGTACACGCTGCCTATCGATACCAATTACGAACTCGACGTGTGGGGGCGAATCCGGCGTTCGGTGAACGCCGCGCGCGAAGAGACCCAAGCCAGCGCGGCCGATCTGGAGACCGTCCGGCTGAGCCTGCACGCCGAGCTGGCCATCGATTATTTCGAAATGCGCGCGCTCGACGCGGATAAGAAGCTTCTGGACGAAACCATGGTGGCGTACCAGAAGGCTCTCGAACTCACACAGAACCGGTATGACGGCGGATTGAGTTCGAAGGCCGAAGTGGCGCAGGCGCGCACGCAACTGGAGACCACGCGAGCGCAGGATATCGGCGTGGGCGTTTCGCGCGAAACCTACCAGCACGCCATCGCCGTGCTCATCGGACGCAATCCCGAGAGCTTGTCGCTCGAGCCGTCGCCGCTCAATTATGTGCCGCCGCCGATCCCGGTGGGCGTGCCGGCGCAGTTGCTGGAACGGCGGCCGGACATCGCCGCCGCCGAGCGGCGCGTGGCCGGGGCCAACGAGCAGATTGGGATCGCGCGGGCGGCGTTCTTCCCGCAATTATTGATCACCGCGGCCGGCGGTTTTCTCGGCAACACGCCGGTGGACTGGCTGAACTGGCCGAGCCGCTTCTGGTCGGTAGGGCCGGCCCTGGCCGAGACCCTTTTCGACGCCGGTCGAAGGCGCGCGCAATCCGAATCGGCATTAGCGGCGTACGACGAGGCGGTCGCCAATTACCGGCAGACGGCGCTCGCGGCATTCCAGGACGTGGAGGACAATCTGGCCACGCTGCGCATACTCGAAGAGCAGCAGCACGCGCAGAGGGTCGCGGTGGAAGCGGCCAGGCAGTCGCTCGATTTGTCGATGAACCGGTACCGGGGCGGCCTGGTGACGTACCTCGAGGTGATCAGCGCGCAGAGCATCGATTTGCAGGACGAGTACACGGAAGTGGACATTCTGCGGCGGCGCATGGACGCCAGCGTGCTTCTGATCAAGGCGCTCGGCGGCGGCTGGGACGTCTCGAAGCTGCCGAAAACCTGAACCGCTGCCGGCTTAAAGCCGGCGGGATCAGCCGGCACAAATTGTGAGGCGGATCCCCCCTGGTCCGCGGCTGCCCCACGAGGATTGGCACATGGCCTGGAACACCTATTTCCTGCCAGATCCTTAGCGTGCCGCGTCCCGCCTCTTCGGGACTTGCTGGCGCGCGGCTCAGCGACGCGGCGATGCTTTTGCCAATGCCGCGCGGGCGCGTTTGCGCATCATCGATTCGAATGAAACGCGCGGCACGTCGATGAGCTTGCGGAGTCCGGCATCGCGCAGCAGGCGCTGCACGGCGTTCGACATGTGCGCGGCGGCGCGGTCGAATGCCCCTTGAGAATCGGCGCGCATGCCGGCGATGGCGCGATAGTACCCCTGCTGGCCAGCTATCTTGTGACAGCCGAGCACCAGCGCCTCCAACACTTCGTGCCCTTCTTCCAACCGCGCCACGATGCCGCCCCATTCGTCGAGAAACGGGCAGAGCGGAAGCAGCGTGGCCGGCGAACGCCGCAGCGCCTTCACCGCGCGCAGGGGATAGTGGCGGTGGCCCTCCGCGGAGAGGCCGGTGTGCTGATAGATGAAAACCGCCGGCGCGAAGCGGCCGCGCCTGGAGAGATGCTCCATCACCGGCGCGGTGGCCGCGGTGCGCTTCCAGAACCCCATCCCTTGCGTGAGATCGCCGCGATTATGCGCCAGCGTCATCGATAAGCGCAAAAGGTCGAGCTCGCCATCGCGCTCCGCGCAGACGGCGTCGAACACCGCCTGCTCGCGATCGATCTCGCATTCGATGGCGGCGAGCGCTTCCCCGGCGGACTCCGTAGCGCCGCGTTCGAGCAGATAGCCGAGCCCGGCGGCGATGGCGCTCCACTGCTCGCCATGGTGGCCGCTCACGCCGCGCACGGCGCGGACGGAAACGCCCTCCTCGGTCCACGCGCGCGAAGCCAGCGCGAACCGCAGCATGGCGCGCAGGGAATCGGGATCGCGCGTTTCGCGCCACACCAGGCCGCGGATTTTGGTATCGACATCGGTGGGCACGAAGGTGGCGACACTCGCGTGGTGGCAGGCGAGACAGCAGGCGAAATAATCCTGTAATTGCTCCTCGGCGGTCAGCGAGCCGCGCAGGATGTTCTCCCAACTGGCGAGTACGCGCAGGAATCCGTAGGGCGAATCCCCGAGATCGATCAGGCGCGCCGATTCCGCCGCGGGCAGGCGGTCGGCGAGAAACGGCGCCGTGCTGCGAACTTGTGCGATGAGTGTTTCGGGGGATATCCAGTGCGACCACGCGGTGAGATCTTTGGGCGTCGATGGCGGCAAATTTCAGCCTAGCAGGTGCATTTCCACACTGTCGATCGCGAGCCTCCTGACTCGGCAGGATGTAATCGGGGAACTTACCGTTCCAAACTGAAAATAGAGGAGAAGGTCTATGCCAAATTGTGGAACGTTAGTGCTTGCTTTGGGCACAGCCGGACTGGTGCTCAGCGCGGTGGCGCAAGCGGCGCCGGTGAGCCGGGCTGACCGGGAATTTATGGACACGGTGGCCGCCATGGACATGACCGGCGCCCACGAAGGACGCCTGGCGCAGGATAAGGGTGCCAACGCCGAGGTAAAAGACTTTGCCAGAATGCTGGTGAAGGACGACAGCGAGTCGTTCGGCCATCTGGAGGAAGTGGCCGCCAAAGCCGGTGTTACCATTCCCAGGGGGATCGATACAGCGCGCATTCCGGAAATCCGCACGCTCGAGAACATGAACGGCGGCCGCTTCGACCGCCAGTTCTCCCGCGATCAAGTCAGCGCCCAGGAGCGCGCCCTGGCGATATTCCGGCACGAAGCCAGATACGGCGAGAACAGCGACGTCAAAGCATACGCCACCAGCATGATTCCCGTGCTGGATAACGATCTGAAACGCGCCCGGCAGATCGCCGCCGCGAAGTGACATTAGTGACAAGAAGCACCGCTCGCTTGCGGTCACGGCTCATCGATTAAGGAGAGCGGCAGCGCTCGATGAGCCGCGACCGCGAGGAAGCGGCGCCCTTGAAACTGTCCGAACTTCCGGACTGCAACGTGCAGGTTGAAATAGCGGTCGCTCGGGAGGTGAACGATGTTCGGAAAGCAGGTAACGCTTTTCAAGTTGTTTGGATTTGAGGTGCGGGTGGACGCCAGTTGGCTGTTTCTGGCGTTCCTGATAACCTGGACTCTCGCGGTCGGCTATTTTCCCTACCGCTACCACGGTCTGCCCACTCTCGATTATTGGTGGATGGGGATTCTGTGCGCTGCGGGATTGTTCGGCTCCATCGTGGTGCACGAACTCTCGCACTCGTTGGTGGCGCGCAGACACAACCTGCCGATGAAGGGGATCACCCTGTTTATCTTCGGCGGCGTGGCCGAAATGAGCGACGAACCGCGCGATGCCAGGACCGAGTTTCTGATGGCGATTGCCGGGCCGGCCACGAGCATTGCGATCGGCTGCGTGCTCTACGCCGTTTATGCCGCCGGAAGAACCGTATGGTCCACGCCTGTTGCGGGTGTGATCGGATATCTGGCATGGCTCAACCTGGTGCTGGCCGCGTTCAACCTCGTGCCCGCCTTTCCGCTGGATGGCGGCAGGGTGCTGCGATCGGCGTTGTGGTATTGGAGAGGAGACCTGGCTTCCGCCACGCGGGTCGCCTCGTCCATCGGATCGGGATTCGGTATCCTGCTGATGGTGCTGGCCGTCTGGCAATTGTTCAGCGGGAACTTCATCGGCGCCATGTGGTGGTTCCTGATCGGACTTTTCCTGCGCGGCGCGGCGGAAACGTCGTACCGCCAGTTGCTGATGCGGCAGGCGCTGGAGGGCGAACCGGTATCGCGGCTGATGAATCACGAGCCGGTCACGGTGACGCCGGACACGTCCATCGAAAATCTGGTGGAAGATTATATCTACAAAAAACATTTCAAAATGTTCCCCGTGGTTTCGCCGGGGTCGGCTCGGCTCGCCGGATGCGTCACCACCAGCGACGTGAAGCGGATTCCCCGCGGCGAATGGTCCACCCACCGCGTCGAGGAACTGGTGCATCCGTGCT
>Ga0335078_10013587_pt1 | contig 12066 bp, 9 predicted proteins | sample Lox_Sample_32_FD_206711 | JGI IMG/M metagenome (GOLD analysis project Ga0335078, IMG submission 206711) | Soil microbial communities from Loxahatchee National Wildlife Refuge, Florida, United States - Lox_Sample_3.2 | ecosystem: Environmental > Terrestrial > Soil > Wetlands | place: USA: Florida... | reverse complement strand
GGGTCGAGTCGCTGTACCCGTTCCTGTACTCCGACACCAGCGACCTGTCCGCCGTGCTCGACCAGGTGCGGGCCTCGACCGTGGCCAAGGCGGCCGAGATCGTCGAGCTGCGCCGCGTGGTGGGCGTCCGGGACGGGGCGCGGATCGCCGAGTGCGCGCGGCAGGCCGCGGCCAGGTTCGGCGCGGGCGGGCGGCTGTTCGCCTTCGGCAACGGCGGCAGCGCCACCGACGCCGCCCAGCTCGCCACCTTGTTCCTCAACCCGGGCCAGGTCAACGGCGTGGCCGCTCCGCCGCTGCCCGCGTTCGGGCTGGCCAACGACACGTCGGTGGTCACCGCGCTGGGCAACGACGTCGGCGTGGAGGTGGTGTTCGCCCGGCAACTGGCCGCGTTCGGCGGCCGGAACGACATCGCGGTCGGGCTGTCCACCAGCGGCAACTCGGCCAACCTGGTGCGCGCCTTCGACGAGGCGAGCCGGCGCGGCATGCTGACCATCGGGCTGGCCGGTTACGACGGCGGCAGGATGGCCGAGCTGGACAGCATCGACTTCCTGTTCGTGGTCCCGTCGTCCTCGGTGCACCGGATCCAGGAGGCGCAGACCACGATCTACCAGGTGCTATGGGAACTGACCGCAGAGGAGGTGTCACATGTGCCTGGGCATACCCGGTGAGGTCATCGAGCTTCACGCGGAACAGCCGGACCTGGCCAAGGTGAACGTGAGCGGGGTGCGGCGGATGATCAACATCGGCCTGCTCTCCGACGACCCGCCGGTCCCCGGCGAATGGGTGCTGATCCACGTCGGCTTCGCCCTGTCCAAGATCGACGAGCAGGAGGCGGCCGCGACCCTGCAGTTCCTCGAGGGCACCGGTCAGGCGTACGAGGACGAGCTCGCGGCGCTGAAGGCATCCGTGATCGAGTAGAAGGCGTGATCGAGTAGGCATGATCGAGTAGAAGGAGCGTGGGCACGATGCGGTTCGTCGACGAATTCCGTGATGCCGACAAGGCCCACGCGCTGGCCGCGAAGATCGCGGCGCTGTGCGAGCCGGGCCGGCAGTACAAGCTGATGGAGGTGTGCGGCGGGCACACCCACACGATCTACAAGCACGGCCTCGAGGACTACCTGCCCGAGTCGATCACCCTGGTGCACGGCCCCGGCTGCCCGGTCTGCGTGATCCCGATGGGGCGGGTGGACGACGCGATCCACCTGGCCTCGCAGCCCGACGTGATCATGACCTCGTTCGGCGACATGATGCGGGTGCCGGGCAGCGGCGGCTCGTTCTTCGACGCGAACGCCGAGGGCACTCACATCCGGATGGTGTACTCCCCGCTGGACTCGCTGAAGATCGCCCGGCAGAACCCGGACAAGCGGGTCGTGTTCATGGCGATCGGGTTCGAGACGACCGCGCCGTCCACCGCGATGACCATGATCCGGGCCAAGGCCGAAGGCCTGGAGAACTTCTCGGTGTTCTGCAACCACGTCACGATCGTGCCGGCGATCAAGGCCATCCTCGACTCGCCGGACCTGCGGCTCGACGGTTTCATCGGCCCGGGGCACGTGTCCACGGTGATCGGCTGCCGGCCGTACGAGTTCATCGCGAAGCAGTACGGCAAGCCGGTCGTGGTGGCCGGCTTCGAGCCGCTGGACATCCTGCAGTCGATCTACATGCTCATGCTGCAGCTGTCCCAGGGCAGGTCCGAGGTGGAGAACCAGTACGCCCGGGTGGTGCCGTGGGACGGCAACCTGGTGGCGCTGAAGGCCATCGGCGAGACGATGGAGCTGCGGCCCTACTTCGAGTGGCGCGGCCTCGGCTTCATCTCGCACTCGGCGCTGAAGGTGCACGAGAAGTACGCGGCGATGGACGCCGAGCTCATCTTCCAGGTGCCCGGGGTGCGGGTAGCCGACCCCAAGGCCTGCCAGTGCGGCGAGGTGCTCAAGGGCGTGCTCAAGCCGTGGGAGTGCAAGGTGTTCGGCACCGCGTGCACGCCGGAGACCCCGATAGGGACCTGCATGGTGTCGCCCGAGGGGGCCTGCGCGGCGTACTACAACTTCGGCCGGATGAACCGCAACCGGGTCGCCGAGGCCGGGGTGGCCGGGTCATGAGCAAGAGCTGGATAGACGAGGCCCTGGCCCAATCCGAGCTTGGGCACGAGGGCCTCGCCGCCGAGGGACGGCGCCAGCTGCCGCTGGCCGATCGGGAACAGCAGGTGCTGGACCGGATCGACCGCGCGCGGCGGCGCCGCCCCAAGGTCAGGGAAGAGCGCGTCACGATGTCGCACGGCGCCGGCGGCAAGGCCACGCAGACCCTGATCGAGGCGGTCTTCCTCGACGCGTTCCGCAACCCGCTGCTCGAGCCGCTCGAGGACGCGGCCCAGCTGACGGTGAGCGGCGCCCGGATCGCGCTCACCACCGACTCCTACGTGGTGTCCCCGCTGTTCTTCCCCGGCGGCGACATCGGCGACCTGGCTGTCAACGGCACCGTCAACGACCTGGCCGTGTCCGGGGCTAGGCCGCTGTACCTGTCGGCCGGGTTCATCCTGGAGGAAGGCTTCCCGGTCGCCGACCTGCAGCGGGTGACCGAGTCGATGCGGGCGGCGGCCGAACGGGCCGGGGTGTCCGTGGTCACCGGCGACACCAAGGTGGTGCAGAAGGGCAAGGCCGACGGCTGCTACGTCAACACCGCCGGGGTCGGCGTGGTCGAACGGGACGGCGCCCTGGGCGCGGCCCGGGCCCAGCCGGGCGACGCCATCGTCGTCTCCGGGCCGATCGGGGACCACGGCATCACGATCATGCTGGCCCGCGGCGAGCTGGACATCGAGGCGGACATCTGCTCCGACACGGCCCCGCTGAACGGCCTGGTGGCCGACCTGCTGGACGCGGTGCCCGGGGTGCGGGCCATGCGCGACGCGACCCGCGGCGGGGTGGCCACGATCCTGAACGAGATCGCCAGGGCCGCCGACGTGGGCGTGCTCGCCGTCGAGGACGCCATCCCGGTCCGGGCCGAGGTGCGCGGCGCCTCCGAGCTGCTCGGCATCGACCCGATGTACGTGGCGTGCGAGGGCCGGCTGGTCGCGGTGGTGCCAGGCGAGGACGCGGACCGCGCGGTGGCCGCGCTGCGCGCCCACCCGCTCGGCGAGCGGGCCGCGGTGATCGGCCACGTCCGGGCGGAGCAACCGGGGATCGTGCAGCTGAAGACGGCGTTCGGCGGGACGCGGATCGTGGACCTGCTGGTAGGTGACCCGCTCCCTAGGATCTGCTAGCCGCCGCTCTGCTCGCCGCGACCCTGCTCGCTGCTACCACGGCCTGGCCGAGGCTGATGCCGCCGTCGTTGCACGGCACGCGGGAGTGCAGCAGGACGCGGAAGCCGCGGGCCTCCAGCCGGGCCACGGTGGCGTCGAGCAGGAGCAGGTTCTGGAACACGCCGCCGGACAAGGCGACCGTGCCCAGGTCGTACCGCTCGCGCATGAGCAGGCAGCCCGCCTCGATCAGCGCGGCCACGCCGTGGTGGAAGCGGGATGCGATGACGGGGGCGGGAACCCGGGCCGTTCGGTCCTCGATAACGGCGTGCAGGAGATCGGACCCGCGGATCGTGAACGGGACCCCGGCCTCGACGGCGGCCGGGTACGTGCCGGTTTCGCCAGGATCTGCGAGCTGCTCGAGCTCGACCGCGGCCTGGCCCTCGTAGTTGATCGCGTCCCGCACGCCGAGCAGGGCCGCGGCCGCGTCGAAGAGCCGGCCCGCGCTGGAGGTCAGCGGCGAGTTGATGCCCTTGGCGGCCAGCGCGAGCACGGCGGACCACTGGTCCTGGTGGCGGCGTGCGACGTCGGCGTCGCCGGTGTAGGCCGCCGCCATCCGCCACGGCTGCCGGATGGCGGCGGCGCCGCCGGGCATCGGCACCGGGGCGAGGTGGCCGCCGCGCTCGAAGGCGGCCAGGCCGGCGGCCAGGAACTCGCCGCCCCAGATCGTGCCGTCGGTGCCGTAGCCGGTCCCGTCGAAGGCCACCCCGATCACCGGGCCTTGTTCGCCGTTGTCGGCCAGGCAGGAGGCGATGTGCGCGTGGTGGTGCTGGACGCCTTGCAGGGGCAGGTCGAGCTCCAGCGCGTACTTGGTGGACAGGTACTCCGGGTGCAGGTCGTGCGCCACGACCTGCGGGTCGATGTCGAACAGCCGGCGGAAGTGCTCGATGCCCTCGGTGAACGAGCGCAGCGTCTCGGCGTTCTCCAGGTCCCCGATGTGCTGCGAGACGAAGGCGTGGCGCCCCCGGGCCAGGCAGAACGTGTTCTTCAGCTCGGCACCGCAGGCCAGCACGGGCCGCGGGAACCCGGTGGCGACGGCAAGGGGCTCGGGGACGTAGCCGCGGGAGCGGCGGAGCAGCATCGGGCGGCCGCGGAAGCTCCGGGCCACCGAGTCGTCGGTCCTGACGTGGATGGCCCGGTCGTGGGTCAGGAACGCGTCGGCGATGTCCTTCAGCGTTTCCCTGGCCTCGTCGTCGCGGTAGACGATCGGCTCGTCGGAGACGTTCCCGCTGGTCAAGATCATCGGGCGGGCCACGGCGGCGAGCAGCAGGTGGTGCAGCGGGGTGTAGGGGAGCATGACGCCGAGCTGGCGGTTGCCCGGGGCGGTGGCGGCCGCGACAGCGGCGCCGGGTCTGCGCGGCAGCAGGACGATCGGGCGGGCCGGGCTGGTGAGCAGGGCGGCGGCGGTCTCGTCGACCTCGGCCAGGCCGGCGGCCGCGGCCAGGTCGGCGGCCATGATCGCGAACGGCTTGTCCTCGCGGTGCTTGCGCTGGCGGAGCGTTGCGACGGCCTGCTCGCAGGCGGCGTCGGCGGCCAGGTGGTAGCCGCCCAGGCCCTTGACGGCGAGGATGCGGCCGTGGCGGAGGAGTTCGGCGGCCGCGTGCAGGGGGTCTTCGCTGCCGTCGTCGAGGGCCAGCCGGGGGCCGCAGGCCGGGCAGCAGGCCGGCTGGGCGTGGAAGCGGCGGTCGGCGGGGTCGTGGTACTCGGCCGCGCACCGCTCGCACATCGCGAACGGCGCCATCGTGGTCAGCGGCCGGTCGTAGGGCACGTCGCGGACGATGGTGAACCGGGGGCCGCAGTTGGTGCAGTTGATGAACGGGTACTCGTGCCGCCGGTCGGCCGGGTCGGCCAGTTCGGCTAGGCAGTCCGCGCAGGTCGCGGTGTCCGCCGAGACCAGGGTGCGGCGCGGCCCCGCGGATTCACTGGCCGCGATGACGAAGGACGCGGAACGGGCCGGGCGAAGCGCCCGGGTGGTGACCCGCTCGATCCTGGCCAGCGGGGGCGCCTGGAGTTCCAGCCGGGCCAGGAACTCGGCCACCGCGGCTTCCGGCCCCTCGACCTCGGCGAACACGCCGTCCAGGTCGTTGCCGACCAGCCCGGTCAGGCCTAGTCCGGTCGCCAGGGCGTAGACGAACGGGCGGAAGCCGACGCCCTGCACCACCCCCTCGACCCGGACCGCGGTCCTGACCGTGTGCACGTGACGAGCTTAGGCCCAGACCGCTCGCCGGCTGTCTAGCGGAAACGTATGAAACAAATTATTGATCTGTTACCTGCTGCGGGGTTACCGTCAAGTCACCATCAGCCTGGCCTAACCGCTCGACGGCAAGGGGTGACCGCATGTCAGGGACCGCCGAGGCGCCTGTCTCCAGTCGACCAGGATGGGTCGATTGGATCTTCAGGCGCCAGCTCGATTACTATCCCGAAAACAGGGCCAGGGTGATGTACCTGGCCATTACCGTGCTCGCCACGATGACGCTGTACTACGAGCTCTACGTCGGCGGCTCGGTTTCCACGTTGCTCCTGGCCAACCTGCACATGAGCTTTACGTTCTTCGTGCTGACGCTGGCGTTCGGGGCGCTGATCGGGGCGTTCGGCTCGCTGTTCGCCGGGATCACCGACCGGCTCGGCCGCGCCAACCTGGTCGTGTTCGGCCTGTTCTTCACCGCGGTGTTCGTGGCGTTCATCATGCCGGCCGCGACCAACAAGTGGACGTTCACCATCGAGAGCTGGGTGGTCGGCTTCGTTGAAGGTATCTGCCTGGTCGCCACCCCCGCCCTGATCAGGGACTTCTCCCCGCAGGTGGGCCGGGCCACCGCGATGGGCTTCTGGACCAGCGGGCCGGTGATCGGCAGCCTGATCGTCTCGGTGGTGGGCACCGCCACCATCCCCGCGGTCGTCAACGACGAGCGGTTCTGGACCCACGAGTACCGCATCTGCGGCATCGCCGGCCTGGTCGTGTTCGTGATCGCGCTGATCGGGCTCAAGGAGCTGTCCCCGGCGCTGCGGGACCAGCTGATGGTGACCCTGCGCGACCGCGCGCTGATCGAGGCCAAGGCCAAGGGCCTGACCGAGGCGGACATCGAGGCGGCGCTGCGTCACCCGTTCCGCCAGCTGCTCAAGGCCGACATCATCGTCTCCTCCATCGCCGTGTCGATCATGCTGCTGATCTACTACACCGCGGTCGCGTTCAGCGTGATCTACCTGACCACCGTGTTCGGGCTCACGCTCAAGGACGCCAACGGCCTGGGCAACTGGAACTGGGGCTTCAACGTCATCGCGGTGATCCTGGTCGGGATCATCTCCGACCGGTTCCGGGTCAGGAAGCCGTTCATGGTGGTCGGCGGCGTGCTGGCCGCGGTCATGACCGTGGTCTACCTGCTGCAGGCGGGACACCATCCCGGCTACTACACCCTGGCGCTCATCCTGGCCCTGCTGTCGCTCGGCCTGGGCATCGCCTACACCCCGTGGATGGCCAGCTTTACCGAGACCGTGGAGGCTCGCAACCCGGCGCTCATCGCCACCGGCCTGGCCATCTGGGGCTGGATCATCCGGATCGTGGTCTTCGGCGCGTACCTGTGCCTCCCGCTGGTGATCAACACGGTCACCCCGCTGGTGAACTACGGCGGCACCGTGGCGGCCTACGCGGCCCAGTACAAGACCGAGCTGGCGTTCCTAGCCGCGAAACCGGACATCGTGGCGACCGCGCAGAAGATCCCGCCGAACGTCATCGCCACCGCGGGGAAGATCCCGCCGGACGTCATCGCCATCGCGAAGAAGGACACCGTGCAGCTCACGAACGCGCAGAAGTTCGCGCCCGAGCTCAAGGTGATCCAGGCTAACCCGGCCCTGTTCACCAAGCTGTCCACCTACACGAACCCGGCCAAGATCCCGGGCCCGCTGCTGGCCCAGGCGATCAAGGCCGCCGGGGGCGGCGCCAAGGGCGTCGCCGTGCTGACGACGATCTCGCAGAACAAGGCGGCCATCAACGGCGTGATCGCGGTCGCGCCGGACCTGCAGAAGGTCGCCCCGTACGCGACGGACCTGCAGACGATCGCCCCGTACTCGGCGCAGCTGACCACCATCGCCCCGTACTCGGCGCAGCTGACCGCGCTGTCCAAGATCCCGCCGAGCGTCTCCGCGTACCTGGGCGCACACGCCAAGGACGTGCAGAACGCCGCGGCCAAGACGGCAGGCCAGTGGAAGACGTGGTACTGGATCTGCTTCGGCGGCATCATCTTCTTCCTGCTCAGCATCCCGCTGCTGCGCGGCCGCTGGCGGACCCGCGACGCCAAGCGGGACGAGGCCGAGCACGAGGCCAAGGTGCAGGAGGAGCTGGCCAAACTCCAGGCCACCGTCTAGGCGACGCGAGGGCATCCTGCCCTAGGTGCCGCCTAGGGCAGGATGCCCTCGATGATGGCCTGCTGCAGCCGGTTGGCCGTGGCGACGTCGGGCTTGCGCGCGGCGAGCACGTCCGCGTAGAGGAACGACTCGCCCAGCCGGACGAGCGCGTACGCCAGCGCGCTCGGCTCGATGATCGTGACCAGGCCGAACTCGGCCATGTCACGGCGCAGCAACTCCTCGTTGAGGGCCACGATCCCGCTCTGCACCCGGCCGCGCGGGTCGGTGAGCACGCGCATGGTCAGGGCGGGCTCGTCGTCCAGCAGGCGGCGCAACCCTTGTGATCCGGCCACCATCGCGTTGATATGGCGGATGGTGCCGGGGGTGTGCAGCTCGCCTTCGGGCCGTTCGGCCTCCCAGCGCTCGACGGCGATTTCCAGCATGCGCTCGGTGAGCCACCATAGAGCCTGGCTGATCAGCTCCTCCCGGCTGCCGACGCGGCGGAACAGGGTCACCCGGGACACGCCGAGCTCATCGGCCAGGCCCTGCATGTCAAGCCGCCTGCCTTCGTAGATCCACCGGGCGGCGGCCGAGACGATGCGGTCGGTCAGGCTGATCTTGGTGGTGCCATTGGCTTTGGGCCGACTGCCTTTCGGCCGGCCTGTCAGGGTCTGCGCGGACACGATCCCGCCGCCCCGGGTTCCCGGCTGGGCTTCCGACGTGGCGGTCACACTGCCACGATAACCCGCGCGAACGTCCAGGTCAGTAGGCGGGGCGACGGGCGAGGTCACAGTGTTGAGCGGCGGCTGGCGTGGCGGGGGCGGCGGCGGGCGGCGAACAGCAGCAGGGCGCCGGCCAGCAGGAGGGCCGTGGCGACGGCGGCGACCGTGAGCAGCGGGAATCGGATCCCGGCGGCGGGGCGGGGCGCGGCGGGGCGCACCGGGACCTTGAGCGAGGCGGTGGCGGTGCGCGGGGTGCCGCGACGCTGGGAGGTGCCGGTCACGACGGCGTGGGCCCGGACGGCGATGCTCCAGCGGGAGCCGGCCGGGCCCGGTGGCGAGCAGGGCCGCCGGACGACCGGGACACCGGGCGCGACCGGACGGCCGGGACCGGCGCATGCGCCGGTCCCGGCACTGGCGAGCTGCCCGGCCCGGTACTGCCAGACCTGGCCACGTCCGATCCGCCCATTGCCGGGGCCTGCACCGGCGCACTGGCCGGCGAAGTCGATGTACAGCGCGGCGGCCTGGCCGGCCTCCAGGCAGTAGCCGTTCCCGTTCATCACCACGCCGTTGCCGGTCAGCGACCATTGCTGGCCCGCGACGGCGGGGTCGCAGCGCTCCAGCGTGACACCCGAGCCGTTGCCGCCCGCCTGCCAGCACAGGCGGGGGTGCCCGACCGGGTTGATCTGCACCGGGCCGACGGCCGGCCCGGCGGCCCAGGCGGATCCTGAGGTAAGGACGGCAGCGGCCAGGGCCGCGCCAATGATGCGCAGGGCCCCGGCCGCACGGGACCGCCGCAAACCCGGCACGCTGCCTCCCGGCGCTTTGTCACAGAATGTGACCGAACGCTTACGAGTGACAGCCTAGCGGTCAGCGACGGAAGGCGGCGTCCCAATCGACGTCTTCGCGCAGCCGCCGCTTGAGCAGCTTGCCGCCCGGGTTGCGCGGCAGCGGCGTGCTGCTCACCGCGACGTACTGCGGGACCTTGAAGTCGGCGATGTGGTCGCCCAGGTAGCCGAGCACGGCCGGGACGTCGAGGGAGGTCCCGGGCACCGGCACGATGACCGCGCCCACCTTCTCCCCCATCATCTCGTCGGGCACGCCGAGGACCGCTGCCTCGTACACGCCCGGCGCGCCGGCCAGGGCGTTCTCCACCTCGACGCAGTACACGTTCTCGCCGCCGCGGTTGATCATGTCCTTGAGCCGGTCCACCAGGTAGACCAGGCCCTCCTCGTCGATCCGGGCCGCGTCGCCACTGTGCAGCCAGCCATCCACGAACGTATCGGCGGTGGCCTCCGGCTTGTTCCAGTAGCCGGAGACGACGTTCGGCCCGCGGATCAGCAGCTCGCCGGTGCCATCGGGGGTCACCGCGTCGAGGCGGACGTCGCATACCGGGGCGGGGAAGCCGACCGAGTCGGCGTGCGCGACGAACTCGTGCGGCAGGAACGTGGACACGCTCGCGGTCTCGGTCAGGCCGAACCCGTTGCCCAGCCGCGCCTGCGGGAACGCCTTGGCCAGCCGCGCCACCAGGTCGGGCGCGATCGGCGCCCCGCCGTAGGAGACCGAGCGCACGCGCGAGATATCCACGTCGGCGAAGGCCGGCTGGCTGATCGCCAGCCAGTAGATGGCCGGCACGGTGACCATGGTGTCGATCGCTTCCTCCTCGATCGCGCGCAGGAACGCCGCGACCTCGAAGACGGGCATGATCACCGCCGTGCCACCCACGTACAGGGCCACCAGCAGCTGGCTGTTGCAGCCGGTCACGTGGAACAGCGGCACCGAGATCAGGGTGCGCAGGCCCGCCGGATCCACGGACAGAGCCCGGCGGCAGGTCTCGGCGTTGGACAGGAAGTTCTCGTGGCTGGTCACCGCGCCCTTGGGGAAGCCGGTGGTGCCGCTGGTGTAGAAGATCGCGGCCGCCCCGGACGGCTCGGCGTCGTCGACGACCAGCGCGTCGCCGTCGGGCAGCGCGGCTCCGGGCACGAACACGTACGCCGCGCCGGAGTCGGTCACCACGTAGTTCGCTTCCTCCTCGGTGAAGCGGGTGTTGACCGGTACCACGACCGCGTCGGCCAGCACCGCGCCGAGGAAGGCCAGCACCCAGTCGACGCCGTTGCCCAGCCGGATCGCCACCCGGTCACCGCGCTGGACGCCGAGGCCGCGCAGGCCGCCCGCCACCCGGGCAGCCCGGTCCCACAGCGAGGCGTAGCTCAGCCGCGGGCCGCCCCCGGTCTCCACCACGGCCTCGGCGGCGCCGTCCCGGTCGACCGCCGCGCGGAACATCTGCACCAGGTTGCGGGGCAGGCCCTCGTACCGCTTGATGCCGTCCTCACCTCGGACGACACCGGTCATGTCGAACATGCCGCCCAGGTCACTGTGGTCCTTCATGATGCACCGCCCTTGGCCGGGGTGAAGTAGCGCACCGGGTTCTCCACCATCATCTCCTCGATCTGCTCCTGGGTGACGCCGGCTGCCAGCAGGGCGGGCAGCACGTCGTCGGTGATGTGCTCGTAGTGCCAGTTCGGAGCGGCGGCGGCGCGGGCCGCGTCGTGCGCGGCGCCGAAGTAGTCGATGAAGCAGTTCGCGTCGTGCGCGAGCACCATGCTGCCCGCGTAGCCCCGGGCCGCCATGATGGCGATCGTCTTGATCCGTTCGGCCGTCGGGTTGAACAGATCCAGCCCGAAACGGTCCATGCCGAGCAGGACCCCGGTGTCCGCGAGCTCGGTGAGGTAGTCGATGTCGTTGCTGTCCCCGGCGTGCCCGATCACCACCTTGGTGAGGTCCACGCCCTCCTCGGTGAAGATCCGTACCGCGATCCGGCCGGTCTGGTGCGGGCCCGAGGTGTGCACGGTGATCGGCGTGCCGGTCTCGACGTGCGTCCGGGCGATGGCGCGGGCGATCCGCTCGATGCCGGGGCTGGGTTCGGGAGTCTCCAGGGCGAACTTGAGGAAGGCGGCCTTGACCCCGGTGCCGGCGATGCCCTCGGTGATGTCGCGGGAAAAGTCGGTGACCATCGGCTCGGGGATGTCGATGAGCAGGCCGGGACCGCGGTAGGCGTACTGCTGCGGCAGTTCTTCGTAGACGTACAGGCCGGTGGCGACGATGATGTTGAGCCGTGTCTGCGCCGCGATCCGCTGCATCCGCGGAATGTCGCGGCCCAGCCCCCAGACCGTGGGGTCGACGATCGTGCGGATGCCCTTGGCGTAGACGGCGTTGAGCTTGCCGATGGCCCGGGCGACCATCGCCTCCTCGTCCCACCAGTCATTACCGTAGTTCTGCACGTGCTCGGTGGAGAGCACGTAGACGTGCTCGTGCATCAGGGTCTGGCCCAGGTTGCCCAGGTCGACCGGGCCGCGTACGGTCTCGACGGCTGCCACTGCTTCCCCTTTCCGAAGGCTGCTCCCATTATGATCGCCGCATGCCTGCGCAGCCCCGGCGCGCGGATCGTCGCGGCGACCACCTCATCGTCTGCGGTGACGGGCCGCTGTCGTACCGCATTACGGAGGAGCTGACGTCCCGGTACGGCGAGCACGTGACGGTCATCCTGCCGGACCGGCGGAACCACCACGGGCCGCAGATCAGCGCGCTGCCGCGGGTCCGGGTGCTGGAATACCCCGAGCTGTCCAGCCAGGCCTTCACCGACGCGGACGTGCAGTCGGCCCGGGCGCTGGCCGTGGTCTGGCAGGACGACGTGGGCAACCTGCACGCCGGGCTGCG
>Ga0335078_10013586_pt1 | contig 12067 bp, 6 predicted proteins | sample Lox_Sample_32_FD_206711 | JGI IMG/M metagenome (GOLD analysis project Ga0335078, IMG submission 206711) | Soil microbial communities from Loxahatchee National Wildlife Refuge, Florida, United States - Lox_Sample_3.2 | ecosystem: Environmental > Terrestrial > Soil > Wetlands | place: USA: Florida... | reverse complement strand
GGACCACTCCCAGAGCCAATCCGCCGAGCATGCCGGCGCCAGCCCATGCCGGGCGATTGGGATCGGAAGGAACTTCGGGCAGGGAGGCGGAATCCAGCACTTCGAGGTTTTCCCCTGCCTTGTGCTCCTCCAACTGCTCCTGCATCTCGGAGGCGTTGCGGCGCTTCACCATGTCCTCGTAGTCGCTCTTGGCCAGGTTGAGATCACGCAAAAGAGCCGCGTACTGCTGTTCGTCGAGCGGCGCTTCCTGGATCTGGCGTTCCAGGACGGCGATGCGCTTTTCCACCTCGGCCTCCTGCTTGCGATAGTTCTCGATTTCAGCAGTCTTGGCCTGGAGCTCGGTGGCGTAGGTGTGGGCGCTGTTCTGCAGTTCCTGCAGGGTCCGTTCGACCTGTGGATTGCTGATCACGACTGGTCCGGCAGTGGTGGCGTTCAACGCGGCGGCGGCTTGCTGTGCCGACCACTCCTTCTCCAGTTGGTCGCGCTCCTTCTCCATTGCCGCGATGGATGCCTGCCGCGCGCCGATCTCGGGATAGGCATCGCCGTACATATTTTTCAATGCCGCCAGATCCTGCCTGGCGGTGGAAATCCGGTTCACCAGCGTGGTGAGCTGTTCGTTGCGCGCGGCCGCCTGCGGTCCGGAGTTGGGCAGTGCTTCGGTGGCCCGCTGGTTCCAGTAAAGCTGATCCTGCTTGTTGTTCTGAATCTGGGTTTGGAGCATCATCCGCTCTTCCCCGGCGCGGCTGATATTGCTCTCCAGGTTCATCAACGCCATCTGCTCCATTTGCATCGATTGGGCATTGGCTTGGGCCTGCTCGGGCAGATGTCCCTCATTTTCGACCTTGAACTTCGTAATCTGGGCTTCGAGGGCATTCATCTTTTCCTTCGCGGCTTTCAATTCGTCGTTCAGGAAGCCGGTGGTCACCGTGGCCTGCTGTCGCAGCACGGTAACATTCTGCTCGGTAAACTTGGTCACCAGTTCCCGCACCACGGCCTGCGCCTTGTATTTATCGACATAAGAAAAGCGGATTTCGAAGGCCGAGGCAAACCTGTTTCCGACGAGGGCCGCACCGTTGGGATCGTTGACGGGAACGATCCCGATGTGCTTGTTCTTCATCTCCTGCACGATATCTTCGAGCGGCATCCGTTTGCGCTGCTGCGGATAGAGGTTCAGCCCTGGCTTCATGATGATCTCTTCGAGGCTGTCGCGGCTCAGGATCAGGGTTTCCATTTGCTGCAGCCGCTCCGCCATCTGGGAGGCCATCACGCTGGGCACCAGCCGCTCGGGCACCTGCTGTGGGGTAATCCGCATCACCGCGCGCGAAACGTAGGTGTCCGGCCAGAGAAAGGCGACAACCACCCCAACCACCAGGCCCGCGAACGCCGGTCCCAGAATCCAGGAGCGGTAGCGCCGGAGCATGTCGATGTAATCTTCAATATCCGGCGGACGGCGGGAGACCGTAACTTCGTGCTGTGGAGATCCCATCATGTTGAAAAACCTTCCTGTTATTGTGTCATTCCGGAAGCCGGCTTGCCATGCACTCCCAGCCAAAAAAGAGCATCATTTCACGATAATGATGTCGCCCGGCAGCAATTTAATGTTCTGTTCCGTGTGCTGGTTTTTAATAACCTGCTTGTAATTGAAATTGAACGTATCTTTTCCGCGTATGATGCGGATATGCGTCTGATTGGCAAAGTCCTTGAAACCGCCCGCGTTAACCAGCGCCTCCAGCACCGTCGTGGGCACAATCAGGGCGTATTTCCCCGGCTTATTCACTTCCCCTTCCAGGTAATACATCTTACTGTTGACCTGGGTGACCCCCACGGCCACGTTGGGGTTCAGAATCATATGGCTGGTTTTGAGTTTCTCGGTGATTTCGTTTTCCAGTTCCAGAGGAGTCTTGCCGGCCGCCATGATCTCGCCGATCAAGGGGATCGAAATGCGGCCGTCCGGGCGCACCGTATGAGGTCCGGAAAGCTGCTGCGAGTTCCAGACGAAGACATTCAGCACATCCTCGGCGCCGATCACGTATGTTTTTTCGCTGATGACGCCGCCCGGTTCGCCCTTAGGCGTTCCATCGCTCTGCGGAGCGGCCATCTTCAGGGGATCGGTTTCGCCTGCGGGTGGTTGAGCCGGGGGTGGATTCTGGGCCGCTTCGGACTTCTTGGCGGGAGGGTCCTGTTGCGACTGTCCGGATTGGGACTCAGGCGTCAGGGCGTAAGCCCCGCAGCAGCCGAAGCCCACCGTCACCGCCAGGGCACATAGAATCGCCGTTCTCATCTTGTTCCTCTGACCCTTCACAGGGACCTGATCCAAACGCACCCGAACGCCGGATCGGATGAATCCATCAGCACTTACTCGCTTACACCGTTCATATAGTGTACAGCATCGGGCGAAAAACCTGAATGGTTGCAAGCAGGGGAGAAGGTCTGTGGCCGGGCCCTCAGTAACGGTACCAAGGAGGCGATCGGAAGGCGCGGGAACAGGAATCCACTTCCCTGTAGCGGACTTCTCCCAAAAAGCGGATCGGAACCCGGGCGGCGATTGTAAGTGCTAGATAAATCGGCTATTCTGGATTCGAAAGAAAGGATTTCCCGCGGCCCTAAACGTGCACCGTTCGGGCGCGGAAATCTGTCTCGCCGGCTCGACGGGCGGCCACCATGTTTCAGGAACTCAAGTTCCAACTGTCCACTGCGATACTGACAATTCTCACGGTTGCTGCCGCTGTGGCCGCGGTTATCAACTTTGACGAGCAACTCCATTTCCGCCTCCCCCAGGATGGCGTGGTGTGGGTGGATCGCGCGCAGGGTGTCCAGGCACTCTACGCTCCTCCCGACAGCCCCGCCGGCCGCGCAGGAGTCCGCACCGGCGACTGGCTGAAAAGCATCGACGGCGGCAAGGTTGAAAAATCCACCGATGTGATCAAGATCCTGTGGACGGTGGGCACCTGGCGCCAAGTGGTGTACCGGGTGGTCCGGAACGGGCGGGAATTCGACGTCAATAATGTCGTTGTCGGCGAGGTTCCGCTCGATCGCGCGATTCTCTATCAGTACGTTGTGGGTTTTTTCTACCTGGTGATCGGGCTGTTTGTTTATTTTCGCCGCGGCAGCGCGCATAAGGCGCGGCATTTCTATATTCTGTGCCTGGTTTCGTTCATCGCCTTCTGCTTCCATTTCACCGCCAAGCTGAACGGCTTCGATAAGGTCATCTATTTCGGAAATCTGGCCGCCGTGCTGGCCGCCCCGGCCGTATTTCTGCATTTCTGCCTGACCTTCCCGGAGCCGCGCAAATGGTTCCGGGCGAAATCCGCCGTGGCCCTGCTCTATGCAGCTCCTTCGGCTTTGTTTCTGCTATTCCTCGGCTTTGCTTCGGGTCTTGTCCGGGTGAACATTCCGCTGCTCGAGTTGAACTGGGCTCTGGACCGCCTGTGGATGCTGCTCGCCAGCCTTCCCTATATCATCGGGGGGTTCGCGTTGAGCGCGGAGTACCGCAAAGCCGAGGACCCCATTGTGCGGCAGCAGTTGAAATGGCTGCGCAACGGCACTTTTGCCGGAGTGCTGCCGTTCGCCGTGTTATATGTGCTGCCGTTTGTCCTGGGAGCGGTGCCCGGAAATTATCAGAAGGCTTCCGTGGCATCGCTGGTTCTCGTGCCGCTGACCCTGGCCTACGCTATTGTCCGTTACCGCCTGATGGACGTGGACATCATCTTCCGCCGCGGCTATGCCTACACGCTGGCAACTCTGTGCGTGCTGGCGGCTTTCTACGGGATTGTTTTCGGCCTGGGCAGCATGGTGAAGCAGAACTTCCAGGGCCTGGGCCAAACCGTGCCCATGACGGTGATGCTGATTGCGGCTTTCCTGTTCCAGCCCATCCGCAACTGGATTCAGGAGCGCCTGGACAAGTATTTCTATCGCGACCGCTACGATTACCGGCGCACGCTGGTGGAATTCGCCCGCGAGCTGAGTTCGGAAACGGATCTGGACACGATGCTCTCTTCGGCCGGCGACCGGCTCCTCCAGACCCTCTCGATCCAGCACCTGGCATTTTTCCTCGCGGAAGATGGCGCGGTTGGTCCCGACGGCCCGCGTTTCCGCCTGAAGAAGGCGATGGGCGCCAACCCGCGGCTGGGCGGCGCCGTTTACGATGACCTGGATCTGAGCTTCCTCAACTGGAAGCTGCCCGAGGGATATCTCTTTTTCGAGCGCACCCGCCATCAACTGGATGCCATCTCGCGTGCCTGGCCGGCCCCGGTGCGGCGCACCATCGCCGATCTCGATCTGACCTACTACCTGCCCTGCACCGTCCGCGGGCGCACGATCGCTTACCTCGGTGTCAGCCGCAGCGCCGATGGCGACTACCTGTCAAGCGTGGACGTGGAGCTGCTGGTGACGCTTTGCGGCTATGTGGCCATCGCCATCGAAAACGCTTCGCTCTACCGCTCGCTGCAGCGCAAGGTGGAGCAGTATGAGCGCCTGAAGGAGTTCAGCGAGAACATCGTCGAATCGATCAATGTGGGTATCCTGGCGGCCGACCTGGATGACCGCGTGGAAAGCTGGAACAGCCAGATCGAGCAGTTGAGCGGGGTGCCGCGGGACCGCGCCCTGGGCCACAAACTGGGGGACCTGTTCCCCTCGGACCTGGCTCGGGAGTTCGAGCGGGTACGCGGCGAAACCGGCATTCACCACATCTACAAATTCGTGCTCAAGCCGGCGCCAAACGGCGTGCATCACGCCGGCCTCAACGGAAACGGCAATGGCAATGGCAGCGGCGGACCCGGGCCGGCCGCGCAGCCGGCGCCCTTCCGCGAGGCTACCGTGAACATCGCCATCGCGCCGCTGGTTTCCAAGGACCAGCAGCAGATCGGCCGCCTGATCATTTTCGACGATGTCACCGACCGTACCGAGCTGGAGCAGCGCCTGGTGCAGGCGGACAAGCTCTCCAGCATCGGTCTGCTGGCAGCGGGCGTGGCCCACGAGGTCAACACGCCGCTCGCGGTCATCTCCACCTACGCACAGATGCTGGCCAAGCAGGTGGGCGAGGACACGCAAAAATCGATCCTTCTGGACAAGATCGCCAAGCAGACCTTCCGCGCCAGCGAGATTGTCAATTCCCTGCTGAACTTCTCGCGCACCTCCACCACTTCCTTCGGTGAAGTCAATTTGAACCGTGTGATCCAGGAGACGCTGTCGCTTCTGGAGCACCAGCTTCAGAAATCCGGCATCCGCGTTCAGAGTTCGCTCGATCCGTCGCTGGGGACGGTACACGGCAACACCGGCAAGCTCCAGCAGGTATTTTTGAACCTCTTCCTGAACGCGCGGGATGCCATGGGCGCCGGAGGCACCCTGGAGGTGCGGTCTTGGGCGGAAGGCGCGCACGTCCGCATCGAAGTGGCCGATACGGGGCACGGCATCGCTCCGGAGCACCTGCACCGCATTTACGATCCCTTCTTCACTACCAAGGCAGCGCGCAAAGGCACCGGGCTGGGGCTGTCGGTAACCTACGGTATCATTCAAGAGCATGGGGGCTCGATCGAAGTCTCCAACCGGCCAGGGGGCGGCGCTCTTTTCCGCCTGGAGCTGCCGCTTTCCGGAGCGGCGCGCAAACCGGTAAATGCCGCTTGAAATGACCGCTCCCGAAAACGCAGCCCAACCAACCAGCCGCGGCAAAGTGCTCGTCGTCGACGACGAGCTGGACATCCGCGAAGGACTCGAGCTGCTGCTCACCTCCGAAGGCTACTCCGTCGAGCAGGCGCAGAACGGCGTCGAGGGCCTCGAACGCCTGGAACGCGGCGCCTACGACCTGGTTCTGCTGGATCTGATGATGCCCGACAAATCCGGCATGGAAGTGCTTGGCGAAGTCCGCCGGCGCGACCACGAAACCCCCATCTTCATGATCACCGCTTACGGGTCGGTGGAAGCCGCGGTGCAGGCGCTCAAGCTGGGCGCCAATGATTATTTCTCGAAGCCCTGGGACAACGAGAAGCTGATCATCGAGATCGACCGCATGATCGCCCGGCGGCGGCTCGAAAGCGAAAACACGCAGCTCAAGCGGGCCCTCAAGCAGCGATACAGCTTTCCCAACATCATCGGCAAAAGCGAGCGCATGGTGCGGCTGCTCGACCTGGTGGGGCAGGTGGCCTCGAGCCGCTCGACGATCCTCATTACGGGCGAAACCGGCACCGGCAAGGAGCTGGTGGCCAAGGCCATCCACGCCAATTCTCCCCGTGCCGACCGCATGTTCGTGGCAGTCAACAGCGGCTCGCTTCCGCCGGACCTGCTCGAATCGACTCTGTTCGGCCACGTGAAAGGAGCCTTCACCAGCGCCGTCCAGACCAAGAAGGGCTACTTCGAGGTGGCCGACCACGGCACCATCTTCTTCGACGAGATCGGGACCATCGGCCCGGAAACCCAGATCAAGCTGCTGCGCGTCTTCGAGGAAAAAGAATTCACGCCCCTGGGCGCCACCGATCCGATCAAGGTGGATGTGCGGATCCTCGCCGCCACCAACGCCGACCTGCACCAATACGTCAAAGAGGGGCGTTTCCGCGAAGACCTGTATTACCGCCTCAACGTCATCAACATCTCGCTGCCGGCGTTGCGCGAGCGCAAAGAAGATATCCCGCTGCTGGTGGACCATTTCTTCACCTACTATTGCCGCGAGAACGACAAGTTCCTGGACTCCAGCGGCCGCTCCCTGCTGCGCTTCGTTTCCGAGGCGACGCAGCTGTTGAAGGAACATAACTGGCCCGGCAACGTGCGCGAGCTGGAGAACGTGGTGGAGCGCGCCGTGGTGCTGGCCACCGAGCCGGACGTGCCCATGCACGTGCTGCCCGACAGCCTGCTGCAGGCCAACGGCGTGCGGCTCAATCGCGGCGACGGCGCTCCTCTGCCGGCCGATGCCTCGCTGTTCGAAATCGTCAACGATTACGAACGCCGCGTGATTCTGGAGCGGCTGGAGCGCTGCAACTGGAGCCAGACCGAAGCGGCCGAGAGTTTTCACATACCGCTTTCCACGCTCAATCAAAAGATCAAGCGGCTGGATATCAAAATCAGAAAGAAAGGCGAAGCATAGGATGGATGGAGCGGCCCCGCGTGCGGCGCGCCTCGGACGCCGCCCCCGCCGCCTGATGCGCTGTACCTGTCAAGATTTGAGGATGCCTGCCGCTCGAGCGATGTGGGGCGGATGGCCTCATCCGCGCGCGACCCCTGGTCGCGCTCTGGCGCCAACCCTGATCTCTTACACCGGACACCACACTGGCGCGATGCACGGCCGGCCGGCGAAGGGTAATGTTCCGAACAGCTTTCGAGCGTTCCGGGGGGGCGCGCCGCCATCCGCGGTGTGCTAACATTCAGGAGGAATCCGCCTGGGCTGCGGATTGCCGCCTTTCCCGGAACCGTACCGTTTCATCATCCATGAGTTTACGTTCTCTTTTCAGTCTCTTCTCTTCGGATCTCGCTATCGACCTGGGTACCGCCAACACCCTCGTCTACGCCAAAGGGAAGGGCATCGTAGTCAACGAACCTTCGATAGTCGCCATCAACAAGAACACCGGCGAGGTGGAGGCGGTGGGCAAAGAGGCCAAGGAAATGCTCGGCCGCACGCCCGGCAATATCGTTGCGATTAAACCTATGAAAGACGGCGTAATCGCCGATTTCAAAGTCACCGAGCGCATGCTGAATTACTTCATTCAGAAGGCGCACGGGCGCAAAATGCTGGTCCATCCGCGCATCGTCATCGGCGTTCCCAGCGAAATCACGCAGGTGGAAAAGCGCGCGGTCATGGACTCCGCTTACCGGGCCAAGGCCAGCGAAGTGCACCTGGTGGAGCAGGCCATGGTGGCGGCCATCGGCGCCGGGCTGCCCATCACCGAACCCTCCGGCAACATGGTAGTGGATATCGGCGGTGGCACGACCGACGTGGCGGTCATTTCGCTCTCCGGGATCGTCTACTCGCGCTCCGTGCGGGTGGCCGGCAACGAAATGGACGACGCCGTCATGCAGTTTCTCAAGCGCAAGTACAACCTGCTGATCGGCGAGCGCACGGCCGAAACCATCAAAATCGAGGTCGGCTCGGCCTACCCCCTGGACAAGCCGCTGACCATCGAAATCAAGGGGCGCAACCTGATCGAGGGCGTGCCGCGCACGATTTCGGTCGACGATACCGAGATCCGGGAATCGCTGGCCGAGTGCGTGGCCACCATCATCAACGCCATCCGCGTCGCGCTCGAGCGCACCCCGCCCGAACTCAGCGCCGATATCAGCGACCGCGGCATCGTCCTTACCGGGGGGGGCGCGCTGCTGAAGAACCTCGACAAGCGCATCCGCGAAGAGACCGGGCTGCCGGTTTCGATTGCCGACGACCCTCTGGCGTCGGTCGTACTCGGAACCGGCCGGATGCTCAGCGATTTCCGGCTGCTGCGCAAGATTTCGATAGACTAGAAGCAAGGCGGTCCACTCCCATGGAGTCGTTCCTCAACCGCTACCGCAACGTCACCGTGCTGCTGCTGGTGATTTTCGCGCAGCTGGTGCTGCTGGCGGTGCAGGTGAAGAACGACCAGGACGTCTACCTGATCCGCGTCTGGACCGTCACCGCCGTCACGCCCATGGCCCGCATCCTGGAAGGGTTTCGGGGCGGCAGCGTCGGCTTCCTCCGCAACTATATCCTGCTGCACGATGCGGATGCGGAAAACCGCCGTCTGCGGGCCGACGTGGACCGCCTGAAAGTCGAAAATATTTTCCTTAAGAATGAACTGAATTCCGCCGAACGCGCCAAGGCGCTGCAGGTTTTCCAGGCCCACACACCTTCGAAAATGGTGGCCGCCACGGTGATTGCCACTGCGCCGGTGTCGAATTCCAAGGTGGTGTTTGTCGATCGCGGCTCGCCCGACGGGGTCATGCGCGGGATGGCCGTGGTGACACCGGATGGCATCGTGGGCAAGGTGATCGCCGCCTACCCGACGAGTTCGGAAGTGCTGCTGGTGACCGATCCGGATTTCGCCGCGGGCGTGATTTCGCAGAAAAGCCAGGCACGCGGCACCTTCAAAGGGCAGGGAACGCCGCTTGGCAAAGTGGACTATGTGCCTCCGGAGGAGAAGGTGGCCGAGGGCGAGTGGTTCTACACCTCCGGCGACGATCGCGTATTTCCGCGCGGTTTCCCCGTCGGCCAGGCCAAGGTGGTGAAACCCGGGCAGCCTTTCCAGGAAATCCTGGTCGAGCCTAGCGGGCTGCAGCGCGGCCTCGAGGATGTGCTGATCGTGGTGGCGGGCGTGCATCAGGAAATTCCCAATGCCTCGCCGGTCAATCAGCCGGTGTATATCGCCGGGCCGCCGCCCGCTCCGGCAGCCGGCGCCAACGGACAGCCGGCCGATGTCTCCGGGCTTCCTCTGGCGCCGGCTGGAACCGCGGCCGACAAACTGCGCCAGGAATACAAGGCCGCCGGCGACGCGCAGAATCACAAGTTCGGAGAAGGCGCGCCAGGCTCCAAACCGCCCGATTTCACCAGGCTGGGCCAGCCCGCGGCTACCCCATCCGCGCCCGCCGCGCCTGCCAATGCCACTCCGCCCGCCAAGAATTCGCCACCTGCCAAGAATCTCCCGCCTGCCAAGAATCTCCCACCTGCTCCAGCGACGGGCGGACACGCTTCCTCCACCGGCGCAGGGAGTACCCGCACGACAGGCACGACAGCCGATCCGACGCCCGTCAAGCGTCCGGCCGACCCCGAGAAGAAAACCACGGCCAATCCCGGAGGCGATGCCGCTTCCGCCTCGCGGGCCAAGAGCCGTGCACCGCATGCCCTTGCCCACAACGTATCCGGCGGCGAGGCCGTCCGACGTAATACGCCGCGGCCGGGGACGCTGTCGGCTAACGTCCCGCACCCGGCCCGAAGCCCGGTATCTTCCACCCCAGCGAATGCCACCCCAGCGAATGCCACCCCAGCGAATGCCACCCCAGCCTCCGGGCCTCCCAAGCGCTCGTTAGAAACACAGCCCAAACCCCCGGCTGAAGCCGCGGCCGCTCCCGCCGGCTCAGCCTCGCCCGCCGGCCGCTCGCCTGGCGGCCGAATCGCCGGCGGAGCCTCAGCCCTGGTCAAACGGCTGTCCCACATCTGGAAGAAGCCCACGGGCGATGCGCCGTCCACTTCCGCCGCGCAGCCTGCGGGCGGCCACGAATGAGCTACTCCGGCGAGCGGATTCTCCTCAGCAGCCAGCGCGAAAGCCAGGTCGCCCGCTTCCGCGCCTGGGTTCTGTTTGCAATACCGCTGGCCTCCATTCTGTTCCAGGTTTACGTGCCGCACTTTTTCCCTTTCCTGGGCTTCCTGGAATTGCCCCTCCTGGTGGTCGTCTACTTCGCGCTGATGCGCCGCGCGCCCATTGCCGGTCTGTTCATCGGCGCGCTGGTGGGCCTGGCGCAGGATTCGCTCTCCAAGAACCTGCTCGGAATGTACGGCATCGTGGATACCATGGTCGGCTACTTCGCCGCTTCGGTGGGCGTACGCCTGGACGTGGATCACGGCTTCCTCCGCTGGCTTCTGGCCTTCCTCTTTTATCTGTTTCACCAGTTCCTGTACTGGGTGCTGACTCGGGCCCTGCTCAGCCAGCAACTGGCATTCGAGATCCAGAGAACGCTGTTGATGGGCCTCCTGAATGCAGTGGTCGCCGTGGCCCTTTATCATTTTCTCGATAAGCTGCGGGAGCAGGCGTGACCGTCGCGACCGTCGCGATGTTCGCCGCCTGGGAAGCCAGCCTGTTCGCGGCGAGCATCGCGCTGGCCTGGCGTCTGGGCTGGCGCGCCGACTGCGATTCCGAAAGCAAATGGCTGGCGGTGCTGGGGATCGAGCTGACGCTCGAATCATCGGTGGCCGCGCTCTTTTCTTTCACCGGCTGGAATTCCGCCGCAGCCTACCGGCTGGCCGGTGTGTGCGCCGCCTTCGCGGCAGTATTCGGGCGCCCGGCATTCGCCTGCCGCGCCAAGCCGTCGGAAACCATCAGCCGTTTCCACTTCGCCCTCGTCGCCGCCATCGCCATCCCCTTGTTCTGCCTCTCCTTTCATCCCGTCGAGGAGATCGATTCCATCAACTACCTGCACTACCTGATCGACTGGATGGGCAACCGCGCTACGCCCTACACCTTCGCCACCAACTACGTGGCCTTCTGGGAACTCTCCTTCCTGCCATCCTGGAGGGTCACCGGCGTGGATGTCTTCTTCCCGCTGCTGGCCTTGAAATCGCTGGCTCTGCTCGCCCTGGCCGCCTGGCTGGCGGGCCGCGAACTGGGCCTGCGCGGGCCGCTGCTCTTCTGGACGGTGGCGACCTCGCTGACCCTCCGCCACCTCTGGTTCGAATCTTCCGGCGTCGGCACGCTCAAGAACGACGCTCTGCACGGCGCCGGCTTCCTGCTGCTGATGCTGGCTCTGTTGCGCGCGGGCCGCTCGCTCTGGGCGCTGGTGTTTGGAGCCGCATTCGCCGCCGTCAAGTACACCGGCATTTTCCTCGCGGCGTTCGCCGTCGCCGCGCTGGCCCTCACCGGGCGTTTGAAGCCCCGCGACTGGCGGTGGCACATCGCCGGATTGTTGCTGTTCCTGGTTACCAGCGGCCACTATTACCTGCGCTCGCTCCTCCAGCACGGCAGCCCGTTCTATCCCTTCCAGATCAACTTCGGCCCGCTGCACCTGCCCGGCACGGCCGACCTTTCCGCGACCTCGATCCTCTACAGCCTGCGCGATCCGCGGCTCTGGCGCGTGTTGTTCTGGCCCGCCGGTGGCGTTTCGCCCGCCGGTTTGCTGTTCCCCCTGACGCTGGCGGCGATCCTGCTTCTGGCATCCTGGCGCTGCGCGCGCGCCCTTTGGCGTTGGCTGCGCAGCCGAGCCGTTCCCGGCCCGCTCGATTGGGCCGCTGCCTGGATTCTCTGCGGCTGGCTGCTCTACTTCCGCTCGGTGTTCAGTGCCAGCGCGCAGATCGCAGGCGGCGATCTGAGCTTTCTGCTCTACGGAATGAACAGCGTCCGCTACGTCGATGGCGTACTGGCGGCGAGCGACCTGTGGCTGGTGGCCGTGGCCGGGCGAATGATCG
>Ga0335078_10013585_pt1 | contig 12067 bp, 11 predicted proteins | sample Lox_Sample_32_FD_206711 | JGI IMG/M metagenome (GOLD analysis project Ga0335078, IMG submission 206711) | Soil microbial communities from Loxahatchee National Wildlife Refuge, Florida, United States - Lox_Sample_3.2 | ecosystem: Environmental > Terrestrial > Soil > Wetlands | place: USA... | reverse complement strand
CGGCGTACAGGCGCCTGCGAGGTTGCCGGCGATCGCGCGCGATCGCGCGGCCCATTGCCGGTAGCTCGCATAAGTGTCGGCGCCAATGGCGATCGCGGTCCGCTCGGGCGCGGCGCGGCCCCATTTTTCGACCCAGCCGGCGAGATTCATTTCGCGCGTCCTTCGGCGCCGTCGATTACGGCGCCGGTTTGGCGTCGATCAACACCGCTGCGAGCAGGCAGGGTTTGCCGCTGCGATTGACCCAGGCGTGATTGGTGCCGCGTTGTACAATGCAGTCGCCGGCATGCAGCTCGACCTCGCCTTCTTCCATCAGCATGTGCATGGAGCCGGAGATGACGACGAGATAGTCGATCGAGTCGGTCTTGTGCATGGTCGGATGTTTGGCGGAATCCGTCGCGCTCGGCTTGTGCGTGGAGCCGAGCTGGCCAAACGCCGCGCTCGGATCGATCTTGCTGCTGGAACTCTCCGGCGGGATTTCGACGACCCGGAAAATGGTGCCCGACGGCGTCGGATCGTGGCGCATCGGCCGCAGCGAACGATCTTTGCCGCCGTGATTGTCGACTGGCATCTCGTCGGTTACCCAGATTTCGGTAACGCCGAGACCCGGCCAGCCCTTGATCTCGGTCGCGTTCGGCGCGTGGTCGTCGAGCATCACGATCGCCTTGCCGGCTTGATTGTGGCCGGTGACGAAACGGCGGATTTTCTGTACCATTACTTTCTCCCGATTAATCTTGTTTCAGCGCGCGATGCGATTGCGCAGCACGCCGATTTTTTCAACTTCAAGCTCGACGACGTCGCCGGGTTCGAGATAGCGTCCGATCTCGAGGCCGCTGCCGTTGCCGACGGTCCCTGAGCAAAATAATTCGCCGGCGTGCACGGTTTCGTCGCGGGAGACGAAGGCGATGCAGTCTTCATATTTCCAGTACATTTCACGTGAATTGCCGCGGCCGCGCTCTTCGCCGTTGACGCGCACGATCATGTCGAGCGCGTAGGGATCGGGAATTTCGTCCGCGGTGACGATGCAGGGGCCGATCGGATTCGAGTTGTCGAAATCCTTGCCCTTGCCCGGCCCGAGATTGGACAGCATCTCCTGCGATTGCTCATCGCGGGCCGAGAAGTCGTTGAAAATCGTGTAACCGAAAATGTGAGCGCGCGCCTTGTCTTTGGCGATGTCGCGCCCAGGAGTGCCGATGACACAGGCGAATTCGAGTTCGTAGTCGATCGTCTTCGAGTACGCCGGCCAGACGACGTCCTGGTCCGGACCGCAGACCGCGAACCGACTCGGCTTGTAGAAGCTCGGTCGCTCGTACCAGACTTTCGGCGGCTTAAATGCGCCTTGCTTCTCCAGTTCGCGGAGCGCTTTTTCGGGATCGGGACCCATGGCGGCCCGCATCTGCTGAATGCGGGTGAAGGCTTGAATCAAATGCTTCTCGAAGCAAAGAAAGTCGCGCATCTGCGCGGGCGCGGGCAGGGGAGCCAGCAACTTGACCGATGCAGTGTCGATCGCGCCGCGACCGTTTTTCCGGGCGGCGCTGACGATCTCGCGCGCGCGATCGAGCGTCGCCGCGCCGCCCTCGATCAGCGCCTGCATGGTATGGAAGTGCGGGTTGCCGTCGCCTAGCGCCGCTGCGAAATCTATGATTCGGCGATCGCCGTCGATCAGTGCGCCAAGCCGCTGCCGGCCGGACGCGGCAAAGGTCACGAGCCTCATTCATCCTCCCAGAACCATCGCGTTCGCCGCGATCTCGTTGTCGGTGTTATTATTATATCATCGAACCGCGCAATCAAACGCGCTGGAACTTGGAGGAAGGCTCATGACTCGTCCGCCCGGAAAAGTTGCGGCCGCTCTGACGCTTTGCGCGGCTTTGCTGGCGATCATAACGATGGGACCTCGCGCAATGAGCAAAGCGCCTCGCTTTTCGCAATTGACCATGGACCAACTCACCGACGCGCAAAAGCCGCTCGGTGAGGAGATCATGAAAGTCTCGAGCGTCGGGCTCGGCGGACCCTACAATGCGCTGCTGCGTAGCCCAGTGCTCGGGCAAAGAATGTTCGATCTGTTGCACTATCTGCGTTGGGAAACATCGGTGCCGCTTAAGCTCAACGAGTTTGCGATTCTGATCATCGGACGGCAGTGGCGTTCGCAGGTGGAATGGTACGCGCACGCGCCACTCGCTATAAAAGCCGGGCTTTCGCCGGACATTGTCGCGGAACTCAAGGCCAGCAAGCGGCCGGCCAACATGCCGGCGGAAGAGGCGGCGGTGTATGACTTCGTCACCGAGCTGACGACGAAGCACGAGGTCTCGGACGAGACGTTCGATCGCGCCAAAAAACTTCTCGGCGAGCAGCAAGTGGTCGATCTCACGGCGGTCGCCGGCACTTACATCGCCGTGGCCATGCAGCTAGCAATGGCAGAGCAGAGCGTGCCGCCGGGAAAGGAAGAGCCGTTCAAGCCCGGCGAGCCCTAACGCGAGCATTGCATGGGAAAAGATCGCCTCGCCGCGTTCAGCGATGGCGTCATTGCCATTCTCATCACCATTATGGTGTTGGAATTGCGTGTGCCGCACGGCGCGGACTTCGCCGCGCTCCAAACGGTCTGGCCGAGCCTCGTGTCCTATATTTTGAGCTTCGTTTACCTCGCGATCTATTGGAATAATCATCACCATCTTCTGCATACGGTGACGCGGGTTGACGGTCTTATCCTATGGGCCAATTCGAATCTTTTGTTCTGGCTGTCGCTGATCCCGGCGGCGACCGCCTGGATGGGCCAGAATCTCGCCGAGCCGCTGCCGACCGCGCTTTACGGAGCGATCTTATTGATGCCCGCGATCGCCTATTATTTGCTCCAGCGGGCGATCATTCGTCGTCAGGGCGACCATTCGGTGCTCGCCAAGGCTTTGGGCACCGACATTAAAGGCAAAATATCGCCGGTTCTCTACGCCGCGGGAATTGCGCTCGCCTTCGTCGTTCCGTGGTTGTCGATCGTGCTTTACGCGCTGGTCGCGGTGCTGTGGCTAGTCCCGGACCGGCGCATCGAGAGCGCGATCGGCCGCGAATAATTGCGCCGGCAGCCTCAGACGAGGTCGACTTTTCCAGTGGCGAGCCGATAAACGGCGCCGACGACGCGCAAAGTCTTGTCGCCGACGGCTTTGTCGAGAATCGGCGACGCAGTTTGCAGCTTCTCGACATTGAGCCTGACGTTGCTGCGGATGGCGTTCGCCAGGATGTCACCGCCTTGATTTTTCACGGCTTCGACCGCCGGCCGAATGGCGGATACCAGCACCGGCAAATGGCCCGGGAGCGTCGTGCCGGCGTTGACCGATTTGATCGTGGCGTCGACGGCGCCGCAGGAATCGTGCCCGAGCACCATGATGAGCGGCGCTTTCAGGACCGCTACGGCGTATTCAAGGCTGGCGACGATGTCGTCGTTGGCGAAGTTGCCGGCGACTCGGCAAACAAAAACGTCGCCGAGCGCAGTATCGAAGCAAAATTCGGCCGCGATCCGTGAATCGGCGCAGCCGAGAACGGCGGCGAACGGATTTTGTCCTTTGGTCAGGACTTCGCGCTCGTGGGCAAAATCGTGGCGCTTGGCCAAGCCTTCCACGTAGCGACCATTGCCGCGCATCAGCCGGTCGAGCGCCGCATCGGGCGAAAGCACATTTTGCGGCTTCGGCGGCATCTTCTTCTCTTTTGCCAGCGCGGACCCGCCGAGTGCAAGGGCGGCCGCCGCGGCCCCGGCAAATTTCAGAAAATTGCGGCGCGCAAACGGTGTGTGCTCAATGCCGGCTTCTTCGCAATATTTGCACATGGTCGCCTCCCAGCGATTTTCAACACGCGAGTCTGATTCCTCGGCGCTACCCTTGCACATCGCTGGCTTGATGGCCGGTTAACGCGCACCGTCGCAAACAAACTGACAGCCAAATCAAAGACGAGACGAATTGATTCAAAACATGCCGGCGGTCGACGCGTTCAGCGGACCAGCACGTTACTGAACTGCCAAGGGTCGTCGCGGTCGAGACTTTCCGGAAACAGCCGGTCGCGGCCGTCGATCGGGGTCCAGTCCGTGTAAACGCCAACGACCGGCCCAAGATACGGCCGCTGAATTTCGAGGCAGCGACGGAAGTCCATTTCGTCGGCTTCGACAATGCCCCGCTCGGGATTCTCCAGCATCCAGACAATGCCGGCCAGCACGGCGGATGTGACCTGCAAGCCGGTCGCGTTCTGATAAGGTGCAAGCTGCCGCGTCTCCTCGATGGAGAGCTGCGAGCCATACCAATAGGCGTTTCTGCTATGGCCGTAGAGGAGGACGCCAAGCTCGTCGATGCCGTCGACGATTTCATGTTCGTCGAGAATGGTCCAATCCGCTTGTGGCTGCCAGGCGGCGCCTGCCATTTCATCGAGCGACAGCACGGCGTCGTCGCACGGATAATAAGCATAGTGACAGGTCGGCCGGTAGACGACCTCGCCGTTTTCGCGCATCGTGAAGTAGTCGGCGATTGAGATGGACTCATTGTGAGTGATCATGAAAGCGTGTTGCGCCTTTGCCGTCGGCGTCCACGACCGTACCCGCGTTCCTGCGCCGGGCTGGGTCAAGTAAATGGCGGCATCGCAGCCGAACTGATGCCGGCGCGCATTCGCCGGCATGATTTTCTCGTGCGTACCCCAGCCGGTTTCGGAGGGCTGCAAGCCTTCGGAGCAGAAACCTTCGACCGACCAAGTATTGACGAAGACACCGCGCGGCTTGGGATCGCGCGCGCGCTGGGTATCGCGCTCGGCAATATGAATGCCTTTGACTCCGGCCCGCTGCATCAGCCGCGCCCATTCTTCACGGCTTTGCGGCTCTGCGGCCGGCAAACCGAGATCGGCGGTGACGTTGAGCAGCGCCTGCTTGACGAACCACGACACCATCCCGGGATTGGCGCCGCAACAGTTCACCGCGGTAACGCCGCCCGGACGCCGGCGCCGCAGCTCAAGTAGCCCTTCGCGCAAGGCGTAGTTCGAGCGTTCCGAGATCGACAGTTTCGTATCGGTATAAAGTCCAGGCCAGGGTTCGATGACGGTGTCGATGTAAAAAGCGCCGATGTCCTTGGCGAAGCTCATCAGGCCGATCGAGCTGGTATCGACCGAAAGGTTGACGATCATGCCGCGGCCCGGCCCAACGGTGAGCAGAGGCGTGAGTACGTCGCGGTAGTTCTCTTTGGTGATCGCAGTGTGGATGAAGCGAAGATGACGATCGTCGACCAGGCGCCGATCGTCGTCCTCAGGGGCGATGACGACGAATTTTGTCCGGTCGAACCCAATATGCCGCTCGATGAGCGGCAGCGTGCCTCTGCCGATCGAGCCAAAGCCGATCATCACGATCGGGCCATCGAAGCGGGCATGCAGCGGCCAGGTTGTCGTTGCTTTGGTCATGACGTTCATATTCGTCGTTCCTTCCGCGGTTCGTAAAGATGTTTAAGCCGCAGGCCGTGCTGCCGAGTTGCCCGCGAGCCCGACGATTTGCGGATTGAAGCCCGGCGTTCTCATCGAGAGGCCGGTTGCCATGATCAGCCCGCGCGCGCCATCCAGCGCGCCCGGTTTGAGTTCGCAGCCGAGCAGGCGCTGCCGTTCAAAAGGTCCAGGCAGCCAAAGCGCGCCGGTTTTTGCCGCGGAAAAGCCGAAGCGCTGATAATAAGGCGCATCGCCGACGAGGATGAGGACGTGGTGGCCGCGCCGTCCCGCGGTGCCGATGGCGCGCCCCATAAGCGCGCAGCCGATGCCGAGGTTGCGCCAGGCCTCATCGACCGCCAGCGGACCCAGCAGCAAGCCCGGCCGACCCGGACCGGCGCAAACGTGCCAAAGCCGCACGGTGCCGACGACGGTCCCGTCGTGTTCGGCAACAAGCGAAAGGCCCGCGGCCGGGCCGCGCCCTTCGCGCAGCCGTTCAGCGGTCTTCTCAAAACGCGACGGCCCCCAGACACTGTCGAGCAATTGTTCGCGCGCTTCGACGTCGCGGTGCGTTTCGTTGCGGATGGTCGCCATAGCCAACTCCTTCCGCCCGCGAACGGGCGTCACCACTTCGCCGCGATGGAAAGACGCGCACGAAGCTGAGCGGGCTTTCACCCGCGATTGCTGCCTTGGCTTGGAGAGGGAGAACCCACTCCGCACGGCCGGCAAAGATGAACAAGCCTCTGCGGTGCCGGCCTTTGCGGCCGACTAGACCAGAAGAAGCCCGCTCCGTCGTTGCTTTAAGCCGCGTCCCCCGTTGAGCGCGGGGTGCGCCGGTTTCGCCTCCGGCTGCCGGTTAAGTGGTTCGGAGCTCAGGCGGCCGAAAAATTTTTCGGCGTTCGCTCCGGGCGGCTGTCCGGCCTCTTGTCCGGACGCCACCAACCGACACGCGGCCACAGGCACGTGCGAAATTGGGCGGACGGCACATAGTCGCGTTAGCAAAACGATGCAAGAGTTTTTTGCGCGATCGATGATTTTTTCGGCGTCGCGTTCGCAAATGGTCAGGCAGGCGTTTCCTCGGCGAAATCGTGACGCGGCGCGCGGCGAGTTGCGACGATCGCAATCGCAGCGCCGAGGGCGGCGACGGCGAAGACGGAGGGATAGCCCAGCGCGCCCGCGAAGTATCCGTTGATCGGTCCGCCGAGACCGAAGCCGACATCAAAGAACGCGACGTAGGCGCCAAGCGCTGCGCCGCGGCTCGCCGGCGGAACGCGCTTGACCGCTTCAACACCTAACGACGGGAAGACCAGCGCGTTGCCGATGCCGGCGAGGACAGCGCCGGCGAAAGCGAACGCGGGCATCGGCGCGAGCCACATCATTGCCAGACCGCCGGCTTCGATACGCAGCGACCACGCGGCCACAAGGGCTCCGCCGAAGCGGTCCGGCCAGCCGCCGAAGGCAAGCCGCGTCGCTATGTAGGCCACGCCGAAGCTGGCGAGGACAAAGCCCGCACCGGGCCAGCCTCTATTCTGAAAGTCGAGCGCGGCGAATGCGCCGATTGCGCCGAAGCCGAGAGTGGCGAGCGCGAGCCCCATTCCGGAGGGCAACACGCGACCGACTACTCTCAGGAATGCCAGCCGCTCGCCGCCCTGCGGCGCAACTGACGCAACGTAGGCCGCTGCCGGCACCGTCAACATTGAGAAGACAATCATTGCAACCGAAGCGGCGGCGAAGCCGCCAACGGCGCCCTGATGCTTCAACAGCGTGATGCCAATTGGCGCGCCAGCGGCGATGGCTGCGTACATGCCGATGCCGACCCAAACCATCACCTTACCAGTATGCTGCGGGCCCACAGTAGCGATGGCCCAGGACAGGCAGCCGGTCATGATGAGGCTTTCGGCCAAGCCGGAGATCACGCGGGCGATGAGAAGCAGCCCGAGTGCGCCGGTCGCGCCAAACGCCGGAAGGGTGGAGAGGAGATAGATCGCGCTCGCGACGATCGAAACGCCGGCACCGATCAACACGGCGACCTTCGCACCGGCGCGGTCGCAAAGAACGCCGGCCAGCGGCCGGGTAAACAACGTGACCAGCGATTGCAGGCCGATGACGATACCGACCATGAGGGCGCCGAAGCCTAGCTCTTGGTGAACTTGTAACGGCAATGCGGCGAGCGGAATCCCGACCGGCAAATATCCGCAAACGATGATCAGAGCGAAAGGAAGAATCCTTAAGAGAACGCGGCTCGGCGCAAGGGCGGCGGATGCGGCTCCACTCATGAGGTCCTCACAGATCGAACTGCGCCAATCTGGAGAGCCGCAGCGATGATTTCCAGTGCACTGCGCGCAGTGCGTGGTTGCGTTGCGCGCACACGGAGTGGGCGCGCTAACTAGGACTCCACGAAGGAGAGCGGCCGGCTGACCTCCTCGAGCGACTTTCGTTCGGCGGCGATGCCCCAGATAGCTTCGACCACCGCCGCTCCCAGCATCAACAGCGACCCAATGAAGTAGCCGATGGCGACACTGCCGCGCGAGCCGCTCTCGATCAGCGACGCCAGCAGCACTGGCCCGGCCACACCACCGATAGCGGTCCCGATGGCATAGAAGAACGCGATGGCCAGTGCGCGCATTTCCAGTGGGAAGATTTCGCTGACGGTCAGATACGCCGAGCTCGCCGCGGTCGAAGCAAAGAAGAAGACGGTCATCCACGCAACCGTCAGCTCCGGCGCCGAAACCAGGTTTTCGCGGAACAAAAACCCGGTCCCGGCGAGGAGGACGCCCGATATGGCGTAGGTCGAAGCAATCATCGTCCTGCGCCCGATGGTGTCGAATAGCCGGCCCAGCAGGATCGGGCCCATGACGTTGCCGGCGGCGAACGGCAGGATGTACCAGCCCACCCGATCCGCCGATATCCGGTAAAATTCCGTCAGGACCAGCGCGTAGGTGAAAAAAATGGCGTTGTAGAAGAATGCCTGCGCGGACATCAGCGCGAAGCCGACGAACGTGCGCCGCCGATAGGTTTGAAAGAGTGCGCGCACGACTTCCTTGAGCGGAGTGTGGTCGCGGGTTCGCAATCGTAGGCGCCGGGGCGCACCCGAGCGCAAATTCGCTTCGCCATCGAACCGCGCCTCGATGCCCTCGATAATCGTTTCGGCCTCGCGCCCAAAACCATGCGTGATCAGCCAACGCGGGCTTTCAGGAATCCAGCGGCGCAGGATCAGAATGACCAAGCCGATTGTCGTGCCAATCAGGAACGCGAGGCGCCAGCCGAACGCGGGATCGATCACGTGCGGATCAAGCAAGACGGTCGAGCCACCCGCCGCCACGGCGGCCCCAATCCAAAAACTGCCGTTGATGAGCAGGTCGGTCCAGCCGCGAAAGCGTGCCGGAATGAGTTCCTGAATGGTCGAGTTGACGGCCGCGTACTCGCCGCCGATGCCGGCGCCCGTGAGAAATCGAAACAGGATGTAACTCCACGCATCCCACGACAGACCGGTGGCGGCCGTGGCAGCGAGATAGACCGCAAGCGTAATCGAGAAGAGCTTTTTGCGGCCCAAGAGATCGGTTAACCACCCGAAGCCAAACGCGCCAATAACGGCGCCGCACAGGTAGAAGCTGCCCGCGAGCCCGACCTGAGAACTGGTCAGACCAAGCGCGGAACGCTGGGTGAGTTCGCCGGAAAGCGCACCTGCGAGCGTGACTTCAAGGCCGTCGAGAATCCAGGTAATGCCGAGCGCTACGATCACCAGGAGGTGAAATCGGCCGAAAGGCAGCGCATCAAGCCGACTCGGGATGTCGGTCTCGACTTCTGCAGATGGTGAGCGTGTTGCCGCGGTTGCAGGTGACATGGGCGGGGCGCTCGCGCGATCGCGAACATCGGGCGGGGTAGGGGTCTCGGGTGCGGCCACGGCCATCCAGCAGGCAACTTGCTCGTGTCCGCGGCGGTTCCTGCCTCGCGCGGCGCGCTCCAATGAACAAGGCCGGGTCGCCGCAGTTCCAGTGTACGATAGTTAGACTTGGCGGCTAACGGTGGTGCCCTTGATCCAGAAGCTGACAAGCCGATGGGAGATACCGCGACGCCTGCGGGCTGTTGTTCGCGCGCGGGAATCGAGCCTGATTGCGCTTGCCGCATTGGCCGGCGTCGTCGCCGGCTTGATTGTTGCCGGCATGGGCACGGGCGTCGATTTTCTGCATCGGTTTTTGTTTCGGCTCGGGCCCGAAGTGCGCCTGTCGGAATTGCCGCGACTCAATCCCCTCGTGGCGCTTTTGGTGCCGCTCGTGGGCGGCTTCGTTTTCGGCATCGCGTGCGAACTGATTGCCCGGTGGCGCCCGGATCGCGAAATCGATCCCATAGAGGCGAATGCGCTGCATGGCGGGCGCATGTCGGCAATTGGCAGCATCCTCGTCGCGTTGCAGACCGTTTGGTCCTCGGGCGTGGGAGCTTCGGTCGGTCTCGAAGCCGGATATACCCAGTTGGCGAGCGGGCTCGCCTCCCGGCTCGGCATGGCGTTTCGGTTGCGGCGAGCGGACCTGCGTATCTTGGTCGGCTGCGGGGCTGCTGCTGGAATTGCCGGCGCCTTCGGTGCGCCGCTCGCCGGCGCCTTCTACGGTTTCGAACTCATCATCGGCGGCTATTCGCCGAACAATCTCGCGCCGGTCGGCGTCGCGGCGCTCATTGGCTATGTCGTCGCCCACGCCTTGGCGGCGGCGGAGGTGGGTATTGTCGCGCCGGAAAGGATAACCTTCGCGACCCACGACCTCGTGATCGCGGCCACTATCGGCCTTCTCGCTGCGGGAATCGGGATTCTTGTCATGCGCGCCGTCGCGCTGTGCGAATGGCTGTTCGCTCGCATGCGGCTGCGGCCCTCGCTACGTACCGCGACGGGTGGATTGGCGGTCGGAATTTTGGCGATGGCCGCGCCGCAGGTGATGTCGTCGGGCCACGGCGCCTTGCACCTGTCGGGAATAGTTCAGTTGCCGCTGCAGACTGTGGCGCTGTTTTTCTGCCTTAAAATCGCGGCCTCCATTTTCTCGCTCGGCGCCGGCTTCCGCGGCGGCCTGTTTTTCTCCTCGCTCTTGATCGGTGCGCTTGGCGGCCATCTCTTGGCGGCGGCGCTGACGTCGGTGTGGCCGACCGCTTCGTTCGACTCAAACGCCTACGCCGTCATTGGCATGAGCGCACTTTCCGCTTCGGTTATCGGCGGCCCGCTCACCATGACGTTTATCGCCCTAGAAACAACCGGGGACCTTTGGCTCACCACCGCGGTGCTGATCGCGGTCATCATTTCCTCGCAAGTGACCCGCGAAGTCTTCGGCTTTTCGTTCGCCACTTGGCGTTTTCACTTGCGCGGCGAGACCATTCGCAGCGCCGCCGATATCGGCTGGATGCGCGACCTCACCGTCGGCAAGATGATGCGCCACGACGTGCTCACAGCATCCGCGGCGATGACCGTTGCCGCATTCAAAGAGGCTTTTCCGCTCGGCTCGTCCGCCGCCGTCGTCGTGGTCGATGAGCAGCATCGCTATGCCGGCATGGTTCTCGTGGCCGACGCTCATACTGGCGAACTCGCCCCGGACACACCGGTCAAAAGGGTGCTCCGCTCTAGCGATGTCGTGCTGGTGCCGGGTATGACAATCAAGGAGGCGATACTAGCCTTCGACCGCGCCGAGGCCGAGGCTCTGGCCGTAGTCGATTCTTATCTCGACCGCCGTGTCATTGGGTTTCTCACCGAGGCCTTCGCGCTCCGCCGCTACGCGGCCGAGCTTGAGCGGCGCAGGCAGGAAGCGGCGGGCGAGGAATAGCAGACAAAGACGCCCCGGATGTTGACACGCCTGGGCGGAACGGCCGACCATGACAAAAATGTTTCACTCATGAAGGGAGGGCGGCACGTTATGAGCGTCGAGGCGCGTATTGCCGAGCTTACGCAGAAGATGCTGCGGCGGAAACTTTATGCCGTGCTGTCGCACCCGTCGCCATCTCCGGAAAAGCTAAAAGCGCTGCTGCCGTCGCACCTCGAATATATGATCAGTCTGGAAAAGCGCGGCGTGCTCTTCGCGTCCGGGCCGTTGGCCGATGGCGAGGGGCCGCCGAATGGCGCCGGCTTGACCATACTGCGCGCGGCCGATGCGCGGCAGGCGCGCGCACTGGCGGAAGCCGATCCGTTGGTGCGCAACGGGTTGCGCACGTTCGAACTCAAAGAATGGACGATCATGGAGGGTACGCTGGGGCTGCGCGTAAACCTCTCCGACCAATCTGTCGAGGTAGCATAGGGAGTTTGCAGGGAATGGAAACTGTCGGGTTCGTCGGCGTCGGGCGTATCGGAATGCCGATCTCGCAACATCTTATAAAGGGCGGCTATCGCGTCGTAGGCTGGCGGCGGAGTTCGCTTGCCGAGTTCGAAAAGATCGGCGGCGTACCGGCGCGCTCGCCGGCGGAAGTCGGCTCACAAGCAGACATCGTTTTCTCTTGCATGCCTTCGCCGGAGGCACTGGACGACGTAATGCAAGGCCCGAACGGACTCGTGCATTCGGCGCGGCCTGACCAGATTGTCGTCGAGCTCGGTTCGCATCCGCTTGCCGACAAGGAGCGGCAAGTCGACCCGTTGGCGCGAAAAGGTGCGCTTCTCGTTGACGGCGAGGTCTCC
>Ga0335078_10013584_pt1 | contig 12068 bp, 16 predicted proteins | sample Lox_Sample_32_FD_206711 | JGI IMG/M metagenome (GOLD analysis project Ga0335078, IMG submission 206711) | Soil microbial communities from Loxahatchee National Wildlife Refuge, Florida, United States - Lox_Sample_3.2 | ecosystem: Environmental > Terrestrial > Soil > Wetlands | place: USA... | reverse complement strand
CCGGTGATGCTGGCGGTCACGTCGGCTGAGCCGGCCGGAGCCCGGATCGCGGTGACGGCGACTATGCACGTCGACCGGTTCGAGTTCGGCCTGACCGCGATGCGCGGGATGGCCGGTCGTTACCTCGATCTCGAGCTGACCGCCGTCTGCGTGCAGCGGGCCGGGGGCCGACCGCATGCGTGACGCGGCAGTCGTGGTCAGCGGGCTGCGCAAGAGCTACGGCAAGTTGCAGGCGGTGCGCGACGTCGGCTTCACCGTGGGCCACGGCGAGGTCGTCGCGATCCTCGGGCCGAACGGCGCCGGGAAGAGCACGACGCTGGAGATCCTGGCGGGATTCCGGCGCCGCGACGGCGGCACGGCCCGGGTGCTCGGCCTGGACCCGGGCGAGCGCTCGAGCGCAGCAGAGCTGCGCGAGCGCACCGGGGTCGTGCTGCAGGACATCGCCGTCGAGCCGTACCTGACCGTCAGGGAGACGATCGCGCGCGACGCCGGCTATTACCGCGCGCCGCGGGACGTCGACGCGGTCATCGAGATGGTCGGGCTCGCCGGGCAGGAGAAACGCAAGGTCCGGTCGCTGTCGGGCGGGCAGAAGCGCCGTCTGGACCTGGCCCTCGGGCTGACCGGCGACCCGGAGTTGCTGTTCCTGGACGAGCCGACGACCGGGTTCGACCCGGCCGCGCGCCGGGACGCGTGGCAGCTGGTCGCGGACCTGCGGATGACAGGCACGACGATCCTGCTCAGCACGCACGCGATGGACGAGGCGCAGGCGCTGGCCGACCGGGTTGTCCTGCTCGCCGGCGGCGCCGTGGTCGCGGACGGGCCGACAGACACGCTGGGCGGCCGCGACGGGGAGCTGGCCCGGATCTCGTTCGTCCTGCCCGCCGGGTGCCGGCCCGCCGACCTGCCGCTGCCCGCCGACCTGCCGCTGCCCGCCGACCTGCCGCTGCCCGCCGACCTGCCGCTGCCCGCCGACCTGCCGCTGCCCGCCGACCTGCCGCTGCCCGCCGACCTGCCGCTGCCCACCGCGCCCGACGCCGCCGCTGCGGGCGCGGCGGTCACGGTCGAGACCGCCGACCCGACCGCCGATCTGCACCGGCTCACCGGCTGGGCGCTGGACCGCGGTATCAGTCTCGGCGGGCTGACCGTAGGCCGGCCGAGCCTGGAAGAGGTGTACCTCAGGCTGACGAGTAATGGCGCGCCCGCCGGCGTACCGGAGAGGATCTCGCGATGACCGCCATCGCAGTCAGCGGACCGGACCGCAGCGCGCGCGGCCGCCGCGGCGCGGTGCGCCTGCTCGCCCATCAAGTGCGGTACGAGCAGCTGTCGTTCTGGCGAAACCCGCAGAGCGCGTTCTTCACGTTCGTGTTCCCCGTCGTGTTCATCGCGATCATGGGGGCGCTGTTCGGCGGCACCGGGAAGAGCTCCTACTTCTACGGTCTCACCGCGCTGCAGTACTACCTGCCCACGATCGCCGCGCTGTCGGTGCTCGGCTCGTGCTACGGGCAGCTCGCCGTCGCCCTCGCAGCGCGCCGGCAGAACGGCATGCTCAAGCGCGTCCGTGCCACGCCGCTGCCGGCCTGGGCCTACTTTGCCGGGCTGCTCGCGCACTGCGTGGTCGTCAGCGTCGTCGACATCGGGCTGCTGATCGGCGTCGCGCGGCTGTACGGCGTGCCGTTCCCGTCGCACTGGCTGGCGATCGGCCTCGCGCTGGTGCTCGGCGCGGCCAGCTTCTGCGCGCTCGGCGTCGCGGTGGCATCGGTGATATCGAACGCGGAGGCGGCACCCGCGGTGGCGCAGCTCGTGCTGTTCCCGCTGCTGTTCGTCTCCGGCACGTACCTGCCCATCCACTCCGCGACGCTGGACCGGGTCGCGGGCTGGCTGCCAGTCCGGCCCTTCAACGAGGCGCTGACCGGCCCGTTCGCCCGCCACACCGGACCGGACTGGCGGCACCTCGCGGTACTGGCCGCCTGGGGGCTGCTCGGCGCGATCGTCGCGATCCGCCGGTTCCGCTGGGACCCGCGGCCGGAATAGCCGCTGACCTCGCGGGCTACGGCCGGGGCTGGCCCGCGAGGTCCAGCAGGGCGCGGGCGATCGCGTCCGGCTCGACCACCTGATGCAGGTGCTCACCGGGAACCGTCCGGACTGGCCAGCCGAGGCTGCGGGCCTGTCCGGCCGGTTCCGCATATGCGGCGCTGAACTGAAGGAACGCGCACCGCCGGTCCGCCCAGCCGGCCGGCGCGGGCACAACTTCGCGGTAGTACGCGAGCGGGAGCCGCGGCTCCTGGGCCGTGAGCAGCCGTCGCGTCTGCTCGTCCGGGAACAGGCCCGCTATATCGTCCTCGTCCCACCACCTGCTCCACTGGGGGAGCCGTCCGTCCGCCTCGACCTTCCCTTCGAGGAACGGCAGGAACTCCGGCGGAGCCATCGGCGTGCCGGCGCCATCGGCGGCCGGGACGGTGGCGTCGGCGAAGATACAGGTCTCGACCCGCTGCGGCAGCCTGTCGGCGAGCACGGGCACGAACACGCCCGCGTTGCTGTGCGCCACGAGCACGACCGGCTGGCCGGGAGCCGAGGCCGCCAGGCAGCCCGTCACCGCCCGCAGTACCTGGCGCCAGTACGGCGGCGGCCCGTCGCCGACTCCGAGCAAGGACGGCACCAGCGCCTGGTGGCCGGCGGCGGCCAGCAGCCGTGCAGCCGGCTGCCAGGTCGCCGGGCCGACGGACGGGCTGTGCACGAGCACGAAGACTGCCACTGCCCGACCTTCTCATGGCATCGTCGGGCTATGCCAACCGTGCTGTGGGCGCGCCACGGCGAGAACGTCGCGAACATCACCAGGACGTTCTCCTACCGCGTGTTCGACGGTGACCTGACGCCGACCGGCCGGCGGCAGGCACGCGAGCTCGCCGCGCATCTGGCCCGGCAGGCTGACCGGAGCGTCGCGCACCTGGTCTGCTCGCCGCTGCGCCGGGCGCGCCAGACCGCGGAGATCGTGGCGCAGCTTCTCGGGCTGCTGATCGGCGCGGAACTGGAAGGGCTGCGCGAGCTCAACATCGGCGACCTTGACGGCCGCAGCGACGCCGAGGCGTGGGCCGTCTACGATTCGGTGCTGGCCGCGTGGCAGGCGGGCGAGGTGCATGCCCGGTTTCCCGGCGGCGAGGACTGTGTCGAGCTGCACGTGCGCGTGTCCGCTGCGCTCGCCGCGGTCGCCGCCGCGGCCGGCGACGGCACGGCGCTGATAGTCGCGCACGGCGGCGCGCTCCGGATGTCGCTGCCCCTGCTGACCGGCGACCGGGATCCCGGCACCGATATCCCCAACGGGTGCTACGCGACGCTCGAGACGGGCCCGGCCGGGGAGCGCCCGCGGCTGGTCAGCTGGCCGGCTGCCGCCACAGGTCCGTGATCGCGATGCCGAGCTCGGCGAGCAGCCGGCGCAGCAGCGGCAGCGACAGCCCGATCACGTTGCTCGGGTCGCCGTCGATGCCGTCCACGAAGGAAGCGCCGAGCCCGTCGATGCTGAAGCCGCCCGCCACCGTCATCGGCTCGCCGCTCGCGATGTAGGCCGCGAGCTCAGCGTCGGTCGGGCTGCCGAAGCGTACCCGGGTCACGGCCACCGCCTGTGCCCTGCGTGCCGTCCGGCCGTCGATGAGGCAGTGCCCGGTGCAGAGCATCCCGTCGTTCCCGGCCAGGCGCTGCCAGACCGCGGTGGCGCGCTCGGCGGTCGGCGCCTTGCCCAGCGCCTCGCCCTGGAAGTCCAGCAGCGAGTCGCAGCCGAGCACGAGGTCGTCCGGGCGCAGCGTGGCGACGGCGGCAGCCTTGCGCTGCGCCAGCTCCGCCACTATCGAGCGGGTATCCATCGCGTCGTCGCACGTCTCGTCCACCCCGCTGACCACGACCTCCGGATGTATCCCCGCAGCCCGCAGCACGGTGAGCCGGCCGCTCGATCCCGATGCCAGCACCAGGGTCGGGTGCCCGGATCGCGTCACCGGGTCAGGCTAGCCCAGCGGGCTGTCTAGCGCGGCGACCTGGACCCGGCCCGGTTCAGGAACCACGCGCCGGCCAGTAGCACGACGCCGAGGACGAATGAGACGGCCAGCCGGACCTGGTGGTGGCCCTTGTGCGTGCTGCCGACCATGAAGTGCAGGTGGTTGGCTACGCCGGCGGCGTAGAGGATCCCGGCCAGGATCCCGAGTATGCCGAGCACGGCCATGACGAGCACCAGCACCCGCCGCGCCGGGGAGCCGCCGGATGCGACCGCAGAAGTCATGATTCTTTCACCTGCTCCTCCTGGCAGCAGCTGGTGCCGCCGTCGAGTGTTGGCTGCGCGGGCTGGACCCTGGCCGTGACGGAGCGTTACTAACAGAGCGCTCGCAGTGCCCAGCATGGTATTCGTGCCAGCCGAGCTATGTGAGCTCGTTGTCGTCAAAGGCCGGCGGCGGCGGAGCGGCCCGGCGTGACTTGCCGCCGGCCGGGCGAGATCATGGTCGGGTGAGCGGCGGTCCGTGCCAGTGTCCGCGAGGCGGCGCACGGCCAGGGAGGACGTGACATGCAAGCTGTCGGGCTTGTGCTGCACCCGAAGCGGGATTCCGCCGATGCCATCGCCGCGGTGCTGGGCTGGGCTGCCCGCAGGGAGATCCAGGTATTCGGCATCGACGCCGAGGTCAAGCGGCTGAACTGCGCCGCGATCCCGGTGCCCGCCGCGGAGATCGCGGCGAAATGCGACCTGGTCGTCAGCCTGGGCGGGGACGGCACCATGCTGCGGACGATGCGGCTGGCCGATGGCCAGCGGGCGCCCGTGCTCGGCGTCAACCTCGGCAAGCTCGGCTTCCTCGCCGAGGTGGACGTGCCCGACCTCGCCGACGCGCTGTCGGCCATCGACGAGCACAAGTTCGTCATCGAGCACCGGCTGGCCGTCGACGGGGTGCTCCGCGGAGCGGTCTCGACCGCGTTCAACGACGTCGCGCTCGTCCGGTACCCCGGCGAGCCCACCGCGCAGGTCGCCGTGCGGGCCGCGGGGCACCCGTTCGTGAGCTATGCGGCCGATGCTGTCGTGGTCGCCACCCCGACCGGCTCGACCGCCTACAGCTTCTCGGCCGGCGGCCCGATCGTCAGCCCCGAGGTCGAGGCCCTGCTGGTGACCCCTGCGGCCCCGCACTCGGCCTACAACCGCGGCCTCGTCGTCTCCGTCCGCGACAGCCTGGAACTGGAGCTGCTGCCCGCCAGCGGCAGGCTGGCGATCGAGGTCGACGGCCAGCTCGCCGGCAACGCGGCGCCGGGCGACGTCATCGCGATGCAGGCCCGGCCGGGCGCGGCGCACGTGGTCCGATTCGGCCACAGCACGTTCTACGAGCGGGCCAGGCGCAAGCTGCGGCTGGCCGACTCGGCCGAGATCCCCGTCGGCTGGCCGTGAGCCGTCAGGAGCGGGTCTCGGCGACGGCCGTCTGGTACAGCTCCGCCATGTTCTGCCCGAACCTGGCCGCGTACGACACCGACGGAGTCAGGCCGCCCTGCTCGTAGCCGCCGATCACGCCGATGACGAGGCCGGGGCCGCCGGGTGACAGCACGCCGGCGAGGAACGGCGCGCCGCTGGTGCCGTCCGTGTAGCCGTCGCAGGCGAACTCGAGCTGGGTGGAGCTGAAGGAGATCGCGTTGCCGGCGCAGCTGATGGGCTGGTCGAGATCGCTGGGGTAGCCCGTGACGGTCACGACCTGGCCGGCCGGCACCTCGACGCCGACGGCCTCGGCGCCAGTGAGGTCCTGCAGCCGCGCGGAACTGCCGGCCCGCCCGACGGCGAGGAACGCGAAGTCGTCATCCGGGTCGGCCGCCGACTGCCAGCTGCTGTCCGCGATCACCCTGGTGACGGTCCAGATGCCGAAGGGCGCCTTGCCGTGGCTGTAGCCGGGCACGAACACGACCGGACTGCCCGAGCGGCCCGCCATGCAGTGCGCGGCGGTGAGCACGAGGTCGCCCGACGGGCTGTCCACCACGCTCGCCGAGCAGAAATGCGAGGCCAGGTGACCCGACTGGGTGGTGAACAGGGCTCCGACCGCGGGTGACCGGACCCGGTCCGTGGGGGCCGGCACCCGGGCAGCGGTCCCGGCGGCCGGGATGAGAGCCGCTCCGAGCACCGTCGCGATGACCGCGAGCACCGTCGTGACGAGCGCGGAGCGGAAGACTACAGGCCGGCCCGCGTTCAGGCCCCGCTCCGCCGGCACATCGTCCCCTCCCGCCGCGGCCGGCACCGGGGCAGCGGGCTCGCCGCCTCCGCGCACACACTGGCCGTTACAAGAGATGTTAAAGGCCGAACCTGCGGCGGCAAATCCGGGCAGCCTGGCAATCGGCTGGGAGCCTGGCAGAGTCCCAGCTCACGGGCACCGTGCCGGCGAGTTCCGAGGTAGCGGTCTAGACGTCTCGGTCTGGACCGTGTCCCGCCTGCCTGGCCGCCTGCTCCAGCCGGTCCCGGTAGCCGGCCCACCAGGCCGCGTCGCCTTCGGGCAGGTTGGAGTTGCTGCTGGACACCCCCGCGGCCCCGTCGATGAGCTCGCGGACGATGTCGGCCTGCCCGGCATGCCGGTGCGTCTCGGCGAGCATGTGCGCCAGGATGAGGTGCAGGCTCACCTCGTTCCGGCCGGCCGGCCACCACGGCACGTGACCGGGCGCGTCGAGGTCGAGTGCCTCGATCGTGGCGTCCGCGTGCGCGCACGCGTCCCGGTACCAGCCGGTGATGTAGTCGCGCGACTCGTCCGCCGCGGCCCACATGTCCACGTTGGGCTGGGCGATCATGACATCGCCGGCGGACCAGGCGGGCTGGTCGGCGACCGGCCGGCCGAAGGTGTCGCCGAAGTACCCGATTTCCATCGCCGCGAGGTGCTTGACGAGGCCGAGGAGGTTGGTGGCGGTCGGCGTCATCGGCCTGCGGATGTCGTACTCGGAGAGGCCCGCCAGCTTCCACAGCATCGCCGCCCGCCCCTCCCTGAGGTAGGTGTGCAGGTCGGACTTGGGATCAGAGATGGTCATGCCGGGCATTGTCCCAGTCGCCTGTGACGTCCGGGCGGGCCGCCGCCACCCGCCGGGCGGCCTGCCGCCGCCGCTGCCAGGCAAGCGCGCTGCCGAGCGTGCACCCGACCAGCAGCGCGGTGGCATGCCCGACCGCGGCGAGCGCAAGGTGGCTGATCCCGCCGAAGATGTCCCCGACGAAGACGAGCACGGCGAGATCGAGCGCGGCCGCGCAGCGCGCGCGCCAGCCGCCCCGCAGCAGCCCGACGGCGATCGCGGTCACCACGATGTAGGACGGCCCGACGTCGGTGATGAGCCGGTCGGCGGCGGGCATCGTGCCGTGATCGATCTGGTAGGCCAGAATGCCCTCGCTGACGAGCGTGCCGATGACGTGGCCGGCCGCGCAGGTGACCGCGGTGCGCCAGTTGCCGAGCACCGCGTTCGCGCCGAACAGCGCCAGCGCGATGAGGACCGGCCAGGCGAGCAGCGCCCCGGTCGGGAAGAACGCGGACGCGACGATGCAGCCGACCGGGTCGCCGGCCAGGTTGTGGATGTTGGTGCTCGCCCACGCCAGCACCGCGGCCTGGTCGCGGGCCGGCAGCAGCGCGTAGCCGATCTCGGCCGCGGCGAACGTGAACAGGTATCCCCAGGCCACGGCGTATCTGGTGAGCACCGCGCGCATGACGTAGAGACTAGCCACGTGGACCGCCTCTTCGCCGAGCCCGAGCTCGCGGCGCTATACGACCTGTTCTGCGCCTGGGACCGGCGCGATGATCTTGACTTTTATCTGCCGCTCGTGCTGGCAGCCGACAGCGTGCTCGATGTCGGCTGCGGCACCGGCATGCTGCTGCGCCGGGCCCGGCAGGACGGGCATAAGGGGCGGCTGTGCGGGCTGGACCCGGCTGCGGCGATGCTCGGCGTGGCGCGTGCCCGCAGCGACGTCGAGTGGATCGAGGGCGATCTTCCGAGCGCCGGCTTCGACCAGGAGTTCGACCTGGTGGTGATGACTGGCCACGCGTTCCAGGTGCTCACCGGGGATACGCAGCTGCGCGCCGCGCTGGCCGCGATTGCGAGGGCGCTAGCCAGGAACGGCAGGTTTGCCTTCGAGACGCGCAATCCGGGCGCTCGCGCGTGGGAGCAGTGGGTTCCCGCTAACGCGGCGGAGGCCGCCGACGCCGCCGGCCGGGTGTTCCGGCAGTCGCACCAGGTCGAGTTGCCAGTGACGGGCGAGCTCGTCACGTTCGCCGTGACGTACACGAGCCCGTCCTGGCCGCAGCCCCGGGTCAGCCACAGCACGCTGCGGTTCCTCGGCGCGAGCGCGCTGCGCGGGTTCCTGTCGGCGGCCGGCCTTACGGTGGCGGAGCAGTACGGGGACTGGAGCCGGCGGCCGCTCACCGATGCCAGCCCGGAGATCATCACGATCGCCCGGCGCGCCGGGCCCGGCCGCCACCCTTGACGTTATCGAATACTTGTTCGATAATGGCGGGATGGAGGTAGCGCAGGTCATCTCGCTGTCCCCGGCGCGTCACCGCGACGATGTGCTGCCAGGCGAGGGGGTCCTGCCGGTGCTCCCGGCGCTCGCCGGGCTGCTGCCAGCGGGCGGGCTCGTCCGCGGATCGGTCGTGACCGCGGGAAGCTTCGGGCTGCTCAGCCTCGCGCTCGCCGCGGGCGCGTCGGCGGACGGGGCCTGGTGCGCGGTCACCGGGGTGCCCGCGGCGGGAGTAAGGGCAGCGGCCGATGCCGGGCTGGACCCGGCCCGGCTCGTTCTGATCCCTGACCCCGGCCGGGCGTGGCCGCAGGTGGTGGCCTCGCTGCTGGACGGGTTCGACATCGTCCTGCTGTGCCCGCCGGAGCCGCCGCCCGCCCAGCTGCGGCGCAAGCTGGAGGCCGCAGCGCGCCGGTACGGGAGCGTGCTGCTGGTGGCGGGGGACTGGCCAGGGGCGCAGACCAGGCTGCAGGTGACCGGCGAGGAGTGGACGGGGCTCGGTGCCGGGCACGGGCGGCTGCGTGCCCGTAAGGCCAGGGTGGTCGCGTCCGGCCGGGGCGCGGGGGAGCGGCCGCGCGGCTGCTGGCTCTGGCTGCCGGGGCCGGACGGCTCGGTGACCGTCGCCGCCAGCGCCGCCGGGCTGGACGGGCTCGGCCCGCAGCGGCTGATCAGCAGCGGATGAGCACGGTGTCGGCCAGCACGGGGACCAGCGCGCTGGGCACCGGGGCGGGCCAGCGGCGGGTGCTCGTGCTGCGCTGCCCGGACTGGCTGACCGGCGAGGAGCGGGAGCCCGAGGCCGCGGCGCGCGCCTTCGAGCCCGTGATCGGCGTGGTAGAGGAGTTCTGCCCGCAGGTCGAGGTGCTGCGGCCGGGGCTTGTCGCCATCGCCGCGCGCGGTCCTGCCCGCTACTTCGATGGCGAGGAAGCGCTGGCCGCCAGGCTGGCACAGGCCGTCAGCGGGCGCGGGACCGGCTGCCGGGTCGGTGTCGCCGACGGCCTGTTCGCCGCGGACCTCGCGGCCCGGTCCGGCCCTGCCGGACTGGTGATACCGCCAGGGGAGACGTCGCAGTTCCTCGCCGCCGTGCCGGTCGCGGCCCTGCGGTGCGCCGAGTCCCTGTTCGACGTCGACGGCCTGCCCGAGCTGACCGAGCTGCTGCCCAGACTCGGGATTCACGCGCTGGGCGAGTTCGCGGCGCTGCCGGCCGCCGAGGCGGGCAGCCGGTTCGGCGCGCGGGGGCTAGTCGCCCACCGGCTCGCCCGCGGGCTCGACCCGCGTCCGCTGGCACCGCACCCGCCCCGGCTCGACCTGTCGGTGGAGCAGGAGTTCGACCCGCCAGCCGGCCAGTCCGAGCCCGTGGTGTTCACCGCCAAGTCCCTGGCCGACACGATGCACGCCCGGCTCGCGGCGCACGGATTTGCCTGCGTACGGGTGCAGGTGCGGGTCGTCTGCGCGGACGGGCGGGAGCTGAGCCGGATGTGGCGGCATGACGGGCTGCTGTCCGCGCTCGCCGTCGCGGAGCGGGTGCGCTGGCAGCTGGACGGCTGGCGGGCCGGGGGCGGCCAGGACGCGGAGGCCGGCGGGATCATCTTGCTGAGGCTGGTACCCGATCAGCTGGTGCGGGCGACCGGGCACCAGCTCAGCCTGTGGGGCGACGCGGTAGTCAGCGACCGGGTGGCCCGCGCCGCCATCCGGGTGCAGGCCATGCTCGGGCACACCGCGGTGGCCAGGCCGCTGCTGTCTGGCGGCCGCAGTCCCGCCGACCAGGTGCTGCTGACGCCGTTCGGCGATGCCGCCGTGCCGCAGCGCCCGCCCGGCCAGCCCTGGCCAGGCCGGATACCCGCTCCTGCGCCCGCCACCGTGTACCCGCGGCCGCACCCGGCGAGCGTGACCGACAGCGACGGCCGGGCCGTGTCGGTTAGCGGCCGCGCGCAGGTATCCGCGCCGCCCGCATGGCTGGCCGCCGACGGCGGCCCGGCCCGAGCCGTCACCTGCTGGGCAGGCCCGTGGCCGGTCACCGAGCGGTGGTGGGATCCCGGCCGGGCCCGCCGCCAGGCAAGGTTTCAGCTGATCACCGATGACGGCAGCGCCTGGCTCGCGGTGCTGCAGGACGGCAGGTGGCTGATCGAGGCACGCTACGACTGACTCGTTTTGAGCCGGCCCGCACCTGGAATCTTGATGCCGTGAGTCACAGCGGCACTGTTCACGATCGAAAGCCGGACCAGCCGGACGTCGCGCCCGCCGCCCGCCGTCCCGGCCGCGTGCGCACGGCAGGCTGGCTGCTGGCCGCCGCGGGCGGCGCCGCTCTCGTGACCGTGATCGCGCTCCAGCCCGCCGCGGCCGGGCAGGACTGGCAGCCGTTCGTGCTGGTGGCAGGGCTGCTGCTGATCGGGCTCGTCGCCGACCAGGACGGCCTGTTCGAGGCAGGCGGCCACCGGATAGCGCGGCTGGCACCCGGCGGGAAGGCGCTGTTCTGCGGTGCCGCGGTCCTGATAGCCGTGGTCACCGCGCTGCTGAGCCTCGACACCGCGGTGGCGCGGCGGTCGCCGTGACGGCGCTCGCCATTGCGCTCGCGCACCGAAGGGAACTGCGAGCCCGCGCGCCCGACCTGGACGGCGGCACCCGCCCGGTACTCGGGCTCGGCCTCGCGGCCGCAGTCGCCGCCACCGTGCTCGTCGTCGCGCTCCGGGCGCCCGCCGTCCCCGTGCTGGCGGTCGGGCTCGCGGCGGCAGTCGTCCGTGCCTGGTAGCGCCGGCTCGCGCCGCAGGACGCGCTGGCGGTCCTCGGCCTGCCCGTGCTGGCCGGGCTCTTCGGCGTCGCGGTCGTGCTCGGCGTCGCCGGCCGGCTGTGGGCCGGGCCGGCCATCCTACTGACCCACCTGGGCAGCTGGGCCACCGCAGGGGTCGCCGCGATCGCGTCGGTGCTCGTGAACAACCTGCCCGCGGCGTCACTGCTGGCGGCCCGCACCCCGGGTCATCCGTTCGCGCTGCTGGTCGGCCTCGATCTCGGCCCCAACCTCTTCGTCACCGGCTCGCTGGCCTGGATCTTGTGGCTGAAGTCGGCCCGCACCGCCGGGGCGGACCCGTCGGTGCGACGCGCTTCCGTCGTGGGCCTGGTCGCGGTCCCGCTGTCCATGCCGGCGACGCTCGCCTGCCTCGCGCGGACCGGCCGGCTCTGAGCCTGCGCACCGGATCGCGCCGACTGGACCAGCGGCCGGACTTGTCGCTACTCGAACCATTTACCAGTACTTATTGTCCGCCTCTATCAACTGTGTGACTATCGGTTGAGTTTGACAGCGGTGTCGAATGGAGGCGGAATGCGATATCCGAGACGTCCGCTGCACATTGCCCTGGGCGGGGCGGTTGCAGCGGGCACGGCGATAGCTCTTGCGGGAGCCGGCCTGGCGGCCGGCGCCCCGGCGAAGCCCAAGCCTGTCCTGCACGGTTTTGCCCTGCGTCAGCATGCCCTGCACGGTTTTGCCCTGCGTCAGCATGCCCTGCACAGCGCCCTGTCGCAGCAGGGGGCAACGCAGACGACCACGCCGGGTGCGAACCAGCAGCCCGACGACAACGACCTGGCCGACCAGAACGCG
>Ga0335078_10013583_pt1 | contig 12070 bp, 9 predicted proteins | sample Lox_Sample_32_FD_206711 | JGI IMG/M metagenome (GOLD analysis project Ga0335078, IMG submission 206711) | Soil microbial communities from Loxahatchee National Wildlife Refuge, Florida, United States - Lox_Sample_3.2 | ecosystem: Environmental > Terrestrial > Soil > Wetlands | place: USA: Florida... | reverse complement strand
GCAGCTTCTCCAGCTCCGCTGCCGCCCATCCGGCCGGCCCGGTCCCGAGACAGCAGAACGCGACCTGGCATTTCACGCCGGCAAGCTGCCGCTCCAGCTGCTCGAACTGCACGATCCGATTGGCGAGACGCGGATGCTCCCGCCCGAGCGGGCGGCGCGTGACGGCAAACACGCGCGACACCTCCGGCGCAGCGAGCAGCGCCTCGAGGACACGGCTGCCCACGAAGCCGCTGGCGCCGGCGAGCAGCGCTATCAGGGAATCGCTATCGGCCATGAAAAGCTTATTAGTCCGGGCAAGCCGCCTGCGCAAGCTCCGGGCGTCGTCTCATGCAGACACCGTGAGACCGATCACGGCCGGCCCGGGGGGGATTGTGATGCCAGGCACACGATGCGCCGGGCCGCGGCTGACCCACGTTAAGTCAGATCGGCTCGGAGCAGCTCACCGTGATGGTCAGCGACTGCTGCCCCGGCTCCACCGTGAATTCCTGGTGCACGGCGCGATAGCCGTCGCGCGTGCCGATGACCGTGTAGGTGCCCGGCTTCAAGCGGATCTCCCTGCGGCCGAAGGTTCCGAACACCCCGATGCTCGGAATGGTCACCTGCGTGGCATTGTCGGAAATCAGGTTGAGCGATACCGGGCGATCCAGCTGCGGCAGCAGTTGCGCCAGCCGCTCGGTCTGCGACTGCAGCACCGGGCCCGAGGGAGTCGCCTCGCGCGCCTCCTGCAACAGCATCACCGCTTCGTCCCGGACCGATTGGATGGCGAGCTGCTCCGGATGATCGATGATGTTCTGCAACGAGGCGCTGAGCGCGAGCCGCGCCTCGTCCCGTGCCTTGCCGCGCTGGGCGAAGGCCAATGAAGGATCCTGTTGCAGCGCCGTGTCATAGACGGCCATCGCCTGCCGCCAGTGCTCCTGCTGTTCGAGCGCAGCCGCCTGCTGACGCAGCGCCGCGATCCGGCTCGCCTGCACCGCCGCGTCCACCCGTTGCAATCCCTCGGTGGCTTCCCGGCCTTGCGGACGGAACCCGCGCGCCTGTTGGAAATCGGTCCGCGCATCCACGAGCCGTCCCGCGCCGAGCGCGGCGAAGCCGGCGCCCACGGCGCGGGCGTACTTGTCGTCACCAAAAGCGGCATTCGCCCTCGCCAGACCCGACTTCGCGAGCGCGTTGTCCGGATCGAGCGCGAGCGCCTGGCTGAAATCCTGGGCAGCCCGCGAGTAGTTGTGCGCCGCCTCCGCATTGCGGGCATCCGCAAGCAGCGGCAACACCCCGCTCAGAAGCCGCGCATGCCGCTCGCCGTCGATGGCGCGCCGGTTATTGGGATCGATTCGCCGTGCGAGTGCGTAGGCCTGAGTCGCCTGCCGCTGATGACCGGCCGCGAGCGCGGCATCTCCCGCCTTCAGCTCCGCGGCCACGGCCTGAGGCGCCTTGCTCGCCGCAGCGGCCAGAAACTGCTTCGCCTGATTCAGATGCTGCAGCGCGATGTCGAGACCGCCCGCGGCGGCGGCGCCGCTCGCCTCGGCACTCTGCATCTGCGCCGCGGAGAGATCCGCGCCGTCCCAGACGGCCACGCCGCGCGCCTCGAGAGCGGCCACCTGTTGGTCGAGGTCCACGCGAGCGCTGTTGAAGGCAGCGAGCGCCGCGGGGTCGATGTGCGCTTTCGAGGGTGCAGAGGCCGCTGGCGAGCTCGCGCCCGGTTTCACGGCGATTGGGGCGGTCGCCGAAGCATGGGGTGTCGTCGCGCGGGTCGAGGGTGGGGAGGCGAGCGAGCTGATGTTGGCCAACAGGTGCTGCAGCCCCGCGCGATCGTATCGCGGCAACCAGAAGAGCGCGGCCACGGTGAGGCCGCAAATGAGCACCGCCCCGCAGAGCAGGCCCGAGACGAGATACGGCCAGTGACGGGCTCGGCCGGCGGCGGCTCCTGCCGAGGCGCGGCGCGCTGTTGCGGACGTGCGCCTGTCCCGCGGTGGAGCTTCGATGACCCCGAGGGAGAACGGATCATCCGGCGGGATGGGCTCGGGCGGCGTAACGCGCGTGTGCGCTGGCGCCGCTGCCGCAGGCGAGGATCCCGGCGGCATCCTCGAGCGCTCCACCGGCGAGCCGGCAGACGGGGCGCTTGCGCCCGGCGTGGCGGTGAGGGGCGCCGGTCGGACCATCTCGGGCGCAAGCGCGGCGGCGGCGGGCGCCGGTCGAGCCGTCGCGGGTGCGGGCGCAACGCGTGCAGGCCGGACGTCCGGTCCCGGCGCAGGCGGAGCCATGGCAGGCGCCGAGGTTCGCGCATCGCTCGTTGCCCGTGCCGGCTTCGGCTCCGGTGGCGGGCGGCATTCAACGCGCGCGGTCCGCTCCGCGCCGTCCGCCGTGAGGGCGGGTGGCGCGATCCGCGACTCCGGCGGCGATGGCGGGGGACTGTCCGCATCGCCGCCCTCGACGGCTTCGGGAGCGAAGGACAGTGTTGCATTGAGTGTCGCATCGAGCTCGTCCATGACCTGCTGCATGGAGTGCGGCCGCTCGCTCGCGCTCTTGGCGAGCATGTGCATCACCAACGCGCCGAGCTCCGGCGGAATCTGCCGCGTGGGCACGAGCTCGGGGACCGGTTGCGTCTGCGCTCGCCTCAAATCGAACTGAGGATAGTACGGGGGGCGCCCCGAGAGCAGCTCGTACGCGAGCGCGCCGAGGCCATAGACATCGTCCGCCGGGCTCGCCGGCTCGCCGCGCAGCTGCTCGGGACTGGCGGAGAACGGCGAGTGCCCCGCGCCATCACCCGCGACAGTGTCACCGTTGGCGGACACGAGCGCGGCGATGCCGAAGTCGGCGAGCTTGACCCGACCGCGGCTGTCGAAGAGCACGTTCCCGGGTTTCAGATCGCGGTGCACGACACCGCGCGCATGGGCGTACTCGAGGGCTTCGGCCACCTCGAGCAGCACCGGCACGATCTCGAGATATCCCGCGCCCCGCAACCGCCGCAAATCTCCGCCCGCTGCGAGCTCCATCGGCAACACCACGGTGTCCTGGAGGCGCTCCGGAGCCAGGACCTGCAGGATGCCGGGATGCTGCAGTCGGCTGGCGATGGCGTGCTCGCGCTCGAGTGCCTCCCAGGCCGCCGGGTTGCGGGCCACCGAGGGAGCGAGGATCTTCAGGGCGATGTCGACCCCGCGCGATTCGTCGTGCGCCCGCCATACCTCACCCTGCCCCCCCGTACCGAGGCGCTGGATCAGCGTGTATCGGCCGAGCGAGGTCGGCTGAGCGGCTGCACGAAGCTGTGGCATGACCTCCACCTGAAAGCGGGTCCGGATGACCGGGCTGAATACTCTACTCGGACCGTCTCGGAGAACCACTTCGATCTGATGGGTGCGGCTTCGTTCCAGCCGCATGCGGAGATCCGGTGCTCGGAGAAGGCTTTCGCCCGTCGCAAGCTCGATCCCTGCCGGCACACTGAAGGCCTCGGGAGCGAGCTTTGCCGGCTACGGAGCAAGAATCCTGCCCGCCGGGACGGGGAATCGCCGGATCAGAGATCGAGCGCGAGCTGGGGACCGGAGGCGGCGACCCGCGGCGGCCGGAAGCGCCCGGTGTCAGGAGGCTGATGCCGGCCGGTCCGAAGATGCAGCCGGCGGCAGGCCATCTGGAAGCGGCTGCGGAGCAGCTCCGCCAAAGGACCGGTGCCGCGCATGCGGGTACCGAAGCTCGAGTCGTAGTCCTTGCCGCCGCGCATCTGCCGCAGAACCGACATCACGTGCTCGGCACGCTCGGGGTAATGAGCCGCGAGCCACTCCTGGAAGAGATCCTTGACCTCGTAGGGCAGCCGCAGCAGCACGTAGCCGGCCCAGCGCGCCCCGGCCGCGGCCGACGCTTCCAGGATCGATTCCAACTCGTGGTCGGTCAGCGCCGGAATGACCGGCGCCACCATGACGCCGGTCGGCACTCCGGCTTCGTTCAGGCGCTTCACCGTCTCGAGCCGCGCGCGCGGCGAGGCGGCCTGCGGCTCCATCACGCGCTTCAGCTGCGCATCGAGGGTCGTGATGCTGACACCGACGCCGGCGAGATCGTCCCGGGCGAGATCCGCCAACAAGTCGAGATCGCGCAGCACGAGCGAGCTCTTGGTGATAACCGTCACCGGATGACGGCAGCGCGCGAGAACTTCCAGGATCTCGCGCGTCACCCGCATCCGCCGCTCGATCGGCTGATAGGGATCGGTGTTGGCTCCCAAGGTGATCGGCTTGCAGACATAGCCCGGCTTCGCCAGCTCCTCTTCCAACAGCTTGGCCGCATCCTTCTTGTAGAAGAGTTTCGTCTCGAAGTCCAAGCCCGCCGACAGTCCCATGTAGGCGTGGCTCGGGCGGGCATAGCACCAGACACATCCGTGGCTGCACCCCCTGTAGGGATTGATCGATTGCTCGAACGGAATGTCGGGCGAGTCGTTGCGCGTGATCACCGAGCGAGCGCGGTCGGGCTCGAGCGAGGTCGGGACGAAGTCCGGAACCTCCTCCTGGTACCAGCCGTCATCCACGGCCGCGTGCTGCTGCCGCTCGAAGCGGCCGGCGGGGTTCGAGAGCGCACCCCGGCCCTTGAGCGGCTGGTTCCTTTGGCGCGGCGGGCGGCTCATGCCGATAACTGTACATCCATCCAGTCGTGGGGTAAAGTGCCGCGCTGGCGGATAATGGCGCCAAGCATGCGGGACCGACCCGCGGGAGGAGCAGATGAACGAGCCACCGCAGGGGAGCTATGACGGGGCCGTGAGCAAAGACGAGCGCAATCTCGCGATGTTCGCGCACCTGTGCGCCTTCATCGGGCTGATCTTCCCGTTCGGCGGCAACGTGGTCGCGCCGCTCATCCTGTGGCTCACTCAGCGTGAGAAATCGGCTTTCGTCGCCGATCAGGCGCTCGAATCGCTCAATTTCAATCTCACCGTCTTCCTGGCGGCGATCGTGTGCGGGTTCCTCTTCATCGTCGGGATCGGCATTCTGCTCGGGCTGGCGCTCGGGATCATCTGGCTGATCGGCACCATCTTCGCCGCCATCCGCGCCTCCGAAGGGCAGCGGTACCGGCACCGCTTTACGCTGCGGCTCGTGCAGTAGGCGCTAAACCGCCTCCTTCAGCGGCACCGCGGCATCCGCGAGCCGATCGAGCTTCGGCCGGGCGCGCGCGGCGATCAGCTTGCGGGCGGCCATCTGGTCCTTGGGACTGTTGACGGTGTCGACTGCGATCAATTCGCCGTCGCGCAGATAACATGCGCTGAAGACGCGGGTCGCCGGATCGCCTCGCATCAGCACCGTATCGTAACCCTGGCCAACTCCGATGATGATGAGCTTGAGGTCGTATTGATCCGACCAGAACCACGGCACCTTGTCGTGCACGGTCTCGAGCCCGAGCATGTTGAGGGCGGCGCTCGTTCCCTGCTCGAAGGCGTTGTCGACCGACTCCAGCCTGAGCCGCCTGCCATAGCGCAGGCTCGGATGGTTGCTGCAATCCCCGGCGGCAAAGATCGCCGGGTCGGAGGTGCGGCAATGATCATCCACGACCACGCCGTTGTCGCACGCCAGTCCGCAAGCGGCGGCCAGCTCATCGGCCGGAAGCACTCCGCACCCGACCACCACACAGTCCGCCGCATGCTCCTCGCCATCATCCGTGACGACCGCACGCACCCGGCCGGAGCTCCGATCCGCCGCGAGCGCGCGCACTTTCGACTGGCAGAGAATCCGCACGCCGTGGCGGGCGTGCTCGGCCTGGTAAAACGCCGAGATCTGCGGGCAGACGACCCGACCCATGACCCGCTCCGCCATCTCGAGCACGGTCACTTCCAATCCGGACTCGCGCGCGACCGCGGCGACCTCGAGCCCGATGTATCCACCGCCGATGATGACCAGGCGCTCGGCCGACTCCCATCCGGCGCGAATACGATCGACGTCCGCGATGGTCCGCAGGAAATGCACCCCCGCGAGCCCGGCTCCTGGCGCGGCCAGCGGGCGCGGGCGGCTGCCGGTGGCGATCAGCAGAGCGTCATAGGCCACGGTCGAGCCGTCATCGAGCCGCAGACGCTGCTCGCCACGCGCGATCTCCGCCACCCGGCGTCCCAACCGGGTCTCGACCGCATGGGATTCGTAGAACTGCGGCGGCCGCAGCAACAGCCGTTCGCGCTCGAGCGCGCCCGCGAGATACTTCTTCGAGAGCGGCGGACGCTGATAGGGCAGCCAGGGCTCATCGCCGACGAGGACGATCTGGCCCGTGAAGCCCTTGCGCCGCAGGGTATCGATGGCCTGGACGGCCGCCTGGCCGGCGCCGGCGATGGCGATTCGCTCGTGCACGGCCCGCAGCTTAGCGTATGGCCTGCCAGGGCTGCACCACCGCGAGCGCGCCTGCGGGACAATTGCGCCATAATGGTGCGCACGGCGTTTCCGGGCGCGCCGAGCGTTGGCGTAACTCAGGCATTTGCACGTATCCTTCCGCGTGGCATGAAAGCTGCAAAATCGCAGCTGCCGCGAACTCGGCAGCCTGCCTCGCAAGACACAGACACCCGACGGAGAGCTCGCACATGAAACTGGTCACCGCCATCATCAAACCGTTCAAGCTCGATGACGTGCGCGCCGCGCTCTCCGACATCGGCGTCTCGGGAATGACGGTGACGGAGGTCAAGGGATTCGGGCGTCAGCGCGGTCATACGGAGTTGTATCGCGGTGCGGAGTACGTGGTGGATTTCGTGCCGAAAACGCGGATCGAGGTCGCGGTGCGCGCCGACCTGGTCGATCAAGTCGTCGAAGCCATCCTGAAATCGGCCAAGACCGGCAAGGTGGGTGACGGCAAGATCTTCATCACCGACATTCAGCGCGTCATCCGCATCCGCACGGGCGAGACGGACGACGCGGCCTTGTAGACCGGCCCGAAGGCGCCTGCGGCGCTTCGGTCGGCCAGCCCGTTCGCGGCCTTTGATCCCGCGGCCCGAGGGCGGCCTCGGGCCGCTTGATCACGTGCTTTCGCACGTCGCTCGATTCGCGGCGGCCCTGGCCCGCTTGATCAATTGCGTTCGCTCGCAGCGGGCGCCCCGGGGGCGGCCGTGGGGCGCTCATTGACTTGCTTTCGAACGGTGCCAGACTCGAGGCATGACCCCGTCCGGTCAACAGGACTAGAAGCAGATGTCGAAGGCGATTCGGTTTCACGAGCATGGCGGTCCCGAGGTCCTGCGGCTCGAGGAGCTCGATGCGGGTCCACCCGCGGTGGGCGAGGCGCAGGTGCGCCATACCGCGATCGGGCTCAACTACATCGATGTCTATGACCGCACCGGCCTCTACCCCGGGGAGCTGCCGAGCGGTTTGGGACGGGAAGCGGCCGGTGTCATCACGGCCCTCGGCCGCAGGGTACGCGGCTTCAAGGTGGGCGACCGGGTGGCCTACGTCCATCCGCGACCGGGCGCGTACTGTGAGGTCCGCAACGTCCCGGCGGAGCGGCTGGTGAAGGTGCCCCGCGGCATCGCCGATGAGCAGGCCGCAGCGCTGATGTTGAAAGGACTCACGGCGCACTTTCTCCTGCGCCGCACCTATCGCGTGGCGCGCGGGCAGAGCATTCTCGTGCATGCGGCGGCGGGCGGCGTCGGGCTCCTCCTCTGCCAGTGGGCGAAATCGCTCGGCGCCCGCGTGATCGGGGTGGTCGGGAGCGATGCGAAAGCGGAGCTCGCGCGCCGGCACGGCTGCAAGCACGTATTGATTCTCGGCCGCGACGAGCTGGCGGCGGAAGTCAGGAAGCTCACCAAGGGCGCAGGGGTGGCGGTGGTCTACGACTCGGTCGGCAAGGACACCTTCATGGAGTCTCTCGACTGCCTGCGTCCACTCGGCATGATGGTGACCTACGGTAATGCCTCGGGACCACCACCGGCGGTGAGTCCGCTCGAGCTCAGCAAGCGGGGCTCTCTCTTCCTGACCCGGCCTACGCTCTTTAACTACATCGCCACTCGGGAAGCACTGGACGCCGCGGCGCGCGAGCTCTTCGCCGTGGTCAAGAGCCGCGCCGTGCGCATCAGGATCGGGCAGAGCTATCCTCTTGCCGAGGCGGCGCAGGCGCATCGCGATCTCGAGGCGCGCCGCACGACCGGATCGACCGTGTTGATTCCTTGAGCGGCCCTAGGCAGGAGCCAGCGGTAACCGGACGATGAAGCGTGAGCCGCAGCCTTCGCCGCCGCTCTGCGCCTCGACGCTGCCCGAGTGCAGCTCGACCAGGTGACGCACGATCGCCAGCCCCAGCCCGAGGCCCCCATGACGACGGCTGATCGAGCCGTCTTCCTGCCGGAAGCGCTCGAAGACATGGGGTAGGAATTCGGGCTTGATGCCCTGTCCCGTATCGGTGACGCTGATCTGCACCTGACCGTCGCGCATCGCGAGCTCGACGTCGACCCGGCCGCCCGCCGAGGTGAACTTGATCGCGTTGGAAAGCAGGTTGCAGACGACCTGCTGCAGCCGCGCGGAATCGCCCCGCACCGGGCGAATCCCCTCCTCCACAGACGATAGGATTCTCACATCCTTGCTGCGGGCCGCCGGTTGCATGGTGGCGATCGCGCTTTCGACCACTCGCACGGGCTCCACGTCCCTCAGCTCCAGTGTGATCTTGCCGGTGACGACGCGCGCCACGTCGAGCAAATCCTCGATCAGGCGCTTCTGCGTGCGGGCGTTACGCTCAATGGTCTCCAGCGCCCGGGCTTGCGTCGCCTCGTCGAGCCGGCGGCTGCGCAGCAGGGTGATCCATCCGAAGATCGCATTGAGCGGCGTTCGCAGCTCGTGAGACATGGTGGCCAGGAACTCGTCCTTGAGGCGGCTCAGCTCCTCCGCCTGGCCGCGCAGCTGCCGCTCGCGCGCGAGCACCTCCTCCCGCTCGTTCTCCGCGCGCAGACGTTCTTCGATCTCGGCCTGCAGCCGCTCGTTGCTTTTCAGCAGCTCGGCGGTGCGCTCCTCGACCCGCGATTCGAGCTCCTCGTTCGCGCGGGCGAGCGCCGCCCGTGTCAGGAAGAGATCCAGGAACACTCCCACCTTGGCCCGCATCACGGGCGCGACGATCGGCACCTGGATGTAATCGACCACGCCGAGCTCGTAACCGCGCGCGCTCTGCACGTCATCGGCGTGCGCCGTCACCAGCATGATGGGCGTATGTCGGGCGTTGCGGTGTTGCCGCAGGAGCTCCGCGGTCTCGAGCCCGTCCATCCCCGGCATGTTGACATCGAGCAGAATGACGGCGAATTCGCCCTCGAGCACCCGCCTGAGAGCCTCCTCTCCGGAGCCGGCCACGACGACCTCGGCATCCAGGTCCTCGAGAATCGCGCGATAGACCAGCCGCTTCTCCGGCAGGTCATCGACGATCAGAATCCGCGCACGCACCGACGGTCGGTCCCGCGCCCCGTCAGCGCACGACCCGCAAAGGGCGCGCGTTGCGTCCGATCCCGAGAGCGCCGCTGCGCACGACCTCGAGCAGCTCCGCGCCGCGGAGGAGATCCGCGGTGAAGCTGTTGATTTCCGCCTCGCTCGCGGTGAGCTCGACGATGAAGCCGTCCGGCGCCGGATCGAGCACGCGGCCACCCGTACGCACGACGTAGCCTCGAATCGCGTCGGTCTCGGCCGGCCGGACCCGGAGCTTCAGCAGGATGAGCTCGCGCTCGAGATGCTCACCCGTCGTCATGTCCTCGACGCTCACGACGTCCACCAGCTTGTTGAGCTGGTTGACGATCTGTTGGATGACCGCATCCGAGCCGGTGGTGACCAGCGTCAGACGCGAAACGGTCGGATCGTCGGTCGGCGCGACCGAAAGCGACTCGATGTTGTAACCGCGCGTGGAAAAGAGCCCGGCGACCCGGCTGAGGGCGCCGGCCTCGTTCTGCAGCAAAATGGCGATGATATGACGCATGCACGCTCGAAGGGACCCGCGGGGGCAGGCACAGACAGCAGCAGAATAAATGAATCATCCGACAGCCGCATCCCGGTTCCTGGGAACACCTTTCGTGCCGCATACCGACCTGCTAGTCTCTTGAGACCGGCGCCCGCGCGTCCCGGGCCCCGTTCCTTAGAGCTCCGCATGAGCGACACCGTCATCCAGCCCCGTCCGTTTCCCGGCGCGCCTTCCGGCTCCGCGCCGGAGGGCCTCAGCGCCCCGCACCCGCTTGCCGGCCAGACTCTGTCCGGCGCGCGGATGATCGTGCAGGTGCTGGCGGACGAGGGGGCGGGAGCCATCTTCGGCTACAGCGGCGGCGCGATCCTGCCGACCTACGATGCCGTATTTCTCTTCAACGAGGAGCAGCGCCAGCGCGGCGGCGAGCAGATCCCGCTGATCGTTCCGGCCAACGAGCAGGGCGCCGGCTTCATGGCGGCCGGGTTCGCGCGCGCCACCGGACGGGTGGGCGTGTGTCTGGTGACCTCCGGGCCGGGCGCCACCAATACCGTGACGCCGGTTCGCGATTGCATGGCCGACTCGGTGCCCATCGTGGTGATCTGCGGGCAGGTCGCCCGCGCCTCCATCGGTACCGATGCCTTCCAGGAGGCGCCGGTCGCGGCGCTGATGGGATCGGTCGCCAAACACGTGTTCCTCGTCACCGACCCAACGCGGCTCGAAGCCACGGTCCGCTCCGCGTTCGAGCTCGCGCGTACCGGACGCCCCGGGCCCGTGGTGATCGATGTTCCGAAGGACGTGCAGAACTGGGAGGGCGTCTTCCAGGGCACCGGCACCCTGCCGATCCCGGGCTACCGCCGACGGATGCAGGAGTTGACCGATCAGGTCATCGAGCCGCGCGAGGCCGAGAAATTCTTCGAGATGCTCGGCGAGTCACGGCGTCCGCTCATCTATGCGGGCGGCGGCGTCATCAACGCCAACGGGAGCCAGGCGCTGACGGAATTCGCCACCGCCTTCGACATCCCGGTCGTGACGACGCTGATGGGTATCGGCTCCATCGATACCACGCACCGGCTCGCGATGCGGATGCTCGGCATGCACGGCACCGCGTTCGCGAACTACGCGGTGGAGGACTGCGACTTCCTCATCGCCGCCGGCGCGAGGTTCGACGACCGGGTGGCCGGAGTGCCCGCGAAGTTCGCGCGGGGCGCGCGGCGCATCGCACACCTCGACATCGACCGCGCGGAGATCAACAAGGTCAAGCGCGTGCAGTGGAGCCACGTGGGGTTGCTCGCCGAGGCTCTGAGTGCCCTCACCGAGCACGGTCGGCGCGCCGGATTCCAACGCGACTATGGTGAGTGGCATGCGGCGCTGGCGGAGCTCAAGCGAGTTCACGCCATGAATTACGACCGGCAAAGCCCGCTCATCCAACCGTATTACGTCATCGAGGAAATCAACAGGCACACCCGCGGCGAGGCGATCATCACGACGGGCGTGGGGCAGCACCAGATGTGGGCTGCGCAGTACTGCGATTTCCGCCGGGCACGGCTCTGGCTCACTTCCGGCAGCATGGGCACCATGGGTTTCGGATTACCGGCGGCGATCGGGGCGCAGCTCGCCAATCCGCGCCGCCTGGTGGTGGATATCGACGGCGATTCGAGCATCCGTATGAACATCGGCGAGCTCGAGACCGTGACGACTTACGACCTGCCCATCAAGATCGTGGTGCTCAACAACTTCGGCGACGGCATGGTCAAGCAGTGGCAGAAGCTCTTCTTCAAGGGGCGCCTCTCGGCGAGCGACAAATCCCTGCACAAGAAGGACTTCGTCCGCACTGCCCAGGCCGACGGCTTTCGCTACGCCGTGCGGCTCGATCGCAAGGAGGACGTGCCGCGCGTCATCGAGGAATTCATCCGCTTCGAAGGACCGGCGTTTCTCGAGGTCATGATCGACCCGGACGCGGGCGTCTATCCGATGGTGGGCCCGGGCCAGAGCTACGAGGAGATGATCACCGGCGAGTTCATCGCCTCGCGCTACAAGGTGAAGATCAAGCCGCCGGACCCCTCGGAGATGTTCTGAGAAGCGCCATGAGATATCTGCATACCATGGTCCGGGTGACCGATCTCGAGGCCTCGCTGCGGTTCTACCGCGACGCGCTCGGGCTGGTGGAGCTCAAGCGCAACGACTACCCGCAGGGCCGCTACACGCTGCTCTTCCT
>Ga0335078_10013582_pt1 | contig 12071 bp, 9 predicted proteins | sample Lox_Sample_32_FD_206711 | JGI IMG/M metagenome (GOLD analysis project Ga0335078, IMG submission 206711) | Soil microbial communities from Loxahatchee National Wildlife Refuge, Florida, United States - Lox_Sample_3.2 | ecosystem: Environmental > Terrestrial > Soil > Wetlands | place: USA: Florida... | reverse complement strand
GCTGCTCGCCGCGCCTGAGTTCGATCACGATCCGCATGCCGTCGCGGTCCGACTCGTCGCGAACGTCGGAGATTCCTTCGATCTTCTTGTTCTGAACAAGATCGGCGATGCGCTCGATTGTCTTGGCTTTGTTCACCTGGTAGGGAATCGCGCTGACCACGATCTGCTGCTTTTCTTTCGTCGGCCGCTCGATGGCAGCCTTGGCACGCATGGTGAACTGGCCGCGCCCCGTCTCGTATGCCGCCTTGATGCCGCCGCGGCCGTAAATGTAAGCGCCAGTGGGGAAATCCGGACCGGGCACGAGCTTCAGCACGTCCTCCAGCGTCGAGTTCGGCTTCTGGATCAGCAGAATCGCGGCCTCGATGACCTCCGAGAGGTTGTGAGGCGGAATCTTGGTGGCCATGCCTACGGCGATGCCGTCGGAGCCGTTGATGAGCAGGGTCGGAACCTTGGTGGGAAGCACCAGGGGTTCTTCGGTGGACTCGTCGAAGTTGGGTACAAAATCGACCGTTTCCTTTTCGATATCCGCCAGCATCTCTTCGGCAAGAGGCGTCAGGCGGCACTCGGTGTACCGGTAGGCCGCGGGCGGATCGCCATCCACCGAGCCGAAGTTGCCCTGGCCGTCGATCAGCAGGTAGCGCATGTTAAAGTCCTGCGCCATGCGCACCAACGTGTCGTAAACCGCCGCGTCGCCGTGCGGGTGATACTTCTTGATGACTTCGCCCACCACGCCCGCGCACTTCACGTAGCGCTTGTCGGAGGTGATCCCTTCCTTGTACATCGCATACAGGATGCGACGATGCACGGGCTTGAGGCCGTCGCGCACGTCGGGGAGCGCTCGTCCGATGATCACGCTCATGGCGTAATCGAGATACGAGCTGCGCATCTCGTCTTCGATGTTGCGTTCGACGATACGCTGTGGTGGTAGAAGTGATTCCTGGTCGCCCATTCGTTACGTCCCTTTCAGAGGCATGGGTCTCAGTTTCACCGTAGGGGCGGCCACAAGGGCTGTCCCTTCGTCAGACCGAGACACTACGCAGTCTTGTACTATTGCCCTGTTTCTGTGGCCTGAAACAGCCGGCGAGCCTTTCTGCCGACATTTCACCGATATAATCCTGCAAACCCTTTTATTTGAATAACATTCCGGCTTCGTTCGGAGCCCTCCGGTTCGACGCGGCGCCGGCCGCCTGAAAGAGCCACCCAGACTCCGGACCGTGAGCCTGGTGGAGGGCGAGTTTCCGGACATAGATTTGCAAACTCTTTCTCATCAATGACATTCCGGCTTCGTTCGAATGTAGGCGAGCCGCGCTGGAGGGAATTCGGTGTCGCACGCTGCAACTCCAGGTCCACGGGCCGCTCCGAGGCCATCCAGGCAACAAGCCGTTTCGAGGCAGATTTCCAACTCCTTTTCCCTCAACGATATTCCTTCGCTCGACGGTCGCCGAGGAGGCGCCGAGAGGCTTCGAGGAAGGAGAGGTCAGCGATTTCCCAGAAAAATGCCGCCCCCCATTGACGCCGCGACAGCGCGGGCTGTTGTGAGCGGGCGTCACGCGGCTTCCCGACATCAAGTTTTGTGATCGCAGATCCGTACTGAGGGCGAGTCACCACCGATGTATACCAGATCGGGGCGGGTTTGTCAATAGCTCTGGTACGTAGGCTACATCGAGGAGCAACACGGCGCCCTGGGACCTTCCTGGCCCGGTCCGGTCGAAACAGCTTCAAGGGGTACGGACCTGTGAAACCCGGTGACGTGGTGGGGCGCCGAAGGGCGGTTCCGGATGACGCAGATGGAATCTGACCTGCACCCGGGAGGCAAGTGGATGATGCGGGGCAGTGGCTATGGAAGAGAAGTCACGGCGACAGGAGAATATCGCCAGATCGATCGGCCCCGCCTGCTGGTGTTCGCCTGGCTTCCTTCGTGGCAGGAGCACGCCACCGAATCGACGGTCCGCTTTGACCTGGAAGAGAGAGACGGCGTGACGACCGTGCGCCTGACGCACTCCGGCCTCGCGACCGAAAGCGCGCGAGCGAGCCACATAAGGATGGCGTGATATCCTCAACTTATTGCAGGCCTACGTCGAGCAGCATCGCTAAGTACCGCGTTTCGCAACTACGCTAAGGTATCAGCCTCCCTCACCCCGAGGGGGCAGGGGCTGGGGGGGCTGAGAACACGTGGCCGAACCTATGAAGCGCCGTGCTAAGACGGGCTTGACTGCCGAGGTCGGGACCGCTGCGGAAGGCGCGGAATTGTGAATTACCGAAGTGGTGGCGTCCCGGAGTATGGCGGGATTAAACCTGCCGCTACGGTTCCCGGCCAGGACGGCCGGCTAAATTCGCCGTCGAGCTTGAGGCTTCAGTATCTCTGTCGTAAAATATCTGGGCGGCCACATTTCGGCCTCTGTTTATGGCCTTCGGAGCGGTAGGTCAAATTGTCCGCCTTTTGGCTTTGGACTTTTGACCCTCAACTTTCGACTTTCTTCTTTTCGCCAGTCGTGACGCATTAGCAATGACGCCGAGATTCACGGAGAGCTACGACGTGGTGGTGGTCGGCGCCGGCCATGCCGGCTGCGAGGCCGCGAGGGCCGCCGCTCGCATGGGGCTGCGCACCGCTCTTTACACCATGAACCTTGACCTGATCGCCCAGATGTCGTGCAATCCGGCGGTGGGCGGTGTGGCCAAGGGCCACCTGGTGCGCGAGGTGGACGCGCTGGGCGGCGTGATGGGCGAGGTGATCGACGCGGTCGGCATCCAGTTCCGGCTGCTCAACACCAGCCGCGGCCCGGCCGTCTGGTCGCCGCGGGCGCAGGCGGACAAGAAACTCTATCGGATGAAGATGCGGCAAGTGCTGGAGGCCGAGCCCAATCTGCGGATCAAGCAAGCCGAGGTGGTGGATTTAGTGCTGGAGGCCCTGCCCACTCCGCCAATCGGTGTCGGCTGTCATCCTGAGCGCAGCGGAGGATCTGCTTTTTGCGGCGGAACGGCAGATGCTTCGTCGCCTTCGGCTCCTCAGAATGACAAGGCAATGCGGTGTCGCGTCCGGGGGCTGAGGCTGCGCGATGGCAGGACGGTGGAAGCCGGCGCGGTGGTGATTACGACGGGCACGTTTCTCAACGGTTTGATTCACTGCGGCGAAGAGACCTACGCCGCGGGCCGGTCCGGCGAGTCGCCCGCGCTGATGCTCGGCGAGGCCTTGCGGCGGCTCGGCTTCGAGATCGGGCGCCTGAAGACAGGAACGCCGCCCCGCCTCGATGCCAGAACGCTGGATTTCTCGCGCTTCCAGGTGCAGCCCGGCGACCCCGTCCCAACGCCGTTCTGCTTTCGAACCCGTTCGATCACCCAACCCCAGGCGGTCTGCTGGATCACGTGCACCAACGCGGACACTCATCAGGTGCTGCGAGAGAACATTCAGCGCTCGCCGCTGTACTCCGGTCAGATCAAGAGCCGCGGTCCGCGCTATTGCCCGTCGATCGAAGACAAGGTGGTGAAATTTCCCGATAAGGCTCAGCACCAGATTTTTCTGGAGCCGGAGGGCCTGGACACCAACGAAATCTATGTGAACGGCATGTCCACCTCTATGCCCATCGATGTGCAATGGGCCATGGTGCGTTCGATTCCGGGGCTCGAACAGGCGGACATGATCCGGCCGGGTTACGCCATCGAATACGACATGGTGCAGCCCACCGAGCTGACCCCGTGGCTCGAAACCAAGAAGATCGAAAACCTCTTTCTGGCTGGGCAGATCAACGGCACCACGGGTTACGAGGAGGCGGCCTGCCAAGGCATTATGGGCGGCATCAATGCGGGCTTGCGGGTGCAAGGGCGCAAGCCCCTGATGATCGAGCGCACGCGGGGTTACACCGGCATCCTGATCGACGACCTCGTGAGCAAGGGCTGCGATGAGCCCTATCGCATGTTCACCTCGCGCGCCGAGTTCCGCCTGCACCTGCGCATCGACAACGCCGACGAGAGGCTTACACCTCTGGGATACGATGCCGGCACAATCCGGAAGCAGGACTATCAGGCGTACCTCGAGAAGCAGGCGCGGATCTCCGCCGCGACGCGATTTCTGCTGGAGACCCGGCTCGATCCCGAGACGCGCGTGGGCCGCGAGGTCTACACCAAGCTGGGCCTGATGACGGGTGATCGCTTCGCAGGCGCGGCTCCGCTCAGCGGGGCGCAGCTTCTGAAGCGGCCCGAAGTCTCGATCCAGGACCTGGTCGAATGGGTGAACCAGGCGCTCGCCGGCCATGGTCTTGCAGCGTTCGGCGGCGAGACGGCGGGGGCGGAACCCGGCGCGGCAGCCACGTGTCTTTTCGCCCGTGAAGAAGCCTTGCGGGTGGAGACCGGGTTCAGGTACGAAGGGTACCTGGCGCAGCAGGAGAGGCAGATCGAGCGCATGAAGCGCGCCGAAGCCCGCCGCATTCCAGATTGGTTTGACTACGGCCAGGTATCGGGGTTGTCCCGCGAAGTGGTGGAGAAGCTCACTCGAGTCAAGCCGCTCACTCTGGGCCAGGCTGCCCGTATCCCGGGAATCACGCCGGCCGCAGTCAGCCTGGTGAATGTCTATATCGAGATCTTCCAGCGCAGAGAAGCGGAGCAGGCGCCCGCCTAATCGGATCGCTTCGGCTTCCACTGCTCGAAGAACTGCTTGAAAGAATCAGGGCCAAGATCGCGGGCGTCCTCGAATTGGCCCTGGTCCTGCGAGTAGAGCAACGTGCCGTGAGAGTCGAGCACAGCTAGGGCAGGAACGCCCTTGTTGAGTGGAATAGAGTACTTCCGCGCCAAGTCGAGGTTCTTGTCGAAGCGGCCGACGTCGACATGCACTACCACGTAGTTCCTGGCAACGAGTTGGGCAAGTTCGGGCGAGCGCATCTCGGCGTCGAGCGCATGGCAGTCCTCGCACCAGTTGGCCCCGAAGTCGAGCACTACGTTCCTGCCCGACCGCGAGGCCTGGACAATCGCCGCCTCAATCTGGCGATGGGCGTCGGCATTCTCATCGTAGATAGGTCTGTCTGCGGGGGGCCGGGCGGCAAGGGCAAGGGCCAGCGCCGCAACCGATGCCAACCCGGCTATTCTCAAGTGGTTGCCCATCCTGGTTCTCCGTTTCCGTCTTCAAACTCGTCCGGTCACAGGCATAGTCTGCAACCTCTCTACAGCATAGGATCCAACGCAAGAAAAGAGAACGGAGAACCGCAAGCCCGATCACTCTGCAGACCTTACGCACGAACCGGCGCGAGCGCAAGAGTCCGGCTGAAGGACATAACCCCGCGGATACCGAACTACTGTCAGCCGCACGAGCGTCCGGCCCAAGCCGATCATGCCCAATTCTTGGGCGGCGGCCTTGGACAGGTCCAGGAGGCGCCCGGGAACGTTTGGCCCCCTGTCGTTAACTCGAACGGTGACCTCCCGGCCGTTCCGAAGGTTCGTCACCTTGATCCGGGAGTTGAAAGGAAGCGTACGATGCGCGGCGGTTAGCTTGTTCAGGTCGTATTCTTCGCCGCTGGCGGTCTTGCCTGCAGACTCGGCCCCATACCAACTCGACACACCGACCTGAGTCCAGGTCAGAGGAACACAAGTCGCCAATGGAGAATGCCGGTAGCGTGCAGGAACGCGGGCTTCGGTTCGGCTCGACAGCGCGATCAGCGCCGCCACCGCGCAACTCATCACCAATTTCCTCATCTAGCCTCCATCAAATCAAAATGCCCCAGCAGCGGCGCGGCCGCTGAAATCTCTGAATTGTCTGGGGGAAGTGTATGAACGAAATATACAGAATTTGGTAGATTATGTCAATCCAAATTATTGACTAGGTATCGGAGGAATCCAGTTGGGAACTGCGGTGCCCGGATACGCCCGTTCAGCCCGCGCTCCGGCTCACCAGCCGGGTAGCGTCCTTCAGGAACTTCGCGGCCTCTTCGGGCGGAGTCGGATTGATGTGGAAGCCCGTACCCCACTCGAAGCCAGCCAGATTGGTGAGCTTGGGCATGATCTCCAGGTGCCAATGATAGTGGTCGTTCAAATGTTCCGGCACCGGCGAGGTGTGGATGACGTAATTGTATGCGGGGCGCTCGAGCACGAGGTCAAGCCGGGTCAGCATGTCCTTGAGCAGCACGGCCAGTTGCTCAAGCTCGGGCTTTGAGGATTCCTCGAAGGCCGACTGGTGAGCCTTGGGAATAAGCCACATCTCGAAGGGGAACCGGGGGGCAAAGGGCGACAAGGCCGCGAAGAGGTCAGTTTCGGCCACCAATCGGACGCCCGCGGAGATCTCCTGTCGCAGGATATCGCAAAACAGGCAACGCTCCTTGTACGCGTAATAGTCACGGGCGCCTGCCACTTCCTCGACCACGCGCTTAGGAACCACGGGCAGGGCGATCAACTGCGAGTGGGTGTGCTCGAGGGTGGCGCCGGCGGCCGCACCGTGGTTCTTGAAGATCAGGATGTACTTGAAACGGCGGTCTTTCTTGAGGTCAACGATCCGGTCACGATAGGCCCACAGGACAGATTCGACCTGCGCCGCCGGCAACGTGGCCAGCGTGGCGCGATGGTCCGGCGTCTCGATGATCACCTCGTGGGCGCCGATGCCATTCATCTTGTCGTAAAGCCCTTCGCCCTGCCGATTCAGCAGGCCTTCGATGCCGAGCGCCGGGAACTTGTTGGGAACCACGCGCACGGACCAGCCCGACGCGTCGCGAGCGCTGCCGTTGCTCCTGTAGGCCAACACCTCGGGCGGCGTCTTGGATTCGCTGCCATAGCAGAAAGGACAGAACCGTCCGCCCCGGATAGTGACGCTCTCGCGGATGAAGTCCGTCGGCCGTTTGGCCCGGTCGGAGGCGATGATCACCCAGCGTCCCACCACCGGATCCTTGCGGAGTTCAGGCAAGTTCTGTCTCCTGCGACCTCATCACTGTTTGTCAGCAAACGCACGATGGTCCGAGGCCGCGGCTGCGGTGCCACCGGCGACCACCCGTCTGACTCTAGCGAAGTCTTCGACCTCAGACCGAAGAGACCCCTCGGATTTCAGATAGCAAATTCCAGATTTCAGAGCGGCAAATCTGCCAATTTGTTCAGACATGGCCCAATCAGACGACTAGTAGCTCCGGTCACTTCGTCTCCTGTGGACGTGGGGCTCGGAACGCGTCTTTAACAAGCTTTACCGAATAGCCCGCAGCCGGATCCCAGGCCACCGCCACCACATCGAACCGGTAGTTGATTTTTCCCGGGCGTTTGAGCCTGCGTACGTAACCCACAGCCGCTCGGACAATTCGCCGGCGTTGGGCGGCATGCACCAGACGGGCGTCGGGCTGGCGCTCCAGCGAAGCACGTGTCTTCACCTCAACAAAAGCCAACACGGGTCCATCCCAAGCCACCAAGTCGAGTTCGCCCGGGATGGGACCCGGTTGGCGGCCGCGCCCCACTCCCGGACGGCGGTTGCGCGCCACGATCGTATACCCGGCCTGGCGAAGGTACCAATAGGCCAGCAACTCGCCGCGGCGGCCCCTCAGGAGATGACTGGGTTCTCTCCACGCTTCACCCTTCCGCGGCGCCGAGTTTCCGCTCCGCTGCAGGGGCTCCTCCTGGCGTGCCAGCCGTTGTTCCCGCCACAGCAGAAAGCGGTAGATGGCGCGAGCCCACCAGATCATGGATCGCAGCCCGCCTCCCGAAAGCCGCTGCTAGATCGAGCCTTCGGCCTCGCTGATGCAAGCATCGAGGGTACGCAGGGCGAAGTCCACCTGCTCTTCATCGATCATCAGCGGCGGACACACTCGCAGGGTGGTATCTCCTGCCCCGAGCACCAGCAGTCCCTGCTGGAATGCCAGTTGGACGATGCGGTTGCGCAAGTCGGGAGCCTTCTCTTTGGTCTTCTGGTCGCGCACGATCTCGATCCCGATCATCAAGCCCTTGCCCCGAATGTCACCTACAATCGGATGGCGGTCGCGCCAGTCAGCAGTCCGGCTGAAGATGAACTCGCCCAGGCGAGCCGCGTTGGCAATGTACTTCCGCTCCAACAGGTTGAGCGTCGCTAGGGCCGCGGCGATGCATACCGGATTACCCCCAAAGGTCGAGGCGTGCGCCCCGGGCGTCCAGTTCATCACGGACGCACGGGTGACGATAGCGCCAAGCGGCATGCCGGAGGCGATGCCCTTGGCGGTGCAGATGATATCCGGCTCGACGCCGGCGTGGTCCACAGCCCACCACTTCCCGGTCCGTCCCATGCCCGATTGCACTTCGTCGGCCACCAGCAAGATGCCATACTTGCGGCAGATCCGCTCCAGCCCCTGCAGGAACTCCTCCGGTGCCGGCAGATACCCGCCTTCGCCTTGAATGGGCTCGATGAAGATGGCCGCCACTTCCTCGGGGTCGACGCGGCGCCTGAAAAGCTCCTTCTCCAGGTAGTTCAGACAGTCTTCTGAAGCGCATTCCGGACGCACGCCGTACGTCCCACGATAAGTGTCTGGAAAGGGCGTGTGGAACACCCCTGAAAGCAGCGTACCGAACCCCTTACGCTGGACGGCCCGGCTAGCCGTGAGCGAGAGCGCGCCCGTGGTGCGCCCATGGAAAGCGCCATGAAACGCCACGAGCTTATCGCGCCCGGTGTGATACTTCGCCAGCTTGATAGCTGCTTCAATGGCCTCCGCTCCGGAGTTGCCGAAATAGACGCGCTTGGATTCCTCACCGGGAGCGATCGCCCCCAGCCTCTCGGCCAACTCCGCCAGGCCCGGATAGTAGAAGTCCGTTCCCGACATATGGATAAGTTCCGCGGCCTGCTTCTGGATGGCCGCCACCACTTCGGGATGGCAATGCCCCGTCGACACCACGGCAATGCCGGCAGCAAAGTCGAGAAAGAAGTTCCCGTCTACGTCTTCCACGATCGCCCCCTGGCCGCGCTTGGCCACAAGCGGGTAGTCGCGCGTGTAGGACGGGGAGACAAACTGGTGGTCAAGGGCGAGCACCCGGCGCGCCTCGGGCCCGGGCAGGGATGTGTTGATCTGAGCGATGCGGACACTCTTCTTTTCGGCGAATTCTACGGTCACAAGTCACCTCCTCTGTGATGTCGTGGGCTTGCGGCCATGACGGCAGCCGCCGGACGAGTTCCTTGACGGCGCCAACGGTCCGGCCGTCGGGAATCGCTTCAACAGAGGGGTCAATCTCCGGCAAACAAGTTGGGGCGGGCGAGCAGCGGGAATGTGGGCCAAAGAGCGATGTGAGGCATAGTTACTTCCGCTTCCAACGCGTTCCAGCTTTCGTGTCTTCAATTATAACACCCGCCCCCAGCAATTCGTTTCGGATCCGGTCCGCTTCGGCGTATCTGCCACTGTGGCGGGCCCGCTCGCGCTCGCTCACGCGCCGCTCGATCTCATCCTCGCTGATGGCCTCTACCAGCAGTCCCGTCGGTTTCCGGCCGTCCGTAGACGCCGCTCCCGGCGATGGCGCAGTCGACATCCCGCCCGCGAAGCCGTATTGGCGCAGCTTGGCGTAATCCTCGTCGTCAATCACGGCGAAGATACGGTTCCAGCGCGCCAGGACGTCCAGATAAGCGGGGCGCTCCGCTTCCCGAAATTCGCCGCGGTCCATGGCCGTGTTGCCTTCGCGAACCAACTCGAAAACGGCGGCAAGCGCCTCGGCCGTGTTGAGGTTGTCATCCAAGCCCTCTTCAAAGCCCTTCCGAGCGATTTGGGCCCGTTCGGCGAGACCCGGGTTCGACCCTGGCGGGAACTTCTCGGCCGTCAAACGCTGACGAAAGTTCCGCAGGCGCTCGAGCGACTGCTCGGCCTGCTCCAAGCCCTCGAAGGTGAAGTTCAGCGGCTTTCGATAGGGCACGGCAGCCAGGAGATACCGTATCGCGCTGGGCTTGAAACCCTGGCCGATGAGGTCGCGCAGGGTGTAGAAGTTGCCCAGCGACTTCGACATCTTCTGGCCGTTAACCACCAGATGTTCTCCGTGGATCCAGAAGCGTGCAAAGGGCTTGCCCGTGGCCGCCTCGCTTTGAGCGATCTCGTTCTCATGGTGGGGGAAGATCAGGTCCGTCCCTCCGGAGTGAATGTCGAGCGTCGGGCCCAGATACTTCATGGCCATCACGGAGCATTCGAGGTGCCAGCCCGGCCGCCCTCGGCCAAGTGGCGTATCCCAGGAGTCCTCGTCGGGCTTGGCCGCCTTCCACAAGACGAAGTCGCGCGCGTCCGCCTTCTCGTACTCGTCGGCGTCCACCCGGGCGCCGGCGCGATTGCCCGACAGGTTGATCTTCGAGAGCTTGCCGTACTCGGGAAAAGCCTCCACCCTGAAGTAGATGGAACCGTCGCTGGCGTATGCGAAGTTCTTCTGCTCCAAGGTCTGGACGAGCCCGACCATGTCGGCGATATGGTCGGTGGCGCGGACCAGGAACTCCACGTCCTCTAGATTCAAGAGCTTGCGGTCCACATTAAAGGCGTCGATGTATTTCTGGGTGAACTCGCGGATGGGCAGTCCCGCGGCCCGCGCCTCGCGAATGATCTTGTCTTCCACATCCGTCAGGTTCATCACCTGCATCACCTTGTATCCACGATACTTGAGGTGGCGCCTCAGGATGTCCTGAAAAACGAAGGTTCGATAATTACCGATATGGCCGTAGTTATATACCGTCGGCCCGCAAGTGTAAATGCGCACGAGGTTTCCTTCGAGAGGGTGGAACTCCTCCACGCGCCCGGAAAGCGTGTTGTAAAGTCGCAAAGCCATCGGCGCTCGATACCAGCATGCGAAAATTGTCGGGGAACTCCCCGGAAGGGCGGAGGCTTCCAGCCCCCTGCAAAGACCACCCCCAACAATTCTCAATAATTAGATTAAGGAACTTGGACGGCTGGGCTAAAAGAGTCTGTGTGAGAACTCGGCAGTAGCGGCGTTCTTTGACCGCCGGTTCTCTGTTTTTTGGGCGCCTTCGGCGGTCACAGACCGCCGCTACACCCTCTCCGCTGAGCTCTCACACAGGCTCTAAAAGCCCCGCCCTTCCGAGGCCCAGAGCGATTCTATCGGCGCGGGTCGGACGCGTCAAGGATACCGGGTCGCACAGCCAGTCGCGGCTGAGGAGTTGAGCCTTCACCCTCCCTCCTTTTGCCCATTCCCTTTTGCACAGCCAGAGTGGTTGTGCCACCCGGCGTTCGCAAGCCCGTTCCGGGAAAAATGTTACAAAAGCAGCCATTTTGGCCGTAACCACTTGCTGCCAATAGCTTTAGCAAATCGAGTTCGTCCCCCTCGAAAGTTCTAAAATCAGCCCCCTTTTCCGCAGCGTAACATCATGTAGAAACGGTGCTTAAGCGATAATGGGTTCGTTTCATCCGCCCTTGGGAACAGCAATCGCAGCCGATGCCTTCACTTCAGCACGGACGAGAGGGCGGCGTTCAGCCCACCCAAAGATTCGGTGGTGTCTCAATTTCGCTCCTAGGGGCGGCCCTTGCGGCCGCCCAAGCCGACGGAGTCGCAAGCAATCCTGCGCAGGAGGGCGGCCACACGGTTCGCCCGAAATTAGGACACCACACGGAGATTCCGAGATATTTTTGCAAGTAACTTGTTTTCTAGAACATTCCGGCTTCGTTCGCTCGCGCTTGCCAATCGACGGACCGAAAGGCACAACTCGCCGTCCGTGCACCGGGGCGAAGGTCGATTCCCGACTCTCGACGAGCGATGGCACCTCAGCCTCCGTGAGGACGTTCGAGCGCCTAAGGGTGCGTTCCCACCCCAGGAAAGGCGGCATAAGGCCGTCTCGTTATCCCGGGTCAGCACCCCGATTCTGCGAAACAGGAAAATACCACCTCTGTAAATAATTGTCAATACAAATGTTACGCTGTGAAGTATGCTCGACGCGTAGCCTACTTCATAAGGGCCCGTGTCTCTGCGGGAAGACGTGCCCTAGAAGCAATTTGATGTTCCGGAGCCAGGTCCCACGGACCTGCTCTTCAAGCTCCAGGATATTCAACCATTGAACATCACAGGGGCGGCAGACCTTGGGAGGCAGGACTGCGGCGCCCTCGCTTCAGGCGCACGCAGTCATTCCTTGGGAAGCCCAATGATTATCAGCGTCGGCCTCAAGCGCACGACCGTTCAAT
>Ga0335078_10013581_pt1 | contig 12071 bp, 9 predicted proteins | sample Lox_Sample_32_FD_206711 | JGI IMG/M metagenome (GOLD analysis project Ga0335078, IMG submission 206711) | Soil microbial communities from Loxahatchee National Wildlife Refuge, Florida, United States - Lox_Sample_3.2 | ecosystem: Environmental > Terrestrial > Soil > Wetlands | place: USA: Florida... | reverse complement strand
ACTTGGCACCTGACACTTAGCATTTGGCCCTTCAAGTGGAACCCGCCACAAAACCTGCATGGCTAAATGCTAAGTGCTGAGTGCTAATTGCTACAATGCTGCCGCCCCGCTCACAATCTCAATAATCTCTTTCGTGATCTTCGCCTGCCGGGCGCGGTTCATGGCCAGGGTGAGCGAGTCAATCAGATCGGTGGCGTTGTTGGTGGCTGCGTCCATGGCGGTCATGCGCGCGGCGTGTTCTGCGGCCACCGATTCCAGCAATGAATGAAAAATCTGGATGCCCACATATTTCGGCAGCAGTGAATTGAACAGTTCGCCCGCCGGCTGCTCATAGATGTAATCCACGGGCGCGGCCGCGAATTTCGCCGCCGCAATGTCGCCTTCGCGCGTATCGGCCGGACGCACGCTCACTCCCGCGCCCTTCGCCGCTTCCAGCGCGCGCTTCTTTTCTTCCGCGCCCATCTGCTCCGCCTGCGCCACCTCAACTTCGCCCACTTGCTCGATGGGCAACACCCGCTCCACCACCAGGCGCTGCGAAATCACCGACTTGAATTCGTTGTACACCACATAAACCGCGTCAATCTCGCAATTGCTGTAGCGCTCGATGACGCGCCCGGCGATCCCCGACGCGAAAGCGTACTCCAGCTTATTCAGCACGCCGATCTGTTCGCCAATGATCGTGGTGCGGGCCTCCTCGATGGAATCGGCCGTCCGCGGCTTCGCCGCCGCAAACCGCCGCCGCAGAAAGTCGCGGCCTTTGCGGCCAATGGCCTCAATCTCGACGTTCTTTCCCGCCTTCGATTCCAGAAACCGCATCGCGGCCTTCAGAATATTCGTGTTGAACGCGCCCGCCAGGCCCTTATCGCCGGTCACCACCAGCAGCAGAACGTTATGTTCAGCCCGTTGCGCCAACAGCGGATGCTTGGGCTCGCCCGTCTCCGGATCGTAAATCTCCGCCCGCGAAACCAGCGACTTCAGCACATTGGTCAACATTTGCGCGTAAGGACGCGCCGCCAGCGCCCGCTCCTGCGTCCGCCGCAGCTTCGCCGCCGAGACCATCTTCATGGCTTTAGTAATCTGCCGCATGTTCGCGAAACTGCGAATGCGGCGCCGGATATCGAGAACGGAAGCCATGGATTAGTCGTTAGTCGTCAGTCGTTGGTCGTGAGCTGAGCCGGAAGCAGTCAGCACTCAGCATTTAGCCCTTGGCACTTAGCATTTGGCCAGCAGCGGATCGTTCAGGGCCAAATGCTAAGTGCTGAATGCTGAATGACTGCCTACCTCTCACTTCGCCGCCTGCTTCTCAGCCACAAATGCTTCCTTGCACTCCTTGATCACCTTGTGCATCTCGGCTTTCAGTCCGTCGTCGAGGACCTTCTTCTCCATGATCGCCCGCAGCAGTCCGGGGTTGGTTGTATCTACATATTCGTACAGCTTGGCTTCGAAGGGCCGCACCTGGTCTACCGCCATATCGTCGAAGTAACCGTTGGTGCCGGCGAAGATGATAAGAATCTGCTTGGAAAACGGCAGCGGCGAAAACTGCCCCTGCTTCAAAATCTCCACCAGCCGCTGGCCGCGATTGAGCTGCTGCTGCGTGGCTTTATCGAGGTCGCTGCCGAACTGCGCGAACGCCGCCAGCTCGCGATATTGCGCCAACTCCAGCTTCATGCTGCCCGCAACCTGGCGCATGGCCTTGATCTGCGCGCTGCCGCCCACGCGGCTCACCGAAATGCCCACGTTCACCGCCGGCCGCACGCCGCTGTTGAACAGGTCGGTCTCGAGGAATATCTGACCGTCGGTAATCGAAATAACATTCGTCGGAATGTACGCCGAAACATCACCCGCCTGGGTTTCAATAATCGGCAGTGCGGTCAGCGAGCCGCCGCCGTTCTTGTCGCTGAGCTTGGCCGCGCGTTCGAGCAAGCGTGAGTGCAAATAGAAAACGTCTCCCGGATATGCTTCGCGCCCCGGCGGCCGCCGCAGCAGCAAGGAAATCTCGCGATAAGACGCCGCGTGCTTCGAAAGATCATCGTAGATCACCAGCGCATGGCGTTTGCTGTCGCGGAAATATTCGCCCATGGCGCAGGCCGCATAAGGCGAAATGTACTGCATGGGCGCGGGTTCAGAAGCCGACGCCGCAACCACGATGGTGTAATCCATCGCCCCCGCGTCCTGCAGAATCTTCACCACCTGGGCAATCGAAGACCGCTTCTGCCCGATCGCATTGTAAATACAAATGAGATCGTTGCCCTTGCTATTGATGATGGTATCGAGCGCCACCGCGGTTTTCCCCGTCTGCCGGTCGCCGATGATCAGCTCGCGCTGGCCGCGGCCGATGGGAATCATGCTGTCAATCGCCTTGAGCCCGGTGGCCATCGGCTCGCGCACCGGCTGGCGGTCAATTACGCCGGGAGCAATGCGCTCCAGGGCAATGAACTGGTCGGTCGAGATCGGACCTTTGTCGTCAATCGGCTGGCCGAGCGAATTCACCACCCGCCCGATCATGGCATCGCCCACTGGCACGCTCATGATGCGCCCGGTGCGCTTCACCTCATCGCCTTCCTTGATCTCGGTGTATTCCCCCAGGATCACCACGCCCACCTGGTCTTCTTCCAGGTTCATGGCGATTCCGGCGACGCCGTGGGGAAAGGAAAGCAGCTCGCCCGCCATGACCTTATCGAGGCCATGGACGCGGGCAATGCCGTCGCCCAGGGTGAGGATGGTGCCCACCTCATCCACCGCGATCTTCGACTCGTAGTTCTCGATCTGCTGGCGGATTAACTGCGTAATCTCGTCTGCTTTGATTTGGGCCATAGTTTCAGCTTCGTTTCGAGTTCATCTCTGGGGTCCAGCACTCGGCATTCACCAGTCGGCATTCAGTCCGCGCGAACCAGCGATTAACCCATCGATGACTGAATGCTGATTGCTGATTGCTGATTGCTGATTGCTGATTGCTGACTGCCGGCTGCTAATTGCTCCCAGCCAGCTTCTCCCGAATCCTCTCCAACTGCCCCTTCACCGACCCGTCATAAATCGTGCTGCCCACCCGCACCAGGGCGCCGCCCAGCAGCGACGGATCGCGGCCATAGCGGGCGCGCACTTTCTTGCCCGTCAACTTTGCTACATCGGCTTCCAGCGCCTGCCGTTCGCTGAGGTTCAACTCGCGCGCGCTGGTGATTTCCGCTTCCGTAAAGCCCAGCCGCTGGTCCAGTTCCAGTTCGAACTGCTTCACAATCGGCTCCAGCAGCGGAATGCGCCGGTGATCAATCAGCACTGCCAGAAAATTACGCACTTCGCGCGAAAATCCCTCGCGCGCCACAATCGCATTCAGCAAGCCGCGCTTCTGCTCCGCCGGAATCGAAGGCGCTTCCCAAACTTCCCGCAGCTCCTTATTTTCAGCAACCAGCGCCGCCAGCGACTGCGCTTCCCGCAGCGTTGCAGCCGGATCCATGTGCTTATCCATCACTACATCAGCCAAGGCGCGCGCGTAAGTGTTGGTCGCCGAAGCCATCCCTAGCGCCCATCCCTGGGCGTGCCGCCGTTGCCGGAGAGCTGGCGGCTGAATCCGCGCACCAGGGCTTCATCGGTGGCGGCATCCACGCGCATCTGCTTGGTCGCCAGCGCCACGGCCAGGTCCGCCGCGTAAGCTGTAAGCTCGCGCCGCGCCAATTTCGCGGCGGCCACAATTTCCTGTTCCGCGGATAGCACCACTTTGCGCACATCCTCGGCCGCCGCTGCGCGGATGCGCTCTTCCTCAGCCGCCCCCTCCTTCGCAGCGGCTTCCCGCATGGCGTCAATCTCCACGTCCAGCCGCGCCAGCCGCGCCTCGATATCGCTCAGCCGCCGGTTGGCCTCTTCGCTGGCCTGCCGCGCGTCGGCCATCGCCTTCTGGATCGCCCCTGTCCGCCCGCGGAAAAATCCCGGCAGGTTCTTCCTGCCAAACCAGAAAATTAGCCCTGCTACGATGGCGAAATTCAACACAAGGCTGAGCCAGTACGCATGCTGCAAGCTCAGCCCGGTCATCCTGGCCAGCAAACGGACCGATTCCGACTGCTTGAACTCCGCTTTGTCGTCCTCGCCCGCTGCCTCGCGTGATCCCTCAACCAGTTGCTGGGCCGCGCCCGTATGCTCGGGCTTGGTCGCGCTGACAGAATCCTGCGAAGCCCGTTGCGCCATCGCCACTTGCGGCTTCACCAACCCCGGAACCAGGCACGCCGCCACCAGCAGAAGGCTTCCCGCCGCGCCCGCCGCCTTGAGGCCGCCCCGGCCAAAGTGTTGAAACTTAGGGAGCTTCATTGCCCACCCTCCGCTCCAGCCGGCACCAGTACAGTGCGGATAATCTCTGCCGCCAGCGACACGCTCTCCCCCTGCAACGCTTCCTGGGCCGCCTGCTTGTCGGCTTCAATGGCCGCTCGGGCTTGTTCAATCTGGGCTTCGGCTTTGCCGCGTGCCTCAGCCACGGTTGCAGCCCGCGCCCGCGCCTGCTGCTGGCGGCGCGCTTCCTGCGCCTTGAACACCGCTATGCGCGCTTCCCGCAAACGCTGCTCATACTCCGCCGTCCGCGCCTCGGCCACGGCAACGTCGGCACGCGCTTTTTCCACCGCACCCTCGGTCTTGCTGCGCCGTTCCGCCAGCACTTTCTCCAGCGGACGGTGCACCAGGACGGTATAAAACCCCCATAGAACCAAGAGGAAAATAACAGTGGGAATCGCCCCAAGCAGAAGTCCGCCTAGTTGTTTGAGCGTCTCATCCATTTGTGCGTTTGTGTGCTGAAACGACCCCGAACGTTCTATGAGGGCTGCGAAGACCTTCAAACCTAGCATTCTACAGTATTAGTGTCAACGCGCCGCGTCACCGTTTTTTCCGGCGCAGCCCGGTTTTCCCGGCTGGATTCCATCCCGTAGTGAAACCCGCTCTTCGCGAGTGTGCGGTTACGGTTCCCCATGCGGAACGAACGATCGAACCTGACCTAAAGAATGCTTGACTTCTCCCCAAAGGGGATTAGCATAAAGGTATCACCTCCGATCCAATTCAGGATCGAATGGGCCGTTAGCCAAGGAAAGTCACCGCTTCTTGGTTGGCGGCCCATTTTATTTCAGTCGTCAGTCGTTAGCCGGTTGTCGTTAGCCGTTAGCTTTCAGCCATCAAGTCCGCGAGATCTGGGGATGGAGGGCGCCCCATCCCTAGCCACAGGAGGAGGTGTGCCCCATCCTAGCCGCGTTCTTTGCGGCTAGGATGGGGTAGTTCCTCAAACAGCGGCTGATCCGTATCGAAGCCGGAACCTCGCTAGCCACTAACCACCAACCACCGACCTTCCGCCACTGACCCCGCAGCATTCACCCCAAAGAATTTCCCACCCCCCACGCCGCATCGGTTACTCTTTCGCCCGGGGGTGGGGGCAAATGCAGACCAGCGCCGGCAACCATGCCAATCGCGGCAAACTCTCAACCGCCCTGTGGACTGTGCTCGTCCTGCTGGTGCTCGCCGGCTTCATCAACTACGTAGACCGCGGAAACATCTCCATCGCCGCGCCTTTGCTAAAAGACGAACTCCACCTTTCCGCCACCCAGCTCGGCATCCTCCTGGCCTCGTTTTTCTGGACCTATGCCGCCTTCCAGCTAGTCTCGGGATGGCTGGTGGATCACTTCGATGTCAACTGGGTCATCGCGGTTGGCTTCCTGGTGTGGTCGGCGGCCACCGCTGCCACGGGGCTGGTCCAGGGGTTGGCCGCACTCGTGGCCATGCGGCTGATTCTCGGGGTGGGCGAATCGGTCGCCTATCCCTCATATTCCAAGATCCTGGCGTTGCATTTCCCCGAGCATCACCGCGGCATTGCCAACGCCGCGGTTTCAGCCGGCGTCTCTTGTGGCCCGGCTTTCGGCCTGTTCTTTGGCGGCATGCTGGTGGCACGCTTCGGATGGCGGCCATTCTTCATTTTCCTTGGCTTGGCCTGTATGCTTTGGCTCATCCCCTGGATCAAGTGGATGCCGCGCGGCCCCGCCCTCGACGCCGCCAGCGTTTCAACCTCGGCCCATTCACCCAGCATCCTGCAAATCCTCGGCCAGCGTTCCGCCTGGGGGACATGCGGCGGCCTTTTCAGCCTCGACTACGTTTCTTACTTCCTTTTGACCTGGATGCCATTTTACCTGGTGCGCGAACGCCATTTTTCCATGGATCAAATGGCCCAGACCGGCGGCGCAGCTTATTTGCTGGCAGCAATCTCGGGCATGGCGGCAGGCTATCTCTCGGACCGCTGGATCGTCTCCGGCGGCACGCCGACCCGTGTCCGCAAAACCGTAATGATCGTGGGCATGGCGACTTCCGCTATTGCCCTGGCGGTTTGCGCGGCGGCGGGCTCGGTGCTGGCTGTGATTTGCCTGTCGCTTGCAGCGATTGGCTACGGCATCTGCACCTCCAACCTCTGGGCCATTACCCAAACTCTCGCAGGAACCAAAGCGGCGGGCCGCTGGACCGGCCTGCAGAACTTCGTCGGTAACATGGCCGGGGCGGTTGGCCCCGCCCTCACCGGACTGGTGGTGGATAAAACTGGCCGCTTCTTCTGGGCCTTCGCCATCGCCGCAGCCGTGGCCTTGACGGGAGTGCTGTTCTGGCTGGTGGTGGTAGGTCCGGTTGAGGCGGTGCAGTGGCGATCACGCAAGCAAGCCATGCAGACCGGCCCAGAGGCAAATCCGGTCCCCCTCCCGCTCGAAGACTCGTGAGCGTCTTCGCGGTTCTTGGGAGCTTCGCGGTTCTCGCCGAACGTCAGCAGCGGCCGGAGTCCTGATTAACCGCAAAGAACGCGAAGTGCGCAAAGAAACCCCTGGGCGCGTGCGTAGCAAGATTTTCTTTGCGACCTTTGCGACCTTTGCGGTTTCCCAGAACGTCAGCGAGCTCCCGAAGTCCTGATTAACCGCAAAGAACGCGAAGTGCGCAAAGAAACCCTCAGGGGGCATCTGTAGCGAAGATTTTCTTTGCGGCCTTGCAAACTTTGCGGTTTCCCATTTCAGGACCGGGACGTCCCAAAACGGGCCTCATCGCAATTTTTCCCCGCGTTTTTGCGCGCTCTATGGTTATCGTGTTGTCTGCACTCCTGAGAGGGTCCCAGCATGAGAAGAGATCTGACTCCCGAAATCATCGGAGCGGCCATTAAGGTTCACCGCTCTCTGGGGCCTGGTTTACTGGAATCCGCCTATCAGGCGTGTCTTGCCTACGAGTTGCGAAAGACGGGGCTGCGAGTAGATTGCCAGAGAGCGGTACCCGTGAGCTACGACAATGTAAAGCTGGAGTGCGGATTTCGTGCGGACCTGGTGGTCAATAACTGCGTTGTCGTCGAGACCAAGTGCAAAGAAGCACTGCATCCCGTAGACGAGGCGCAATTGCTGTCACACATGCGCTTGGTGAACATCGAGATAGGGCTCCTGATCAACTTTCATGTAGTTCTGCTCAAACACGGCATCCGACGAATGGTTAACAACTACCACGAGCCATTCAACCTGGCTGGCTGATCCCCCCAAAAGAATCTTTCTTCGCGGCCTTAGCGAACTTTGCGGTTTTCCCCGAACCTCGGCAGCGGCCGAAGTCCTGATTAACCGCAAATAACCCGAAGTGCGCAAAGAAACCTCGAGGCGCGTTCGTGAGCAAGATTTTCTTTGCGACTTTGCGACCTTTGCGGTTTCCCCGAACGTCAGCGAGCTCCCGAAGTCCTGATTAACCGCAAAGAACGCGAAGTGCGCAAAGAAACCCCTGGGCGCGTGCGTAGCAAGATTTTCTTTGCGACCTTTGCGACCTTTGCGGTTTTCCCCGAACGTCGGCAGCTGCGGAAGTCCTAGTTAACCCAAGAACGCAAAGTGCGCAAAGAAAACCGAGGGGCCTGCGTAGCGAAGATTTTCTTTGCGGTCTTTGCGACCTTTGCGGTTTCCCTGAACGTCGGCAGCTGCGGAAGTCCTAGTTAACCCAAGAACGCAAAGTCCGCAAAAAAAATCCGAGGCCACATGGTGGCGCTCTCTGCAGGCCCCTGCGAACCTTGCGGCTTTCCTCGCGGCCCGATTTTCACGCGCTTGCGCAAATCTCCCCTGAATCCGAGTAAATTATGACTATGAGCACTCTATCCGCACCCAACAAGCCGACCAGTTTGACCGAACTTCTGCACGACCCGCGCCTGTTCCGGCAGGCCTGCTACCTCGATGGCTCGTGGCTGGAAACCGGCCCCGGCGAGGCGATCGAAGTGGATAACCCAGCCACCGGCGAAATCATCGGCACAGTTCCGAACCTTGGCGCCAAGCACACGAGCGCGGCCATTGAAGCCGCCGAGCGCGCCTTCGCAACCTGGCGCGGCAAAACTGCCAAAGAGCGCGCCACTGTGCTGCGGCGCTGGTCCGACCTGATGATGGAAAACCAGGAAGATCTCGCCCGCCTGATGACCATCGAGCAAGGCAAGCCGCTTACCGAGTCGAAGGGTGAAGTCGCCTACGCTGCGTCTTTTCTCGAGTGGTTCGGCGAAGAAGCCAAGCGGGTTTACGGCGATACCATCCCCGGGCACCAGGCTGATAAACGCATCGTTGTGCTGAAGCAGCCGGCGGGCGTGGTGGCGTGCATTACTCCCTGGAATTTTCCGCTGGCCATGATCACGCGCAAAGCCGGGCCGGCGATTGCCGCCGGCTGCACGGTTGTGCTCAAGCCGGCTTCGCAGACGCCGTTCTCGGCGCTGGCGCTGGCCGAAGTGGCTGAGCGTGCCGGCGTGCCGCGCGGCGTGTTCAACGTGATTACCGGCTCGGCCAGGGAAATCGGCGGCGAGCTGACTTCCAACCCGGTGGTGCGGAAACTTTCGTTCACCGGTTCAACCGAAATTGGCAAAGTCCTGATGGCGCAGTGCGCTTCCACGGTTAAGAAGCTTTCGCTCGAACTCGGCGGCAACGCGCCATTCATCGTGTTTGACGATGCCGATCTCGACGCCGCGGTCGCAGGCGCAATCGCCTCCAAATATCGCAACACCGGGCAAACTTGCGTCTGCACCAACCGCCTGCTGGTGCAGGATTCGGTTTACGAGCGGTTTGCCGGGAAGCTGGCGGCCGCGGTCAAAGCCCTGAAGCCCGGCCCCGGCCTTGAGCCGGGAGTTGACCAGGGGCCGCTGATTGACGACAAAGCGGTGGAGAAAGTCGAAAGCCATATTTCCGATGCGACTTCAAAAGGCGCGTCCATCCTGGCGGGCGGGCATCGCCACGCGCTCGGCGGGCGTTTCTTTGAGCCGACGATTCTCACGGACGTCACACCGGACATGGCCATCGCCCAGGAAGAGACTTTCGGGCCGGTCGCGCCGCTGTTCCGCTTCAAGAGCGAAGCCGAGGCCGTTGCGCTTGCCAACGACACCACCTCAGGCCTGGCCGCCTACTTCTATGGCCGCGATATCGCCCGCGTGTGGCGTGTGGCCGAAGCGCTGGAGTACGGCATGGTGGGAATTAATACCGGTCTCATCTCCACCGAAGTCGCGCCCTTCGGCGGAGTGAAGGAATCGGGGCTGGGACGGGAAGGGTCGAAATACGGGATTGAGGAATTCCTGGAGATCAAGTATCTGTGCTTCGGCGGGATTGCGTAGGCATGAAATGAAGCGGGCACTCTTGCCCGCAGAGGCCTCCACCGGATTCTGGTTCACGGTGGGTCGTGTCTGGTTGCATGTTCTCTTTGCGGCCTTTGCGAACTTCGCGGTTGCTGCTTCTCTCTAAGGCTGCTGGAGTCCTTCGGGCGACTCCTTCTAACCCCGAAGAACGCAGAGTACGCAAAGAACCCCTCTGGGCGGCATAGCTGAAGAAGACTTTCTCTGCGCACTCAGGGTTGCACGTGGTTGATTCCCAGTCCGGCGGCGGATCGTTCGGAGCAGCATTTAAAATGCCCCGTGCGAGCGTTTGGCGGGCCGTAGGCGCGATTTCGGAGGGTCGGCGACCTTGAAGGCCAGCGCCTGCCGGAGGCGCTTAAATCGCCTCCTGGCGCAAAGTTATCTCAAAGATATAATCATCACGCAAGCTGTTGAGCTGCAATAAGTTTCGAGAAAAAACATGAATTCGGCCGTCGCTAAGGGACTGATTCTGCGGGAATAGAAACAGGTGTTAGCTTGCAGCTAAACAGCCTTCAATTGGCACAGCCGATTTTTCCCAATTTGGAACTGGGGGGTTGGCGGTAGCAGTCGGCACTCAGCATTCAGCATTTGGCACTTGGCATTTAGCCAGCAAGGGCCTCGAATGGCTAAATGCCAAATGCTGAGTGCTGACTGCCGATCTCAGAATGTCGCCGGCGTATTTACCCATAGCAGCAGCGTTTCCTTATCGCTGACGCTCTGCCAGCGATGCGCATGAGTGCTTTCGAAGTAGAGGCTGTCGCCCGGTTCGAGCTGGTAGTGCTCGATTTCATCCAGCCAGATTTCCAGCTTGCCTTGCAGCACGTAAATAAATTCTTCCCCTTCATGGTGATACGACCCGCCGCTGCCGGCGCCAGGAGCGATGCGAAACAGGTGTGGCTCCATGGCCTTCCTGCCAAAGGCCAGCAGTTCCATTTGCACGCCGGGATTCGGCTCCAGCAGCTTGCGCTCGCGCGGCCGCACCAGGCGGCGGGCATTGTCTTCCTCGGAGAAAAACGATAAGACGTTAGTTTTGTAGAGTCGGGCGAGCTTTTGCAGGGTTGCGATTGAGGCGTTGGAGTAGCCACGTTCCAGCGAACTCACGAAGCTCACCGAAACTCCGGTGGCCTGGGCGACTTCGGCCAAAGTGAGGCCCAGGGCGCGGCGCAGGCTTGCCAGTTGCTTTCCAATTGCTTCCTGGCGGTGGTTCTGTCCGGCGGGGATGCCTTCCTTCGAGCCATTGCTTCCCGCCAGCATGGCGATGATGCCCGCGGGGTTCACGCGTTTTACCGTGCGCAAGTAGCGGATGCGCTTGAGTTTTTCCAGCGCCTCGCGGGAATACATGCGGTAGCGGCCCTGGCTACGGGCGGCGGTGAGCAGGCCCATGCGCTCCCAACTGCGTAGCGCGGATGGGCTTACGCCGAGCATGCGGGCCGCTTCGCTGATGCGGAAATAGACGGTGGCTCTATCCGGTTGGGCCTTGGATTTCAATGCGAATCCCCAAAGGAAGCGTGGGCGTTATTGTCCCCGAGAGGGGAGATGGCGTCAAGCTAGTGGCCAGTGGATAGTGGCGAGTGGCTAAAAAAATCTATATGCCTTCGACTGCATCGGCGCGACCGCGCTATGCACTGGCCACTAACCGCGAGCAATTGACCACTAGCCACCTGCCACTGACCACTGGCCACTGTCCCTGAGTTTCGTTGCGTTCGCTTTCTCTTTAGGGTAGATTCAGGAGAATCAGCTGTTAAGGGTGAGTAGTGCGGTCAACCTCGAAAAGTATTGCATGGCTGTGTCTGCTGCTGACTTTGTGGTCGGCGGCGGCAGTGGTTGTGCACCACCACTCGAGCGCGACTGAATCAGCTAAATGCACGGTTTGCGTGGCCTCCCACTCGGCTGCGCCGCGGGCTGTTGCCAACCTGCCCGATGCGATTTTCGTTCAGGTATCTACTTTTCGCCCTAAGCCGGTTTCGGCGAAACACCGCTTTGTAGCCTTTGCCCTCAGCGTTCGACCCCCTCCGGAAGTCTAGGTTCCAGAAAAAATGACCCGATTCTCATCGGGTATGGTCTGCAACCACTAATTCTTCATTCCTCGGAGGAATCATGCTGGCTTTCTATAAGAAGCCGCTTCATGCGGCTTCGATGGTTATTCTCTATTTAGTTTTCTCAGGCTTCGCGCTTAACGCAAACGCGCAATCTGGTGGAAGTTCAACATCGGTGACGGGCACAGTGGTGGATAGCACTGGCGCAGTTGTCCCCAAAGCTACGGTCGAGATTCAGAACCCCGTCAGCGGCTTCAGCCGCACCGCAACCACCGATGGTGCCGGCAGGTTTACAGTCTCGAACGTTCCCTTCAATCCCTACCACCTGACGGTGAGCGCCTCTGGATTTGGCGCCTACGCGCAGGACATTGATGTTCGCTCGGTGGTGCCGGTAAGCCTTAAGATCACCTTGCAGGTGAAAGCCT